>JACLAB010005819.1_pt1 | contig 49330 bp, 44 predicted proteins | sample 8027921 | NCBI WGS metagenome assembly JACLAB01 (sample SAMN15725117, study PRJNA655200) | protist metagenome | isolation source: fluorescence activated cell sorting (FACS) single amplified genomes of... | place: USA: West Boothbay Harbor, Gulf of Maine | collected 2000-07-19 | reverse complement strand
TATATCTTTATTTAATCTAAATTAATGAGTGCTTATAAAATTATAGACCATGAATATGACGTTGTAGTCCTAGGTGCTGGAGGATCAGGTCTTAGAGCTGCCGTAGGGTTAAGCGAAGCTGGATTAAAAACTGCATGTATTTCAAAAGTTTTTCCAACAAGAAGTCATACATCTGCTGCTCAAGGTGGAATTTCAGCTGCGTTAGGTAATATGGGAGAAGACGATTGGAGATGGCACATGTACGATACAGTAAAAGGTGCTGATTGGTTAGGAGACCAAGATAGTATTGAGTATTTGTGCAAAGAAGCTCCTAAAGCAGTAATTGAGCTAGAAAAGTATGGTGTTCCATTTAGTCGAACAGATGAAGGAAAAATTTATCAAAGACCTTTTGGCGGAATGACAAAAAATTATGGAAATGGTATAGTTCAAAGAACTTGTGCAGCAGCTGATAGAACTGGTCATGCAATATTGCACACTCTTTATGGACAGGCTTTAAAACATAATACGGAATTTTTTATTGAATATTTTGCTTTAGATTTGTTAATGAAAGATGGTGAGTGTAAAGGATTAATTGCTTGGAATTTAAATGATGGAACAATTCATAGATTTAGAGCACATACAGTTATTATTGCAACAGGTGGATATGGAAAAGTATATTATTCAGCGACTTCAGCTCATACATGTACAGGTGATGGTAACGCAATGGTTTTAAGAGCGGGACTTCCATTACAAGATATGGAATTTGTTCAATTTCACCCAACTGGAATATATGGTCATGGTACTTTAATAACAGAAGGAGCTAGAGGTGAAGGTGGGTACCTTACAAATTCAAAAGGTGAGAGATTTATGGAAAGATATGCTCCTAACGCAAAAGATTTAGCATCAAGAGACGTAGTAAGTAGGTCGATGTCAATTGAAATTAACGAAGGAAGAGGAGTTGGAAAAGATCAAGATCATGTTCATCTAAACTTAAGTCATTTAGATAAAGAAATAATTGAGAGCAGATTGCCAGGTATTACTGATGCAGCCAGATTATTTGCAAATGTTGATGTTACTAAAGAACCAATTCCAGTAGTGCCGACTGTTCATTATAACATGGGAGGTATTCCAACAAATTATAAAGGAGAAGTTCTGACGGTTAATGGTTCTGAAAAAACTGTTACTGGACTGATGGCAATTGGAGAGGCAGCATGCGTTTCGGTTCATGGAGCAAACAGACTTGGATCAAATTCTTTAATTGATTTAGTTGTTTTTGGAAGAGCGGCTGCAAAAAGAGCTGCTGAACTGGTTAAACCAGGTACACCTCATGAAGAAATTGGGGAGTTTGAAACTCAAAAATGTTTAGATAGATTTGACAACCTTAGAAATGCCCAAGGTGAAAATAGCACAGCTGAGTTAAGGCTTGCAATGCAAAAAACAATGCAATCAAAATGTGCCGTATTTAGAACTGAAAAAACGCTTAAAGAAGGAGTTGATGAGATTAGAAAGACATATGATGGGATGGAATCTATTTCAGTCAAAGATAGATCTTTAGTGTTTAACACTGATTTAGTTGAAACATTAGAATTTGATAACCTGATAAGACAAGCAGTAACTACAGTAGACTCTGCATATCATAGAAAAGAAAGTAGAGGAGCTCATGCGAGAGATGATTATCCAAAAAGAGACGATGAAAAATTTATGCAACATACACTAGCTTGGTGTGATGGTAAGAATACTAAAATAAGCTATAGAGAAGTTCACAAATCTACTTTAACTAACGAAGTACAATATTTCCCACCACAAGAAAGAGTGTATTAATGGTTCAAATAAATTTACCTAAAAATTCTGAGGTAACTAAGGGTAAATATTATCAAGATAAAACTGGTTCAAAAAATATAAGAAAAGTTAATGTCTACAGATGGGATCCTTCTACGGAGGAAAATCCAAGATTAGATACTTATGAAGTAGATATGGATAATTGTCCCTCAAAAGTTTTAGATATTTTAAATAAAATTAAAAATGAAATTGATCCAACGTTAGCTTACCGAAGATCATGCGCACATGGAGTTTGTGGATCTTGTGCTATGAATATGGGAGGTAAAAATGGCCTTGCTTGTACTACACCTCATGCAGAAATTGATGGTGATATAGATATTTATCCTTTACCACACCTCAAAGTTAAAAGAGACTTAATTGGAGATCTAGACGGTCTTTATAAACAATATCAATCAATTGAACCCTGGTTAAAAACTAATTCAAAAATAGAAAAAACAGAAATTGTTCAATCTAAAGAAGATCGTGCAAAACTAGATGGTGCGTATGAATGCATAATGTGTGCTTGTTGTTCAACTTCGTGTCCTAGTTATTGGTGGAATGGTGATAAATACTTAGGTCCAGCAGTTTTGCTTCAAGCATATAGATGGATTGTAGATAGTAGAGATGATGAAAGAAAAGCTAGATTAAAGAAGGTTGCTGATGAATTAAAACTTTATAGATGTCATACTATCCTCAACTGTACAAGTGCTTGTCCAAAAGGCTTGAATCCAGCAAAAGCAATTGCAGAAATTAAAAAAATGATTGCTGTAGCCAATGTTTAAATAGACTAACAAGAATTTTTGATTTAAAAGACCGTATTCATGAGATTAATAGAACACTTTGTAGGTGGAAAAATTATTCCTGGTTCATCAGATAAAAAAGGTAAAGTCTATAACCCAGCAACTGGAGATCAAGAGTCTGAAGTAAGACTTGCTTCAAAATCTGATCTAGATCAAGCAGTTGAATTTGCAAAAAAAGCTTTTGAAACTTGGTCATTAAAACCATCTCTTCAAAGAGCAAGAGTAATGTTTAAATTTAAAGAATTAATTGAAAAAAATTCTGATGAGCTTACAAGATTAATTGTTTCTGAACATGGTAAAGTTTATGAAGATGCTCAAGGTTCATTAACAAGAGGACTAGAGGTCGTTGAGTTCGCGTGTGGAATTCCTCATTTATTAAAGGGTGAATTTTCAGAAAATGTTGGAACAAATGTGGATAGTTGGTCAATGAGACAGCCACTTGGTGTTGTGGCTGGAATAACACCTTTTAACTTCCCAGCAATGGTCCCAATGTGGATGTTCCCACTTGCTATAGCATGTGGAAATACATTCATACTTAAACCATCAGAAAAAGATCCTTCATGTGCTATTAAATTAGCAGAACTTTTAAAAGAAGCGGGACTTCCAGATGGTGTGTTTAATGTTGTTAATGGTGATAAAGAGTCTGTTGATGCGATTTTAGAGAATAAAGATATAAAAGCAGTAAGTTTTGTAGGATCAACACCTATTGCTAAATATATTTACGAAAATTCAGCTAAAAATGAAAAAAGAGTCCAAGCTTTAGGTGGAGCTAAAAATCATTTAGTAGTTATGCCTGACTGCGATTTAGACGGTGCTGTCAATGGTTTAATGGGTGCAGCATATGGTTCTGCTGGTGAAAGATGTATGGCTCAATCAGTTGCTATTGCTGTTGGAGATATAGGTGATGAATTAGTATCAAGACTATCGAAAAAAGCTGAAGCTTTAAAAGTTGGTCCAGGAATGGACAAAACATCTGAAATGGGACCTTTGATTACTAAGGAACATTTAGAAAAAGTGAAAAGTTATGTGGACCTTGGTGTTGAAGAGGGAGCAAAACTAGTTGTAGATGGAAGAAATTTAAAACTTCAAGGTTATGAAAATGGATTTTATATCGGTGGATGTTTATTTGATCACGTTTCAAAAGATATGAGAGTTTACAAAGAAGAAATATTTGGTCCTGTCTTATCAGTAGTTAGAGTAAAAACTTTTGAGGAAGCAGCTAAATTAATTAATGATCATGAGTATGGAAATGGTGTAAGTATTTATACTAGAGATGGAGATGCAGCTAGAACTTTTGCAAGTAAGATTCAAGTAGGTATGGTTGGTATTAATGTTCCAATCCCAGTTCCAATGGCGTTTCATAGTTTTGGAGGATGGAAAAGGTCTTTATTTGGAGATAGTGCAATGCATGGTATGGAAGGAATTAAATTTTATACAAAATTAAAAACAGTAACCTCAAGATGGCCATCAGGTATCCGTTCAAATGCGGAATTTGTAATGCCGACAATGAAATAAGGAAAAAAATGAGTAAAATATCTTTAATCGGTGCAGGCCAAATAGGTGGAACTTTAGCACATTTAATTGGAACAAAAGAATTGGTAAATGAAGTAGTTTTGTTTGATGTAGCAAGTGGAATTGCTAAAGGAAAAGCCCTTGATATTGCCCAATCTTCTTCTGTAGACGGCTTCAATGTTAAATTTTCAGGTACTGATGACTATAAAGATATTAAAGATTCTGATGTAATTATTATTACAGCTGGCGTTCCTAGAAAACCAGGTATGAGTAGAGATGATTTATTAGGAATAAATTTAAAGATTATTAAACAAGTAGCAGAAGGAATTAAACAAAATGCTCCTAATGCTTTTGTTATATGTATCACCAATCCATTAGATGTAATGGTTATGGCTTTTCAAAAATTTTCTGATTTACCAGCTAGTAAAGTTGTTGGCATGGCAGGTATTTTAGACAGCTCTAGATTTAAGTTGTTTTTATCATTAGAACTAGATGTTCCAGTAAAAGAAATAGATGCAATAGTTATGGGGGGCCATGGAGATACAATGGTGCCAATGCCAAGGTTTACAAAAGTTTCGGGAAAACCATTATTAGATTTAGTTAAAGAAGGAAAAATTTCACAAGATAGATTAGAAGAAATAAATCAAAGAACGAGAGATGGTGGTGCAGAAATAGTAAAATATCTTGAAAAAGGTTCAGCATTTTATGCGCCAGCTGCATCAGGAGTACAAATGGCAGAGGCTTACTTAAATGATGAAAAAAAATTATTACCATGTGCTATTCAATTAAATGGAGAATATGGTGTAAGCAATGTATATGCGGGTGTTCCTGTAATTATTGGAAAAGATGGAGTAGAAAAAATAGAACAAATTGATCTAGATGATAAAGAAAAAAAAGAATTTATGCATTCCATCGATGCAGTCAAAGCACTTTGGGAAGCAGCATCTAAAATTGATCCTGATCTTTCTAAATAATAATGAACATTCACGAGCATCAAGCTAAACAAATTTTAAAAAAATATGGTGCAGTTGTACCAGAAGGTATCTTTGCGCTCACAGTTAAAGATTTAGTTGAAAAAGCAAAATTATTAAATACCAAAAAATATGTTCTAAAAGCCCAAATTCATGCTGGTGGAAGAGGTAAAGCTGGAGGAGTAAAAATTTTAGACACCATTGAAGAGTTGGAAGAAACTGCCAAAGAGTTAATGGGAAAAACTCTTGTAACCCACCAAACTGGTCCTGAGGGTAGAGAAGTTAAAAGGTTATATGTAGAAGAGTCTTCAAATATAGACAAAGAATTTTACCTATCTTGCTTGGTAGATAGAGCTAGTTCAAAAATAGCTTTTATATCTAGTGATCAAGGGGGAATGAATATTGAAGAAGTTGCAAGCAATACTCCAGAAAAAATTATAACAACAAAAGTCGAAATAGGTGATGAGATTTCAGATCAAAATTGTGATGAAATTATTAAGATCTTTAACTTAAAAAACAGCGCAAAAATACAAGCAAAATCGCTAATAAAATCAATTTATAAAATGTTTGTGAGCACAGATGCAAATATGGTTGAAGTTAATCCATTGATTTTAACTAAAGAAGAAAAAATAATTTGTTTAGATGCAAAAGTAAATTTTGATTCTAATGCTTTATTTAGGCACCCTGAAATTGTTGAGCTAAGGGATTTAAACGAAGAGGATCCAACAGAAATAGAAGCAAGCAAACATGATCTAGCTTATATTAAATTAGATGGAAGCATTGGTTGTATGGTTAATGGAGCAGGATTAGCTATGGCAACTATGGATATAATAAAACTATATGGAAAAGAGCCAGCCAATTTTTTAGATGTTGGTGGTGGAGCTTCAAAAGAAAAAGTGTCTGCTGCTCTAAAGATAATTCTTTCAGATAAGAACGTTAAAGGAATTTTAGTTAATATTTTTGGTGGAATAATGAGATGTGATGTTCTTGCTCAAGGAATAGTGGATGCTGCTAAAGAAATAAATATTAGTGTCCCATTAGTTGTTAGACTTGCAGGAACAAATTTCAAAGAAGGAAAAGAAATATTAGATAATTCAGGATTAAAATTAATTTCTGCTGAAAATTTAGATGATGCAGCTAAAAAAATTGTAGAAGCAATAAAATAAAATGTCTGTATTAGTTAATAAAAATACAAAAGTAATTTGTCAGGGGTTTACGGGTGCACATGGTACTTTTCATTCTGAACAAGCAATAAAATATGGTACCAACTTAGTTGGTGGTGTGACACCAAAAAAAGGTGGTCAAAAACATTTAGATAGACCTGTTTTTAATAGTGTACTTGAAGCCAAAAATGAAGTTGGTGCAGATGCAACAATGATTTATGTGCCTGCTAAATTTGCTGCTGCAGCTATTATAGAAGCAATTGATGCATATGTTGAATTAATAGTTTGCATCACTGAAGGTATCCCGGTTCAAGATATGCTTAAAGTAAGACAAAAATTAAATGGATCTAAAAGTAGATTAATTGGACCAAATTGCCCTGGAATAATTACACCAGACGAATGTAAAATTGGAATTATGCCAGGAAACATCCATAAAAGAGGATCAGTTGGAATTGTATCAAGATCTGGAACACTTACTTACGAGGCGGTTGCGCAAACAACTGAGAATGGTTTAGGCCAATCAACTTGTATTGGTATCGGAGGCGATCCAATTAATGGAACAAACTTTATTGATTGTTTAGATTTATTTTTAAATGATGAAGAGACAGAATCTATTTTAATGATAGGAGAAATTGGGGGCACAGCAGAGGAAGAAGCTTCAGAATTTGTTAAAAACCACAAAATTAAAAAACCTATTGTTGGATTTATTGCTGGAATTACAGCTCCTCCAGGAAGAAGAATGGGGCATGCAGGAGCTATAATCTCAGGAGGTAAAGGTGGTGCAGAGGATAAAATTAAGAAAATGGAAGAATCTGGTATTACAGTCGCAAAATCGCCTTCAATAATTGGAAAGACTTTATTTAATAAATTGTCAAATTGAAAAATAATATTAGAGGATTATATTAAATAAATAGATGTCATCATCAAAAAATCTTGAATACGAAAAAACTTCATTTTTAAACAAATCTAATAGTGCATTTATTGAGCAAATGTATCTTAAGTTTATTAATAAGGATGCAGATTTACCAGATAGCTGGAAAGATTATTTTGAGGGAATTGGAGATGAATTAAATACTATTGCAAATGAAATTAATGGACCTTCATGGGGGCCCAAAAAAAATAAAGTAAATATAGATGAGCTTCAAAAAAAAATTGATCTAGAAGATGTAGATTCTATTAGTAATAATTTCAGCATCAAAACAATTCACGTAAATTCATCTAGATCAAATGAAGACTCAATAAAAGCTGTCTCGATGATTAGATCTTACAGACAAAGAGGGCATCTTATTGCTAAACTCGATCCATTAGAATTAATTAAATCAGACTATTTAGACGAACTTCATCCTGAATCTTTTGGATTCAAAAAAGAAGACTATGACAAAAATATCTATTTAGGTGGAGTTACCAATAGAGAAAACTCAAATATTAGAGAAATATTGGGATTTTTAAAAAAAACTTATTGTGGACCAGTTGGATATGAATACATGCACATTTCAAACCCAACAGAAAGAAAATGGTTTAGAGATAGAATAGAAAAATCTAAAGATAATATGAATTTTACCAAAAATGGTAAGGAAGCAATTTTAAATAAATTAATTCAAGCAGAGGGTTTTGAAAAGTTCCTTCACACAAAATATGTTGGAACTAAAAGATTTGGATTAGATGGAGGAGAAAGCTTAATACCTGCACTAGAACAAATAATTAAGATTAGTGGCCAAGCTCAAGTTTTAGAAGTTAAGATTGGCATGTCCCATAGAGGAAGATTAAATGTCTTAGCAAATGTTTTGCAAAAGTCTTACAAAAGAATATTTAATGAATTTGCTGGAGAATTTAGTACATCAACAGATGATAGTGCGGATGATGTTAAATATCATTTAGGTGCTTCTTCTAATAGAGAATTTGATGGAAATTCAGTACATGTCAGTTTGACAGATAACCCTTCTCATTTAGAAGCAGTTAATCCAGTTGTTCTTGGTCAAACTAGAGCAAAACAATTTTTTCATAAAGATAAAGAAAGAAATAAAGTGATACCAATTTTGATTCATGGTGATGCTGCATTCGCAGGTCAAGGAGTAGTTGCTGAGTGTTTTGCAATGTCTGGATTACCAGGCCATAATACTGGAGGTACAATCCACATAATAGTTAACAACCAGATAGGATTTACTACCAGCCCAAGATTTGCTAGATCCTCTCCCTATCCTTCTGACGTTGCAAAAATGGTTGATGCTCCAATTATTCATGCAAACGGAGATGATCCAGAAGCAGTTGTTTATGCGGCTAGAATAGCAACTGAATTTAGATTGAAGTTTAATAGAGATGTAGTCGTAGATTTAATTTGCTATAGACGGTTCGGTCACAATGAAGGAGATGAGCCGTCATTTACTCAACCTTTGATGTATGAAAAGATTAGATCACATCCTTCAACTATAAAAGTTTATGGAAAGAAACTTGTAGATGAAAATATTATTTCTAACGAAAGCTTAGATAATTCGATTAAAACATTTAAAAATTTACTTGATGAACAATTCAAAAGTGCAAAAGATTATAAACCTAAAATTGCATGGTTTGAAGGCACATGGTCTGCATATAAACCTGAAAAAGGAAAAGATAAAAGAGGAGTAACTGGAGCAGACGTTAATAAACTTTTAAAAATTTCAGAAAAAATAAATTCTTCATCTGATGAATTAAACTTACATAAAACAATTGTTAAAATATTAAATAATAGAAAAGAGGCTGTTAAAAATGGATTAAATATAGATTGGTCAACAGCGGAAGCGTTGGCTTTAGGATCTTTATTGGAAGAAGGTTATCCAGTAAGGTTAGTTGGACAGGACTCAGGAAGAGGAACATTTAGTCAAAGACACTCAGTATTAAGAAATCAAAAAGACAATAGTCGATATGTTCCATTAAATAATATTTCAAGTAACCAAAAACAATTTGAGGTAGTTGATAGCTTCTTATCTGAGCTTGCTGTTTTAGGATTTGAGTATGGTTATAGTTTGGTTGAACCAAATACTCTTACACTTTGGGAGGCGCAGTTTGGTGATTTTGCTAACGGCGCACAAGTTGTCATTGATCAATTTATTGCATCTGGAGAAAGAAAATGGAGAAGGGCCTCTGGATTAGTAATGCTATTACCTCATGGCTATGAAGGTCAAGGACCAGAACATTCATCAGCTAGATTAGAAAGATTTTTGCAAATGTGTTCAAATGATAACATGCAAGTAATGAATTGCACAACACCTGCAAACTATTTTCATGCTCTTAGAAGACAAATGCTTAGGGATTTTAGAAAACCACTAATTATGATGACGCCAAAATCCTTGTTAAGAAACAAGTATTGTGTTTCTAACATAGAGGACTTTAATAGAAAGAATTCGTTTCATAGAATTTTATGGGATCATGCTATAGATCCAAAATCAAAAGGTTTTATAAAGTTAAAAGAAAGCTCTAATATTAAAAAAGTTATATTATGCTCTGGTAAAGTTTATTTTGATTTATTGGAGGCTAGAGAAAAATTAAAAAAAGATGATGTAGTATTGTTTAGAATAGAACAGCTTTATCCTTTTCCGGCAAAAACTCTTGTTAAAGAGCTTAAACCATATGCAAAAAATTCTAAATTTTTTTGGTGTCAGGAAGAGCCAAAAAACATGGGTGCATGGTTTTCTGTAAGAGATTATATCCAATGGACATTGGATACTATTAAGGCTAATAATAAAGAAATTTCTTATATAGGAAGAAGCCCAGATGCATCTCCTGCTACAGGATATGCAAAAAGGCATATTTCTCAACAACAAGAAATAATTAATAAGGTATTTGAATAATTTGAGATGAGTGAAAAAATTTTAGTCCCAGTTCTTGGAGAAAGTATTACTGAAGCAACAGTTGCAAAATGGCTAAAAAAAGCCGGTGATTCAGTTGAAGTTGACGAACCAATTGTAGAACTTGAAACAGATAAAGTTAATCTTGAAGTTCCATCTCCAATTTCTGGTGTTTTAACAGAAATAAATTCAAAAGATGGTTCAGTAGTGGAAGTTGGAGCATTGTTAGGCTCGGTTTCAGAAAGTGGATCCTCTGGATTAGTTAAAAAAGAAGAAATTAAAAAAATTGAACCTACAATTAAAGAAAATAACGTAATTAAACTAGATACACCTAAAAAAGAACCAAAAATTTTTGAGGAAGAAGCTGAAGTTAAAAAAGAAATACTGGAAGAAAAACCATTAATTTTAACAGAAGAAATTGATGAAAAAAAAGAGTCTGAGACAAAAATAGAGAATACAACACAGAAAACTAATATAGAAAATCAAATACTCTCACCAGCTGTAAGAAAAATAGTAGCTGAGAAAAAAATAGATATTAATTCTGTAAAAGGATCTGGAAAAGATGGAAGAGTTTTAAAAGGGGATCTTATTAGTTTGATGGGGGTTAACCCACAACCGTCTGATAGAAAAGTCCAATATGGTCAAGAGGAAAGAATCAAAATGACCAGACTAAGACAGACTATTGCTAAAAGATTAAAACAGGCTCAAGAAAATGCAGCACTATTAACTACTTTTAATGAAGTCGATATGTCAAGTATCATGAAAATGAGGAAAGAGAATCAACAAGATTTTCAAAGTCGATATGGGATAAAATTAGGCTTCATGTCATTTTTTGTAAAAGCATGTGTGGTTGCTTTAAAAAATTTCCCTGCAGTAAATGCTGAAATTGATGGAGATGAAATAATTTATAAAAATTATTATAATCTAAGTTTTGCAGTTGGAACTGATAAAGGTTTAGTGGTACCAGTTTTAAGAAATGCTGATGAATTATCATTTGCAGAAATTGAAAAAAATATTAAAGAAATTTCAGAAAAAGCAAGAGATGGAAAATTAACTATTGAAGATCTTCAAGGTGGAACATTTACAATTAGCAATGGTGGTGTGTATGGATCAATGTTATCAACACCAATTCTAAACTTACCTCAATCAGGTGTACTTGGAATGCATAATATTGTTGAAAGAGCTGTTGTGGTTAATGGAGAGATAAAGATTAGACCTATTATGTATTTAGCTTTGTCATATGACCATAGAATAATTGATGGAAAAGAGTCAGTTTCATTTTTAAAAATGGTTAAAGAAAATTTAGAAGACCCTAGACGGTTGTTTTTGGATATTTAAATGTCAGAAAAATTTCAAGCAGTAGTAATTGGAGGAGGTCCTGGTGGATATGTTTGCGCAATTAGACTCGCTCAACTTGGGCTTAAAACTGCTTGTATCGAATCTAGAGGATCTCTTGGAGGAACCTGTTTGAATGTTGGCTGCATACCCTCAAAAAGTTTATTAAATTTGTCAGAGGAATTTCATAAAGTTCAAAATTTATCCAGCAAAGGAATTGAAGTTGGAGAAATTAAGCTCAATCTTGAAAAAATGATGAAAAGCAAGGACAAAGCGGTAACTATACTTACCAAAGGTGTTGAATTTTTATTAAAAAAAAACAAGGTTACTTATTTTAAAGGATTAGGAAGTTTGAAGTCTAAAAATGAAATTTTGATTAAAGATGATCAAAATAAAGAAATCAAAATAGAGGCTGAAAAAACAGTTATTGCAACTGGTTCTATACCAGTATCTTTGCCAGGAATTGAAATTGATGAAAAAATCATTGTATCTTCAACAGGTGCACTAAAATTAGACAAGGTTCCAAAAAAAATGGTTGTAGTAGGTGGCGGCTACATTGGGCTGGAGATGGGTTCTGTTTGGTCAAGATTAGGAGCTGAAGTTCAAGTTGTTGAATTTTTAGATCATATCACACCAGGAATGGATAAAGAGATTTCTTCAGAATTTATGAAGATTTTAAAAAAACAAGGTATTAAATTTAATATGCAGAATAAAGTTGAAACCATTAAAAAATCTAATTCTGGAGCAGTTGTTTGTACAGTGGATAAAGACGGAAACAAAAATAATTTTGATTGTGATGTTGTTTTAATTTCAGTCGGTAGAAAACCAAATACAGAGGGTTTAAATTTAGAGTCCGCTGGGGTCGAATTGGATGAAAAAAAAAGAATTAAAACTGACAAAACATTTAAAACAAATGTACACAATGTGTTTGCAATAGGGGACGTTATTGATGGACCTATGCTCGCACATAAAGCTGAAGATGAAGGGATCGCAGTTGCAGAAAATATTGCTGGGCAATCTGGTCATGTTAATTATGATACTATTCCTGGAGTAGTTTATACTTCACCGGAAGTTGCATCTATTGGAAAAACTGAGGAACAATTAAAGCAAGCAAACACAAATTACAAAATTGGTAAATTTTCTTTTATGGCAAATTCAAGAGCAAAAGCAATTGATGATGCTGAAGGATTTGTAAAAATTTTAGCAGATGAAAAGACAGATAAAGTATTAGGAGCTCATATAATTGGACCGCATGCTGGTGAATTAATAGCAGAAATTGGTATAGCAATGGAATTTGGTGCAAGCTCAGAAGATATTGCAAGAACCTGTCATGCTCATCCAACTTTTTCAGAAGCTGTTAAAGAAGCAGCTTTATCAGTAGATAAAAGAGCAATACACTCTTAATATATTTTCATATTATCTAAATATGAAAGTTCCGATTCTTTTACCAAATATATTTAACCATCCCTTTACCTATGAAAGCAATCTTAATTTAAAAGTAGGTGATTACGTGGTTGTCCCTTTTGGTAAATCTAAAATTACTGGAGTTGTTTGGGATGAATTTGAAAAAAAAAATAATAGAAATTTTAAAGTAAAAATTGTTTTAAAAAAATTAGATGTTACGCCGTTAAAAAAAACTACTATAAAATTTCTTAATTGGTTTTCTGAATATAATATTATTCCAAAAGGAATGTCATTAAAGCTAGTTCTTTTAAGTAGTAATGCTATAGAAAAATTTTCAAAAGACACATATAAAAATTTTGATTCTGCTATTAAAGATAATTCAATAAAACTCTCTGAAGAACAAAAGAAATCTTTAAAGAAGATGAATATTTCTAATCAAAAGTTTCGAGTTCATGTTCTCCAGGGAACTACTGGGTCTGGAAAAACCATGGTATACTTTGAGGCGCTAAAAGAGATTATAAGTAAAGGTTTACAAGGCTTAATTCTACTTCCTGAAATAGGTTTAACAGGGCAATTTGAAACAAAATTTTTAGAATTTTTTGGTTTTACTCCAGCTGTTTGGCACTCAGGTATTTCAATAAAAAGAAAAGAGATAATTTGGAGTGGAATAGCTAATGGAGAAATTAAAGTTGTTATTGGTGCAAGATCATCATTATTTTTACCTTTTAAAAAATTAGGCTTAATTATAGTTGATGAAGAACACGATCAATCATTTAAACAAGACGAGGGTGTTACATACAATGCAAGAGACATGGCTATCTCAAGAGCCTCATTTGAAAATATTCCTATCAATTTAGTAACAGCAGTTCCATCAATTGAAACATATGAAAATGTAAAAAAAGGAAAATATACTATTTCAAGATTACAACAACGATATCAAAATGCATCTCTACCAAAATATGAAATAATTAATTTAAATGAAACTAAATTAGAAAAACAATCTTGGCTTTCAAAAAAGATAATTGAGAAAGTAAACTTTCATCTTGATAAAAATGATCAAGTATTATTTTTCTTGAATAGACGTGGATTTTCTCCACATGTTTTATGCAACAAATGTTTTAATAGTTTTTCGTGCCCAAACTGTTCAATTAATTTAGTTTATCATAAAAATAAGAATAATTTATTATGTCATTATTGTGGTTTTAAAACTCCACTAAAGAGAGATTGTGTAAAAGAAGGAGATTGTGAATTTATCTTCAGTGGTCCTGGTGTTGAAAGAATATCTGAAGAAGTAAAAAAAAATTTTCCTTCAAAAAAAATTGAAATTTTTTCTAGTGATACAATGAATAAAAAAGACTCGAGTGCAAAATTAGAAAAAATAATAAATAATGAAATTCAAATTTTAGTTGGAACACAATTAATTTCTAAAGGTTTTCATTTCCCAAGCTTAAATTGTATTGTGGTTGTAGACATAGACCTATCTACTCAAGGTCATGATTTAAGAGGTTCAGAAAAAAATTTACAATTATACCATCAACTTTCAGGTAGAGCTGGAAGAACAGGCAAACCAGCAACAGTTTATTTTCAGACATATAATAAAAATACTAAAATGATTTCAGATCTTACTAATAGTAACCCAGATATTTTTTTAGATAGAGAGTTAGATATTAGAAGACAAAACAAGCTACCTCCATTTCAAAGATTTATTTCATTAATTTTGACTGGTGATAATGAAAGTAAATTAGAAAAAGAAGCATTTGATTTTAAGAATTTTATTGAAAAAAAAGTGGAAGGTAGAGTATTGGGACCAGTGAGTGCACCAATATTCAGATTAAAGAAAAAATATAGATTTCGATTATTAATTAGGGGCCCTAAGTCACTCAAACTACAAGCTTCAATAGCAAAAATTATCCCCTGTTATAAGTTTTCTCCAGGAATAAAACTTTCAGTTGATGTTGACCCTATAAACTTCAATTAATCATCAAAAAAGACCATTTTTTATAAATGTGCCACTTGAAGAGATAATGGTCATATGTTAATTAAAACGGAATTTTAATAAATCTTCAATTATTTATAAGGAACAAAAAATTGAGCAAAAGCAAAGGTTTTTCCGATACAGCAGCTGGGCGATATTCATTAGCTCTTTATGAATTGGCATCAGAAGCAAATGTACTAAGCGATGTTGAAGATCATTCTTTATCATTTATTAATTTAATTGCTTCAAGTGAAGATTTTAAATCTTTAATAAAAAACCCTACAAATAGTAAAGATGATCAGCTTAATGCATTAAGAAAAATTTCAGAACAATACAAATTAAATGACTTATTAACAAAATTTTTAAGCTTTCTAGTATCTAAAAGAAGATTTTTTTATGTAGATAATATTTTAAAAAGCTTCGTTGAAACATGTTCAGCTAAAAGAGGTGAGCTAAAAGCAGAATTGACTTCTGCAAAAGATCTCACTGAAGATGAAGTTAACAGTATAAAAAAAGAATTGACTGAAAATTTTAGCTCAAAAATAAAATTAAACTATAAATATGATAAAAGTTTAATTGGAGGTTTAATCGTGCAAGTTGGAAGCACAATGGTAGATACTTCCATTAAAAACAAATTACAACAAATCGAAAATAGGATGATAGAGGCATAAATGGATATAAACCCATCAGAAGTAACAAAGATATTAAAAGAACAAATTAAAAAATTCGGTGATGAAGCTGAAGTAACTGAAGTTGGACAAGTTCTATCAGTTGGAGACGGTATTGCCAGAGTATATGGGCTAGATAATGTTCAGGCTGGAGAAATGGTAGAATTTTCTGATGGATCAAAGGGAATGGCTCTAAACTTAGAAAGTGAAAATGTTGGGGTTGTAATCTTTGGAGACGATAGAAAAATTAAAGAAGGTGATGTTGTTAAGAGAACAGGAAGTATTGTTGATACGCCTGTTGGAAAAGAATTATTGGGAAGAGTTGTAGATGGCTTAGGAAATCCAATTGATGGCAAAGGTGCTTTAGACAAAGGAATAACAAGAAGCAGAGTTGAAGTAAAAGCTCCTGGAATTATTCCAAGACAATCAGTTAGCGAACCTATGCAAACAGGTTTAAAGTCAATTGACAGTCTAGTGCCAGTTGGAAGAGGACAACGTGAATTAATTATTGGTGATAGACAAACTGGAAAAACTGCAGTTGCAATTGATGCTATTATTAACCAAAAAAAAATAAATGAATCTGGAGATGAAAAACAAAAACTTTATTGTATTTATGTGGCTATAGGTCAAAAAAGATCTACTGTTAGACAAATCCAAAAAACTTTAGAAGAAGCTGGTGCAATGGAATATACAACAATTGTAGCTGCTACTGCGTCAGATGCAGCCCCACTTCAATTTTTGGCTCCATACACAGGATGTGCTATGGGTGAATATTTTAGAGATAATGGTATGCATGGATTAATTATTTATGATGATTTATCTAAGCAGGCTGTAGCTTATAGACAAATGTCACTTTTATTGAGAAGACCTCCAGGAAGAGAAGCTTACCCAGGCGATGTATTTTATCTTCATAGTAGATTGCTTGAAAGAGCTGCAAAATTAAGTGACGAACATGGCGGAGGTTCATTAACAGCTCTTCCAATTATTGAAACACAAGGTGGAGACGTATCTGCGTTTATTCCAACAAACGTTATATCAATTACTGATGGACAGATATTTCTTGAAACAGAATTATTTAACCAAGGTATTAGACCTGCGATCAATGTAGGTTTGTCAGTTTCTAGAGTTGGTTCGGCAGCACAAACAAAAGCAATGAAAAAAGTTTCAGGTTCAATGAAACTTGAACTTGCTCAATATAGAGAAATGGCTGCCTTTGCACAATTTGGATCTGATTTAGATGCATCAACACAAAAACTTTTAAATAGAGGTTCAAAATTAACTGAGCTTTTAAAACAAAAACAGTACTCACCATTAACAGTTGCTGAGCAAGTAATTTCGGTTTTTTGTGGAGTGAAGGGACATTTGGACGATATAGAGCTTAAAGATATTGCTGCATTTGAGTCTAAAATTATTGAAAAATGTAAATCTGAAAAACCAGAAATTTTAGAATCTATTTTAAGCTCAGGTAAACTTGAAGATGATACCGAAAAACTTCTAGTTGAAGTAATAGCGGATTTAAGAAAAACTTTTAATTCTTAAAATATGGCAACATTAGACGACTTGAAAAAAAGAATAGCAAGTGTAAAGTCTACACAAAAAATTACCAAAGCTATGAAAATGGTTGCGGCTGCCAAACTTAGAAGAGCACAAGAAAATGCTGAGAAGGGAAGACCTTATTCTGAAAAAATGAATAATATTATTCTTAATTTATCAAATGGTATTTCTGATAAAGAAAATGCCCCTAAGTTGCTTTCTGGGTCAGGTCAAGAAAAAGTTCATTTATGTATTGTTTTAACATCTGATCGTGGGCTATGTGGTGGTTTTAATACCAATATTATAAAAAAGGCTAAAGCATATTTTCAAAAAATATCTAATGAGGGAAAAACTTTAAAAATCATAACTGTTGGATCTAAAGGTTATGATCAATTAAAAAGAGCTCATAAAAATGATATTGTTGAAAGAATATCATTTAAAGATTCAAAAACTATTAATTATCTAGATGCTGAAAAAGTAGGAAAGATGATAATTGAAAATTTTGAAAAAGAAGAATTTGATGTTTGTACAATTTTTTATAATAAGTTTAAGAATGTAATTACTCAAATTCCTCAAGAACAACAAATAATTCCTTTAAAAACTTCTGAGTCAGAAGAAAATTCATCTGAAGATAATTATGAATTTGAACCTGATGAAGATGAGATCTTAAGCAATTTATTGCCTAAAAATATATCTACTCAGATTTTTAAAGCGATGTTAGAAAATTCAGCTAGCGAACAGGGATCAAGAATGAGTGCAATGGATAATGCAACCCGAAACGCAGGTGAAATGGTTGACAAGCTTACTATTGAGTATAATAGAAGTCGTCAAGCAGCTATTACAAAAGAACTAATTGAAATCATATCAGGAGCGGAAAGTTTATAATTATGAGCAAAGGAAAAATAACACAAATTATTGGAGCAGTAGTAGACGTAAAATTTGATGGAGAATTACCAGAGATTTTATCAGCATTAGAGTGTAAAAATGGAGATAACAGATTAGTTTTAGAGGTTGCACAACACCTTGGTGAGTCAAGTGTTAGAACAATTGCAATGGATGCTACAGAGGGCTTAAAAAGAGGAGATGATGTAACGGCAACAGGTGCTGCTATTCAAGTTCCAGTTGGACCAGAAACTTTAGGAAGAATTATAAATGTAATAGGTGAGCCTATTGATGAAAAAGGTGAAGTTAAAACAAAAGAGAAGTGGCCAATTCATAGAGCTGCCCCTGAATTTAGTGATCAATCAACAGAAACAGAGATTTTAGTTACAGGTATTAAAGTAGTTGATCTACTAGCACCATACGCCAAAGGTGGAAAAATTGGTTTATTTGGAGGTGCTGGTGTTGGTAAAACAGTACTTATTATGGAATTAATTAACAACGTAGCAAAAGCGCATGGTGGATTTTCTGTATTTGCTGGAGTTGGAGAAAGAACTAGAGAAGGAAATGATCTTTATCATGAAATGATAGATTCAGGAGTTATTAAGCCTGAGGGACCTGGATCAAAAGCAGCACTAGTTTATGGACAAATGAATGAGCCTCCTGGGGCTAGAGCAAGAGTTGCCTTAACAGGTTTAACTGTAGCTGAATATTTTAGAGATCAAGAAGGTCAGGACGTTCTTTTCTTTGTGGATAATATTTTTAGATTTACACAAGCAGGTTCTGAGGTATCAGCACTATTAGGAAGAATACCATCTGCTGTTGGATATCAACCTACATTAGCTACTGATATGGGTAATCTTCAAGAAAGAATTACTACTACTAACAAAGGATCAATTACTTCTGTGCAAGCTATTTATGTTCCTGCGGATGACTTAACTGACCCTGCGCCAGCCACATCATTTGCTCACTTAGATGCAACTACAGTACTTTCAAGACAAATTGCAGAAATTGGTATTTACCCTGCAGTTGACCCACTAGATTCTACTTCTAGAATTTTGGATCCTAGAATTGTGGGAGATGAACATTATAGGGTTGCTAGAGAAGTGCAAAAAATCTTACAAACTTATAAGTCACTACAAGATATTATTGCAATTCTTGGTATGGATGAGTTATCAGAAGAAGATAAGCTTATTGTAGCAAGAGCTAGAAAAATCCAAAGATTTTTGTCTCAACCATTCTTTGTTGCCGAAGTATTTACGGGATCACCAGGAAAACTAGTTGATCTAGAATCTACAATAAAAGGCTTTGCTGCTATTTGTAAAGGTGAATATGACCATTTACCAGAAGCTGCTTTTTATATGGTTGGAACTATTGAAGAAGCAATAGAAAAATCTGAGAAAATGGCGAAAGAAGCTGCTGCTTAATGAGTGAAGAGTTTAAAGTTGAAATAGTAAATCCAGAAAAATCTTTTTTGGTTAAAGAAGATGTTTCTGAAGTAGTTGTTCCTGCATTTGAAGGAGAAATGGGAATACTAAAGGACCATATTTCTATAATTTCATTTTTAAAGCCAGGTATAATTAAAATTTTATCAAAATCAGGGGATGAAAATTTTTATGTAGAAGATGGAATTGTTGAATTTAAAAATGATAATCTTTCAATTCTAACAAGCTCTATATTTAATCTTAACGATTTTGATAAGACTAAACAACAAGAGCTACTTAAACAAGCGGAAGAAGAAGCAAGTAAGCCAGAAATTAATGATCAATCTAAATATTTAGTAGATCAAAAAATTGAAGTATTAAAATCTATTAATTAATAATTTTTTTAACTTTTTCTTTAAGCTCCTCGTAAACATGTAGCTTAAAGTCTACAACAACTTCAGTTATTTGATCAAGTTCAATCCATTTCCAATCTAAAAACTCAGGATTTTTTGTTTCAACATTTATCTCTTGCTCTTGACCTGTAAACCTCATTAAGAACCATTTTTGTTTTTGACCCCTATATTTACCTTTCCAAATAATTCCCAATTGGCGATCAGGAAGTTCATAAGTTATGGTTCCTTCCAATTCTTTTATTAATTCTACATTTTTAATACTAGTTTCCTCTTCTAATTCTCTAAAGGCAGCCTTTAAAAAATCTTCACCTTCATCAACACCACCCTGAGGCATTTGCCAAAAATTTTTTGGATTGTCTATTCGTTTTGCAACAAACACTTTATTGCTATCGTTTAACAGAACTATCCCCACACCACTTCTAAGTGGTAATTCACTTAAATTTTTTTTCATTTTATCCGTTGAGTAGCTTGATAGCGTAATTTAGTTGATTGTCAGTATCAGTTTTGATTCTAAAATCATCCCCTTCTTCGTTAACTTCAATGTCTGGTCTAACTCCAACTTCTGATATAGATTTTCCAGAAGGAAGATAATATTTAGCAACTGTTAAACGTATTGCACCCTTATTTTTTAGTGGAATTATAGATTGAACAGATCCTTTACCATAACTATTTTCTCCTACCAAAATTGCTCTTTTATGATCTTTAAGAGCACCGGCAACAATTTCAGATGCAGATGCTGAACCATAGTTGATTAAAACTAATAAAGTTTTACCGTCCAGAATATCTCCTTTTTTTGCAAACCATTTTCTATTCTCAGATTTTTTTCTACTTTTTGTTGATACAATCTCACCATTTTCTAAAAAGAAATCTGTTATTTTGATTGCCTGTGATAACAATCCTCCAGGATTATTTCTTAAATCTAAAATGTAAGAATTTAAATTCTTATTCTTTTTTAATTTTTTAATTTGTTTTTTAATTTGTTGACTACTGTTATCATTAAAGGAAGTTAATCTAAGATAACCAATATCATTTTCTAATAGCTCAGATTTAACAGATTGAACTTCAATTATTTCTCTAACCACATTAAACGTTAAAGCTTTTTTTACACCTCTTCTTCTAACAGTTAATTCAATTTCTGATCCAACAGGACCTCTCATTAAATCAACAGCTTCACTTAAGGATTTGCCCTGAACCTGAATATCATTTATTTTAACAATGTAATCTCCAGCTTTTAAACCTGCTTTTGATGCAGGTGTATCATCAATCGGTGTAATTACTTTTACAACACCAGCTTCCATACTTACCTCTATTCCAAGACCTCCAAATTCACCACTTGTTTCAGTTTGCATTTCTTCAAAAATTTCGGGGGACATGTAAGATGAATAAGGGTCGAGAGACTGAAGGAGGCCATTAATAGCCGAGTCCATACTTTCTGATTGATTAATTTCATCAACATACTCTTTATTTATTTTTTCAAGAACTTCTCCAAAAAGATCAATTTTTTTATAAATATCAATCTCTGCTGAATTTACTTTTTCCAAAAAAAGAAATTGAGTACAAAAAATTATTAAGTAAATTTGAATTTTTTTCATATGATAACTTTCTCTTTTGGAATTAACTCAGACCAAATTTTTTCAAGTTCATAAAACTTTCTTTTTTCAGGATGAAAGATATGTACAATTAAATCAATTCCATCAACTAGTTTCCATTCACTACTTTCTTTACCTTCTATTTTTGAGTTTTTAAAACCATTATCTTTTAGCTTTTCCAGGACTTGTTCTGATAAAGATTGAATGTGTCTTGAGGAGGTTCCGCTTGCAATAATCATAAAGTCAGCCATTGAGCTTTTATCTTTAAGATCAATAGTTACAATATCTTCTGCTTTATTAGTATCCAATGTATTGATTACAATATTTTTGAGATCTGAAATTTTATCCATTAATTGAAACTAGACTATCAAATTTTTCTTAATTGAGAAGATGAAATGTTGACTTTTTCAAACTCAACAAATGTAAGAATACTTTTGTTAAGTTCTTTAAATGTCTTTGATTTTAAAGAACTTTTTTTGTAACCATGTCGATCAAAAACTAAAATATTACATTTTTGTGAAATTGATTTTGATTTATGCCATTTATGAAAGTTAATTAAATTATCTGCACCCATTAAAAAGTAAATTTCTATATTATTATTTTTTTTAATATGATTAATTAAATCAATAGTTTTGTTTGATTTAATAACATTTTCATAAAACCTTACTTTTATAAAAGAGTTTGTTCCAATTATTTCTTTACAATCTTTAATTCTTTTAGATAGTACCGTTTCACTTTCTGCTTTAAATGGATTTTTTTTAGTTATTGCCCAAATTATTCTTTCTAGATTAAATCGTTTTTTTGCTTCTTTTGAAATTGCTAAATGACCGTTGTGAGCTGGGTCAAATGATCCACCTAATATTCCAACTTTAATTTTTTTATTATTCAAATTAGTCTCTTATTTTTCCTTTACTTGAAATTTCATATTTATATGAAACTAATTGTTCCAAACCAACAGGACCTCTTGGTGGGAGAGTATTCGTTGAAATACCTACTTCTCCCCCAAAACCAAATTCACCACCGTCAGCAAATTGAGTTGAAGTATTATGCATAGCAATAGAACTTTTTACATTTTTTAAAAATTGTTGTGCAGTTTTTTTATTTTTAGTAATAATTGCATCCGTATGCATAGTTCCATATTTATTTATATGATTAATAGCTGCTTTACAGTTTTTTACAATTTTTACAGAAACAGTTAATGTTAAATATTCTGTGGACCAATCTTTCTCTTTAGCTGGAAACAGTTTACCTTTGTAATATCTTTTTAAAATATTATCGCCATATATCTTGCAATTCTCATCTTCAAGTTTTTTTAAAATTGGATTACAAAATTTTTTAACTATTTTTTCATGTATTAGAATTGTTTCAGTTGCACCACAAATACTAGTATTTCTTAACTTGGCATTGTAAACAATATTTGATGCCATTTTCAATTCTGCATCTTTATCTATGAATGTATGGCAAAGCCCTTCCAGGTGTCCAATAATGGGTACTTTTGAAAATTCTTGAACTCTTTTTACTAAATTTTTTCCTCCACGTGGTATTATTACATCAATATATTTTTTCATTTTTGAAAGCATTGTGTCGACCATTTTTCTCTCTTTAGAGTCGACAAATTGAATGAAGTTCTCATCAACTTTATTTCTTTTTAAAGCTTTTCGAAATAATTTTGCTAAAATTCTATTGGTATATATTGCCTCTGATCCACCTTTTAAAATTACAGCATTTCCTGATTTAAAACATAGAGCTGCTACATCTGATGTAACGTTGGGCCTACTTTCATAAATTACCCCAATAACACCTATTGGTATTGATACTCTTTTAATATTTAATCCATTAGGTCTACTCCATTTTTCTAATGTAATATTTACAGGATCCTTCAGTTTTGAAATTTTTTTAATAGAGCTTACAATGCCTTTTAACTTCACCTCATTCACAATTAGTCTATTAATAAGATTTTCTTTTAATCCTTTGTTTTCAGCAAATTTAATATCTTTTTTATTTTCTCTTAGAATAGATCTTTTTTCTTTATTAATTAATAAGGCGTAGTTATTTAAAACTTTATTTTTTATTTTAGTATTTATTTTTATCTCAGAAGCCTTTCTAGCTTTAATACCAATTAAGTTCATAAATTTATTCATTTTATAATTCTACCATATCATCTTTATGAATAACTTCTGATTTTGCAACATAGCCTAATAATTTTTCTATCTCATTTGAATGATGTCCCATAATTTTGATTATTTCTTCAGATGTAAAAGAACTTAAGCCTCTAGCACACTCAGTATTTTTTTTATCCAAAATTTTTATGTGATCACCTTTATTAAATTTTCCTGTGATCTTTTTAATTCCTGCTGCTAATAAACTTTTTCCAGATCTTAAAGCTTTTTTTGCACCATCATCAATTATGATTGCACCCTTGGGAGCAACTGAACTAATTATCCATTTTTTTCTAGCATCAAGTTTTGAAACTTTAGAGCTAAACCAGGTACAATAATTTTTATCAATAATTCGAGATATTGGATTAGTGTATAATCCATTTGCAATAATCATACTACAACCAGCTAATTGACAGATTTTTGCTGCTTCAATTTTAGTTTGCATACCTCCACTTCCATATTCGTTAATGCCTTTAATATTAATTTCTTTTAAATCTTTTTTTAAATCATCTACTTTTTTTATTAATTTAGCATCTTTAAATATTTTTGGATTTTTTGTGTAAAGCCCATCAACATCTGAAAGAAGAATTAAAGTATCAGCATTGGTAATTTGAGCCACTCTTGATGCTAATCTATCGTTATCGCCATATTTTATTTCACTTGTAGCTATAGTGTCATTTTCATTCACAATTGGAATAAAACCAAGATCAAATAAATTTTCAAAAGTTCTTTTTGCATTTAAAGACCTTCTTCTTTCTTCAGTATCTTCAAGAGTAAGCAAAATTTGAGAAATATTTAATTTATATTTTGTGAATGTTTGTGAAAATAAATTCATTAATTCAATTTGACCAATGGAGGCTATAGCTTGACTTTTATCTAGTTTGATACTTTTTTTATTAAAATTCATTTTTTTACAGCCAAGGGCTATTGCACCTGAGCTAACAATGACTATTTTTTGATTTTTATTTTTTAATTTTTGAATATCTTTGGCAAAACTTGAAAGCCATTTTTTTCTTATTTTTTTTTTACTATCAACAAGTAGTGAAGAACCAATTTTGATAACAATTATTTTAGAATTTTTAAGATGCATATGACAATAGTTTTGCTTTAATCATAGATATAGAATCTTTTTCTAAAGTTGTCATAGTCATTATTTCACAATTTTTATCTTTAGAAAAATGATTAATTACCTCCTTAACAGTACTCTCATCTACTAAGTCTATTTTGTTAAGTACGACTAGTTCCTTTTTTTCAAGTAATTTTAAGCTATAATTTTTTAATTCATTTTTAACTTGTTCGTATGAGTCATTTAGATCCAAATTTGTAATATCTATTAAATGTAATAATGATTTACATCTTTCAATATGTTTTAAGAATTGAATTCCAAGACCCACACCTTCATGGGCACCCTCTACAAGACCTGGAATATCAGCAATTGTTATTTCTTTATCATCGTAAGAAGCAACTCCCAGATTAGGATTGAGAGTAGTAAATCTATAATTTGCAATTTTTGGATTTGCATTTGTTATTGCTGCTAACAAACTTGATTTTCCCGCATTTGGTAATCCAATTATTCCAATATCAGCAATAGTTTTTAATTGAAGCCATATTATAAATTCTTCACCAGTTGCTCCTTTGGTAAATTTTCTAGGTGCTCTATTAGTTGAACTTTTGAATCTAGTATTTCCAAGCCCACCTTTTCCACCAATCCCTGCAACAAATTCTTCACCTTTTTTATTAAAATCAAATATTAGAGTTTTATTATCTTCTTCAAAAACTTGTGTGCCAAGAGGAACTTTTAAAATTAAATCATCACCACTTTTACCTGTACGATTTTGTCCTGCTCCATTTTCTCCTCGTTGAGCTTTATGGTGTTGTTGATATCTGTAATCAATTAGTGTGTTAAGATTTTCTTCTGCTCTTAAAACTATAGATCCACCTTTTCCGCCATCACCACCATCTGGACCTCCGTACTCAACGTACTTTTCCCTCCTGAAACTTGGTGATCCATCTCCACCATTACCAGCCTTAATATAAATTTTAACTTGATCTAGGAATTTCATAATACAACATCTATTTAAGTTGTACTATTAATTGGGTTTTACTGAAACGAATGTTCTATCTGCTTTAGATTTTTTGAACACAACTTTACCCTTAACAACTGAGAAAATTGAATGATCTTTGCCCATTCCTACATTTTCTCCAGGAAAAATTTTAGTTCCTCTTTGTCTTACAATTATATTTCCAGGTATTACTGTTTCACCACCGTATTTTTTTACACCAAGTCTTCGCCCAGCACTATCTCGTCCGTTTCTCGATGATCCACCTGCTTTTTTTGTTGCCATAATTTACCTAATTTATTTGCTTGCTACTTCTGTTTTTACTTTAACTTCGGTCACAACTTTTTTAGTTGGTTTAGCCATTTTTTCTGCTTCTGCTAAAACTTTTCCATTTTTAGAAAAAATTTTATTAATTCTAATCATTGTATGTTCTTGTCTATGACCATTTTTTCTTCTTGAATTGTGTCTTCTTCTTTTTTTGAAGATTAAAATTGTTCTATCTTTACCATTTTTAATTAAATCAGCTTCTACTTTTGCACCCTCAACATATGGAGAGCCTATTTCTATAGATTTATCATCACCGTATGCAAGTATTTCGTTAAATTCTATTTTAGACTCAGGTTTTGAGTCTGGTAATTTTTCAATTTTTAGGATTTCACCAGCTTTAATTTTATACTGTTTTCCACCTGTTTTAATTACTGCGTATGACATAGTATGAATTTAAATTTAAGTTACCGCAATATAGTTGTAGCAAGGTTTTAGTCAAGTCGAATTAACTAGAAATTATCCTTTAAATCTCTCAATTTTGAAAAAGATTGGATGTTATTTGCTCTTAAAAATATATTACATTCTATTTCATCTTTTAGAGTAGATGGAATTGAAGGGGTATTATTTTCAAGTTTTTTTTTAATATCTATTATCTTCTTTTGAAGATCTAAATTTGCTGGATCATGTTTAATACAAAATTTAGAATTCTGAAGTGTATATTCGTGCCCACAATAAATCTTAGTATCTTCTGGTAGACTTTTTATTTTATTTAAAGAAGTAAACATTTCTTCATAAGTGCCTTCAAAAATTTTACCACAACCAAGTGAAAATAATGTATCTCCAGTAAAGATTAATTTCTCCTTAAAAAAATAAAAACTAATATGGCCAGTAGTATGTCCTGGAATATGCATAATTTTTGCTTCAAAATTCTCAGCTTTCCACAGTTGATTGTCTTCTACCAAAATATCAATCTCTGGAATTCTATTAACATCATCCTTATAGCCAACTACAATAGAATTATATTTATTCTTTAAATCTATATTGCCTCCAATATGATCAAAATGGTGATGTGTATTTAGAATATAATTTAAATTAATATTATTTTTTTCTATAAAGTTTATAATTGGTTCTGCTTCACTAGGATCAACAACACATGCATTATTATTAATTTCATCAATTATCAAATAGCTGTAATTATCCTGTAAGCATGGAATTATTTCGATTCTCATATTATTTTTCAATTAAAAAAATCCCCAGATCAGCGAATAAGTTTTTAATTCCCAAATTAGAATTGTTAATTAGCGAAACATCTTCATTATTTAGTGCAAGTGATTTAAATATTCTAAAATTTCTAGATTTTACAAAATGAACAAAATCTTTAATTGTACACATGTGTAGATTAGGAGTATTATACCATTCATCTGGTAACGTTTTAGTTATAGGCATTGTACCTTTGGTTAATAAATGAAGTCTAATTTTCCAGTAACCAAAATTAGGAATTGTAACTATTGCTTTATTTCCAACTCTTAATAACTCATTAATTACTAGTTCAGGATTTAAAAATGCTTGGAGTGTTTGACTTAAAATAACATAATCGAAAGATTTGTCAGGAAATTGACTTAAATCTTTTTCAGCATTTCCTTCGATAACAGTCAAACCTTTTGCTATACATTTTTGAACTTTGTCTTTTGAAATTTCTAAACCTCTAATATTAATATTTTTGTTATCTTTCAAAAACTTCATTAAGGTGCCATCTGCGCACCCAACATCTAAAACTCTTTTATCTTTTTCAATTAAATCAGCAATTACTTTAAATTCATTTTTCATAGTTGATTTTCTGTATAAGATTTATCTAAAAAATTTTTAAGTGAATTTAAGAAATCTGGAACATCAAGTAAGAATGAGTCATGTCCTTTGTCTGACTCAATTTCAACAAAACCTACATCAGCACCAACAGCGTTTAAAGCAATTACGATATCTTTATTTTCCTGAGTTGGGTAAAGCCAATCTGAAGTAAAAGATATTATAAAAAATTTAGCTTCAGTTTCTTTAAAAGCATCAGATAAATTTCCTTTAAATTGCTTTCCTAAATCAAAGTAGTCCATAGCTCTAGTAATATAAAGGTAGCTATTAGCATCAAATCTATCTACAAAAACTGATCCTTGATATCTAAGATAACTTTCAATTTGAAAATCTGCATCAAAACTAAATTTAATATTCTCTCTCTCTTGTAGTTTTCTTCCAAATTTTTCTTGAAGACCTTTTTTTGAAAGATATGTTATATGGGCAGCCATTCTTGCAACAGCCAAACCTTTATTTGGAATAGTATCTTTAGTATTGTAGTTTCCTTCGTTCCAATTATTGTCCACAGTAATTGCTTGTCTACCAAGTTCATTGAATGCAATATTTTGAGCTGAATGACTAGAGGTGCATGCAATAGGAATTACAGTTTTAGCTTTACCTGGAAAATTACTAATAAATTGAAGAACTTGCATACCTCCCATAGATCCACCAACAACAGAAAAAAGTTTTTCTATTCCAAAGTGATCAAGTAAATTATTCTGTGCATTGACCATATCATTGATAGTGATTACTGGAAAATTAGTACCTAAAATTTTTTGTGTATTAGGATCTTTATGACTTGGTCCAAATGAACCCATACATCCACCAATTACATTTGAACAAATTACAAAATACTTATTAGTATCAATTGCTTTATCTGGACCTACCGCATAGGACCACCAACCATCTTTATTTGTAATTGGATTTACACCGGTTACAAATTGATCACCGGTTAGTGCATGAAAGATTAAAATAGCATTATCTTTTTTTTTATTTAATGACCCATAAGTTTCATAGGCAATTGGAAAATTATTAATTGTTTTTCCACAATCTAGTTTTAGTGGTTTTTTAACTATTAGAGTTTTTAAATTTATCTCTGTATTCATAATAAAAGTCATTAATTGAATTGAGAGAAAAAAACAATTTTAGCGGTTTTTTTTAAGCGCTCGCAATTCAGTTAAATCAGCGCCTAAATTTTGTACAAGAAGTTATTTACTATGTCAATTATTTTAAAAATTGTCTTATTCTATGTAAAAATTTTTAATTTTATCTATAAAGAACCCATAAATTAAAAATATGACTACACCAAAATTTAAAAAATTTAATATCGAGGCTTATAAACCTGGTAAATCTAAGATTAAAAAACTAAAAAAAATTATTAAATTATCAGCTAATGAATCAGCTTTAGGAATGAGTCCTAAAGCAACCAAGATATTATCCAATAAAAAATTTAATTTAAAGAGATATCCTGACGGCAAATCTCAAAATTTAAGAGCAGAAATATCAAAAAAATTTGATTGTAATCGTGATAAAATCATATGTGGAGCAGGTTCAGATGAGGTTATTCAAATGATATGTCAATTATTTTTAAAGCCTAAAGATGAAGTTGTAGTTCCACAATATAGTTTTCTGATGTACAGAATTTATGCAAATATTGTTGGTGCTAAGGTTGTGTTTGCAAAAGAAGTTAATTTTAAAATTTCAAGTAATGAAATTCTTAAAAAGATAAGCAAAAATACAAAAATTGTTTTTATAGCCAATCCAAATAATCCAACAGGAACTTATTTAACAAAAAATGAAATATTAGATCTTAGAAAAAAATTAAATAAAAATATTTTACTAGTGGTAGATGATGCTTATGCTGAATATATGAAAAATAAAGATTATAAATCAGGATTAGATTTATTTAAAAACAAAGATAATGTTTTTGTGCTAAGAACATTTTCTAAAATATTCGGACTAGCCTCTTTAAGAGTTGGATGGGGATATGGATCTAAAAAAATAATAACTGCATTAAATATTATAAAACCTCCATTTAATGTTGGTCACCTTGGGCAATTAGCAGCAACAGAGTCGCTTAAAGACAAAAAATTTATAGAACGGTCAATAAAACATAATTTATATTATGCTAAGAAGATAAAATATTATCTTGAGCAACATAATATTTTTTCTAATGCAATTTCTGCAAATTTCCTATTTTTAGATTTTGAAAAATGCAAATATACAGCCAAGTATTTTTATGAGAGATTAAAAAAAAAAGGAATTATTGTAAGATCTACAGAAGATGGTTATCACATTAAAAATAAATTAAGATTAACTATTGGGTCTAAAAGTGAAAATTTAGCATTTATGAATGCTGCAAAAAAAATATTAAGTTAATATGAAAAATATTTTAATTATCGGATGTGGTTTATTAGGGTCATCTTTATTGAGAAGAATTGAAAAAAAAAAGATGGCCAAAAAGATTTATATTTATGAAAAATCAAAATCTAATATTGCTAAAATAAAAAAATTAAAACTTCCTGGAATAATTATAAAAAAATTAGAGGATGGTATTATAAAATCAGATTTAATAATTCTATGCACACCAATGAGTGAATATAAGAATCTTATTCTTAAGATGAATAAATTTTTATCACCCAGGACTATTATGACAGATATAGGTTCATCAAAAATAGAGTCTTCAAAAATTATTAAAAAATTTCTAAGAAAAGATATTTTTTGCATACAAAGTCATCCCATTGCAGGATCTGAAGTAAGTGGACCAGAGCATGGTAAACAAGATATATTTGAGAATAAATGGTGTGTTTTAATAAAAGAGAAAAATACTAAAAAAATTCATTTGAATGTATTAAATGAGTTTTGGAAAAAAATTGGTTCAAAAGTGGTTATTATGAGCCCTGAAAAACATGATAAAATTTTTTCTATAACCAGTCATCTCCCCCACTTAATTGCATACAATCTAGTCAAGTCAGCGCAAGATTTTGAAAAAATACAAAATTATGACTTGATTAAATATAGTGCAGGTGGTTTGAGAGATTTTTCAAGAATAGCAGCTTCAAATGAAATTATGTGGAGGGATATATTTTTTAATAATAAGAAAAATATTTCAAAAGCTATTGATTTATTTATCAAAAACCTAAATTCATTCAAAAAAGATATTAATTCAAAAAATAATAAATCAATTTTAAGAAAATTAATTCAAACAAAAAAAGTAAGAACAAAAATTATTAAATTAAAACAAGATATAGATAAACCAGATTTTGGTAGAAGCTAATAATTTTTAATATTACAAATTTTTTTAACCTCAAGTTTTGCTTTTTTTTTAATTAATTTTATCGTGTTTTCTGTTTTCATTATTAAGACTTTTTTTCTAGGACCATAGGCGTGAATGAAAGCATTATTTTTTAAACAAATTCCAACATGACCCTTCCAAAAAATTATATTTCCAGATTTATAATTTTTTTTAGATTTTTTTCTACAATACTTTATTTGATCTTTTGTATCTCTTGGAAAAAATAAATTATTATAATAGTAATACATTTGGATAAGTGCAGAGCAATCAATGCCATCACAGCTTTTTCCTCCCCATAAATATTTAGTTCCAAGAAATAATTTAAATATTTTCACAAAATCTTTTTCAATATGATTAATTTTTTTAATATCTTTTTTTTTAATCCATTGATTTTTGTCAAATTCAATAAAATTAACACTCTTATTTTGAAGTACTATTCTTGATGCAAAGTATCTAAATTGGTTTGTGGGAACAAATTTATTATTTAATTTTTTAAATACCTGAGATTTTAATCTAAATATTTTATGCGTAAGTTTTAAATTTTTTATGAATTTATCATTTTTTAAGTAGCCAATATATCTATCATAACTTGTTTTAATTTTGACCCATTTTTTATTTTTTGAAATAATAGAAAATTTTTCACCATATAAAATTTGCGAACTAACTTCTGACTTAACAGAAGGCTTTATGTAAATATTACCTAAACTACGATTAAAATAATAATTATTTTTCACTTAATTTAAGCTTGTTTCTCATGAACCATAATAAAATTAATGATGGTATTACCATTATAGCTGTTAGAATAAAAAATGTACCCCAATCACCATTTAACCAATCCACTAATGCACCTGATGATGATGCTAAAGTTGTTCTGCCAGCTGTTCCAATTGAGGCTAATAGAGCATACTGGGTTGCTGTATAGGATCTATCTACTAGTAAAGAAATAAAGGCCACAAAGGCTACAGTTGCAAACGCAGCTGCAATATCATCAAAAATAACTGCTATTGCAAAAAGTAATTCAGATTTATCGCTCCAAGCAAGAATGCTAAATAAAAGATTTGTGCTTGCCATAATAATTCCAGCAAGAAACATTGCTTTTAAAACGCCTGATCGAATTACAAAAAGTCCACCCAATAATGTAAAAATTACAGTTGTAACCCATCCTAGAGTCTTGGAATAAATAGCAATATCCGTTTTGCTAAAACCTATCTCTTTATAAAATATAATAGACATTCTTCCCAAAAAGGCCTCGCCAACTTTAAATAAAAAAACAAAACCAAGTATTCCAAGGGCAATTGAAAATCCATTTTTTTTAAAAAAACTAATAATTGGTCCACCTATAGTTCCGCCAATCCATGTAAAAAAGTTGGTAATTAGATTTTTGCTCTTAAAATTGTTAGAAATTAATTTATCATTTTCTTTTTGTTTATTTTCTCGATCTGTAGAATCAGATTCTTTAACAAACATTAGCCCAATATTCATTAGTATTACCAGTACTCCTAAAATTAAAAATGTTAACTGCCAATAATTTTCAAATCCTAAATTTTGTAAATATTCTGCGGAAAATAATGAAATAACCCCACCCAGTTTATATCCAGTCCACCAACCAACAACCGCCATTGCAGCTCCAGCAGCCATTGATTTTCCTTCATTTTCTCCAATTTGTTCTATTCTTAAAGCATCAACAGTTATATCTTGGGTAGCTGAGGCTATTGCTATTAATAAACCAACGCTAATTACTAAAGCTAAATTTTCAGTTGGATTAATTATGCTCCACAGGAATAGGCAAATTAAAATTAATAACTGCATTAAAACTATCCATCCTCTTCTATGACCAATTCTTTTTGTTAAAAAAGGAAGTTGTATTCTGTCAATTAAAGGTGCCCATAAATAATTAAAAGCATACACACTAAAAATTAAGCCAGCCCATCCAATCGTAGATCTACTTAAACCATCCTCTTTAAGCCAAAGGCTGAGACTACTTCCTATTAAAACCCATGGAAAGCCAGAGATTGCCCCAAGTAATAAGATTTTTAGCATTCTACTCTCAAAATAGATTGAAAAAGTTTCAGATAAAGATTGTTTCTTTATTTCTATCATTTTTAATTACGCCAAAAAGAAGGTAAGAATAATACTAGTATTGCAAATAATTCAAGTCTACCCAAAATCATTCCTATGGTTAAAATCCATTTAGAAATATCTGGTAAAGATGAAAAGTCACCATTAGGGCCAATTATAGGTCCTAATCCAGGGCCAACATTAGAAATTGAAGTGGCTGCTCCAGAGATTGAAGTTATAAAATCAAGTCCAGTTAATGACAATAAGGCAGTTAATGCAAAAAATATTACAAAGTAAAAATAAATAAAAGAAATTATTGAAGCAATGAATTTATCATCCACTGAGCTTTGATCGTATTTAATTATAAAAACTCCTTTTGGATAAATAATTTTTTTAAGCTGATTTGCTATAAATGAATATAATATTTGAATTCTGAAAATTTTAATTCCACAAGTTGTTGAGCCTGCACAGCCTCCTATAAACATTAAAGCTAGAAATAATGTCAATGGAAAACTACCCCAACCATCAAATTCTGCACTTACGTATCCAGTTCCAGTTAATATTGAAACTGTATTGAAAAAAACTGACCTCAAATTAAAATTATAATTATCATTTATTAATAAATATACAGAAAGTATAATAACTGTTGCGATGATAATTTTTAAAAAAGTTTTTATTTGAATATCTGTTAGAAAAATTTTTTTATTTCCATTTATAAATTTTATATACGCAATAAAAGGTAAACTACCTAAAATAATAAAAACCATTGATGAGATTTCTATAGGGACGCTATTGAAATAACCAATTGACTGGTTATAATTTGAGAAACCACCAGTTGCAATTGTGGTCATAGAGTGAGTTAAACTATCAAATTTTCCCATTCCAAACACCCAATAAGTAATTGTACATAGAGCAGTTAAGCCCAAATAAATATAAATTAATCTTAGAGCTATCTCTTTTGATTTTGGAAGTATTTTTTCAGAAGAATCGTTACTAGATATCTTGAATAATTGCATTCCACCCACATTCATTATTGGCATTAGAGTAATTGCCATAACAATTATACCTATACCCCCTAACCACTGAAGGATAGCTCTCCACAACAATATTCCTTTAGGTGTTTCTTCTAAATTAGAAATTATAGTAGAACCAGTGGTTGTTATACCTGACATACTTTCAAAAAAAGCATCAGTAATTGTTAATTCAATAGTTGAAAATATAAATGGTAGAGAGCCAAAAATTGCAATACTCAACCAAGATAGAGCTGTTAACAAAAAAGCTTGTTGTAAGTTTAATTTTTTATTGTGATCTAAATTAGATAAAAAAAATAAAATTCCAAATACAATTGTAATAATTGAGGCACCAAAGAAAGATGAATCTATTTCTGAATAAATAAACTGTGCAATTATAGGTATGAACATTGATACACCTAGAATTATTTGTAAAATTCCAAGAGTAAAAAAAACAGTTTTATAATTAGACATTTTGAAAGAACATTATTTTATGGTAAATAAATTTCAACTCTATAAGAATTAATAAATTCGCTAATTTAAGATTTTTTAGAAGAATAATTCATGATTAAAAAAGAAAATTTAGATAAAACAAGTGCATGGCCTTTTGTAGAAGCAAAAAAAATGCTTCGTGAGAGAAAATCTTTCATTGAAAAAAAAGGTAAAATTACACTACAGACTGGTTATGGTCCAAGTGGACTTCCACATATTGGAACATTTGGCGAAGTTGCAAGAACATCGATGCTAGTAAATGCATTAAATCAATTATCAGATTTACCTACTGAGATAATAACATTTTCAGATGATATGGATGGATTAAGAAAAGTTCCAGATAACGTTCCTAATCAAAAATTATTAAATGATAATCTTCATAAACCATTAACCCAAGTTCCTGATCCGTTTGAAAAATATAATAGTTTTGGTGAGCATAATAATGAAATGTTAAAAAATTTTTTAGATAGTTTCAAATTTAAATATAATTTCCAAAGTTCCACATCTCTTTATAAGAGCGGTTTTTTTAATCCTACGCTGAAAATTATTTTAGATAATTATGAGGGAATTATGAACATTATAATTCCAACACTAGGCAAGGAACGACAACAAACTTATAGTCCATTTTTACCAATTTGTCCTGACTTTGGACATGTTTTGGAAATACCCGTTATAGAAATTGATAAACAAAAATCTAAGATTATTTTTGATAATAAAGGAAAAAAATTTGAGGCAAGTATTTTAGATGGAAATTGTAAATTACAATGGAAAGTTGATTGGGCGATGAGATGGTATGCTCTTGATGTCGACTTTGAAATGTATGGTAAGGATTTAATTGAGAGTGCAATTTTATCAACAAAAATAATTAATTTAATAGGAAAAAAAAATCCATCGGGATTTGCTTACGAGTTATTTTTAGACGAAAAAGGTGAGAAAATTTCTAAGTCAAAAGGGAATGGTATAACTATTGATCAATGGTTAAAATATGCTTCTCCAGAAAGTTTATCTTTGTATATGTATCAAAACCCAAAAAGAGCTAAAAAACTTTATAAAGAAATAGTACCTAAAGCTGTCGATGATTATTTAGATTGTATTGAAAAATCAAAAAAACAGAATGAATTACAACTATTAATGAATCCTGTTTGGCACGTACATAATGGCAATATTCCTAATGAGGATATGATTATGACATTTTCAATGTTGCTAAATTTGGTTGAGACTAGTAATGCCGACAGTAAAGAATTATTATGGAAATTTGTTAAAAAATATAAATCAGATATTTCTGAAGAAAATTTTTCAATTTTTGATGGATTGATAGGTTATGCAATTAAGTATTTTAATGATGTAATCAAGGCGCAAAAAAAATATAAGAATCCCAATGATAATGAAAAATTAGCATTACAAGCTTTAGTAAAAACTTTAGAAAAGTGTACTGATGAAATGTCGCCAGAAGACATACAAACATTGATTTATTCAACTGGAAAAGAAAATGGTTATACAGAAAATTTAAGAGATTGGTTTAAATTGATTTATGAGGTAGTTTTTGGAGATGAAAATGGGCCTCGTATGGGATTTTTTATAAGTTTTTTTGGTGTCAACGAAACTAAAGAGCTGTTAATAAATAAATTAAAATAATGTTTTCAAAGCTAAGATCTTTAATATTTAAAATAGATCCTGAAAGAGCTCATACTTTAGCAATTAAATCTTTAAAATTTAATTTAGTTTCAAATATATTTGATAAAAATAAAGATGATCCAATTTTCAAAACTAAAATTTTTGATAAAGAGATAGATAATCCAATAGGGATGGCAGCTGGTTTTGATAAGAATGCAGAAGTATATAATGCTTTATTTAGACTGGGTTTTGGATTTGTTGAAGTTGGAACCATTACTCCCTTAAAACAATATGGAAATTCTAAACCTAGAGTTTTTAGACTTGTTGAAGACGAAGCTTTAATTAACAGATTGGGATTTAATAATCATGGAGCTAAAACTGTTTTGGATCGAATTAAATCAAATAAGAAGCTAGGATTACTTGGAATTAATGTGGGACCAAATAAAGATTCTGATAATAGGCTGAATGATTACTTAATCGGATTAAGAACCTTTCATGAAGTTGCAGATTATATAACAATAAATATTTCATCTCCAAATACTGAAAATTTAAGAAGTTTTCACGAAGAAAGTAAATTACAAGAATTGCTTACATCTATTTTAAAAGAAAAAAATGATTTAAAATCAAATGTTCCCATTGTAGTAAAAATCTCACCAGATATAGACGAAAATCAAATTAATTTGATTTCTGAAATCCTTTTAGAAAATGAGATAAAAGCGATAATTATTTCTAATACATCGGAGTCCTCAAGAAATTTACTTAGTGATATTCAAAGACATCAAAAAGGAGGGTTATCTGGAAAACCTATAGAGACAAAATCAAATATTTTAATTAATAAATTCTATAAGTTATTAAAAGGTAAAATTAAGATAATAGGAGTAGGAGGTGTTGACTCTGGTCAAGCGGCATATGCTAAGTTTCTAGCGGGTGCAGATTTTATTCAACTTTATACTGGAATGGTTTTTAAAGGCCCAAATATTGCGGGGATTATAAAAAAGGATCTAAAAGATTTACTATTAAGAGATGGAGTGAAGAATTTTAATGAAATTATCGGAAATAAAACCCTATCTTAAATCTATTAAACTTGACGCATTCATTATCTCGCCTTATATAGGCACTGTTATTATGTCAAAAAAATGTGAATTAACCGGTAAAATCCCCATGAAAGGTCACAATGTTAGTCATGCTAACAATAAGACTAAAAGAAGATTTTTACCTAATCTTAAAAAAGTTAAGTTCACAAGCGAACTGATGAAAAGAAGTTTGAAACTTACTGTAAGTAATGCGGGAGTAAGATCAGTTGATAAAAAAGGTAGTTTTGATGAATATTTAAAGGTTGTTAAAAACAAAAACTTGTCACCAAGACTTAAAAAATTAAAAAAAGGGATTTTAATTAAATCTCCATTTAAGAAAAAGCCAGTAACAAAATCTGCATAATGAATAAATTGTTTTTGCTTCTCTCATTTTTAATGGGAGTTGTTGTTTTGTCATCAAATTATTTAGTTCAGTTTCCGATTAAATATTATGATCTCGAAGAGATACTTACTTATGGTGCTTTTAGTTATCCAGTGGCGTTTTTAATTACAGATTTAGCAAATAGATCATATGGAAAGTTGGTAGCAAGAAAAATTGTTTATATTGGATTTGCAATAGGTATTAGTTTTACTCTTTTATTCTCAACTAATTTTGCAGATTTAATTTCAGTGAGAATTGCCATTGGGTCAGGAACTGCTTTTTTGGTAGCTCAATTATTGGATGTACAAATATTTGATCAATTAAGAAAAAAAAAATGGTTTATTGCTCCTATAACATCTTCATTTATTGGATCTACAGTTGATACTTTTTTATTCTTTTCAATATCTTTTTATGCAACAGGGATACCATGGGTTACATTATCTTTAGGTGATTTAGCAGTTAAGATATTTGTGGCTTTAATAATGTTAATACCTTTTAGATTATTACTTGGCACTTTTAAAGCTGTTAAAGTTTAGTATAAAAATTTATAAGACAAAATTTTATAAGCTAACTTTGCTACAAGAAAATTATATGAGTTAAAGCCTTTTATGGGTGACAGTTCGTTAATATCTGCACCAACAATTTTAGAATTTTTTGCAGCAATTCTTATAATATTTAGAGTTTCATCCCACAATAATCCACCAGGTTCTGGAGTCCCGGTTGCAGGCATAATACTTGAGTCTAATCCATCAACATCAAAGGTCAGATAAACTGTTTTATTCTTTATCAGTTTTTTAAACTTGTTTAAATTCCATTTACTTTTATCTTTTGCCCAAAATATATTAATTCTAGAAGAATTTTTTTTTAAAAAGGGAATTTCACTTTGAGATATATTTCTTATTCCAAATGAAATTACAGAAACATTTGGATAATCCAAACATCTTCTAATAGCAGAAGCGTGTGAAAATTTTTCTCCATTATAACTTTCTCGCAAGTCTGCATGAGCATCAAAATGTAAAAGACATATATCTTTATATTTTTTAGTAAATGGAGCAATACATCCAGGGGTAATGGAGTGTTCACCACCAAATGTCATTGGAAAAAGTTTTTTACCTAAAATCTCTTCATTTATTTTAGACATCTTATTTAAAGCTTTTTTGATATTCTTATCAATTTTAAATGGTTTTAAGGTTTTAATCCCTATTTTTTTATAAGGTTCACAATTTAATTCTTCATCATACAATTCAACTTGATGAGATGCTTTGATTATTTCTTTGGGTCCATTTTTAGTTCCACCTCCATAACTAACTGTTTTTTCAAGGCCAAATGGTACAACTATTACTTTTTCCTTGAAATTGACTTTATTATCAATCCCTAAAAATCCGTTTTTATTTGAAAGATATTTCAATTTTATTTAAAAATTTTTGTAAAGTTTTTTCTATCTCTACTTTTCCATTCACCTTTATGGTAAGCATCACTTACTATTAGTGGCAATACACTTGTTGCTTCAGCAAACACCATTTGTTCTTTTGTTATATCTACTTTACCCCAAGAACTTGCTTCCTTTAAGGTTGAGCTACTGCAAGCACCATCTCTACTATCTGCAACTGTAATTTGTACAGCATATTTATGCATATCAACTTCTTTTCCTAAAAGTTCAGCACATATAACTGTATCTTGAATAAAATTTTTGGGAACCCCGCCACCAATCATAAAAAGTCCTGAACCTTTAGATTGAATTTTAATTTCTGTAAGTTCTCTAAACTCTCTAATAGAATCTATAGTCATATGTTGTTTTGGATTTTTTTCTTGATGAATAACTAAACCAAATCCCGCACTAGAGTCTGTAAAGGCAGGACAAAAAATTGGAACATCATTTTCATATGCAGTCTCAATTAAAGAGTCTTTCTTCTTTGAATTTTTTTTTAAATATTTTCCCATCTCATAAATAAACTCTCTAGAAGTATAACTTCGTGGTTCTAATGTATCTGCTATCTGGCATATAATTTTATCACATATTTGCAACTCATCTTCATCGATATAGGTGTCATATATTCGATCGATATAGTTATTTCTTAATTCTGTATCGTCTTGAAATTGTGAACCTTGATAATGTTTAAATCCAAGGGCTTCAAAAAAATCCATATCAACAATAGATGCTCCAGTTGCAACAATCGCATCTACCATATTATATTTAACTAAGTCTTTATAAATATTCATACAACCAGCGGCAGATGTAGACCCTGCTAATGTTAAAAATATTGTGCAATCTTTATCTTTTAACATTTCATTATATATATTCGCTGCATTAGCTGTTTCTCTTGAAACAAAAGACATTTTTTCCATCGAAGAAATTATTTTTCGAGAGTCAAATGATGTAATATCAATATGTTCTATTGGATTTTTTAAAAAATCTTTTTTGCTATTATGACCTACGTTTTTATGATCAGACATTAAGCAACCAGAGTAGCTTTATTAATGTCTTTATCATACATCGTTAATATTGGTTGATCTTCAACCTCGTAGATTTCATCAGAGTAAAAGCCATTAAACTGAGTTCTAAATGTTAAACCGTAAGCACCAAGTTGACCAAGTTCAATATAATCATTTTCTTTAATATTGTTAGGAAGTAAAAATGGACCTTTCATATAATCCATACTATCGCAAGTCGGTCCAAAAAAATCAAAAGCTGTTAATTTTTTAGAAATTATTTTATTACTATTTTCTTTAATCATTTTAGATGGAAAAACAATGTTAGGAGTACCTGCATCAAAAAGAGTGCCATAAGTTCCATCATTTATATAAAGTTTTTGTTTTTTTCGTAAATTTACTTTTACAATTGTAGAACCACTTTCTGCCACTAAAGCTCTCCCAGGTTCACAAATTATTTCAGGTAACTTTTCAAGCTTTAAGTTTTCTAAATTTTTTTTAATTTCATTAAAATAGCTACCCAAAGCCTGTGGAATTAGATCTGGATATATAGCTGGAAATCCACCACCAACGTTAATATAGTCTGGGATAATTTTTGTTTTTTTAATTATATTTCCAATATCATTAATACCTTTAGCGTAAGAAATTGGATGCATACATTGAGATCCAACATGAAAGCTCAAACCAATTTTTTTGGAGTGTTGTTTCGCAAGCCTTAATAATCCAGCAGCTTCAGAATTTAATGCACCAAATTTCTTTGATAAATCTATTTCTGCGTGTTCATTTGAAACCGCTACCCTTACAAATAATTCTAAATCTTTAGCATTATTCGTGGTTTCAATAATTTTGATTAACTCATCTTTAGTATCTAGTGAAAAAGTTTTAACTCCGTATTTAAAGTAAGCTTCTTTTATATTTTCTCTACTCTTTACAGTGTGCATATATGAGCATTTAGCAGTTTGGCTAAAACTTTTTATAGTTTTAATTTCTTCAATTGATGCAACATCAAATTGCTCTACGCCACTTTCTATAATTTGTTCGATTACCAAAGGATGTGGGTTAGTTTTTACTGCATATAAAATTTTTCCAGGAAAATTTTTTTTGAAATATTTAACTGCAGATTGAATAGAATTCTTTCTGATACAATAAACCGGTTTTTCAGGTTTCAGTTGATTAATTAAGTCCTCAACTGATTTAAATTTTTGCATTTAAAATGCCTCCAAAAAAAAATTTAATAAAAAAAAGCTTTTTACTTCTAAAAAACTTTAAAATTTCCTCCTAATAAGCCTATAGATTAATAATGTAAAGCAAATAATAGGTCTTGAATTGTGATAATAAATAACCATATCAATAATATGAAAGAACAAATCGCCCTTAAAAACCTTAGTGATTTTGAGAATAAATCTCTACTAATAGTTGATGATGACAATCCATTTAGAGAAAGACTAGCCAGAGCAATGGAAAAAAAAGGATTTGAAGTTTTTCAAGCTGAGAGTGTACAAAAGGGAGTTGATTCAGTTAAGACAAGAAAACTAGGTTTTGCTGTTGTAGATCTTAGGCTTGGAGATGGAAATGGCTTAGAGGTTGTAAAAAAAATTCAATCAACAAATAACGATAGTAGAATTATCATGCTTACAGGGTATGGAAATATTCCGACAGCAGTTGCTGCAATTAAAGAAGGTGCTATCGACTATTTAGCCAAACCAGCTGATGCTGAAGATGTTGAGAGAGCTTTATTGGCAGATCCTGATAAAAAAGCTGCTCCACCAGAAAACCCGATGTCTGCAGATAGAGTAAAATGGGAACATATACACAGAGTTTTTGAGCTATGTAATAGAAATGTTTCTGAAACTGCAAGAAGATTAAAAATGCACAGAAGAACTCTCCAAAGAATTCTATCTAAAAGATCTCCTAGATAAATTTTCTAAGTTTAATAATTTGTTTTGTTATTATTGCTAAAATAATAATTTTAAAAATTTCAGCTAAAAGAAATGGTTTAGCTCCTAATGCAAAAATTGGTTTATCCCACCCAATAAGCGTTCCAAGCCATAGTAATCCCAGAATATAAATTGTAGAAGTTGCAACTATAAGTTTAGTTAAAACAAATAAAAAACTATCTTTATTAGTTATTTTTGAAGCTAAAAAACTAGCAGTTAAGAAACCAATTAAGTACCCCATAGTAGGACCGGTGAAGTACAAAAATCCAACACCTTTTTCGGGAGAATTTGAAAAAACTGGTAATCCTAAAATTCCTTCTAATAAATACAAACTAACACTAGCTAGTCCTACTTTATATCCTAAGCTTACTCCCAAAAACAACACAACAAACGTTTGCATGGTCATTGGAACAGGGTAAAAGGGTATTTTAATTTTTGCAGATATAGTTAAAGCAATTGAGCCAAGTACTATAGCAAATAAAGATTTAATTATTGTTGTTTGAGAAATATTTTTAGTTAATTCCATAAATCCACAATACTATTCATCTTAATAATAATCTAGCTATAAAAATTGTTCTTAGGTAAAGTATATTTTTTTATATACAGATTTTATTACCATTGTAATATTTAACTTAATCTAATGAATAAAATTCAAAAAACAGACCATTTTTACTTAATTGATGGTTCTGGTTATATATTTCGTGCATATTATGCATTACCACCATTAACTAGAAAAAGTGATGGACTGCCAGTAGGTGCTGTAAGCGGATTTTGTAGTATGCTTTTCAAACTTCTTGAAGATTCTAAATCAGATCAAAATTTACAAAAACCCACACACTTTGCGGTGATTTTTGACTCTGCAAGAAAAACATTTAGGAATGATATTTATAGTGACTATAAAGCTAATAGATCAGAAGCTCCCGATGATCTTGCTCCTCAGTTTGAATATATAAGAAAATCTGTACTAGCTTTTAACTTACCCTCAGTAGATCTTCCTAATTATGAAGCAGATGATTTGATAGCAACCTATGTAGACAAAATACAAAAAAAAGGTGCAAAAGTTACCATAGTTTCATCAGATAAAGATTTAATGCAGTTATACAAAAAAGGTGTTCGTATTTTTGATCCTATGAAAAATAAATTTATTTCAGAGGAGGATATAATGAATAAATTTGGAGTTGATGCATCTAAGGTGATCGATGTACAATCTCTTGCTGGCGATAGCAGTGATAATGTTCCTGGCGTGCCAGGTATAGGAGTTAAAACTGCTGCAGAATTAATTAATAAATATGGAACTCTGGAAAAACTTTTAAAATCTGCTCATGAAATAAAACAAAATAAAAGAAGAGAAACATTAATTGAAAATAAAGATAAGGCGCTGATTAGCAAACAACTTGTTACCTTGAAACAAGACTCTCCAACAAATATAGCATTAAGTGAGTTTAAACTAAAGGATATAGATAAAGAAAAATTATATAAATTTTTACGAGAGATGGAATTTAACAGATTATTAAGTTCTGTTATCTCAGCATATGGCGAACCCAAAATGACAAGTGCTTCAAATGAAGTGAAGATATCAGAAAAACAAAAACCAATAAATAATGAGAATTATCATTTAATTACTAGTGCTAATCAAATAGATGAATGGATTAAAGAAGCTGAAGAAACAGGTGAGGTTGCTGTTGATACAGAAACAAGTTCACTAGATTGTCATCAGGCAGATTTAATTGGTGTTTCTCTATGTTCAAAAATTGGTAAAGCTTGCTACATCCCAATTGGTCATAAATCATCAAAAAATATTAATAAAGATATAGTGATAAAAAAATTGAAAACTTTATTAGAAGATCCAAGTGTAAAAAAAATTGGTCAAAATATAAAATTTGATTTTATAATTTTATTTAGACATGGAATAACAATTTGCTCAATGGAGGATACTATGTTGATGTCGTATGTTTTGGATGCAGGAAAAAATAGACATAACATGGACACATTATCTGAAATTCATCTGGGTCATAAAACAATTTCTTTTAAAGAAATAGTGGGCACTGGAAAAAAAGAAATAAATTTTAGTGAAGTAGAAATTGATAAGGCAAAAGATTATGCAGCAGAAGATGCTGATATTACTTTTAGATTATATAAAAAGTTTATTAAAAATTTGAAATTAGAAAAATTGATCAATATTTATGAAATTTTTGAAAAACCATTAATTAAAATTCTCGCTTTTATGGAGATGGAAGGCATCGAAGTTGATAGCAAATTCTTAAAATCACTTTCTTCAAAATTTGAAAAAAAAATTAAAAATCTAGAAAAAGAGGTTTTTAAAATTTCAAAAAAAGAATTTAATATTGCTTCACCCAAACAATTAGGAGAAATAATTTATAACGATCTTAAAATTACAGGATTAAAAAAAACTAAAAAAGGTAGTTTCGCAACAAGTGCAAGTGTTTTAGAAGACCTGGCATTTAAAGGACATAAATTCCCAAAGATAGTTTTGGATTGGAGACAAGTTTCAAAATTAAAAAATACTTATTCGGATTCATTGCCAGAACATATTAATCCTAACACCAAAAGAGTTCACACTTCATTTTTATTAGCAGCAACCACAACTGGTAGACTGGCATCCAGTGACCCTAATTTACAAAATATACCTATAAAATCAGAGGATGGAAAAGATATTAGAAAAGCGTTTAAAGCTCAAAAAGGTCATCTATTAATTTCAGCAGATTATAATCAAATAGAAATGAGAATCTTAGCAGATTTAGCAGATGTAAAAGAACTTAAAAAAGCTTTTAAAAATAACGAAGACATCCATTCTTTAACGGCTAGTCAAATATTTAATATTGATATTAAAAAAGTTGATCAAGATCAAAGAAGAAAAGCTAAAGCTATAAATTTTGGAATTATTTATGGAATTTCGCAATACGGTTTAGCAAAACAGATTAATGTTTCTAATTACGAAGCAGAGGAATTTCTAAATGCTTATTTTGCAAAATTTCCTGAAATCAAAACTTATATGGATAATACAATTAAATTTTGTAGAAAAAGTGGTTATGTAAATAACATTTTTGGTCGAAGATCTCATTTTAATGGAATTAATGATAAAAATTTTAATGTAAGAAATTTTCAAGAACGTGCAGCAATTAACGCACCTATTCAAGGATCAGCATCAGAAATTATGCGTTTAGCCATGATAAGATTAGACAAGAAATTATCTGATCAAAAAAATATTAAATCTAAAATGTTGTTACAGATTCATGATGAATTAATTTTTGAAGTTCCAAAAAATAATGAAAAGATAATGATTAAACTTATAAAAGATGAAATGACCAGTGTAGCAGAAAGTGATTATCATTCTTTTTCTACACCACTAACTGTTGATATAAATATTGGGGATAACTGGGGAATGCTTCACTAATTTTATAAGATTGCCCAATTTAGAACAATTTAGTATTTTTATATAAGTAATGAACAAACAAACCATAGCCTTAATTGATGATGATAGAAATATTCTAACTAGTTTAAGTATCGCCCTGGAAAAAGAAGACTTCAAAGTTCAAACTTATATAGATGGAGAAAGTGCGTTAATCGGTTTAACCCGCACTCCACCAGATTTAGCAGTAATTGATATTAAGATGCCTAAAATGGATGGTGAAGAATTACTAAAAAGACTTAGAAAAAAAACTTCTATGCCAGTAATTTTTTTAACATCCAAAGATGATGAAATTGATGAGTTATTAGGACTAAAGTTAGGTGCTGATGATTTTGTTAAAAAATCAGGAGGCTTTTCAATTAAAGTTTTAATTGAAAGAATTAGAGTACAATTAAGAAAAAAAGATTCCACCAATGTTTTGGAAGAAAATAAAAGCTTAATTGTTCATGGAAGATTAAAGCTGGACCCATCTCAACTTGAATGTGAATGGAATGAGAAGCAACTTCCAGATAAATTAACTACCACTGAATTTTTAATTGTTAAAGAATTAGCTAAAAGGCCAGGTATTATTAAGGAAAGATCACAATTAATGGATATTGCTTATAGGGAAGATACCGATATTGAGGACAGAACTATAGATAGTCATGTTAAAAGAATTCGAAAGAAATTTAAAAAAGTTGATCCTGATTTTTCAGCTATTGAAACTAGGTATGGTAGTGGATATAGATGGAATGTTAGCTAATGTTTAGTAAATTCTTAAAAAGTTTATCAATATTAAAAAAATTTTTATTTATAAATTTTGTTATTTTTACAATTATTGGATCATTTACAATAATATATTTAAACAATGTTCAGCCAAATTTAATTAAAAAGAAATCAATTAATCACATTAATATTATTGATAATACAATTGATAATCTTTCAAGGTTAGATGTAAAATTTACAACAAAAGATATACGAAAGTTTTTATTTTCGACAAGATTTATATTTCAAAACTTAGATAGAGTTATTTTTTTTGACAATGAATTAAGTCTTATTGGAGATACCGATACACTAGATCTTGATCCAAGATCTTTCTCAACAAGACTAAATGAGATTGAGTTCGATAGTTTAAATGACAATAAGATAGAGCAAAGTGTTGATAATAAAGATATGAATAAGGATAAAAAAAATTTTATATCTTTTAAGGATATTTTGAAAAAATATTCAGATTCAGATAATTATGGAAATTCTTTTACATTTACTCAAGAAAATTTTAATCAATTTAAATTAACAACTATTAAAAATGTAACTAAAGATGGATTAAATGTTGGCTATCTTGCAATCACCGAAAATGCCAATGATATTAAAACAGCAATAGACGAACGAAAAGCATTTGTTGTAAGAACTGCAATTGCTGTTGGGTTTGTTATTTTAATTTTTTCTTTTGTCTTAAGTAGGTATTTTATCAAACCAATACAAAATTTAGTGAGTTATACAAAAATTATAAAAGAAAAAAGTCATAAAAAAACTGGAATTGATAATTTAAAAAATAGAAATGATGAATTGGGACTTTTGTCTAAATCATTACAAGATATGACAAATGAGCTTCAAAAGAGAGTTGCGCATGCTGAAAATTTTTCAACAGATCTTGTACACGAAATAAGAAATCCACTAGCATCTTTAAAAAGTGCCTCTGAAATCTTACAGGATACCAATAATTCAGATCAAAGATTAAAATTATTGAATATACTTAATCATGATGTTCAAAGAATTGAGAGGTTGATTACTGATTATTCTCAAATGTTAAAAGATGAAGTAGCTTTAAGTAAAGAAAAAATGAAAAAAATTAATATCGAGCCAATCATTCAATCTGTTGTAGATGATTATAATAGTATCTATAAAGTTAAAAGAGATATCAAAATCAATTATGAAAATGATGGTAAAAAAGAATATTCTATTAATGGTATAGAAAATAGAATTGAGCAAATGATCGCGAATTTATTGGATAACTCGATCTCTTTCACTGAAAAAGGAGGAAAAATTATTGTAAATATTTCCATTACCTCAAACAGAAAAATTACAGTTAAAATTATTGATGAAGGTCAAGGATTTAAAGAAAAAGATACTTCTAAAATATTTAGGAGATTTTATAGTAATAGACCAGATAAATTTGGAGAACATTCTGGTCTTGGATTAAATATTGTGAAAAATTTAGTCGAATTACATGATGGAAAAATTGTAGCATCTAATCGACCCAATAATAAAGGTGCAATTATGGAAATTAGTTTCTCGGGCATATAATCATTTATTGATTAATTAATACTTAGTTATATAAAGCTTTCCATGGAAGATTATAAAATAAAAAATATATCGCTAGCTGATTTTGGGAGAAAAGAAATTTCTATAGCAGAGAGTGAAATGCCAGGCCTGATGGCTTTAAGAGAAGAGTATTCAGGAAAATCACCTTTAAAAGGTGCAAGAATTATAGGCTGTCTACATATGACCATTCAAACAGCGGTATTAATTGAGACATTAGTTGATCTAGGGGCAGAAGTTAGATGGTCTTCATGTAATATTTTTTCAACACAAGATCATGCGGCTGCAGCAATTGCAAAAGCAGGAATACCTGTTTATGCATGGAAAGGTGAAACAGAAGAGGAAGCTGTTTGGTGTATAAGACAAACAATCGATGGAAAGAAAGATTGGAAAGCAAATATGCTACTAGACGATGGTGGTGATTTGACTGCAATGATGCATAGTGATTACAAAGATTTATTAAAAGAAGTAAAGGGTGTTTCAGAAGAAACAACAACAGGAATTAAAGCATTAAATAAAATGGAAAATGATGGGTCATTAATGATTCCAGCAATTAACGTTAATGATTCTGTGACAAAGTCTAAATTTGATAATCTATATGGTTGTAGAGAAAGTTTAGTTGACGGAATTAGAAGAGCAACAGATGTCATGATGTCAGGAAAAATTGCTATCGTTGCAGGCTTTGGAGATGTGGGCAAGGGTAGTGCTGCATCACTAAGACAAAGTGGAGCAAGAGTTTTGGTTACAGAAGCAGACCCAATTTGTGCATTACAGGCTGCAATGGAAGGCTATGAAGTTGTGTTAATGGATGAAGCAATTAGTAGAGCAGATATTGTTGTAACAGCTACTGGTAATAAAGATATTGTAACAGCTGATCATATGAGAGATATGAAAGATAGAGCAATTTTATGTAACATTGGCCATTTTGACAATGAGATACAAGTTGAAGCATTAAAAAATTATAAGTGGAATGAAGTTAAACCTCAAGTTCATGAAATAGAGCTACCAAGTAAAAAAAGAATTATTCTTCTGGCAGAAGGTAGATTGGTAAACTTAGGTTGTGCAACAGGACACCCAAGTTTTGTAATGAGTGCATCATTTACAAACCAAGTAATTGCTCAAATTGAACTTTGGAATAATCATAAAAATTATGAAAATAAAGTTTATGTCCTGCCTAAACATCTTGATGAAAAAGTTGCGACACTTCATTTAAAAAAAGTGGGAGCAAAACTTACTAAATTATCAAAAGAACAAGCAGATTATATAAGTGTTGGGACAGAAGGTCCTTTTAAACCAGATGCCTATCGCTATTAAAGATAGCAAAATAGATATATCTTCTGAAGAGACTACTAAAGAATTAGCAAAAGATCTTACACATTATTTAAAAGGCGGTGAAATAGTTTATTTATATGGGGAAATGGGTGTTGGAAAAACAACTTTTGTTAGGTATCTAATTAATCAATTTCAGAAAAATAAAAAATTACATATTACAGAAGTTACAAGTCCAACTTTCAATTTACTAAATGAGTATGACATAAATGATTTAGTAATTAAACATTATGATTTATTTAGATTAAAAGATGAGTCTGAAATTAAAAATTTAGATTTATTTGAAAATAATCAAAACACAATAACTCTTATAGAGTGGCCTCTGCTTATTAGTAAAAATAAATCAATTAAGACAATAGATCTAATATTT
>JACLAB010011885.1_pt1 | contig 49440 bp, 29 predicted proteins | sample 8027921 | NCBI WGS metagenome assembly JACLAB01 (sample SAMN15725117, study PRJNA655200) | protist metagenome | isolation source: fluorescence activated cell sorting (FACS) single amplified genomes of... | place: USA: West Boothbay Harbor, Gulf of Maine | collected 2000-07-19 | reverse complement strand
TCCGTACCTTTGCGCGCACTTTTCTCACACGCTTTCGCTTTACACGAAACAACACGAAACGAAGCGCGTGAGAGAAAGATATCGAGACGTTTCAGAGAGAGACCACGCAACAAACGAGAGCATCACGCATGCCTTCAAAAGCTCCTCTGGGAGATGGGGAGGAAGAAGAGGAAGAAGAATTTCGGGAAATCGCGTTCGGGTACACCGGAGGGGTGTTCTACCCGTTCGAGAGAGCACCGTTTCGAGAGGAGGAGGAGGAAGAAGAATCGATTTTCCCGAGAGCAAAGCGTCCGCTTTTATCGTCTGTATCGTCCTCTCGTGATGAGGGTGGTGGTTTTAAGCGCATCGAAACAGACGGTCGACCGATTGTTGCGTCGGTTGCGCGATGCCCGGAGAGTGAATTGGTGGACATCGAGCGAGCGAGAGCGAAAAGGATTATTCATACACAAAACGCGCGCGTCGTGAAAGAGACGACGAACAGAGTTAATAAAGTAACGGCCGAGAGGGATCGAGAGGTGAATTTGTATCGGCACGCGATCTGCGGAGTTCCGTTTCAATGTTTGAATGCGATCGCATTGGTGGAAAAAGAGGAAGAGCAGCGACGAGCGCGAACGAGGAGAGACGAAGCGGCGAACTGTTTGAAGATTTTTAGAGACGGGACGGTGGTCACGCGGGACGCGAAAGGAAGGGCGGTGAGGTGTTACGAAGGGGTCAGAGAGGTAATAGAGAGGAGGAACGAATATCAGAGAACGTTCGATGTGCAAGGCATCGAAGAGGAGGAAGGGAGAGGGGAGATGAAAATGGTCGCGTCGAGAGACTTTTGCGGCGTGTCCGTGTCGAAAACAAATAAGAGCGGGACGTTTCGGTGCGAATTTTCTACACCGGTAATGAATGATAACGACGCGTTGCCAACGGACATGAGATTTACGAATCAGAGCGCGTGCGGGGAGTTTTCGGATTGTTGTTTGAGAGTCGCGACGGAAGTTGGGACGGTGCAAACGTACAGGCCTGGAGAGAGCGGATGGGTGAAATGGGATACGGTCTCGATGGGGGTCGAGAATGCCTCCAGCGCCGGTAGCGCGGTTGTGAGGCAATGGTACGGATGTTACGAAGCCCAACACCCGCGGACGATGCTGCATTGCAACTCGAATCGCATTCAAGTCATCGATGAACGACGACCGGAAGTTGTGAACACCGGCGCTATTGGAGAAACATCTACTACAAAAAGAAGTACGACTTCCTGGAGTCGGGACGAACGCATCCAATGCGCTTCAAACGTGCTCACAGGCACGTTTCTTTTCGCCATCGGAACTCGTACTTCGGTCAAGTTGTACGATATTCGAAAATACTCTCCCGTGGACCCGGTGTTCTCCTGGAAACACGGCATGTCTTCTTCGCCTTCTTCGGTTGAAGTCCGAAACGACTTCCGAAGAGCGTTTGATACGAATATCAACGTTGACGATTCTTATGTGACGATTCTCGCGGTGGCTAATGCAACAGGAGACGCGATGGCGTTTGAGACGAGAGGTGTGAATAACACTCAATCAAAATCGTTTACGATGTCTGCGTTGTCCGCTGGCGTTCGACTCGTCCCGCGACCCGCGGATGCGCCGTGGGGGGGATTTCAATTTTACCCAGGCGAAGCGAGAGAGAAGGCAGACCTCTTGCCGTTTTTTGCGTGGTCGCAAGAAGCGACTGGCACCGTGTACGCGCAAAACTTCGAAGACAAGGAAACCATCGTGAAAGATGCGCCATTCGTCACTCGCGACGCAAGCTCGACTTTACCATTATCGTTCGGCCATATGCGGAGGGAAATGCGCGAAAGTTTTGATGCGCACTCCTACGGGAAATGTAGGCGACGGGAGCCTTTTGATATTTCGAGACAACTGGACGACGACGTAGAATTGCTTCCGCATATCTACAACGGATCGTCAAAGTACGTCGCCGTTGACTTGGCATGGAAGCTAGAGGAAGAGAATAACGCGGAAACCGAAGACGAGGATGCGTTTGACGCGCGGGGTGCTCGAATGATTCGCAAAGCCGCCGAAGCGTTCAATTTGGCAAAAAAAATCAAAGTTGACGAAGACTTGAGGGAAGTACGAAAGCACGGTAGGATGCAAATGTTCGAGGACGACGGTTGGAACGAGGTGAGACGCGGAAAGGGGCGAGGTCACATGTTTCGATTCAACCCGGCAACTGGTAAACACGAGATGATTTTTGGTGGAAACATGTACGTTTGTCCTGTTTTGTGCGCCGACGGTAAACAGTGTAAGTTTTCGTGCGCTGCTATGAATCGAACCGAAACGATGAAAACACATCTATGGGAGAAGCATAAAATAGAATCGAGACCGTTTACTGAACTCATCAGAGCAGGTGAAGCGAAAAGTCATACGAAATACATGGTTACAGATTCGAAGCAAAAAACGATTAGTGCGCCAATGTCCTATAATTTCATCTCCCTCGTTGGCGAGGAAGGCGATTCTGCGGACTATCCGAAACACATCCAATCGAAGAAAGACGAACGAGATGAGTACTGGGAAGCGCTCGATCGACGCTCGAAGGAAATTGCAGAAGATGAGAGCTTTTTACGACAAGGTGTGCACGAAATCAAGTCCATTGAGATGGAACGATACCAGTCCATCGATTCCGCCGACGTCCTGAAACGCTTGCGAAATTTGCGCGAAAACGGTTGGGGAACGACTTTAGTCATCGATGACGAAGATGAAGACGAGGACGACGAGGAGAGGAAGCGACTTGAATTATTGATTGATGATTTAGAAAATCGTCGTCCGCGCGATGGTGCATCGCAGAAGACGAAGAAGCGGACTCTTCGCATGCCTCCTCTGTCTCCGGGAGAGGAGGATATCCCTCCGTCGACGAAGAAGAAGAAAAGCCATCCTACTCGTGCGCTACCAGTGATATCTCAACCACCCCTTCCAGTCACAGCGGCACCACCGTCAAAGAATGCGTTCGTGGAGGAGAAGAAAAAAGGGAAGAAACGCGACAAGAGTGCGAAGGAGGAGAAGAAGAAAAAGAAGAAGAAAGTCGCAGGCTTCTTGTAGAATTTAACAAATGTAACAACATCGCGATTAGATAGATAGATAGATAGATAGATAGATAGCATTACTTTCAATTTAGTAAGTGATGACTGCTAGTGTAGTTGATAGTTTTGATTAAATTCAGTTGTCTAAACAAATGTCTAAAAACGTGTTAAAAGAGCTCTTTTAACATCTCATGACGGCGTTACTTGCGTTTTTTAGCTGCGAGATGCCATTTCGTAACTCTTCCCCTTTTGCCAACGTCGAACCGAGTCTCCCTTCGCCCCAGCCGTTGTTCCTGGCCTGCTCCAACGATTTTCTCACCGTTTTCTTTTTCCTCGGTCTCAACCTCGCGTCTTCTCTCAACCAAATCTCCACCTCCTTCAATAACGCGCCCGGTTTCCTCGATTTCAACGACGGAATCGATTCCATCTCTTTACAGAACTGCAACTTCCCGCCCGCGACGAACGCAACGTGACTGGCAAATTTTTCCAACCCGTCGAAGATGTGCGTGGCGTATAAAATCGTACACTGTCTCTCCTCGCACTCTTGCCTCAAAAACTTCATCAACTCGGCTCTCCCGAGAACATCTAAATCCACCGTAATCTCATCCAATAACAAAACTTTGAACTCGTGCATCAAACCCCACGCCAACTGCACGCGTCTCCGTTGCCCGTCGCTCACCTGGTGCATTCTCCACTCCACGTCCACATCCAACGCGTCGATTATTCGTTTCTTTCTCGCCGGGTCCACGCCTTTGATCCCATCTAACATCTTACTCGCCGGGAAATCTCCCGCCAACGGAATGTTATACCCGGCGAACGCGACGTCTCTCTGCCAGTTCCCGCCGATGTAACTCAAATCTCCCGAAGACGTTAAACTCGTATCATAAAATGCCTCTCGTCCTAGTATCAATACTTTTTCTCTCGGTACCATGTGTTTCCCGCCCATAATTTTCAACAAAGTCGTCTTCCCCGCGCCGTTCGCGCCGAGGAGTAAACAACACGACCCAGGTTTCAGGTGCAAATTCATCCCTTTGATGAGAGGTTCGGAGCCGGGAATCGGCGCGCCATCGATGCCTGGGTAGGAAAAGTCTAAATCGTTCACCGCGATGCCCCAGAGTTGGCCGTTTTCGTCGTGCGTTGCCGTCGTCGTCGTCGCTGTTTCGTCGTCGACGTCCATAGTTGCTGTCGTCGACGTCTTTTCCACGTCACCCCCCCCCTCGCATTTTGGAAAACCAATCGCCCGCCGACGCGGTCTCCGCGATTTCCGCGTGCACGTTTTGGTCCCCGGCGAGGTTCTTAAATCCAGTCACGGATATTGGGACCGGCATAATGCTTTATTATTTTAAGTATATCGTTTGTCCCGCGCGTGTTATTTTAGAATACTTTTAGGGGAGAAAAAGAGTGGATATGAAGTGAAGCTCTCGCGACCACGAATTCTTACGAGCTCTAGAACAAAAATTCACACGAACGATGAATGCTTTACAAATTTACAACCTACTTTTCCTCTTCTTCTTCGCCTTCTTCTTCTCGGCGGCAGCATTTCGCTTTCTCGCGAACGATTGAAGCTTTTCTCTGGTTTTACCGCCAAACGCGGCGTCGATTTCCTCGAGGACCGCACGCATGCGATGGCGATACGCTTCGGACTCGGGCGCGCGGAAGCGAGCTAAATCGGATTTGGCATTTTCGTACTTCGATTGGTTCCGTTTCTTTTCTTTCTTGGTGAAGGAGTTTTCGTAAATCGCGACGAGGTCTTCGCATAGGCTTATTTTAGCGCCGTGTTCGTGTAAGCGACGGTGAATGGACCAGTACTCGTTAAAGGCGACGTTCCAAGCGGCGAGGTGCGCCTCGGTGATTGGACGGATTTTGTTGCGACCGATGCGTCTGAAAAGTTTGAGGACGGCTTTGCCGTCCTTGGATTCGAAGGTTTGCCACTCCGTGTCCGAATCATCGGTGAGACATTCGGAAGAAGAAGGCTTTCTTTTCTTCGACGATGCTCTCTCTTGAACACCACCGAGGACTTCGTCCGATTCAGAGTCCGAGGAGTCTATTTCCGAGGAGTCTTCCGAATCAGAGTCTGATGAGTCGGTATCCGAGTCCAATGAACCGCTCGAGCCGTCGTCTGATTCAGAAACATCATCGTCGTCGTCGTCGTCGCTGCTGCTACTACTTTTATCCTTCAGAGCTCTTTGCACGAGCTCTTCTGGTTGATACACGGGAGAAACAGCCTGCGGGCCTCCTTGATTCGATCGTTTCTTCCTCGCCGCTTCTTCTTTTTCGCGATTCCGAGATTCCAAAAATAACGGCGGCGTGAGCACGTCGTTCTTTTTCTTTGACCCTCCTCTCTCGTCTTCATCGTTGTCTACTTCTTCTGCTCTAGCTCGCTTTACATTCACCATAATCGGCACGTTCGCGTTCACGTCTTCCTCTTGGACGATCCACAACGAGGCGCTCGCGTTTGCTCGCCTCCCTTCCTCGACGCGCTCGCGTTTCAATTCATACCTCCCTGGGGCTCGAAAATTCGCCACCTCTTTCAAAGCGCGTTCAAACGTGTCACGCAAAGGCGTTTCTAAAATCTGTTCCCTCAATTGTTTTTTGCGATTCAGCTTCGTCGCGCTTTCAAATCCTCTCACGATGGCTTCACGCAGCGCGTCCTTCGAGAGCTTCCGTTCGTGGAGCAACGAGAAAATGCACTCTCGACAGACGATTTCGCTATTCATGGCTGCCGACGTGAGTGGTTTCTGACTCACTTGTTCTTTTTCTACTGCTTTACTGGTGGTCGCTACGACTAAACTTTCGCTATTTTTCGATTCTGCTAAAAGAATAGTCGCGCGTACCAACGATATCCGTCTCTTTGCCATTTTTTCGAGCTCTTCTGTTCCTATTCTACCACCATTTACAGCCGTTGTCTTATTATTATGCAAAGCTAACGCTTCGTTAGTATTAGCGTTTCTATCGTTATTATGATGAGTTTGTGCGCTCCCAGCCTTGGCCGCCATCAACGCCTCGCTCACCACTTTCGTCGTCGTCGTCACCACCGCCGTCGCGTCTTCCTCCGGTCTCCTCTCGTAATTCCCGAGCAACTTCGTGTTGAATTTTTCATTCTTCTTTTGCACGAGCATATCCGTTCTCGTCTTACACTTCGCGCCGGCTTGATTTTTCGCGGTTTCGTCTCTCGTCGGGTGGAACTTTCTCGCCAGTTTCGCGACAACCGAAGCGCTCGCGTCGACGCCACCACTCATCCTCTCCTCAACCTCGCACAAATCTCCCGGAACGAGTTCATTCTCTCTCGATTCAAATCTCGCTATTTCTTCTTCTTCTTCCTCTTCTTCGTCGCCTTCGCCTTCTTCCTTTTTCTTCGTCGTCACTTTCACCACGGAAACAACCATCATCTTCTCTCGTCTTAAATTCTTTTCCTCATCATCCTCGGGCAAATGCCGAGACGACGAAACCGGTGCAGGTAGCACCCGAAACTGAATCGTCACCCCGTCTTTTCTCTGTTCGCGCGCGATTCTCGCCAGCGTTTCTCTCGGCATTCGTACCGTCGACGCCCACGGGAACATTTTCAATTCGTTTCTCTCTCTCTCTCTCTCTTCGATCTCTTCGCCGCCAAACTTTTAAACGCTGCTCCTAAAAGTCGTCGTCCAAACTCTCTTTTATTTCGTGAACGACGGAGAGGAAAAGAGAGCGCACTTTATTCTCGCGCGTTGTTGAGACGCGCTTCTTTCGCTCGAGAGTAAAACGTGCGCTCTCGGAAAGTGTTCACTCTCGATGATGAAATGATGTTTCAAACGAAACGCCTCCTCCTGTCCGTGTGAAAGAATGAAGCGAAAATCTGTTTGGTCTGTCCTTCTGTTTGGTCTGTCTGTTGGTCAAATCAAAAAAAAGAAAAAAATTCGTTCGTTCTTTTTTCGCAAAAACGGCAAAAATATTTTTAGAACACCCAACACATCGCGCGCGAGAAGCACACGAGACTGTTATTATATATATATATATCACAGCATCACTTTTCATCGCGCGCGGAGAGAATTACGCGCTGTATTTATTACATCTGCCGCTCTGCTGCGACTCACTTTCTTCTCGAGTAGTAGCGTTGTTTGAAAGAGCAGTCGTTCGATGACGACGACGACGACGTGTGTTGTTGGGGAAGGAGAGAGAGAGAGAGACCTTGACTTTTTCGTCGGTGAAGAAGGTGGTCGTTCGAAAGAAGAGGAAGAAGAAGAAACGACGACGACGACGACTTCACCACCACAAACACAAACACAAACCCCGACTCCGCCGCTTTGTAAGTTTCGCGAGGCGGTCGTGAAAGTGCTCTCGACGATAACCGCGGAACCGAGACCGTTGCGATCGAAATTCGGCACCACGGCGGTCTGTATCAGTAAAGACTCGAAACGAAGGAAAGTCTTCAAAGCGGTGTTTTCGAGGACGTTCGAATACCTGTTGTTTTCAATCGTGTTCGCACACTTTGCGGTGCTGGCGGTGCTGTTGGCGAAGAACGACGGAGAGAACGACGATGGCAACTACGCGAGCGGTGGATTTCAAACGCTGATTCGTAAACCGCTGTGGGCGGTTGATTTCGCTATTTTAATTTTTTACACGTGCGAGATGGCGTTGAAGATGTACGCGTTGGGCGTTTTCGGGTCGAGGCACGCGTATTTGACGTCGAACGCGTATAACAGGTTGGATTGTTTTATCGTCACGGTTTCCTGGATGTCTGTGATGAGCGAGTGTTACGATTTCACCCCGGATGTGTTCCCTGCGTTGCCGCGGTTACGGTTGGGTCATTTGCGCGTGTTTCGAGCGACATTGGCGTTGCGTTCGTTTTCGTTCGCGTCTTCGGTGATTGTCATCATGGAAGCGCTGTCGGCGTCGATTCCTTTGCTGAGAGACGTCATTGGAGTGTCGTGCGTTTGTTTTGTATTTTATGCGCTGATGGGCGTATCCACGTTTGGTGGGAGCTTTCGGAGACGGTGTGTGATCGCGGATTCGAAGGAAGCGGCGAGGGTTGGAACGTATAACGACACGACGCCGTTTTTCTGCGGGGACGTGGAGAATACAATCGATGGGAAAGGATTTGTTTGTCCCGGCGCGTATTTTCTCGACACGACGTATCGAGGTGAATCTGTAGAGGACGCTCTGGCATTTGAACAGTTATACGCGAGTCCCGTATTGAATGAAACTTTGGTATCGAACGCGCTGGGCTTGTCCTACTCGTCTACTTTTATCGAACACGAGTTGACGTTCAAAAATATGTTCTGTTCTGACAAAGTAGGTAACCCACGTTTTGGCAAACAATCGTTCGATGACTTCTTTGCTGCGTTGACGTCCATGTTCACGTGCATAACTCTCGAGGAGTGGCCAGAAACCATGTACGTGACGGTGAACAGTGAATTCCGAGCGTCCGCGGCGTATTACATCACGCTTATCATCGTCGGTACCTACTTCATCGTCTCCGTGTTTGTCGCCGCGGTGAGTGGTGTTTTTTTACGCTTAAGGCGCGAACACGTTGCAGTATTGAAACACAGGAATGCTCGAGAAAGAACTTCATCATCGACAAACGAAGAAGAGGAAGAGGAGTTTGTGAAAGGGTTCGCGCGGTTTACGCGTCTGAAAAACGCCTTACGCTTCTTCAAGCACCATCACGAAGGAGGAGAGAAAAAAGATACGTTCGTTGATATTGCCGCGATTGCACTCGAACGTAACAAGTCAGAAAGAGGCCGGTTGAGCGCGTATACAAACAGCGACGATGATGATGAATGCGCTTTATCGTCGCCTAACGACATCGAGGAAGGGAGGAAACTACTGACGCGCAAGATCAAATCTGGAGTTGCGCGAAACAAACGCGACCGAGTGAATGAGATCGTTTCAAACCCTACGTTTGATTTGGTCTCCCGTATTTTAATTGTTCTGAATATATGTTCGATGTGCGCGTATAAAAGCTATCAACCCGACACGACGAAACGTTTTCTAGACGGTTTGGACTATTATTTCCTGGCGGTGTTTTATTGCGAATGCGGTTTGCGCTTGTTCGCGGCGAGAGGTATTTTAGGACGGATTTTTAGTTTGAAACAGTCTTTGAAGCCGGGTGAACTGAGTTTGATTTGGGATTTTTTAGTGCTTTCCGCGACGGCGGCGGGAGCAGATCACAAAGGCCCGAATCTAGTGGCCTTGCGCGTCGTGCGATTATTTGACCATCCTTCCGCCGGCATCGAAAAGAATAGTGGGAAGAGCACAAAAGTTTCATCGACGACGAAAGGAGAAGAACACAGCAGTACTACAACAAGAAGCAGCAGTGGTGATGGGAACGATACACTCGCTCGCGTCTTTAGAAGTTTCGGCACGATGTTGAGTTTGCTCTGTTTCTACGGCGTCGTTCTTGCGGCGTACGCGTTATTAGGTATGCAGCTCTTCCCAAAATACGCCACGGATGCGTTGAAAAAACGCGACGACGACGCGAATATCGACAATTTGACCGTCCCATATCCTCGCGAAAATTTCGAAACCTATCCAAACGCATTATTAGCGATATTTACAGTCTCCACTGGTGAAGGCTGGGTTGCAATGTTGTATCACTTCCGCCGCGTCACTTGGCTCGCGACGCCGTATTTCGTCTCCTTTTTCGTTCTCGTCAATTACGTCGTCTTGAATCTCATCATCGCAGTGATCCTCGAGAACTTGGAATTGAGGGATTTTGAAAAGAATAACATGCAAAGACGCGAGATCGTGAAGCGAGAGGTTGAAAGACGCATGCGTTCGGGCGCGTTTGTCGACCGATTAGAGAAAATTAGGGTATGGTTTGTCTTGAAGAAACGCGTGCGGTTCTGGAATATTGACGAGGAACATGAAATCTCGCCGTGGTTAGCGAGTCGAGCACGAAGAGCTCTACGCATATCGGTCGCGATAGAAAGTGCGATATCTAAGCGTAACTCGAAAAAAATATTCGCAGGTAAGAGATCGCGTGCACAGAAACTGACCACCGGATCCGCTACTTTGCTGCGACAACAACAACAACACGAGCGTTTCAAACAAATTCAGCCGATCAAGAGGATGAACGCAATAAGACGACGTTCTGTTTTCGATACTCGCGTGAATACACCAAACGAAGAACCAAAAGACACTGAGAGATTAAGATTGCAGAGCTCATCGTTTTCGCTTTTAGAACAGGGAAAGAAGGCAGCGATGAAAGAGAATATGAACACCTACTTGTACGAGGAAGATGAAGAGTACTTTGATATTTTCCACGAAGAAGAACATTTTCACGCGTTGCCAGCGTATTTTACGAATAAATCTCTTGGTGCAATCCCCCTAGAGAATAAACTTCGACAGATGTTACAGCGATGGTTGTCGAAAAAATGGTACGAGAGAATCTCATATTTATTCGTGGTCGTATCAATAGCCGCCGTTCTCGGCGCCGACCCGGTGACGGAGGTAAATCCACACCAGTTTTTTTTGGACGCGGCCAACGCTCTGGTTGCTGGGTACTTCTTGCTCGATTTCTTGATTAAGATTGTTTCCGATGGATTGATTTTTACACCAACCGCGTATTTCTCGTCCATGTGGAATATTCTCGATACTTTGGTCTTGTGCGTGGACGTCGTCATCGTCGCTGGGCCAATCGTGTTTTCATCCATATGGAACTGGTATTTTCAGAGAGCTATTAACGTGTTGGTCTCGTTGCGCATGTTTCGCGTACTATCGCGCAACACAAAAATGCAACGACTCGCAGTATCGGTGACACAGACGTTACCTTCGATTGGGTCCGTCATCAAACTCACGTTTGCCATTTTCCTGGCATTCGCCATCGTCGGCGTGCGCATATTTGGGGGTAAGTTTGGCTTCTGCGAACAAATACTCGACGTGACGCAGAGTGTGTCGTCCTCTACATACGTAACAAAAAGACTCGATATCGACCAGTACTCGTGCGATTTACGCGAGGATACGTACTGGAATTCTCCGAAATATGACTTTGATTGGATCGGTTCGGCGTTATTGACGTTGTTTGAAACCGCCTCGCTGGACGGATGGATCGATATTATGCATCACGCGATGGATATCGGCGGTAATAAAAATGCAAACTGGCCGGCGTGTTTATTCTTCATCACGTTTATCTTGTGTGGCTCGTTCATGATGATTCGTACGATCATCGGTGTTTTCATCGACAGGTTTGGTATTTCCAGCGGTTTGAAGTTACTCACAGAACGGCAAAAGTTATGGAGAGATATGCATGGCGTCGCCATGTCTATAAAGCCTATGCGAGTAGAAATGAAGCCAGTCGTAGGATCTGTGCGAAGGAAGTGTTACGACGCTATACACTCCAAGATGTTTAAAAAAGTCATCTTGTTCTTGCTATCGCTCAACATCGTACTGTTAGCCACGGTCCACTTCGACGCCGACGCCTCGTGGGAGTACGCATGGAACATCGGCGACGTTGCTTTTGTGTCCATCTACCTTCTCGAATCCCTCGCACGTCTATTCGTTGCTCTTCCGCATCCACTTTACTTCTTCAAAGATCCTTGGAACTGCTTCGAACTCTTCCTCTCCTGCGGATCTGCGGCCACGCTCTTCCCCACCAACCCTTCCGGCGTCCGCGCGCAAATAGGACGACCGTTTCGGTTCCTCCGAACGTTTCGAATCCTGCGCCACGCGACAGACTTACGCCGCGTATCGCGAACGATGATTCTCGCTGTTCCATCCATCCTCTCCGTTATTGGCGTCATGCTCATCTGGATGTTCCTCTACGCCGCCGTCGGCACGCAAGTCTTTTTCAACGTCAAATACGGCGAAAGCTTGAACAAAGACGCCAATTTCTCGAGTTTCGTCAACTCTTTCCTCCTTCTCTTCCAAGTTCTAACTGGTGAGGGTTGGCGCCAATTCATGTACGACTTACAAATTGACGAGCCGCATTGCTCAAAAAATCACGCCGGCGATAACATCGACAACTGCGGGTTTGGTAACGGCGCCACCTTCTATTTCGTCACCTACGTCATCGCCATGGGCTACATCTTCACCAACCTCTTCGTCGCCGCTATCCTCGATCACGTCACGTTTGGCGTTCTCCGAGAATCCTCTCTCGTCTCCACCAAAAATCTCGAAGACTTCCAAACCATCTGGTCCACCTTTGACCCGAACGCCACCGGATTCATCGGTCTCCACCAAATCTGGCCTTTCCTCAAACGCCTCCCGGAACCGCTCTCGAAAATAACCGCCGAAGGCGAAGGTAACGACTTAGAAAAGGAGAAAGAAAAGAAATTCAAAACCGACGCCTTGCGCCTTCGATACCTCTCCACCATCTCTAAATGGCGCCGCCGAATCTTCGCCGAACTCCATTACGTCCGCCACCCGAACAAAGGCGTCCCTTTCAGCGAGTGTCTCGACGCGCTCCTCCACGCCAAGCTCGGCAACTCGGCGCTCACTTTGGACACTCGATTACGACGAGAGAAGGAGTTGGAACACATAGACAAACTCGGGGCGTGCGTGTATATTCAGAGAGTGTTCAGAGGGCATCGGGTAAGGCGAAAGAAAGAAAGGAGCTAATATGTAATGTAGACGTTTGTATTTTTAAGAAAGATGCCCCTTTCGAAATGAAAATCCCGCCAAAATTAAGTCGAAAGATATTTGTCATAAATTTCAACCACTCTGAGACTACGTTGAAACAAGGAACCAGTTTAGTACACAAAGCGAGCGAGAGAGAAAGAGCGCGTCTCGTCACGACAGAAAGTGGGAGAGGAAGCTTTTCGACGTCGCGCGCCTGGTTCGTTAGCATCACCACCGCATATTTTATTCTTTCTCCGAGAGAAAAGCGAGAGAAATTTCCATCACCAATCGGATCCACACATCTTCCCAAGAGACGATGATGATGGACCACCACCACCGCGGAAACGCCAACACGAGTCACCAAACGTTGGCAAATACTTTAGAAGAGCTCGGGTTTCGAGGTCAGCTTCCCAGCCAGTGGGTCCCGATGGTTGCCGAGGTGAGAAACAACACACACAGAGCGCGAGCGAACGAGCGCAGTTTATTTAAACGACGCTTGCCTTTGATTTTTGTTTGATTTTTGTCGAAGCGACGCACTCGATTTTTACTCATATTTTCTCTCTCTCTTGAAAATATCTTTACTCACCGCGGTGTTGTTTTGACGCCGTTCTTCTTCTTAAAAAACAGCTGGCGGAAGCGTTAATTGCCGAACGCGACGCGACGAAGCTTTTATCCGCGGAACTGTTGGACGCGAGGGAGAAAGCGAGCGAAAGCGCAAAGTCGAAAGAAGCGGTGGAGCTTTTGAAAGCGCACGCGAGAGACGGGAAGACGAAAGACGAGTTGGTAGAGACATTGTTCGAGAGAATAGACGAGTTGACGGATAGGTTAGAGGAGACGGAACGGGGTGATCGGACGAGAACAGCTGCTTCGACGACGAACAGAGCGGAGGAAACGCGGGAAGAGTTGAACGCAGTCCGGGAGGAGATGGAGCAGCAAAAACGGTTAGCGAATCGCTACGCAGCAGAGAGAGATCATCTTGTGCGAGCAAATGAACAGTTGACGATGACGCTAGAGTCGAGAGAAGCATTTGATGCGCACGGAGATGTAGAAGGGTACGAGATTGCGCTGAAAACGTCCAGGGAAGAGAATAAATCTTTACGAGAAGACGTCGACCGCTTGAAGGCGACGATCGACGGGTTGGACGCGCAGCGCTTGGATTTAGGTGAAAAATTTAAACGATCGCACGAAACGTTGAAAGAGGCGGAGACGAGAGCGAAAAAAGCGGAAGAGGAGTTGCAAATGATCGCAGAGGCACAACAAAACGGACAAACTACGCCGAGAACGTCTTTCCTTTCTTCTGAACTTTTACGAAAGAATGGGAAGAACACGGATGCGGATCATCTCGCCAAGGCGCTCGAAATCGAACGCGATCGCTTACAACAAGAGTGCGACGCGTTAACGGAAACCTTGGCAGAATCCGAGGCGCGACTTCAAGCCGTTGTAAACGAATGCCAAATGGCGAAATCGTCCGAAGCGAAAGCCGTCCGCGAAAGGAGTGCGGTTGAAAAGCTGCGTCAACAAGAAATCGATAAGGCACATCAATTAGATCGTTCGCTCGCGGATGCTTTAGAGGATGCGAAGAGTGCGAGAGAGGAAACCAAACAACATAGAGAAGAGTTGCGCTTTGTCGCGGAGGATTTAGTCGCAATGACGAGAGAACAACAAAGCGTAAACGACGATTACCTTCGAGCGTGCGCGGAACGTGATCGCGCGTGGAAAGATTTGCGGCACGCCGAAAGAGCTTTAGAAAACGTAGAGGTAAATTCAGTGTCAACTGCAAAAGAACTCGAAGATGTTGCCAGGGCGTATAGAGAACTTGAAGGAGAACATAAATTAGCCGTGAGAGAGTTATCGGCGACGTCCAGCGATAACCAAAAGTTAGAGAAGGCGTTGCAACAAACTGAAGATGGTTTGAGAGCAGCGAAAGAGCGATCGAGAGTTTTAGATTCCGAAAACAGAGCTTTGAGCTCGGAAGCGAGAAATTTGGAACGCAGAGTTTCGCAGCTCACGAAAGAACTCGAGGAGATGTCATCTTCTACCGCTTCGACGCAAACGCGAAAAGGAGGGAAAAGTGGAGAAGATTTCGCACCGAATGGGTTAGGATCTCTTTCAGAGCAACTTGAAGAAGTTACAAAGACGTGCGAAGACTTGAAGCGTCAAAACGAAAGATACCGCAAGCAGCACGCGGAAGTTGAATCCGAATTCCGCACGTTGCGCAACAAGTTGGAGGAGTCCTCGCAAGAACGGGATCGGTTGAAATTAAGGACAAAGTTAGAATCAAATCGCGCGGAGGAACTCGAAGGTTTGTTAGCATCCACGCGCGCGAGAGAGTACGACTTTTCTATGACAAATGAAGATGACTCTAAACGCTTAAAGCTTTTAAAAGAGCGAGTCGATGCGCTTAGTGAAGATAACGAACGATTGACGAGTCGTTTGGAGGCGGCTAACGCGACGAACGCGCAGCTCTCGAACGAGCTGGAAAATATCAAACCGAACAGTAGTGTGAACCCGAAGAACACAAAAGATTCAGAGTCACAAACACTCAACGCGGCGAGAAATTTGGCAAAATCGCTCGCACACTCAGAATCAGTCGTCGTCGAGCAGCAACGCCGTATGCGAGAAATCATGGAGGAGACGAAAGATTTGCGAGAACGCGTGGAAGAAGCGGAGAATCGGGCAGCTTCGGCAGCCTCGTTCGCCAAGCAAGCCGAAAACAAGTCCAAGCGATCCGCGGCGAGAGAATCAGAGTTGCGCGTGCAGTTACAAGGCGCATTTGAAGACTTGCGTCTCGCAAGAGAAGCATCCAAAAGATTTGCGGATGAAAACAGTGGTTTCGCGGCCAACGGCGAGGAATTTGAAACGCTCAAGCGATCTCTTGAAGAGGCACTCGAGGAGAAAGAAAAGTTGGAGAAAGCGTTGTCTGCTCACGTGAGAAGGTCAAACGACCTCGGCGTGATGCATGATGCGAACTCGAAACAAATGAGCGACTTGAGAACGCACGTCGATCGATTGGATGCGCTCCTGAGAGAACGAGACCGAGAGTTACTCGAGGCGCGAGCGAGACAGAGCGAACTACTCGAGGAATTCAACCAATCCAAACTGTTTAGTAACAAATCATCCTCTCCATTTCAGGATTTTGGCAGTTCGGATGATCTCGTGAATCAAGGCATCGATGATGATACAAAACGTGCGGCGTTCGAAGCGCTCGCGCGTTCGGTCCGAGAACCGGTGGACCAGTCGCCATTAGGTGTCCGAGACTTTGTCCAAGCTAAATTAAACATGGACAATGATGATAGTAACACCGCAACCAATATCAATAAGAACGACGAAGACTTAGAGCACCTCGAAGAACTTCGATTAGAGAATGAACTGTTGCGTCAAGAGAACGATAAGCTTTCTCGAGAGCTCGATGGCACCGAAGAAGCCACGGAGGAGATGCACGCGCAGCTGCAAAAAATAAGCGACGATTACAACGCGTTAGCAAAGACTTTAAACGAAACTTTGAACGTAGTCCCTTAGTAAACGAAGATAATTTATAGCATGTAGTTCTTTAAATATAAAGCATTGTAACAATACGCGTACTATGATAACGAAAGCTTTTCCTAACGCATAGCTGAAATGAGCGTTCTCGAAGGGGTTCTTAAGATGTGAACTAATCCAACTTGCTGCACGACTACTTGCATGCGCTTCAACGTCGTCTCTTGGAATTTTAGCGCCTCTTCGCGCGCTCTGCGCTCTTCCATCTCTGTCCGAATACGCTCGCGGTCTTCACATGTGATTTTGATACCATCGAGAAACTCTAACGTTTCCAGCGCAAATACGGCTTCGTCGAAATACGACGACGCAAACTTACAGCCCCGTAAACTCAATTTTTTTAATCCATTCACCCCTGCGAGCTGCTTAAGCGCCAACGCCTTATCCTTCACTCGGTTACCATCTAATCGCAAAGAGTTAACGTGCGGCAACGCGTTCAAATGTGCAAACGAACGCACGCCACATCGTTTCATCGAGAGTGATTCGAGCGCGCCAAAACCGAGGAACGTGTTTTCGTTAAACTGTCGCAACGGGTTCTCGTCGGCTCGTATTTTTCGAAGGTTGCGCAGATTTTTCAATCCATCCAGATTCTGTAAGCGATTGTTTGAGACATCAACAAAAGATAGAAGTTGGAGCTTTTGGAGCTGTAATCGTACGAGTCGGCGCGAGTCTATGCGATTATACCGCACGTCCAGCTCTTTCAGCTGAGGGAAGAACTGTTCGTAGAAACACCTACTGCTTTCTTCGTTTCTTTCATCGACAGAGGAGTCGTCGCCTGTGTTTCCATTTACAAACGGTTCTCGAACGAGCGCAAATCGAAGCGCATTTTTAGGCATCGAGAGTCTTCGCAGATGTTTTAAACAGCCAAGCGCCGATACATCTGAGAGCTGGTTTTTCTCAAAATTTAATATTTTTGCCGACGCCATGGCGACGCCAGAGACGGATTCCTCGTCCAATCTTCGCACGCGCATTTCTGATAAATTCAAGGTGAAGTTATCATCATCATCATCATTATTATTCATATTCTCTGCTAATTTTTGCTCGATCATTTCCGTCGTTAGGCGACCTTGAAACAGAAATCGTCCTTTGCGTCTCCAAATCTCTCGAACCTCCTCGCCGTCGAGCAACACGAGGGAAGGCGCAAAATACGCCGCACACTCGCGATAGTTTTCAAGGTTTGTGACTGCGTTTCCACGCAAATCTATGTATTTTAAAATGAATACACGAAGTACATCATCAGAGCACGTCGATTTGTTGTTTATTTGCGTTTTCGAAGACGTCTCATCTGTGTTCCTCTCGAGGAGATTTTGTACTTCGAGCAGCGTTCGTATTTGATTTCGAGCCAAGCGAAGATGGCGTAAATTTGGGCACTTGTCGTGGACACAAAGCATGGCATCGCGATCTATATTTGTTATTTCATTGTCGGATAAGTCCAAATATATCAACCGATTGAGTCCAATAAACCAAGCGGAGTCGAGCTTACTTATCCTATTCGAACTAGCATCCAAACTGTGTAGATTAGTGCACGACTGTAAACCTTCGAGAGAGGCGAGAGAACAGTTTTGTATTTTCAAAGACACGAGCGTTTTCGAATGAACGCGGGATGGAAGGTCGAGAAAAGTAACGTCACGAAGCGTCATTCCCTCCAACATCGAGATAAGCGCCATGTCTTCTTCAATCACGACGCGAATCTCTGCGTTCTTCTTCTCCGTTTCATCGTGCGCAAACTCTTCCGCCTCCGAATGGATAATTATTGCGCGTTCGTCCAAGAAAAGAGGCGTTATGGCAGCTTCTCGAAATAGATCGCTTACCCTTTCGTCACTCGGTGCATAATATAGCGCGCGTCGATTATCGTGTTGCTCGAGTAATCTTTCACGAAGAGAAGGCGTCAGCTCGTACCCGTCCAGGAACCGTAAGCTCTCTCCAAATGCCGCCACGCACTTCGAGGCGTATCTCAAATACGCCGCATCGCTTGATTCCAACGTGTTCGTATCACAGATCCCACACGCGATGGGAGACGCACCAGATATGTCGTCTCGAAAACGAATATCAACGATATTCTTAGCGTATTTAGCGATGACATGGACGACAGCGTCGTTACTCATTGGGTTTGCAGCCAAGTTGAGCACGGCGACGCTTCGTAACCACTCCATTTCTACGTCAGTCGCGTTCCCACTCTTTTCCAAAAACAACGCTTCTCCAGTGATCAAGTTTTCGCTCAAATCGACGCACTCCAACGACTTCATGTGCGTGAAACTCTTACCAATCTCCCGTATTTTGTTTTCGTTCAGCATTAAACGCTTCAAGTTCTGAAACGGCGGCTTTTTCCTCGCCTCTTTTTTCCCGCCGTCTTCTTCTTCTTCTTCGTCGTCAGAACGACAACACATAAACGTACTCTCCACCTCTTCAATCTCATTCCCATACAAAACCAAAACTTCCAAACTCTCAAATTCAAACCCTTTCAACCCGTCCAACGTTTCTAATCCGCACTCGCACACCCACAACTCTCTCAGCGTCTTCTCGCATCTCTCGAAACACCCGCTCGGTATTCGTTTCACGTTCGGGCAGTTGATGATCTTTACGCACACCAACGGCGGATAATTCGTTCCCGAGAACGCGCGAATCGCGGATAAATCTCTTAAACTTATCGTCATGAACGCGTCAATGATCATCGCAGTCTTTTCATCTCCATCTCCCGTCGTCGTCGTCGTCACCACCACCTTATTCTCCTCCAAAACCTTCCAGTCTTCCCCTTTTTCCTCGTCAAAAAAGTTTGATGATACCGACGCTCGATCCGCGTGCGCGCGTTCCAATCGCCGCAACGCTTCGCGCATTATATTCTCATGTGTAAAACTTCCCTCTCTCTTCTCTTTCTCTCGCCTTCATTAACATACTAAAGCGGGAAAGAGGGTGGTGGTGGTCAAACGCTCTTTTTTAAGAGAGACAGAAACGAAAAGACGTTTTTTTCCTTTCGCGTATTTTTAGCCATTTTTCAAAAACCCTAAACTGATGTGCTTTTGACACGACCCTCAAAATAACAAACTTTTTGTTTGTTGGGAAAACGGCATATTATATATCGTCGTCACCTCGTCGTCATCATGCTTCAATCATCCGCGCGAAAAGTACGCGCGATGAGCGGTCTCGGAGCGTCCTGCAGTAGGAGCGTTACTTTTGCCACGGGGCGTTCTCTCTCTTCTTCTTCTTTTCAACACATTAAAGACAAAGAGGACGGTTTGGAGAAGAATGTTTGGAATGTTCCTCTTATTAGGGGAAATTGCGCGGACTACTGTTGTGACGACGAGAGGAAGAAGAGGAAGAAGATTGGAGATCTGAGAAGGACGATGACGACAACAAAAATCGCGATGAGAGGGTTCGCGTCCTCGTCGTCGAAATCTTATTCCAAGGACGACGAGACTTCAAATGTCCCCGAGACGGCGACGATTTTGTCAACCAATGTCACAAAATCAAACGTGGAAACCAAATCCAAGCGAAGAGCGTTTCGGAAAAAAGGCGTCTCGGACAAGACGTTTGATTTAAACGACCAAGAGTTGTTCGAAGACGCACCTCCTACGGAGTTAAAACCGAACGTGCAAGTAGCGCAGTACGAATCGAGAAACGACGAGCGGTCGTTGAAAGCGGTATCGACGGCGATTAGCGCGAATACGGCTATTTTGTTTTGTAAGTTGGGCGGGTACGCGGTTTCCGGGTCGCCGTCGATGTTGGCAGAGAGCGTGCACTCGGTGGCGGATATCGCGAATCAGGCGTTGTTGAGGTATGGGATTGTATCGTCGAAGAGGAAACCGGACGCGACGCATAATTACGGATATCACCGGGAACGGTTCGTGTGGTCGTTGATTTCCGCGACTGGGGTGTTTTTCTTGGGATCCGGGTTGTCCATATCGCACGGCGTGAACGCGCTGACCGCAACCGGAGGGCCGCAAGCGGCGGAGAAACCCGAAATTTCTTTGGCTATTTTAGGTGCGAGTCTAGCGTTGGAAGCGTATTCCGCATACGTCGCGTACGACGCGTTGAAGCTAAACGCCATGGACAGAGGGATGACCGTCACGCAGTTTATCAAATCCGGGAGGGATCCGACGTCGGTGTCCGTTTTAGCCGAAGATGCCGCGGCGGTTGCCGGATGCGCCGTCGCCGGCGCCGCGATTCTTGCGGCTAATATTACCGGCATTCACGCGTTCGATGCCGCTGGTTCCATCTGTATTGGCGGTTTACTCGGCGTCACCGCGATGTACTTGATCAACTCCAACAGACTCATGCTTCTGGGTAAATCCTTGGGCCAAGACAAAATGTCTCTCCTGAACGAAAAGATGCGCAAAGACCCCGTCGTTTCCGAAGTCTACCTCGCCAAATCCGAAGAACTCGGCCCGGGTACCTTTCGCTACGCCGCCGAACTCGAGTTCGACGGTACCGCCATCGTCAACCGCTTCTTGGATAAAGACAATAACCGCGAGGCTTTTCGCGAGGAGTTCAAACGAGGCGTCTTGGAAAACGACTCCAAAGTCATCGACGACGCTTTAGTCGGGTACGGGAGAAGAGTCATAATATCCGTAGGCGACGAAGTCGATCGCATAGAGAGAGAAATAGTCGAACTCGAGCCGACGATTAAATACGTCGATTTAGAAACGAACTAGTTTTGCGTCTTGTAGAATATGTTTGTACTATGTATTTGCGTACCCAGCAGCAAGAGAGAAAAATGACACTTCTTTATTTTCTTGTCGCATGTCCACATGCGCTTTTTTTAATCGCAAAAGCAATAGCACATGCGCGCGCTTTAAACTCAGCACGCGCAGATAACACCATAACTACTCATGCGTGCGAGTGATTTCTCGTCATCTTTGGAGAGCGAAACCGACTCATCGTTGGTGTTCGATGCAGACGCTGCGGTGCTTCGCGAGTTGGTAAACGCTTATTTTTTTTTCCCAAGAAAATGTTTGACCACCATAAAAACACAACAGGAAGACCTCGAGCGCGATGTTTGCGACGACGGAGAAGGCGCGCTCTTTTCATCTTTTGCGTACTCGGAGGACGAGAGCGAAGAAGACTTGAGAACGACGGTCGACGAAGAATTGCGCCTGTTTCGTGAGAAATGGTCGACGGTGTTTGCAGCCGAAGAAAAGGAAGAAGACAAAGAAGAAGAAGAAGAAGAAATGTTGGAGCGAGATCATCATCTGGTATGCGACGAGAGGACGAAGAGATCTTTCATAAAAAGAACGGATGAAGAAGTCGGTGTGAAAAACGAAGAGTGCGGGACAGTTGATGCAACGGTGGCAGACGAGGGAACGACGGGTAAATGTGACGACCAACAAAGCCTCGCGAGCGACGAGCTTTCCGCGCTCGGCGCGATTGTGCGTAAAGAGCGCGAGGAGAGAGTGAAGCGAGAAGTGATGAGCGCGTTGAGAAAGAACGAGCGAGAGTTGGAATATGTACGAGCAAAAGCGAGAAATGACGCGCAAAGGGTGATTGCAAAGCATGCACGAATATGGTTTTATCGGCGAACGGACGCGTCGTTGACGATGCAACGACACGCGAGGGGTTTCTTGGCGAGAGTGCGACTCAAGCACAAAACGACGATGGTCGTCCGAATACAACGTCGATGGAAGTTCGTACTCTTCGTGCGGTTGCGAACGGACGCGTGCGTGATCGTTCAAACTGCATTTCGTGCGCACATAAGCAGGAAAAAACTCGAGAAGGAGAAAATGGAAAACGCGGCGGCGACTCGCATCCAAACGCACGTCAAACGACTCATCGCGATGCGCCGTTACGCCATTCTCGAGCGAAAGATTCGCACAGTCCAAGCGTGCGCCGCGCGATGGATACGCAAGCGCAAAAGAGCGAGTCAAATAATCCAAAAATCCTTCCGCTCGTACGTCAAGACAAAACGACTCGGAAAATACGCGACTCGCGTTCAAGCGGCGTTTCGAGGCTATCGCGTGCGACGCCGTTTCGCCGCCATCCTCGATTCGAACGCGTACGGAGCAGACGACGATGTACTCCCGACGCTTTCCGAGTACGACTCTGACACAGAGAACAACGCTTTCGTCGACAAAAACGACGACAAAGAAAACGAGATAGAAATGATATCCGACGACGCCTTCTACTTCGCCCGCCTCTCCGCTCCACTTCCGCGAAATGCCGATAACGCTCGCCACGACGAACTCCACGCCGATATCCTCGCTCTGCGAACGAAACGCATTCGCGACCAAAACATGCAAACAAAAATGAACGAGGCAAATTTGCGCTCATTATACGAGACCAGATTCAAAAAGAACGCGCAAAATCGGAAAGAGTTTCGAAGGGTTCGAGCGCTCAGAATGACGTGACGTGATATTGACGTGACATTATGAAGTGACATTTTTTGATGAGTTCGTTGCAAAATTCTTCATTTTTTGTGTTTCGTCTGCACAAAACTTTTGGAAACGATGGTACAAATTGGTTCCTTTTTGTCGATGTCATCAACTCTTCTCTCTTTGCGTTGTTTTTGCATTTCGAAGAAGGAGCAGCAACGAGAGCACGCAGAAGTAGTCTCGCCGTCCTCCTGTGCGTCGAAAAGCCGAACGACGCGACGAAAACGGGACGAGAACGCGGCGACTGCTCTCGCAACCAATTCCGTTACCGTCGTCGCTTTCCCCAAAGATGGAATTATTGTTGACGACGCGACGACGATTCAGACGACGACGCGATATCGAAAACAACGTCACGAGCATCATCATCGAAGACGGGAGTTCTTTTTCTCTTCTTTTGCGCTCGTATTGGCGACATCATTTATGTCGCCGAGAGCGATGATGAATGCAGAAGCTGACGAGGAGAAAGAAGGAGGAAATCCGAGCGAAACGTTACAACCGCTCCAAACGTATAAGAATCGATTGCGACGAGTAGAGAGAGAGTTGAGCGCGATCGTTTCGAGTTTACGAGACGACGCAGAAGGGACGACAGGAGGAATTGAAGAAGCGGCGGCCGTCACCGAAGATGAATTCGACTTGCGGCAGTTTTCTGGCGTCGTATCGAAAGCCGACCTCGACGCCATCCGCAAAGCGTTACACGAGAACGAACTCGGGAACTTTTGGGAAATCGCGCTCGGCGCGAACCGGTACTTGAACGGCGGCATTAAATCCGACTTCGCGCGAGGCGAGGAGGATTTATGGAAGCTCGCGCCAAAGAAATCGGAAGCTATTTCGAACTTTTTAACCCCCGATTTCAACAACGCGGACGACAAGTTGTGTCTGATATACTCGTGCGTGAACGACCCGAGCGCGCCGCCGAGCATAGACGTGTTATACGCGCTGAAATTATTCGACGAAGGTTTGAAGGAAGCGAGCAAGAAAGGTAAAAAAAACGTCACGAGGGACGGTTTACGCGAAGTCGCCAAAGACGCTTTAGAGAAGTTGCTCACGTACGAGCGGTTGATCGAGCGAGAGGCGGAAGACGGGAAGAGCGACGCGTCGTGGAAGAATCCAGCTTTCGGTAAAGGGTGGCACGGCACCGGCATTTAAGAAAACTCAAAAGAGAAAGATAGAGAGGTAGATCGATATATATATCTATATAGAGAGAGAGAAAGAGTTGTGTATAAGAGAGTTGTTTGCGCTGCGATATGTACAATAAGTCATGGAAAAAAATGCTTCAACAAACGACTCCAATTCTCTTCATTAAAAACACACAAACGAACGAACACAAACGGTCTCTTTTGCACGACGCAATACTACTAATTTAATGTTTGCCTCGCTGCTCAAAAGTACTTCTTTCGCGACGTCTTCGTTCTCGCCGAGAAGACGACATCATCATCATAAAAAACAAGCGCTTCGGATTCGCCACCTGTCAGCAGCCGCCAACGACGACGACGACGACGATTTCCCGAACGACAACAACGAGTTCGATTACGACGTCGTCTCGGTCCCGAGAAACCCGGGGATTAAATCCGGAAAGTGGAACCAAAACGACATGGAAATTGTGAAAACGGCGCAAAAAGACGCGAACGAGAAAGCGTCGGGGACTTCCTCGCTCCTCGCTCCGTCGAACGATTTGACTTTATTGGGCTTAACGGAAAACGAATTGAAAGTCTTCGCCGAGCGCAACGGGACGCAAAAGTTTCGAGGGAAACAAATCAAAGATTTCATATACAAACACCGAGTGAAATCAATCATGGAGATGACGCAGTTACCGAAAGACTTACGAGAGAGTTGGGATGGGCTCGGAGTGACGATTGGGAGGAACGAGGTGTACGCGAAGAAATCCGCGCCGGACGGGACGACGAAACTGTTGATGAAGTTGGACGATAACAGGATCGTCGAGACGGTTGGGATTCCGAGTAACGAGTACGGAAAGAGTCGTTTGACGTGTTGCGTGAGCAGTCAGGTTGGATGTCCGATGAGATGCGAATTTTGCGCGACTGGGAAAGGTGGATTTTATAGAAATTTGACCGCGAGGGAGATTGTCGATCAGGTCATGGCCATCGAGGAGGAGTTTGGCGGGAGGAGGGTGAGTAATGTCGTGTTCATGGGGATGGGAGAGCCTATGTTGAACGTGCCAAACGTGGTTAAAGCGACGGAACTTTTGAACAAAGAGATTGGGATTGGGATGCGACACATATCGATATCGACCGTGGGTGTTTTTGGCGCTTTGGAGAAACTGGCGAGTTACGAGATGCAGTGCGTGTTGGCGGTGAGTTTACACGCGCCGAATCAAAAAATCAGGGAGGAAATCATCCCAAGCGCGAGAGCGTATTCGTTCGATGATATTTTGAATGATTGCGTGGCGTATTTTAACGCCACTGGGAGGAGAGTTACGTTTGAATACACGCTGTTAGCCGGCGTGAACGATCAAAAAGAACACGCCAAAGAGTTGGCTCAGGTGTTGTTTAAGAAGAACTTAGCCAGTCACGTGAATTTGATTCCGTATAATCCGGTAGATGATTCCGATTTCAAAAGGCCAACGAAACAAGAGATCGATCAGTTTCGAAGAATATTGGAGGAGAATAACGTGCCGACGAGTGTGAGACAAACGAGAGGTTTGGAGGCGGCGGCTGCGTGTGGGCAGTTACGAAATATGTATCAAAAGGAAGCGCTGGTTGCGTAATTTTAAAAAAATGTGTTGTATATGCTGTATGATCATGAATATTGATGTCATTATATTCGATTAAACAATCACGCCTTTTTCGTCGTCGTAGTGCAAAATCGCCGCGCCGGCGCTCGGTGCAGTTTTGAACAGTAAATTCGTCTCGTCCGCTATGTTCGCTACTCCGGATTGGAATCGTTTTTCGTAAAAACTCTTCTTCACGTCGGCTAAAATTTCCTCGGCGATATCGCTCTCGCACACCGCGACGACGCACCCGCCCCATCCGGCGCCGGTCAATCGCGCGCCGAGCGCGCCTGCACTCATGAACGCATCCACCAACTCGTCTAGCTCGTCGCACGAGCACTCGTACTGCGTTTTACAACTCTCGTGGGAAAGATGCATAAGTTTTGCGAGAGCGTCTTCTTTGCCCATCCCGTACATCGGGTGGCCGAAATCTTTAGTTGGATCGTCCGAAGCGACGCCGACGTCGGGTTCTAAGCCGATCACTTTGCACCAATGCTCGTATATCGGACCCGACACTGCATACCTTGGCGATTGACCTTCACAAATCTTTTGGAATTCGTGCACTCTTCTCGCTTCGGAAAATACGTGTCGAGCTCGGTCTCTGAGTTTAAACGTGTCGTTCTTTTGCAACACGACGTTAAACGCTTCGTTGTTTTCGCAATCGAAAATTTTCCGTAAATCGCCAAGACCTTCGTCATTTTCCAACTGTTTCTTCGTGTAACTCCCCTCGTTTAACGCTTTTCTAACCGCGCCCAAAGCAGTCCACAAATCGCCTTTGTTGCAATACAAATCCGCGACTTCTCTCAGCGTCACTCTCGTCTTGGCCTTCTCGATATCTTCGCCGTAATGTTTTGCCATCAATATCGCCGCCAATCGGCACTCGACGACGCGCAAGTTGTAATGTTTGTGTGCTGATTCGGCTTTCTTACTCACCGCGCAACTATTCCCAATCAAAAACGTCAAATTTGTCGGTAACGGTACATCCATCGCACCAATCGGGTTGAAATCGATCCTCTTTGCCAAATCTTTCTCGCCCATGATGGAAATCGCTTGATCCATTCCGCCGCTTTGCGTCCCGGAATACCGCTCGGATAAACACGTCAGCTCGGACAACTCCCCTTTCGTGAAACTTAACTCGAACGCATCCATTAATGCCACAGTCACGGCACAATTCAGCGCGGACGAAGAGGATAGACCGCTCCCTAGCGGAACCTTCCCGTCCACCATCACCATCACCTTCTTCACTCTCTTCATAAACGCGCTTTCCAGAACCGACTCTAACTTATTCTGTTTCTTCAGCTGATCAAAAATACCTTTAAACCCACACAACACGTAGTTTGTCCAGTGGTGACTTTTCACGTCCACCTCTTGCTCGTGATCGAACGGAAACTCTTTCGGCGTATACTTCTCGCCGTCCACGTTCGCAATCGAGAGCGTCGCTTCCGCCTCGTCCTCTTCAACGTTTCCTTCTTCTTTCAAAGCGACCGATACCGCAACGATGACGTCCAAACCAATCGCCATCGGTAACACCGAGTACCCTTCGTAATCGATGTGCTCGCCGATTAAATTCACCCGACCGGGCGACCGCGCGATGGTTTTCGGCTTTTCTCCCTCGAATTGCGTTTTGAAGGCACTCACGAGTGTGTCATATCTCGTGGCAACAGAATTCTCGTTGTCGTCGTACACGTCGGATAATTTGGACGCTTTTGGCACTCGAGCGTGCTGTTTGCTTCCCACCGCGCCCATTCTATTCTTTTCGTTCTTCTTTTTCGTTCTCGGTCGTTCTCTCTCGCAGCAGCGCTTCTTCTTTTCACGCGTGCTGAGTCACGGGAAAGAATTGGAATTGGAACAAATGTACTAAAAGGTAACCTAAGTTTAGCGCGTGCGTGTGCGTCGAGAATTCTCGTATATTCCGCACACGAACGAAAGATAAAATACAAATATATCACGCGCCAAGGAAAAGAGAGAGGTAAAAGCTTTCTTCTCGTCCCAAATAGGGACGCGAAACACGCAGAGAAGGTTGGGAAATTGTGCGGAATTCAATTTGGGAATCTTTCAAAGTGTCCTCGAATTTAATAGGCTGTCACTCAAAGGTGGTTACAAACGCGACGCGAAGACGTTCACAGACGTTGGACGAGTACACACACACGGAAACCATTTTGTTCAAATGGAAACCAAGAAACAAAAAGTACAATTGATTTCAACGAAACGTCAGGGTGTGTACCAGCTCATGTACTCGTATAGACCACGTTAACGAAGATGTCGCTTTACTACTTTTTCTTCTTCTTAAAGAAGAACCCTTTAACGGCTTCGAAAACCGGACGTTTGTATACCACGCTCTCGTACTCGACGCTTTGCAACGCCCAGGTTTTCCCGTACGTGTGCACGCGGTTAGTTTCCTTCCGTGTTTTCGGGTCGAGCAATTTCGGTGCGTCCGTTTCGTGCGTCCAAGCGACGATAGAGCCGGATAAGTTGTACGCTTTCACATCCGGACGACTCCGGGCGAGTCTTTTCGAGAGCTCTTGGACTTTCTTTTGGGACCGGTAGCCGATCGTGCAGTAACACACCACGATCGTTTCTTTACCGTCGTCCTGTTGTTTTTCAAAGTCGTCCTCGAACTCCTCCGCCGAAGATGCGCCCGGTATAATCGACACCGCTCTTTCCTCTTTCTCTCGGCAGTCCAAAAACAAAACTGTTCGTTTCGCGTTCTCTTCTTGGTTGTTGATGACGTTCAAAACCTCTCGAACAGTCATCGAGGGAACCGCATCGTCGGTGAATTTCGCCACCGTGGTTTCGAGCGCTGCGCGGCGTCTCGCGTTTTCTTTTACGAGTTCTTCTTCTTCTTCTCTGTTGTCTTCTTCTTTGTCCGCCCCGTCGCCGTTTTTGGCGGCATCGACCCCTGCGCGAACATTCGTCTTCATTCCTCGTGCATTGGCTTTACCCGGGGGCCCGCTTCTCCGACGACGAAGAGAAGAAGAATAGCAACACCGGTGCTCGATGTGGCCGCGTGTTCGTATCGAAACGTTGATCTTCCTTATCGGTACAATGTTGCGCCGCGCAAAGTGCAAAAGAGTTGTGAACAACTTAGGGGAAAAAAAGTGGATAAGAACTCTTCACTTGTTCGACGCTTTTCTTACGTTTCCGAAGACATTCGCGATACACGCAGGCAATACAGAGATAGAGAGAAAGAGAAAGACGACAACGATGATTCAGACGACGACGACGATTCAGACGACGACGATTCAGACGAAAGCGGCGTTGAGAAGAAGACGACAACCAAATCCGGTTTTTGTCGGTTATAAAAAGGGAACTTCGTCCAATGTGAAGCAGCAAACGTCTCGACAACGGATACGGTCGTCTTCTTCTTCGTCGTCCTCTTCATCTTCTGTAACTGTTGCACGAAGAAGAAGAGCTGAGATGATCAAAACGTCCGCGTTCCCGACCGAGGCGAACCCACCGGCGGCGAAGAAACATTTCATCCACTTGGATGATTTCAGCAAAGAAGAAATCAACGAGTTGTTGGACATCGCGATATCGGAGAAGAAGCGATTGCAATCCGGAGACCGATCGTACAAACCGTTCGAAGGGAAAACGTTGGCGATGATTTTTGCGAAGCAAAGTTTACGAACGCGAGTTTCTTTTGAAACTGGGTTTCATTTGTTGGGCGGGCACGCGGTGTATTTAGGCCCGGACGATATCTCGTTAGGGAAGAGAGAAGAGACGAGAGATATTACGAGAGTTTTGTCCAGGTATAACGACATCATAATGGCGAGAGTGTTTGCGCATAAAGATGTGGAAGAATTAGCCAAGTTTGGTTCGGTCCCGGTGGTGAACGGTTTATCGGATTATAACCACCCGTGTCAAATCTTGGCGGATGCGATGACCATCACCGAACGTTTGGGGTCCATCGAAGGTAAAAAGGTCGTCTACGTCGGCGACGGGAATAACATCGTCCACTCGTGGATTCGATTAGCAACTGTATTACCGTTTGAGTTCGTGTGTTTATGCCCGGAAGATTACACCCCTGATCAAGCGACGATTGATCGATGCAACAACTCGGGAGTCGGCAAGTGCGTCATCAGCCACGACTTGAACGACATCGCCGGCGCCGACGCCGTCTACACCGACGTCTGGGCATCGATGGGCCAAAAAGACGAAGCCGCGCAGCGTAAAAAAGACTTTGCCGGTTTCTGCGTCACCGGTGACGTCATGCGAAAAACGCCAAACGCGATTTTCATGCACTGCCTCCCGGCGGAAAGAGGCACCGAGTGCACCGACGAGGTCATGGAAGCCGACTACTCCGTCGTCTGGCAACAAGCCGAAAATCGAATGCACGCTCAAAATGCCGTCATGTTGAAGTTGCTCGGCGCTAAGTGAGCTCGCTGTTCTCCCGACCGACCGGTTTTGCTCGGGATGAGAGAGAGAGAGAGAAAAAGAGAGAGCACGCAGAGCTTAACGAACGCGTTTTAAAAATGTCCACAAAACTAACAACTCATTACCCAAACAACAGCTTCTCCTCATTCTTTTTCTTCGCTTCATCATCAATATCATCTGCTCTACTATCATCGCATGCATTCAAAATGAACCCCGAGGAAGGAGACGATGTGAACGACCCGGCGACGCTCGCGCACATCGCTCGAGTTTCCCTCTCGAACGTTGTCGAGAAAAAACGCATCTTTGACACGCTCTCTCGTTTCGCCGTGGAACAGAACGAACTGTTAGACGTCGTCGGTTCCTTGCGAGACGGAAGAGAAGTGTTGGCGCCGTTCACGTCGGTCGCGTTCATCGAAGGGAAAATCACCAACTGCGACGAGTTACTGGTGAAATTATCCACAAGCCAGGATCAGCTCTACGCGGAAAGAACTCGGGAGCAAACCTGCGAGATGTTGAGGAAGAGACGCGTTTTTGCGGAGGAGAAATTGCTCCGAGCGGAGGAGGATTTGCGAAAGAGCGAAACCGAACACCGAGAGACGATGAGAGTTTTGTCGGAAAAATTTGAAAGTTTGAGCAATATCACAGACGGAGAACCGAAATCGAGAGTCATCGAAGGACCGAACGGGAGGAAGACGGTGCTCACGCCGAGAGACGGAGAGATTGTGGACGTGTTGGAAATCGACGAGAGCGTCGCCGCCGCGGACGAAGGCGAAGAAGAAAGAGAGGACGAGGTGATGCAAATGCGAAACGAGAAGGAAATCGAGAGAGACAGAGAGGAAAGGGAGAAAGCGAAAGGAGAGTTGGAGAGCTGGTTGTTGAAGATTGAGGAGATGGAACGATTGGAAGAAGAATTACAAGACGCAGAAGAAGTAGAGGAGGAGAAGGAGGAGGAGGAGGGAGAAGCGGCGACGATCGAGGGCGAAAAGAGTACCAACGTAGCGAGTAGTAGTAGTACTAGTGGTGATAATACTACTAGCAGTAGTCAACAAAGAATCCAAATACGCGCCGGGATAGATTCGGGCATGCCAGTCATCGAAAGAGGGTTTGAGAAGGACGGGGAAGACAGAGGAGTGCGTAGCGGCGACGGGGAGAGCGGAGGAGCGGAGAAGCCGATGAGTAAGTTTATGATGCGCCAGCTCGGGTTACTGTAGCAGAAAGAAAATAAGAAGATTTAGATTAGATTCCGAAGTGAAAAGAAGCGTTTTACAAATGCGATTAGATACAAAACTAAAACTAAACTAAAACTAAGACACGTTTCCATTTATTGCCGCGATTCGAGTACTTCTTCGGCTATTCTTCGACGGAGAAAGCTTCTTGATGACTGTTTTCACGACGTTCTTCTTTTTAAACTTTTCTCTGCAGTCGTGAAATTCTTCGTTTTCTTCAATCTCTTTCTCTTCGCCGTCGATTATCTTCATCTTGCCGAGCGCAACGTTCGGCGATGCCAGCGACGATACCGAGTCGCCTCTCTCGATGATTTTGCTCAATACATACTGGTACTCCTCTTCTTCTTTTTCTTCTGCTACTACCAATCCTGACGGTATTCTTCTAGTATCCTCGATAGGTAAACACGTCGTCATATTCACGTGCCTCTTACAAAACGCGTGCATGTCCACACAAATTGGTTCTCGAATGAACGCGTTCGATCCTCGCATGTCGTGTTCGGGATTCGTATAGTAATACTTCCCGTCGTTCCTCGCGTGTGATTTGGTCCACGACTTTTCTTCGCTCGCTTTATCCCAGTGCAAACGATTTTCCAGCATCTCTCGTTTGATCCACTCGTACGTTTCCTGATCGCAGTATCCGTCCTCTAATAAAGATTGAAACTCCTTCCCGGCGCCTGACCCGGTCGGTCCTCTCACGAATCTTAACTTGACCATGGTCGTCGCGTCGACAAACTTTTCGCAAATCTTATACAAAATATTAAAAATCCTCGGCGCTTCTACGAACACCATCGAGCCCATGCGTTCGGGATAATGCCTCGCGAACAAACCCAACACTTTCTTCGCCACCGACGGGTTCAAATGTTGCCGACCAAATTTATGAAAATCCGACACCCACACGTACGTGTCGTTCGGATACTTCGGTAGACATTTTTCAACCTGTTCCATGCAAAACGTCGCGTGTGCTTCGTTATCTTTCGGCTTCAAGTTCCTCGCGAGCCCGATGTCCGAAAATACAACCGGTCTTCTGTTCTTCGTCCGGCCGACGATATGCATGTAATGGCTTCTCGAGTCCTTTTCGAAACAGCACCGACAAAATGAATTCATCTCGTCTCTTCTCCAAATCAACGTCGACTTCAATCGAGCTTTTGCTTTCTCCACGTTTCCTTTATCCGCTCTGAGAAACCGCTCCAACGTCGTCCTATCGCACCATTTCTTCAGCGCATGCGAGGTTTCTCGCGTTTCGTGGACGTAAGCTTCCAAAAGGTTCAGTTTTTCTTCTTCTTCGTTTTCGGAGACCCCGCTTTCCTCCTTCTCAAAGTCATCTCTCGAAACCGTTTTTGTCTCTTCGCGAGAGGTCGCCCCCGTTTTTACGCTCATCATCTCCTCTCTCGTTTTAAATAAACGCGCGACGATGATGGTACGAAAACAGCTCTGCTCTCCCCTCTCTCTCTTTCTCTTTCTTTCTCTCTCTCTGTGTGTGTCAAGTGCGCGTGCAAACGATAAAAGAAGAGAAAATGAGTGAATATTCTTCTCGTCGGTTTTTAATAAGTGTCGTCAAAAGTCAAGGTCGGTCGCGAGTCATTCGTTGGTGGTTTTTTGGTCTCCAGAATCTCCTTTTTCCGCCTTTTTTTGTGTTTGTGAGGTGCCCCGTCCTCCCACAGGTTGTAGATATCTCTCTCTGATTGTTTTGGGCGCAAACAAAAAATCACGCTGTCGCTGTCTTCACTTTATACCGCACATCCACACACCTAAAAAAATGGCTTCTTTCACTGCCACGGTACGAATTTGCGTTCGTTTTTTACAGTACACGCGCGAGATGTATCTCGCACGGTTCGCGTTCGTTTATGCGCGCGCGCGCTGATGTTTTTTTTTTCTTTCTGTCGCGGGTAAATTTGCAACCCACGTGGGTATTAATCCCTTTAACGCGAGTGGCAAAAATCAATCGCGTTTCTCGTAACCACCGCGAAGACAGAAGACGCGAAACTGACGTTCAAAATAATTTCTTCTCGTCGCAACAGACCACCCAACTCACGCAGTTCTCGGCTGTTTCCAGCCAATTCAAGAACCGCACCGTCGCCAAGGTACGCGCTTTCCGAACGATTTGAGTCGTTTTTTTGTACCACAAGAAAAGCAGCCACAACGAGACGAGAAGGGGAGAGAACGAGAGACTAATCGCAATTTCAGATAACGTTGAATTTCTTTCTCGTCTCTCTCTCTCTCGTTTCTCTTTTGGAACAGAGAGCGAGGATACCGATGAACGGGGGGAGAAAGGCTCTTTTCTGTTTGGCTACTTTTTTGCGCGTCGTGGCTCTCGTTTCATCAACAACGTGAACACCAACAGCGCATCATCATCCTCGGGAACATCTCATCGAGATCAGAAACTTCGCGTTTGGTGGATAAAAATCGTTCTTTGTCGGTCCTTTCGAGAATTTTTTTTTTGCACTCAAAACGACTCTCTGATGGAGACTTTTTACCACTTTCTTCGAATGCTAACATTTTATTATCATCAATCAATCATCACGAATAAACATTAATACAGGCTGCCGTCAACAACACGGTTGTCGCCGCGGACAAGATCAAGGTTGCGATCAACGGTTTCGGCCGCATCGGCCGTAACTTTGTCCGATGCTGGAAGACCCGCGGACCGGATTGTCCGCTCCAAGTCGTCTGCGTCAACCAATCCGGCGGCGCCAAGCCGGCTGCGCACTTGCTCAAGTACGATTCTATCTTGGGTACGTTCAAGTCTGAAGTTAAGGTTATCGACGACAAGACCATCTCTGTCGATGGCGACATCATCCAAGTTGTCGCGGAGAGAGACCCGTTGAAGTTGCCGTGGAAGGAAATGGGCATCGACATCGTCATCGAAGGTACTGGTGTCTTTCTCGACGGCCCGGGCGCTGGCAAGCACATCACCGCGGGTGCCAAGAAGGTTGTTATCACGGCCCCGGCCAAGGGTAACGACATCCCGACCTACGTCGTTGGTGTCAACGCGGACCAATTTGACCCGGCTGCCAACATCGTCTCCAACGCCTCGTGCACCACTAACTGCTTGGCGCCGTTCGCCAAGGTTTTGGACGAAAGCTTCGGCATCGTCAAGGGCACCATGACCACCACTCACTCCTACACTGGTGATCAAAGAATCTTGGATGCCTCGCACAGAGATTTGAGACGTGCGCGCGCTGCGGCGTTGAACATTGTGCCGACCTCCACCGGCGCCGCCAAGGCGGTTGCGTTGGTCTTGCCGCAATTGAAGGGTAAGTTGAACGGTATCGCGTTGAGAGTTCCGACCCCGAACGTTTCCATCGTCGATTTGGTTGTCAACGTTGAGAAGAAGGGCATCACCGCCGAAGAAGTCAACGCGGCGTTCAGAGAGGCCCAAAACGGCCCGATGAAGGGTGTCTTGGCCATCACCGACACTCCGTTGGTCTCCGTCGATTTCAGATGCACCGACGTCTCGACGACGATCGATGCCGCCTTGACCATGGTCATGGGCGACGACATGGTTAAGGTTGTCGCGTGGTACGATAACGAGTGGGGTTACACGCAAAGAGTTGTCGACTTGACGCTCATCGTCGCCAAGGCTTTGGTCACTGGCGCCGAAAACTTCTCCGACCCGATGGATGCCTTGTGCGCGTCGGACCCGGGAGCCGAAGAGTGCAAGGTCTTCGATTAAATTTTAGTTAATTTATATCAGAGATACTTATTAATGCTATTCGCGAGCGTGAGAGAAGTTTGGTACAGTTATTAATTCCAATTGTTATTATATATCGATACTACTACGTAAAAAAAAAGGCCCGAAATTTGTTAGTTTTCTTTCCTTTTGCTTTTCAATTCAACTCGCGTCTGCTTCAATCTTCCTTAACCTCTCCTCTAACATTTCCCAAGCCAGCTGCACTCCCGTCACCGAACCGCTGATTTGTAACGTCCTTAAATTCGTTCCAGGCACGAAGTCGTTTCGGTCGCTCACTTTGATTCTACATCCGGAACTGACTTGAATTTCCGTAATCGTCCTTCCTCCTTTGCCTAAAATCGGTCCCATCTTCGAATCATCTACTTGCATGGTCGCCGAAACCACGTTTTGTGGATCCACGTTGTGTTGTTGTTGATGGTGATGGTTGTTGTTATAATGTCCTCTTCCGTGGTCCATGGATCCTCCTCTCCCGTAATCCAAACTCGGCCGATACGTGCTCGGCCTCTTCACCAACGTCGCGTAATTCTGATCTTCCAATAAATTCGCCGCCACCAACGCCACCGCCCTCAGAATCTGCCCAATCGTCCCACTAATGGTCAAAATTCGATCGTGACACCCGGGAGGCGCTTGATTTTGACTCGATAATCGAATCTCCGCCTCGGAGTCTTCTATGAAAGACTTTATCGTCGCGCCGCCTTTGCCGAGGACGCATCCAGCCGCCGCGTTCGGGATCACTAGTCTACATTTCGGCGTTTGCTGCTTGTTCTCTTCTCCTCCCTCGGTATTAGTATTAGTGTTCTCGAAATTCTCTTCGTTGTTTTCGTTGTTGTTATTATTATTACCGTTGTTCGTTTCCGAATGCAATTTCGTGGATATTAAATGCACCGCCGTTAACACGGACGGCAATTCCCCGGACAAAGTCAACACTCTTTCGCTCGTCCCCGGGAACACCTCTCCGGTTCTCGTCAGCTGAATCCTGCAATTCGTGGACGTTTGTAACTCGTTGATCGTCGCTCCGCCTTTGCCTGTTATTTTTAAAGAGAGAGAGAGAGAGAGAGAGTTTGCGCGTTAATACTAAGAAGACTACTTTGAAAGAATTCATTCGATCGAGAATTTTACTCCAATAAAGAAGACTTTCATCATCACGTAGGATATACAAAAAAACGAAATCTAAAACGTACCTAAAACGGCGCCGGCGTTTCGAGAGTCCACGAGCATTTTCAGCGCGAACGCTGGATCCGAATGCGGGTTTGACCCCGTCGTCGTCGTCGGTTGTTTCTCTTCTTGTTCTTGTTGTTCTTCCATTTTTTTTGTGATGACTGTGTTTTTGATATTTTTTTTTTTGGCATGTTTGATTATTCGGGTGTTGTTGTTCGGTATCTGTGATGATGGATTTACGACGTGTATGTGTATACTTTTAGAATTACAAATGAGCAGCTAATGCTGAGTGCGCTTGTGCCTTTTCAAATTACTAAGTTGACGAAAAGCTTTCTCGCAGACATCGCATTCGTACGGTTTCTCGTTCGAGTGAATACGCATGTGGTCTTGCAAATGACCATATTGACGAAACTTCATCTGGCACACATCGCATTCATACGGTTTCTCGTTCGTGTGAATACGCATGTGGCTTTTCAAACAACAAGAATGACGAAACTTCTTCTCGCACACTTCACATTCGTACGGTTTCTCGTTCGTGTGAATACGCATGTGCCTTTTCAAACTACAAGATTGAGTAAAACGTTTCTCGCACACATCGCACTCGTACGGTCTCTCGTTCGTGTGAATACGCATGTGTTTTTTCAAAGTACCAGATTCACGAAAAGCTTTATCGCACACATCACATTCATACGGTTTCTCGTCTGTGTGAATACGCATGTGTATAGCCAAATTGGATGGTGCTCTAAACACCTTCTCGCAAACATCGCACTCGTGCCCTCTCTTTCTCTTCGTTCCTTTCCTAACAGTTATCTCTTCTTCTTCTTCTCCCTCTTCTTCTTCTTCTTCTTCTTTTTGTATCTGATGATTTGCCTCGAAATCATCCTCGTCAGGAATCCTCAAACACAACACCGGTTCTTCTCCCTCTTCCTCTCTCCTACCCTTCACCACCCTCAAAACCGTCCTCGCGTTCACCGCGCGCCGCGGGTGTGGATTCTTTCGTCTCATGATGTTGTTATTAGTAGTAGTATTTTAAAACGTAAGAACAGATCAAAGCTTTGAGAGGAGGAAAAAAAAATTGAGACGTTTTGAAGAAAAAGCTCCTCCATAAAAACGACTTTGAGACGACTCTTTCCTCGTCATCATCATCTCTCTTTTGGCGTAAGAGAGAGAGGGAAAGAGAGAGAGAAAGAGAGAGAGAGAGAGAGAGAGAGTTCTCTTCTTTTCGCGGGAGTAAAGTTTCGAGAAGAGATACGATGAAGCGACCGGGAGCGGCGAGAGGAGGAGGAGGACAAGGAGGAGGAAATCACGGGGAAGGAACGAACGTGCAACAAAACCAACAACAGATGAAGAAAAAGAAAACGATTCAGACGAATAACGTACTCGGGAACATACTCGGGAACATCAAGAAGACGACGAGTGGATCGAATACGAGTAATACTAATACTGTCGCAGTGAGAAGCTCGCTGATGACGCCTCAAGAGCGCGCGTTGGAGAGGAGGAAAACGTTTGAAAAAGACGTCAAGGAGAAAATCGAGAAGGAAGTTACAACGAAGTGGGAGGCGAGCGGAGGCGCGGAGACGGCGACTTTTAGTTTCCAACCGATGGTAAAAATGTGGCGCGACGTCTTGCACGAATGCGCGTCGGAGATGCAAACGACCTCGGAGTCGATCGAGATAGAGGATGTGATGGATGAAAACGGCGATCCGATGAAATTCGTGCGCGTGTATAAACTGAGCAAGAAAGAGGAGGAAGAGAAGAAACAGTTGGAAATTAGTTTAAGAGAAAAGGCGGAGAAAGCGAAGAGGGAGATGCTCGCGTTTCGGAAGAAAGAAAGTTTGACCGATAAGGCTCCGGCGTTTGGCGACGCTTTGTCCGAATTAAGAGTGGCGAGAGAGGGGGAAAAAAGAGATAAACGGTCGGTGGAGGAGACCATAGCGGATATGCGGAAAGCAAAGGAAGGATGACTAGCATTTTTAAATAGTAGATTATATTGCGCAACGAGTATAAAAATACAAAAAAATTGGCTAGAGTTCGTCGTGCGGCGGCTTGGTGTTACCGAGCAAACCACTCTTCTCCACTTCAGAAGTGTACGCGCGAACCTCGTTGTCTAATTCAGTCCATTCGCTGACTATCCTTGCCGCTCCAACGAGTTTCGGTTCCTTCGTCAACGGATTGTTACACAAATCGATCGTCTTCGCCGCCGCTTTCGTTTCGTTGCCGCACCACGATTCGCACCAAAGCCACGGCATTGGTAACGAAAAGATTGGAACTTGGTGCTGTGCAAAATTTGGTAAATCTTGATCCAAGTTCGCCAACGAACCTGGATCTTTGGATAATTGGTCGTACATTCCTCGCAATTGGTCGCCAGCGGCCAACTCGCGGAAACGTTTTAAATCAACCACATACAACGCGGAGATGTGGTACGGTTTACCTCTCAAATGCGTCTTCCAAAAGCCTTGTTTCCAGAATCGGAAGCCTTCCATCTCTTTGTTATTATCGCACATCGGAGTGTAGCCATACGGTGCGCCTTGTAAGTCGATATTCCAGAGTTCATTCATGTCGCCTCGAACGATTTGATCGGCGTCAACAAAGACGACTTTCTCGAGCGAAAGCGGAAAGATGACATCTAAAAAGAGAATCTTGTACGCCCAAATAATGCGCTGCTTTTCCGTTTGCTTGTGCAACCACGTTGGCCATTTATACGTGATCAACTCGTATTCGACGTTGTATTTTTTGGCAAAATGCGGGAGGAAATCTTTGAAAGATGGACTCAACCAGTTTTTGATGAACCAAAATTTCAACGGGTTCTTCGTGTGGCGACGCACGGAGGCCATCATGATTTTGAGGAATCGTTCGTACAAGTGACCGGTGGCGACGGAAAAGATGTGAATGGTTTCTAATCCGTTTTCATCCAGTTGCACTTGCTTCTTCTTCTTATTTTTGCCACCGAATAAGGAGGAGATTTTGGAGCCTAAACCACGTTTGTTCTCGTCGTTTTCGTCGTCGTCCTCGCTCAAAACGTCCGCCATTTCAAATCCCGCGCGTTTTCTCAGTTTCATTTCAACCCTTTTCCCACTCCAACTCGCGACGGTTATTTCTGCTCTGAACTTGGATGGATCCGTGCGCCCGCTCGAAAACGTATTCGTTCGATCGTCGATGTTAATTAAATCCGTCGATACCATTTCGTACACGTCTCGCGAGCGTCCTTCTTTCAACGCCAAGGCGAATCGCCCGGGCGATGCAGGGAGTTGAAAGTAACCAAGGTTAGCCATAATAATCGTCCCTGCAATGGTATTATCCTTTATTTCTTTTTGTTCGTGGATATCTTCCATAAACCACTTCTTCTGCAAAACAACTTGCGTCCCTCGCGGCGGATTTCTCGGATTGCCCCCATCAAACGCGTGTCCCGTGACCAACAAGCTCTCCAAACTGTACTCCGCGAACACCGTATCTTCCTTTACGTTCTCCAAAATCAAATTATCGAGATCGTATTTAGCTTTTTTCGTCGTCACCATCCAAGGTTCTGGATGGTCGAGATGCGCGGTGAGCGTTTTGCTCTGCGGCAAACTTCCCGCTTCGAAAACAACTTTGGGCGATTTCGACCAATCCGTCAGATCTTGCGCACAGTATCGGAAATAAGACGATAACGGAACGTCCGACAACTTTTCTACCGGGTTCATGATGACTTTTAAAGAGGCATGGTTGCCGAGCGAATCTTTGAGCACTTTTAAAACCGGAGCGATTCTTTGCGCCTCTTTGGAAAGCGGATCGAGAATGACTTCGATTTCAACCATCGAAACGTTGCCTTGAGCGTCATCCTTTCCAAGAGTGAATGCCGTGCGGTTCGTCGAGAGGAACTCTAACGATTCCACGACACCTCTCGATGTGGCTTGTTCGTACCGTTTAGCGATGAAATGGGACAAAGCTGCGATGCGGGCAGAAATGATGCGAAACGGTACATTCGTGGTGGTCACACCCTTTGGATCCGTCTTCTCTTGCACGTCGCGCTCGACAATCTTTCGCGCATCGTTCGATCGTTTCTCAAGATCTGCTTCGGCGACGACGTGTAAATCGCTAGCGTCGAACTCGGTTTTTAAAACGACTGGATCGAGTAATCGTCCGTTAACGACAAACGCTCGTCTCGTGTTACCGAGATGTTTCGCGTTGATCGTTCTTTGCAATTTCAAGAGGTTATCGATCGTTTCTTCGTTCCGGAAGAGCTTCCGAAACTCGTCCGCTTTCACTCCAGATGCTCTCACTGCACGATCAATGAAGTCTTTGTCACCATCTCCATCTTTGAGCAACTCTAACACGAGCGTTGGAATATGTTCGCGCGCACTGGTGAGCTGCGTCGCGGCGACCACGGCGCGCGCAACGAGCGTCGGTTTCGCAGAGTCACTCATTTGCGGGTTGACGAAAAAGAAGCGCGTTTGTTTCGCCACGCTTTCTCTCCCATCGTCTGATGCATCCTGACCTTCACCATTTTCTGGCTCGTCGTAAGAAGAGCGCAAAAATTTCATGGCTTCCGATAAGTGCGCTTTACCGAGCGCGCAATCCGGATTGGCGACGACCCAAATGGACACTGGTTTCGCTTCATTTTGCGCACCGCCTTCAATCCACGTCTTCGAGATGTAAAACAGATGCGGGATTTCCGGTAAAAATGTTGGCGGGAACGCTGATTCGTCTTGAATCTCTGGACGTAACTTTTTCGCCGCGCCTTTGTTGACGAAAGCGTACGCGTCCATGTCCTCCTTCAATTGTTTCGTGTGAATAGCTTGTTGAAGATTCTGGACGACAGAGCCAATTAAATGTCCCATCGCGCGAGAAAGAGAAGCACCAAGAGTCCGCCGACTCGTTTCGCTGTCGTAATAGACACCATTGATCAACACCGAGTTCGATTCCAGTCCTCGACTTTCGATGGCTCGTTTCGCCTTCAACGCGTCTGCGCTGTATTTTTTGTTCTCATCTTCGTCCTCGTCGTCTTCCATTTTATCTAATACATCGTTCAGCTCTTTAACGACGCGTTCCATGACCTCCTTTCTATCCGTCACCGATACAGATTTCTCGTTTCCTTTACCTAACGCGTTCGAGACTTCGATCGCACGCGCGATTTGTATGAAACTCGACCTCGCGTCTTCCCATTTTGGCGGCGCCATGACCGGAGGCGAGAAGTAATCACCCGCAGCGAGCTGTTCTCGTCCTTCAATGATATCGATGGCAAACGCGCGCATAGGCTTGGCCCCATATTTCGCTAAAATGTAATGCGCGCACTTTGCGACTAAGTTTGAATACGTTTGCGTGTCCGGAAGTGAATCGTCTGGAATCTCTTCACCGAAACCGTCGCCCATGTAATCGTCGTCTTCGAACAATTGCGTCTTGTCGTCGTTTCCAATAGCAAGGATGGCGTATCGCACCGGTATATTCATTTTACGGTACCGTTCTAAAACGTTTACTATTTCCATACCTTCCGCGGTTCCAAGGTTTACAATAGCAACGATGTTGATCAAGTTTCGTCGAATCGGCGGTAATCCTCCTTGGCCTTGCGATTCCATCATCGCCTTTAAAAACTTAGAGTAACTCTTCGACCACTTTTCGTACTGCTTGTCCTTTTCAAAGTCGTAACTAAACTCGACTGGAGAAAATGTGACGTCAATCTTAGGCGGTTCTTTCGTTCGCACGCCTTTTGGCCGCAGATGCAACGTTTCCGCGGCAGCCTTCTCTCCTAATCCAATCGTGCGAACGCGCTCGGCGTCTCGTAATTCCGAAATGACTCGGTCCGTGATTGCAAAAGCATCGACCGTATCGAGTTCCATTGGCTGTCCGTTTAAAGACATGATGACTGAAGATGGCGGTACCGCTCGTTGGTTCTCTTTCACCTCATCTCTCGTTTTCTTTTGCACGCGCATGGTGTTCGCCATTTTATTCATGAGCGAAGGAAAATTTTGCGTCACGTCGCGAAGCATCGATAAAGGATCGTTCGCGGAAACAATCTTTTGCGTGGCGAGTAAACCCAAATTAGCGATTTTCCACTTCGGGAGCGGTTCAAACATGTCGCCTTTGATCGATGTTTCTTCCATTTCTAATTGTTTCTTGAATCCGTCCAGCTTTTCTTGCGCGTCTTCTCCTCCTTTCTCCGCTAGGCGCTCCCGAAGCGTCTTGAAGTTAAAGCCCAACACGATTTCCTCGTCGCCGTCGTCGCCGCCTTCTTCGTCATCTTTCGCGGTGATTTGATCGTCAACGGCTTTGTACTCCATGTTCTTGATCGCCAACTCGACGCCGAATCCAGGCACGCGCAAAAGCTCGTCGTCTTTGTCTTCTTTTTCGTTCTTCATATCGCCGTCGTAATTGAACGCCCCGTAGGCCGTGCACTGCTTCACCGCTTTCTCATCGTTCAAACACGACTTCTCAAACACCGGCCTCAAAACATACCTCACCTCCTCCTCATCGATTTTCTCGGCTAAAAATTCGTGCATGTCCAAAAAGCACTGCGACCCAGTCGCCGCGTATAAATACACCATCGGCAATCGCTCCTTCTTCGCCTTCTCTTCTACTTCATTCCCTTCCATGATATCGCTTTCCTTCCCGGTTGGATACGCGTGATCAAACTCCGTCGGCACTAAATACGAGTACCGTGGTTTCCTCCTCGCGTCGTTTTCCTCCTCGCTCCTTTCCACCTCCGCCTCCTCCTTCCTCGCTTCGCTCACCTCAGTCCGTAAACTCGCCACGTCCGTCGCGTACCGTCCTCGCGCGCCAACCGTCGCGAAGCAACACGCCGTCTTCACATCTTCTTTCTTCAAATCAACTCGCACCACTTCCTCCACCGCCTCGTCTTTCAACGTCTGAAACATTTTCAGCCTCGGCGCGAACTGTCGTAACCCCACGCTCATTTTCACCGCGCTCGTCATCATCGTCTCTTCTCTCGCGTTTTCCTTTTCCTCCTCTTTTTCCGGCGGTCCACCGACCGCTCGTCGCATCGCGGATTCGATGAACCGTTGACACCGTTTCCCGTTCAGAGCGTTTTGATTCCTCCACACGCGCACGAATTGCCAAAACTTCTCTTCGCCGCAGCACGTGGATATCGCCTCCGCGGTTTCGAGCGCGCGCGACGTCGCCGGGAAGAGCGAAGACACGAGGGAAACGTCGATCGATTTTTCTCTCGTCGTCGTTTTCCTCGCCGCCGCCGTCGTCGCTTTCTGTTGCCGACGATGATGCTCGTGAACGCTGCTTTTGCTCGACGCAACACTTCCCGAAAGAAGAAGAAAAGGTATCATGAATATCGAGAAAACCATCGCGAGTGTTCTCGTCGTCGTTTTCGTCGTCGTCATTTGAGAGGATAGATGTGTGTCTCTTTCTCTCTCTCTCTTACTCCTGATGATATATTTTATGACGACTTTTCGCGCACACGACGACCGCACAAAAAGTCGAGATGAAAAGCACGAAAGTTCTGCGAGGATTCCTGGGTTTCTCTTACGGAGAAATCCTGGGAACGTCGCTCGCGGCGATCGTTTTGCTCGGCCCGAAAGACGTGCCCGTAATTGCGAAAGCGTTAGGTCGATTGAGCGGGAAAATGGTCGGGTATTCGCACGCGTACAGAGAGAAAGTGGAACGCATTTTGGACGAATCCGGGGAGGAGGTGAAGGAGTTGCGAGAGGAGATGCGAGGGACGACGAAAGCGCTCGAGAACGTGGTCGGGGAAATAAGAGGCGGGTTCAGACGAGGTGGTGGTTTAGGGGAGAGTTTTAGTCGGAGTCGCAGCGAAGGGAGCAGTAGTAGCCGTAGTAGTCGTAGTATTGATAGCGAGATGCGTGGTGGGAGTAACACCAGGAGCGGAGAACAGCCACACAGAATATTTGAGGGAATATCGGCGAAAGCGGTCGGGCGAGACTTTGCGCAAAGTGACGCAAAGACGACGAAGACAACGGCGGCGACGGGAAAGGCTAGCACATCATCGAGCGGCGCGGATGCGGCCTCGACGGTATTACTTCGAGCGCTCGCGGAGGAAGAAGTTGCCCGAGAAGCTTTGCGTTTGAGCGAAGAAGGCGGATTGGTCGACGAGAAGTTGAACGAACGCGTTTAGTTTAGGTGATGATATAATATGTATTTAAAGTAATGGTCACGTGTATATGTTCAAGGTGTAAATTAATAACAACATCAGCAACAGCAACAGCTGCATGCGTGAGAGTGAGATGAAATAAAAATTAAGCGTTAATGATCGATTCCGTGACTTGCTTCACCGTGTCTTCCGGGCTCGTCACCGTGTGTCCGATTGTCTTCGCGCTCTCGAAAATCTCGTAATCATTCCCACCTTTGTACGTTTTATCACCAAAGAAATGAATCTCCTCGAACCCATCCTTCTCGACGAATTGCAACGAGTACGTTTTATCCCACCCGTTCGGAAAGACGTCGAATGAAATCTGCCCGCCGATGGAATACGTCAACCCGTAATCCGCGAATTCCTTCCTCAACGTCTCCACCATCGTCTTCCTCACGTTCGCCGTCTCGTCAAACTTTTCAAAGTTATCTCTCTCTTCTTGCGAGCAGTTGCGTCCAATCGGCGAAACGTTCAACATCCCGTTTCTAAACTCAATAAATGTCCCTCTCTTTTGCGGAATCTCTAAATCCGCGATGTACTTCAACACAAAGTTGAGAAACGTCTGCAACTTCTCCTCGCCTAAAAACTTCAAGAACGATTGCTTGGCAATCATCTCCCCGTCTTTATACGCCACCAGACCGTTTTCCGAGAATAAGTAATCCACCTCTTTCTCGAAATCCGGGCCTAACTGTTCGCAAATCTTCCCGTAATCCGAGCCGCCGACGATGGCGACCGCGCACGTTTTTCGTAAAGATCTGATGAAATCCAAAGTTTCTTTATTCGCCGTTTTGCGAGGGACGGTTAACGTCCCGTCCACGTCGAACATGGCGATCGTTTTCGGTTTTAACGGTTGTGCCATCGTTGCTCCTCCTCGTGTTATACGTTTGTTATTCTTTTTATTCGATTCGTATTCGTGTTTATCCTCGCCCGTGTTCTTCGACGATGTTCTCGTTAATGCTCTTTGATGAAGCTCTTTGTGAGGTTGACTTTTTATTCCATTGTTTCTTCACTTTTTATCGCACAAACTAATCACAAAATGTCAATCCAGGAATACATAGAAACGCACAACCTCTCCAAAAGAGTGGAAGAAACCATCAACGCGGCGGTTAAAGCGAAAGCTCCGGAACCGATTTCGTTCATGGTGTGTAAAATTGTTGTTTCGCGTCTGGTCGTTTCGAGCTGTTTTCCGAGCGCGTAAAATTTTCGTCAAATCCGAATCGTTTTTGGCGGTATCGAGACGTGGAAAGCCGCTTTGCGTTTTATGGGCTCTGTGAGCCCACTCACCGACACCCTCGCGATGATGAAACGAGAGATGCCATCATCGCTTGGAGGAAATAGTCCTTCGCGTGGATTTCGAGTCGTTTCATTCGTTTCGCGTTCGCTCGAGGTCTCTCGTCGCGCGTGTATGCGCCAAGGAAAGAGCCGTAAATTTTCCATCGCGCGTAGCTGTCTGACTCCACTCTGTGGAAAACATCATCGAGAGGGGATTTTTTCTCGGTATCGCAACTCTCGTCTTCTCATAATTAACAACGATTCTACGTCACTTTCTTCCACAGGCTGATCACTTGAGAAAGCAAACGCCACCGGCGATCACGAAAGTTGTCGGTCGCCAAGTCTTTGACTCTCGAGGCAACCCGACGGTGGAATGCGACATTTACACCGGAAAAGGTATGTACCGCGCGATGGTCCCGTCCGGGGCGTCCACGGGTATCTACGAAGCGGTTGAATTGAGAGATGGCGGTAAGGCGTGGATGGGTAAAGGTTGCATGACTGCGGTGAAGAACATCAACGAAATCATCGGGCCGGCTTTGATTGGCAAGGATCCGAGAGAGCAAAAAGCGCTCGACGAGTTCATGTGCAAAGAGTTGGACGGCACCGATAACAAAGGGAAGTTGGGGGCGAACGCCATCTTGGCGGTCTCCACGGCGTTGGCCAAGGCTGGCGCCGGCGAAAAGGGTATTCCTTTGTACAAGCACATCTCTGAGTTGGCGGGTAACAGCAAGTTGGTCTTGCCGGTGCCGGCGTTCAACATCATCAACGGCGGTTCCCACGCCGGAAACAAATTGGCCATGCAAGAATTTATGATCTTGCCGGTTGGCGCGAAGTCGTTCGCGGAAGCCATGCAAATGGGTTCGGAAGTTTACCACAACTTGAAATCGGTCATTAAGAAGAAGTATGGCCAAGACGCGTGCAACGTCGGCGACGAAGGCGGCTTCGCGCCGAATATTCAAGACAACAAGGAAGGTTTGGACTTGGTTGTCGAAGCCATCGAAAAAGCTGGCTACACCGGAAAGGTGAAAATTGGTATGGACGTCGCGGCGTCTGAGTTCTTGACCAAGGACGGCATGTATGACTTGGACTTCAAGACGGAGGATAACGATGGTTCTCTGAAGAAAACCGGGAAGGAGATGATTGACTTATACAACGAATTTTGCACGGAGTACCCGATGGTTTCCATCGAAGATCCGTTCGACCAAGACGATTCGGAGAACACGGCGTTGTTGACGGCTGGCGGTAAGTGCCAAATCGTTGGTGACGATTTGTTGGTCACGAACCCGAAGAGAGTCCAAGCGGCGATTGACGGCAAGTGGTGCAACGCGCTCTTGTTGAAGATCAACCAAATCGGTACGATCTCCGAATCTATCGAAGCGGTCGGCATGTCCAAGAAAGCTGGTTGGGGGGTCATGGCTTCGCACAGATCTGGTGAAACTGAAGATTCTTTCATCGCGGACTTGGCGGTTGGTTTGGCGACTGGTCAAATCAAGACTGGCGCGCCGTGCCGATCGGAGCGTTTGTCCAAGATGAACCAATTGTTGAGAATCGAAGAGGAGCTTGGTGCGGACTCTGTCTACGCGGGTGAGAACTACAGACACATCGGCTGGTAATCATCAGTTCGTGCACACACGTAACCAACAGAGAGAGGGGATATACATAAATACACAGCGTTTTATAATAACAAAGAACCAAAAGTAGAAAAAAATAAGAAAACTACACAGCACTACTGTATGTATCCGCGTCGGTTCGTTCGTTTGTTCTTCCGTCTTTATTTTACATCAATACTACACATCATCTTTATTGTTCAAGCCGAAGGGGCTGTCGTGCCGCCGTTCTCCTCGAGTCTTTTCAACCGCGCTTCTATTTCATCCATTCTTTTTTCTCGCTCTTCCACTTTCCTCTCTCGTTCTCTCAGTCGTCGCTCGCGGTCGTTTTGTTCTTCTCCTTCTTCTTCGTCGTCGTAATACTCAGTTCTACTCAACCCGCCTCGCCATCGATCGTTGGTCGGCGATTTATCGTACCACGACGGAAACCGAGGATTTCTGTAGCCATCCGGCGGAACTTCCCGCATCAAAGCGCCGCCGACCGTGTCTCCACCCCGGTCTTCGAGTCTTAAAACTCGTCGCCCTTCTCCTCCTCCTCCTCCACCAATTGGTACGCCCACTACCGCTTTTCCCTCTGGAGGATTCTCATCCCAAGGCACGTCCGCGAAATCTTTCACCAACTCCTCGCACATCCGCTTCGCCTCCTCCGCCGTGCACCCGAACAATTCGCACACCTCGAGGACGATGCGTTCATCATTTTCCACGTTAAACACCCCCGCTTCCTCTTCTCGTCGTTGCTGTTCTTGCCCCGTGGATGATGCGCGACAACAATTTCTCAAGTGCTTCCCGTGTAGCTCTACCCTTTCGACCGTTTCCGCCAATTCGATGAAATTATTAAACCTGAGATACATCGCCAGTTGTTTCGTGGAATACGCGCCCAAGAGTTCTTCTTCCGTGGCTTTCAAACTCATCCTCTTCTTTTCTCACGTCAATCAATCGATGTTTGTTTGTTTGTTTTTTCTCTCGTGTCTTCTTTTAATGTGTAAATGGCCTTCGGTTGGTGAAAGAATGACAGCTGGTATTTAATTGTGCATCTCTCCACTGTTTTCTGAGACGAGATCTCTCGAGAGACGAAAAGAGAGAAAAAAAGAACAAACTCGAAAAAAAAAACCACAAAAAAACACAAGAGTTTTCTCGGACGCGCTCAACAAGAACACTTTTTAAAGAAGAAGAAGAAGAAGACAAAGAAGAAGAACAATACGAATACTAATGGAGGAACCGGAGGATGCGCCACCTTTACCACCACCGGGATCCGTCGATGACGACGACGTCCTCGCTGTGCAGCGCTCCGGCTTGCACAACGTCAGCAACACGTGTTATTTAAACGCCACCGTTCAGGTAAAAACATTCTTCCAATAAAAAGCTTTTTATGATGATATGTTTGAACAACCTGTTTTTGTGTTCGTATTATTCTTACGCCAAACGTTAAAACGCGCGCGTTTGGCGTGAGAACGGTAGCAGTGCACTCGCTCTCTCGCGCTCTCCTTCTTACGAGTAGTACACGTATCGAGACGATGATTTCGATTCAAACGTTCAATCCTCACCATCCTCACCATCCTCTCGTCTCTTTCCTTACTTGAACAAAACAACGAAAAACAGGCGTTGTGCGCGGTAGAACCGTTCCGGGAATATTTATTGAGCGACGAATGCGAACAGCTGTTGTTGGAACACACGACGACGAAAAACAACGACGCGAAGACGATTCAGACGATTCAGACGACGACGACGATGAAGAAGAAGAATTTGCACTCGTCGCACTCGTCCTCCGCGATGACGACGAATACCACTAACAACGCGAACCCCAACGAGATGAACTTTAACGAGAGAAGGCACCGAACGAGGCGAGGGAACGAGAACAACACGTCCACGTCTTCCTCGGCGCAGCAGCTGCAGCAACGGGGCGCGTATTACCACCACGAAGAGATTCTTTCGTTCCCGAGAGGGAAGACGATGAGCGCGCACGGAAGCGGCGAGAAAATCGAGAGCAACGGGAACACTCTTTCAGGAGGAGGAGGAGGAGGATTAAGCGGTCTCGGCGGCGGGTCGGGGAACCTCGGAAAGAAGACGTCCTTTAACCCACGAGCACCGGCGATGACGAGGGAACGAAGGGCGGACGTGGCGAGAGGCGCGGCAAGGGAAGGCGCGTGTTTAGGAAAAGAGTTGCGAAGAGTTGTGAGGACGTTGCGATGCGGCGGGTACGAGGCGTTTCCGCCGACGGAATTGTTGAAGGCGGTGTGGCGATTCGTGCCGGCGTTCGCCGGGTCGGCGCAACAAGACGCGCACGAGTTTGCGAGGTTTGCGTTGGAAAGGTTAAGGAAAGAGTTGTTGGTCGGGGAACGCATGATGAAGAAACGAGAAGAGAACGATCGGTTTAGGAGAGAGTACGAAGAGAACGCGTTATTAGAAAGCGGCTTTGACTGGGACGAGAAACACGGAGGAAGGCGGAGGAACGGCGAAGACGCTTTCGACGACGATAAAGTGTTGCCTGGGAAAGTCCCGAAGAGAGCGAGATCGTTCCGACCAAGGAAAGCGAACGCGAGTTTAACAACCTCACCGATAGGAAGTAACGAAGGCAGTCCTCGATGCGCTCTAGTTGGAGGCTCGCCTGTGTTTGCGACGAAGAACTTACTCGCTGGCGAGGGTGATCGCGAGAGCGATCTTCTCGATAAAGGTGGCGGTCGTGTTGCAGGAAGAGGGGATATCTTTCTCACCGGATATGACATCGGCAACAACGAGACGCCAACGCTCGGTTTCTTAAACAATAAAAACGCGAATCCGTTTCAGCGCGAGGCGGATGAACAAGCGAGACAACAGCAACA
>JACLAB010003988.1_pt1 | contig 49461 bp, 33 predicted proteins | sample 8027921 | NCBI WGS metagenome assembly JACLAB01 (sample SAMN15725117, study PRJNA655200) | protist metagenome | isolation source: fluorescence activated cell sorting (FACS) single amplified genomes of... | place: USA: West Boothbay Harbor, Gulf of Maine | collected 2000-07-19 | reverse complement strand
CGATATCTTCTTCTTCTTCTTCTTCTATCCATCATTTTTCGGGAAGGAGTTGTACGACGCGATCGAATAATGAGTTACGACGACGCAGCAAAACAAACATCACCATTACCACCAGAACAAACAAAATAAGAAAGAAAATCAAAGCAGCGGCTGCGGAACCGCCGGTGCTGCCGTACAGAGTCGGACACGGGTTTGATTTGCACCGCTTGGAATCCACTGCGGAATTCCCAGAGTTGAAGTTGATATTAGGCGGCATCGAAGTGCCGCACGATCGCGGGTGCGTCGCGCACTCGGATGGGGACGTTTTGTTGCACTGCGTGGTAGATGCCATCACTGGCGCGCTCGGTTTGCCGGATATTGGCCAGTTGTTCCCGGATAACGATCCGAAATGGAAAGGCCAAACGTCGGACGTGTTTATTTACGAAGCCATTCGATTGATGAAAGAAGCCGGGTACGAGTTGGGGAACATCGATTGCACATTAATCGCGCAAAGACCGAAGATTTCGCCGCACAAAGAAAAGATTAAGAAAAACTTGGCGAAGTTGTTGGACGTGCACGAATCTGTGGTGAATGTCAAAGCGAAGACGCACGAAAAGGTGGACTCTTTGGGAGAAAATAGAAGCATCGCGTGCCATACTGTTGTGATGTTGATAAAAGCGTAAAACATTCAAACTCGTATTTGTTATTATTATATAGAAATTAGTGTATCTCTCTGATCTGATGTCTCTCTCTCGTTTGCTTTGTATGTATGTAAATCGTGTTGATTATTTGCCACCACTCGTGATGTAATCTTCCAAGACGTCAATCTCTTCGTCCTGTTCCGCAATCAACGCCTTCACCACGTCGCCCAACGAAACGACACCTTCCAACGTCTGTAATTCGCTATTGATAACTGGAATGTATCTGAAATGACCAGTCGTCATCGCATGCATCGCAGCTAAAACAGAACAATACGGTTCCACTGAAATGAGTCGTTTCTCTCCCGTCGCCTCGTCCTCCGCTGGCGTCATAATCTCTCTCACCGTCGTCAAGTCTGTGACTCTATTCGTCGCCACCGCTCTCAAATAATCTCTTTCGCTCACGATACCGACTATCGCGTTTGATTTAGGCGAGTAATACAATTCTTCCAAATGAATCTTCTTGCTCTTATCCACGTCGAGCTTATGAAAGTCCATCACAACAAGCGCTCCGACGTCCATAGCGTGCATCTTCCTCACCGCGTCGTCCACCGAAGCGTCGAGCGTCGTCCTATTTTATATTTTTATCGCGTACAGTCAGACAGTCAGAAAAGCGTTTAGAGAGAGTCGTTTTACGGATAAAAAAAAAGAATAACGCGCGCGTTCGTAAAGTAAAGCGTTGAGTACTAGTAGTAGTAGTCGTTCGTCGTCGTCGTCTTACCAGTGCGCTCGTTTCGCCAGCGATCCTTCCTTTCGCTGCTTGCTCTTCACGATGTCATCGACGACGACTGGCTTGTACACGCAGTGTCCTTTGTCTTTCCGTATTTTTGAGTTTATTTTCACCTGTTTGCACAAACAAAACGACTCGGTCGTCGTTTGTTGTTGTTCAGTTTCCTCCGCGTCAGCCGCCGCCGCCGCCGCTGTTATCCTCCTCCTCGTTTTCGAGAAGAGGAGCTCATCCACCAAAGCTCTTCCTCCTCCTCGTCCTCGCGAGGAAGAGGAAGAGAGAAAAGTTCTCGCCGCTCGACGCATCGTACTCTTTTTTGTTGTCGTGTGCTCTTTTTTTGAAGAGCGCTTTTTCGCGAGTATTTTCCCACAAAAAAAAACAAGAATGAGCAAAAGAAGCTTCTTGGGTGGAACTACTCTTTCTTCTTCTTCTTCTTCTCTCATCATCTCTGCCGCTGCTTCTGCTGCTTCTGTTCACCCCCTCTACCAAAAGCTACTTTCTTCTCTGCTGATAAAGACACAACAAAATCATCATCATCATTTTTGTCGCCGTTCTTGGTATTCTTCAGAGAGTAAAGAAGAATTAGAAAAAGAAATTGGATATTACACCGGACAAAAACGGAATCCGTTGACGGACACGCGTTTACACCAATACGATCAAAGACCTCCACCGAACGCGTTGTGCGAGATGTGCTCGAGGCGATTTTGCTCGTGCGAAGAAAATAGAACGAAGAAGCGTAAACCAGAAATGCCTGGACCGGAGGACTGTTGTCAATCCTCGCCGCAGTGTAAGTTTTGCGTTTGGACGATATACGACGAACAGTTGGCAGAATACGAAACGAATAAAGAGTTGTACATGGATAAGTTGAAGTAAAATGCATGAAAAAGAAGGAGAAGAAGATGAAGTAAAAAGCATCGACATTGTTCATGAAGACGATACGTACATCGTCTTCCAGAACGGTTTGCGATTGAGCAAACCGTACGCGTTTGATTTCATCGCCAACGTCAAGAGAAGATGGTGCGAGGTTGAAAATGAAGAAGAGAATAACATCGTTGATATCTTTCACAAGGAGTTTCCGAATTTGCCGAGAGAGTACTACGCGCAAGCTTTCAAAGATGGACGGTTACGCGTAGAAGATAAAAGCGCATCTTCTGTATCTCGGAGTCACAAAAAGAAGAGGAAAAAAGAAGACGACGAGAAAGAATATTTTCCAGCCTTGGTTCCAGGACAAACCGTTCGCCACTTGGTGCACAAACACGAGCCGCCGGTGCTTTGTTCCGGGAACGAGATTGAAATTTTAGAAGAAGTAGACGATATCGTCGCCGTGAGAAAGCCGGCAACTGTTCCGGTGCATCCAACCGGACAGTATCGAAACAATTCAGTGGTGGAAATCTTGCGTCAACGTTTACCAGAGATGAATGATAAAAAGAATACTTCTCCTCCTCCTCCTTTGTTACCTTTGCACAGGCTCGATAGGAACGTTTCTGGGTTGTTGCTCATGGCAAAAACGTCCAAGGCGGCTAAGATTGCGACAGATTTAATCGTTTCAAATAAAGTTCGAAAGGAGTACGTCGCGAGAGTGAAAGGTTTGTTCAGTAAGGAAGAAACGACGTGTGAAGTACCGCTTGGGTTTTGCGGGAAAACGCACGTCGCCACGTGGCCATCTGATTCTTCAACACCTTCTCCTCTATATAAATCAGCCAAGACGTCGTTTACACTGATCAAACACTTTTCAGAACTGGACGAAAGCTTAGTGCGATGCGTTCCAGAAACCGGGCGAACGCACCAAATTCGAGCGCATCTAAAAATACTCGGACATCCAATTGCGAACGATGTCGTGTACGGCGGCCGATTGTCGCCGGGACAAACGAAGCTACAAGACGAGTATCAGAAAATGTGCCATAGTTTCACACTCAACGACGACCGTCTCCGTCGCGAGGACGCAAGAGCTGCTCCTACCAATGACGACACTTTTAAATGGGATAAAATCAAACATACCACCGAGTGTCCACATTGCCCGTTGGTGTGTTGGTTTGGAAGTCGCGCGACGCACGATTTGGAAGCTATTTATTTACACTGCATCAAGTATAGTTTTAAAGAGAGTTGGACGTTTGAGTGTTTGCCGTTACCGAACTGGGCAGAGGAGGGTTCGTTTTAATAGTAGCGTGATAGTAACGATAGTAGTAATAGTAATAGCAGTACTAGTAGTAGGCCATAGCCGCGCGTTAATTAAAATACTATACACGTACCGTATTATTATTTATTCTTACGACACGAAACAAAAAGGGGGCCGGCTTCTCTCTAATACCAATCGCTTTCGATCCCAATCTTCCGAACGCTCCTCACCGGCAACGCGTAAATCGGGTCAATTTCTTCTAATCCTTCGTGTTTCATCAGAGATAATCCAGCGATACCAAAGAATGTGTGATAAACATCCGGTTCATCGTCCGGACGATCCGAAATCCCCCCGTTGATATCGTCTTGACACCTCAATATAAACGCTTTCAACTTATCTAAATCGATCCAGTGTTTTTTCTTCAGCGCGGCGAGCGAAGACAACACCCACCACGAGTAACACACGTCCGGTAACTTTTCCGGACGTCCGTTCAAACCACCCACTTTCACTTGTCGTTCGGCTAACCACCACGCTAACTTGTCGTTCTCTTCTTCCTCGTCGTCGTCTGCTGTGTATAATAAATCCAACTGATTGCAAATCTGCAACGCGCCTACGCATACGAAAATCTGCCCGGCGTGAGATTCGCCGCCCGGAGTAGACCCAAACCCGCCGTCAAAGTTTCTACATTTCATTATAAACTCGCACCCTTTATCGACGTCGACTATTTTACGCGTAATTTTCAAAGCTTTGCTCCTATTTTTGTCCTGATTATCCTCCTTCTTTTCATCGTTGCTACCTCCTATTTTCAGCGCTTCCAAACCGTCGTCGAGAAAACACTCCTCTCCCATGCCGTGCGCTAATAAGCTCAGCGCGGAAAACGCGCAGTATGAAAACCTCGTGTCCACTTCTCCCCATTCATCCCCTGCAAAACTCCCGTCTTCTTTACTCTGTAACTTTGAAATCGCTTTGCATATTTTCTTCGCTCTTTCTTCGCTCAACTGTTCCTGCACGCATTCATACAACACGAAAATCTGAATCGCGCTTAAAGTGTACAACAAATGTCCGTCGTGTCCGGGAGCTCCGGCGAACAGAGACGATTTCTCGTCGTAACACTCGTTTATGAATTTCATCACGTCCTCTTTGCTCATTATTTCTTCTTTGTCTTCTTTGTCTTCTTTGTCTTCTTCTTGATTGTTTTTATTCATCACCAACAATTTGTGTGCCGTCAGTCCCCAATACATTCCACTCAACCGTAAGTGTTCGGTTAAAGCGTACTCTATGGTTTCCGTGTCCAGACTGCTGTTTTTAATAAACTCCACGTGTTTGCGACTATGTAGTAATCTTAAAGATGATGATATAGATGATATAGATGATGTCATCGTGTGCTCTTCTTCTTCTTCTTCTTCTTCTTCTTCTTCTTCTTTAAGCGTGGGGTGTGCACGTTCCCCAAAAGCTCACGCAGTCGTTTTTCTGCTGTTTTTGCTTTTGTGCGCGAGTCTTCGCGAGAAGATGCACGAAAAATTTGTGCTGTGTGTCGACCCCCCGACCAACTTTTTTGGCTTTTCATTATTTTTCCGTTTTCCGTACACATCCTCTCATTATATTCGTCGTACGGGGAAAAGTCGCTTTCTCTTTCTTTCCGTCTCGTCGACGACGACGACGACGACGAGTTTAGTAGTGGTTATGACGATGAGGATGAGGATGATGACGAACCGGGAGAACAACATGAATAACAGCAAGAACAAGACAAAGGAGGAGGAAGAATACGAAGACAAAGAAGAAGAAGAAAAGAAGAACACGAGGGTGATGACTCTGGGAAAAGTCGGGAGTCGTTTGAAGAAGAGCTCTAGTGTAGACGAAATCCTACCGACTGATGCGTTGTTGCACGTCATCTCCTTCTTACCGAACGGCGCGGATGTGTTTAAATTCGCCTGCACGAATAAGAAGTTATATCGAATGCTCGTGGAAAACGACCGAGAGGATGAGAAAATATGGAAACGTTTGTGCAAGAAACAGGAGGATACGTTTAGTTTAGGAGGAAGAAATGGACGCGCGAGAGAGGATTTAGTCGTCGGCCTCGAGAACATAAACTATGGCAGAAGAGGAAGAAGACAATCACAATCACAATCACAATCACAATCACAACAACAACGAAGAGGAAGAGGACTTTTAGGAAGAGAAACGAAACCTTCGGCGTCCTTCAGCCAAAGTGCGCGAGAAGATGAGAAAAAATTGTCAAAGGGTTGGAGGAAAAGAAGAAGAAACAGAGCAACATTTATGGCATTAGCGGCAAAGGAAAAGAAGAGGAACGAGGAGGAGGAGGAGGAAGAAAGGGAGGAAAACTTTTTCAAGTGGAGAGATTTGTACGCCTGGAGAAGACGCGTACTCTTCTCCGCGAGACGAGCGCGAGAGCAAGAAGACGAGGAAAGAAGAGCGTCGTTGGAATCATTAGCATCGCTCGAAGAAGACGAAGAAAAAGAGTGGACGCAATCGATGTCTACTTCCACTTCTTGGATGTCAACACATTTGAAGTATAGATTAGCCGTGTGTGACGATAAGTCTGTATTCACCTGCGACCCGCGCGAAGACGGCGGAAGGATACGAATGCTGCACGAAACGACCATGAATCGATTCGTATTCACCAGTTTGACCTGGTCGAACAACGGCGAGTTGTTGTCAGTCTTGATGCAATCTTTGAAAGGGTACTCAGTTTTGTGCGCGGCGCCACACGAGAGCAATTTTTGGAGAGCTAAGATGAAATGCGATCTGAGCACGATGGCAAAACTATCCAGAGAAGATGATTTGGACGACGATGGAGATAGCGGCGGGAAGAATAAAAAAGGTTTGAAAATCATAGATGAGGAAGAGAAAGAGAACGAAGAGAAGAGGAGGAAATTGGCCGGAGATGTGTTGTCCGCTTTGGACGACTCTGCTGATGAAGGAAGAGTATTAGACGGAGAGGAAGAACAAGAAGCCGAGGAATACGACGCGGATATGGACGTAAACTCTGAGAAAGCGACTGAGGAAGAAGAGGAAGAAGAAGCCGAGGCGTTTCCTTTGTCCAAGAAAATCTTCGACATTTACGAGTCAGAAGAAGAAGAAGAAGAAGAAGAGAAAGAAGAAGACGATGAAAGGAATGAAGGCGGCGACGACGAGGTTTGCAAGAAAAAGCGCAAAACGACGAAGCATACTTCCTTTTTGCTACAAACAGCCTCGGGAAAGAAAAGAGGAGAGAAGAATGACACGTCAACGAAAAAGAGAAAGACGATTTACGAAAAGAAGGAAAAGAAAGAAGTCACGATCAAGTTACCGTCTTCACCTCCTCCGCTCGTTAATTGTATCGTCTTGCCGACGACGATGGTTCCCTTTGGAATTCAGTTTGCTCCGTGCGGAACAAAGTTGGCCATTGTTGCGAAAGAAAAAGCGATCGTACCGCAAGTTCAAGCGCAACAACAACCAACAGTATCAGCAGTTCCAGTACTACTACCGCAACCTGCGATAGGAGCAGCGGAAGCAGCAATAGCTAACGACGGCAATAATGATGATAATCCACCTGCCGCAGCCGAACTCGATGAGGTAGGCGGTGAAGTGAACGCGCAAGCGGCAGTGGCCGAGACGGTTGCCGGGGCACCCAATCAAAATAATGTGGGCGTTCAGACGATGGAAAATCTACAGCAACAACAACAAAACACGGTCGATCCTCCTCCTCAGGTTCCAGAGATGCAAATGCCACAAGGGCGAGATGTCTCGTTATCCATGCTCGATTTAGTACAAACGATGAATTCTCTGTATGGATTCGCGAACAATGGGTTGAAATTTCCTCGAGCGTCTCATCCAGGTGGCCGCGAGATTGTGCAGAAGATTGAGCAGAAAGATGCGAGCATGTTCTTCTCGTTCGCGCCGGACAATTCGGGTGACATGATAGGCATTTCGAAAAAGTTGAGCGCATTGCGCTTGATTGAAAATGCGACGAATCTTCCAATTTCTAGAGGAAAGAAAAAGAAATCTTTATTTCCCGAGGACGAATTAGACGCGTATCATCGTGGTAACGGTGATTATTATCGCCACCATCACGACACGTCAACGCCGGTGCCGTTATCTTTTCAACAACATTACATCAATTCCAACAAAAAATCGATGTCGGAAGAAGGACAGCGGAGAGGAGACATGATGGCTTTGGACGATGATGAAGTTGATTTAAACGAATTAAATGTCATGAATGAACACGCGCGAATGCTCCACTCATGGGAACAACGCGAGGCCGAAGTCATTTCTGGGTTCCTCAAGTATCCACTTTGGAATCGAACGAAAAAGTTTGTTTGCACCGTGGCGAATCATTCACTCACTCCCGCAATCTCCAAGTTGACCTCTTTCGTCACAGAAAGTGGTCAAAGACTGATTCAAGTGTGTCGACAGCCCGTGCTTCAGTTACGTTTGAAGAGAAAACGAGGAATGCGGATGATGAATGATTCCGATAATGAAGAGTTCAGTGATGACGATAGTTTTCGCAGTCTATCGAGCGACCAACACGACGGACGTCAGCGTGATGCTAGGGCAGGTGGATATACAAACAGAAGGGTGATACCATCGCAGATTAACAAGTTTTCTTCGTTATCCTCAAAGCAGTTGTACGAGCAAGAAATGATGTCGCTGAAAGAAACGACGAGGGTGCCCCTCGCGCGCTCTGAGTCAAAGGCTCGATTTTGCAAGAAGAAGGATGTGCTTTGGCAAATCGGCAGAGGGCACGTTCCAATTACGCACCAAGTGCATTGGATTCCGGGTAAACGAAACACTCAAAATCAGATGACGGCGGCTTCGTCACGTGGACATTGGTTGGTTCCGTTTACTTTACCAGATTCCTTTCCTCCGATTACGTACATGATGCTCATACCAGCGCCGCCGTCATCTCTTTCCTCTTCTTCAAAATCGACGGCAACCACAGAACTTGAAGTTGGTGAGAGGGAAACTTTTCTCGACGACGACGGCGAAGAAGAGGGTGAGGAGGAACCTCTAAACGTGGACAATTACATCAAAGATGTCATCGCCAAACACCAACAAAATCAGCTGTTTGACCAACTTTCGAAAGAACGCGAGCTAGGTGCCAAGAGAGATATTTCAAAGTTTGAAAAACTCATCGTGTGCGAAGTTCAACCTTCCTCTGTGTTTGTTGAACCAGATGTGACGGTCCCGTTCGTGCTAGCCGCTAGACCTGGTGGCGAGCACGTCGCGTGGGCGGACGAACGCGCCGTCTACTTGAGACGCACGGACCCGGTCAAAGGTGGCCCAATCAGCGACGCGGTGAAAATTCTCGATTTGAACGCGTGCACGTTTAGTACCAGAGACGAATATAACACCGAGTTTATGACGTACGAAGCATACGGCCAAGGATTAGCGGGTGACCAGCCGCTAAACGCAATCGTGGAACCGATTTTATACTACGTCGTCGCTTTGAAATGGTCCAACTCTGGCGATAGGTTGTTGATATGTTTGTGCACCGTCTTTAGCGGCGCAAGCACGTATTGCGTATACCAGTGGGTCACTTGGGATCCGCCCGGAGCTTTCTTTTACAAGAAAGAGGACTTTCCGTTTGAGGATATTTGTAACACCTTGTTAGACGATAGCGCAAGCGCGCTCGAGGTGGATGAAAACGGCCGCATTGAAGACTGCGCGACAATTACCATCGGCAGTTATTTTTTCCCTTCTCGACAATTTAAAGAAAAAGTCTTGTTAGTTGATGGTGGATTGAAACAAATCTGGTCGCCAAACGAAGACGCAATCGTGTTTCCAGTCATGCTATCGATCAAGAAAAGTCCCCTGCCGACACACACAACGAGCACGCAAACCAACGCGACGCAGCAGCAGCAACAACAGCAGCAGCAACAAAATGCGTTCGTCGATTTCATTGTCATCCAAGAATTTCCTCTCGCATCGAAAAAGACGACAAGCAGCGATGAGAAGAATAACAGAACTAATAAAAAGAAAGGTAACAACATTAGAAATAGTAAGCAGCAGCAACAAAAACAACAACAACATCACGAAAAGGAAGAGAGATTGCGAACGTATCAAATCGACGACGAAATAGCGATTCCGTTTCGCGCTAGGTTTCTCTCGAAGAAACACAAAGGTAAAAATTTCATTCGAGTTTGCGAAGGCAAATTCTGCGCGTGGTCGCAATAGGGATGTATTATTTTATCAGAAAAAACAACAACAACAATTCTTCTATCGAATCATCAATACTTTGTTATGGCTTGGTGCAGTATGAACCCGCCAATAGCAAGTAACAGCAATCCCATCCCGAGCTGTAACGTTTCTTTTCTTATAAACTCCAACAGCCTCACGCCGATGCACACTCCGATTAACGCGAAACTAGTGATCAACAAACACAACCCACCATCGGGTTGATCGATGCCAGTTGCCAACGTGCTGATAATCGCACCGGTACCCAACGCGGCGCTCATAACCGCACTTAAAGCGACCAGGACTTTTCGGTGAACAATTTCACCTTTCCACATGATAACCATGGGCAAGAACGTAATCGGTCCACCGGTACCGGTCAAAACGCTGATTAAACCGACCAACACGCCGATGATAAACAGAATGACTAAATCTATACGCGTGGGATCCGACCACTGTTCGAGAACGGACATGTTCTCGTACGCATCTTTATCTATTACTTCTACTGTTCGTTGACTCTGCTCTTCTCCTTCTGCATGTGGCGGTGCTTCGACTCCAGCCGACATCTCCACCTCCTCCAACATCCGTTTCTTCTTCGCCGCGTGTACAACGTACAACCCTCTTAAATCTCTAAAACCAGCTAATAAACTAATCGCGGCGATCAAATACGTCAACACGCCTCTAGGAGACGAGTCCAGTAAAAGCGCGCCAGATAAGATAGATCCCAGCGCGCTCCCGCACCCGACGATGAGACCACATTTCCACGGCACGCACTTCGTGTATTTGTGCAAAAGGTACACTCGCACGTACACGGTCGGTGTGAACGCGACGAATAAGGACACGATGGCCAATTTCGCTTCCACTCCGGCGACTAACAGAGATGGGGTCATGATGACGCCACCAATACCTTATTATTATTTTGTTTTTGTTGTTGAAAAGAGAAGAGAGTATGAGTGCGTGAGTGCGTTGTTAAGTTCTTTTCCGATGCAAAGCGCAACTGACTGAAAATGAGATTTAAGATTTGACGAAGAAAAGAAGGAAGTATACGAAAATGATGAGAGGAAGAGGAAAGAAGAAGGCATACCTACGGAACCGACGAGCAAAGCACCTATGCCACACCCGATGGCGACGACAGTAATTTGACCCGGGTCCATGGAGGAGACCACCGTGTCCATTCTGCTTCGTGTTCTTTGTATTACTAATGAGGACATAAACATGACGTTATCTACGAAATTTATGAGTTGGTCTGCATTTGCTTCTTTTAAAAATTGTCTAGATCGATTGTGCTTTAAAACTACTCTGTTGTCTATCTTCTCTAATACGCACCTTCTGGCGGCGGCGGCGGTGGCGGCGGCGGGACGGTTCCTAACTCGCCTTCCTCCACTGGCATCGGTGGCGGCGGTGGAGGTACAAAACCCGCCGCCGGCGCGTCCGGGATTGGAGGTGGAACGCCCGCCGTGCCGTCCGAAGGAGGCGGCGGCGGGACGTTCACGTTCCCAATCGTTGTCGGCGTCGATCCAATAGGTGGTGGAGGAGGGGGTGGTATGCCCGTGCCTAAAGGCGGCATGATGCCGCCGAGAAACGCCGGACCGACTCCCCCTGTAACTCCTCCTCCTCCTCCAAATTGTTGTTGTTGCATCATCATGTTCATTGGAGGGATACCGCCGTACCCTACTCCCGCTCCTCCTCCTCCTCCTCCCGCTCCAAACCGAGGAGGTTGATGGAGTAAGTTATTATTACTATTGTTTCTATTCGGTGGCGGTGGTAATCCACCAGTCACGGCTTTATCTTTCAAGTAAACCGGGGGCGGCGGTAAACCGGATTGAATTTTCTTTTTCTCACTTTTCTCTTGGTCTTCGTTAGTGGTCGGATCGTTCACGCCGATTTCCGAGAGAAAGTTTTGATATTCCTTCGTCAACTCTTGAGGAATTTTATTAGTAGTATTACCACCACCGCCACCATTCGTGGTACCTTTCCCTTTCATCGGGCAATCGCCGGTGGGATGCCCGCCGTCGCCGCAAATCGCGCACGCCACGCCAGCTTTAAATCCAACCAATTTATTGTTTTCGTTTTCTGGACAGTGCACGCCGCTGTGACCCATCCCGCCGCAAATCAAGCAATACTCCGGTCGATCTTGAAACGTGCCGTTAATCATCGCCAACTCTTTCAATTGCGCTCGTTTATGGTGATTATACCCTTCATCGATGGGCGTTAGAATCTTTTGTACCATTTCCGCCGCCATATCTACCGCCTCGTCCGTGTCGCCTTCGATAACTACGTGTAACGGCTCGTCCTCTTTATAGTCCGTTCTGTTGTCTCTGCTCGCGTTTCCTTTAATGCACCCTTTCCCTCTCAAAACAATCCTCGTGTTTGTTTCTCTTTGTAACCTTTTCTGCGTGTTCCCTCTCGGCCCGATGATTAAGCCGACAAAGTTATACCCGGGATACTCCTTCTCCGGAACGAACAACTTCCTCGTCTTCTTCTCCGGTCGATAATCCTGCGGCGCGGTGAAATTTTCCGGATCGTTCTTCAGTAAAAACTCGCACACTCGGTTCCTTTCTTTTCGTATTTTATCTCTCACTCTTAACTCTCTGCTGTTGATTTTAAACCCGGTCACTTTATCGTACTTTGGTGGAGGACTCGGACTTCTCTCTCGTTCCGGCCTCGGGTCCGTAAACTCTCGTCGTTGTAACTTACCGGATAAATCGTAGAACCGTTTGTAGTGATCTTCTACGACCGGGTTTTCGTGTGGTTGTCTCGTCAGTCCGTTTAATACATCTGTGTTCTGTCCGAACCCTTTGGCGGCGAGGTGTTTGAAGATTTTCGAAGGGTCCAAGTCTAAAGAAATGTTGTTATTCTTCGAGTTGTTGTTTATCTCAGACGAAGGAACGATCGTCAGTCCCATGCCGGGAGGGAGTCCTAATACAGAAGAAGAAACTCCTCCTCCAAACTCGTTATTAGTATTAGTATTGTTATTAGGAAGAGGAGGTGGAGGTGGAAATGCGAACGTTTTTCCTTCCTCCGTATCCGTCCTCTTCCTTTCTTTCTCTGTTTCTTCGTCTGATGCATTCGATTGATGATTTTGATGAGATTCCCAACGGGATTTTCTTTTCCTTCTCTTCTCTTCTTTCGTTTCTATTTTCGTCCGAGTCTCCTTTTCCGCTTCAGCAGCAATAGCAATAGCAATAGCGGTATCCTCAACGTCATCGTCATCGGCGAGTTTTCTTGGGGAGGAAGAAGGCATCGTTCCGAAAGTTTCTTTCTTCTTTTATCTCTCGTAGTGTGATGAAGAATGAAGATTTTTTGAAGAAACCCAATAAAAAATACACCAAAATGGAAGAGAATATGCGAGAAACACATAACACGCGGCGAAGAGCAAAGCGTGTACTCTTTAAATCGATGATTATCGTATTATTCGTGTTAGTATTAAATGAGATGGCGCTGTTTACGCGTACATGTGCACCGCGTTTTGTAAAATAGAAATTCTCTCCCTCTGTCTCTCTCTGTGTTTGTGTTTGTGCGAAGCTTTCTGTGCGGTGAACAACGACAACTGCAACAACGTTTTTTTATCTCATCAAACTGCGTTTTAGTTTTCCTTGTCCTCGACGACGTTAACGACGGCTTCTTCTTTTTCTCCTCCTTCGCTTTTCGGTTCGTATTCTTTCGGTTGTTCCGGGATGATTTCGTATCGGAAAACAATCCCGGCTCTGTTGGTACCGTCGTTCGCGTCGGTGGTGCCTAACACGTGTCGACAGTCTTTGGCGATCGCGCACGAGCGAATGACGTCGAGCATGGTGCCCGAGTGACGCTCGTGAGGAAGGAGTTTCGCCGCGAGTAAAGGCGAAGAAGGTTGAGCGGCGTCGTCGCTAAGACCGTCGTCTCCACTTTTCTTCGCGTTTAAATCGTAGACGTAGACGATGCCATCTCTGGTACCGTTACCACAGGCGAGGAACGCGCCATCGTGGGATAAACCAAACGATACGGTTCTTTTCCCGTTCGTTTTCGACGTCGGCGCGGGAGCGTTGGATTTCGCGTCTTCCACGCGAAACGTGGTTTCAATCTTCGCTTGGTCAAATCCGTTGGAAAAATCAACCACGGAAACCTCCGAGGAGGCGCTTTTCGCGACGAGAATCTGCCTTCTTTTCGGTGCGTTGATGATGATGCTATCTTCTTTCTTCTTCTTCGTGTTGTTGTTGTTGTTGTTGTTATCCGTCGTCGTCGTCGTTTTCTTCTGTTTCTTCTTCTTGTTATCTTCTCCTTCTTCGATATCTTCCTCGAAGCTTTGGATGCAATCGATGCCGATGGATTTGTCTCCGCCTTTGGCTTTCGCGGATGCTTGGCCAAACCCAAAATTCACCGTCGCGTAACATTTCGAATCTTTCGAAGCGTCCACGGAACTCATCTTCTTCGGATAAGTAGTAGTAGTAGTAGTAGTAGTAGTAGTAGTATTTGCGACGGAAGAAACGAGGGAGACAAAGTTCGTAAATCTCTTCCCGATGGACCCGGTTTTAAAGCCGCACACCAAACTCCCGTCTTCCAACAACGTCATCGTTTTACACCCAATCCCAACGTTTGTAATTTCGGCAATCACTCTGTTTTCCTTTAAACTCCACATGCATATTTTTTGCTCCTCTTCCGACAAAGACACGACGATATCGCTCAAGTTTTTGTTCGTCGCCAGACCGGTTATCGGCGCTTTCGCGTGTCCGCCTCGCAAAATCTGCACGACTGCGGATTCACTCACGGAAACGATAGAAACCACCATATCCTCCCCTGCGACTGCAATCAAGGCGTCGCCTTGTTCGTGTTCGCTTCTTTTCGCGTCCACCCAAGATAAACAATACAACGGCCCTCCTTTCGTCTTCGCCTTTAGATTTTCTGTATTTTTAAACTGACACACCAAAGCCACGTGATCCCCGAAGTGATTGTCGTCGTACACCGTGAGCATGTCAGCTCCGACCGAGGCGAATAAGTTCGAACATTTAGAGAAAAAACTCTCGGTGAAGTTGAATTTCATCTCTTCGATCGCGCGTTCGTGGTTTTCTTTAATCACCGTTTTCATCTCGAGCTTTTTTAGTAAATCTTTGCGAAACCGATGCAAGTCGGATTGGTTTGAAATGTTTCCCAGTTCTTGCGTTCGCTTTTTTAAAATCTTTCTTTGCGGTGAATTCATTTTTTAATACTACTCTTATTAGAAGAGTTGTTGTTGTTGTTGTTGTTGTTGTTGTTGTTGTTGAAAGTGTTGTTCTCTCTGATGTTGTGGTGGGTCGTTTTACTCCCTCTCTTTCTCTGTGTGATTAAGTGCGTTCTTCTCTGTTGTGATGATGATGATGATGATGATGATGTGAAGACGTTGATGAGAGGAAGCGAGAGAGAGAGTTTATGAGTTAGAGAGGAGAATTTTCGTTTGTTTTTTTTTGAATTTTTCATCACCATGTGCAAGAAGACGCACAAAAGAGGAAAGAGAGAGGAAGGAAAGTCTCCATCCAGATTTTTCACCAAAAAACCTTAATTCGCTTTTTTTCACTCGAAATTTTCAAAAAAGTGAAAAAGAGACCACAGAAGACGCACACTTTCTTCTTTAAAAAGAGAGAGAGCAAAGCAAACCAACAAACAAACACCGCATAAAAAAACTACGCAGAGAGCACACATCATCAATCAGATGTTCGCTTCTTCTTCTTTTAACGCGGTTGTTCGATCATCACCATCGATCTCGAAGAATGTCTCCAAAACTCGATCTTCGAATAGATCGACGGTGAAAGTCCGCGCGATGGGGATGAACAAAGGTTCGTTATTGTTTTCGTTTTCGTCGTCGTCGTAATCCATTTTTTCATCTCGTTTTCAAAAATGGATGTTCTTTCTCTCTCTCTCTAAACTCTCTTTATTCGATGAAGATGATGAAACGATGAACAAAGATCGATATCGATCGGTTTATGCAGAGTACGACGAAATGAATGCCACGGGCGGATCCGATCGGGATGATCGTCAGCAGCAGCGGCTCTTTTCTTCTTCTCTCATCTGTTTTTTGTCTGACGGCGCCATTTTTTCCGTATTATAACCGATCGAGATTAAAACCACCACATCTTCTTTCCAAAAACGCGGCGGTTTGGACGACGTAAACGGCGACGAGCATTGGAGCATCATCATCGATCGGTGATGATTCGCACTCAACGGCAACAATGCGGATCGTCGCGTAGATGTTGTTTACTCACCTCTTCTTCTCTCTCTCTCTCTCACACATCAATCATCGTTCAAAAATAAAATAAAAACTCTTCTTGAACCAACGAAACGACAAAAACAGAACAAAAAATCAACGCCGCCTCGGTTTTCGAAGAAGCTGAAAAAGCCATCGTTATCCCGAAAGACGCGGATGGGATTAAAAACTCCATCCAAAGGCAAATTGCAACGGGGACTATCCCAGCCATTCCGACCTATTTCGACAACGAGGACATGTACCAAGCGACGGCGCAAGCCGCTCGAGAACAGCTCGTCGAAAGATGGAACGATACGTACGAGCACTTCCACAAGGAAAACCCGAAGCAAGCGTACTACATTTCCATGGAATTTTTGCAAGGCAGAGCGTTGACGAACGCCATCGGGAACATGAAGCTGACCGGTGAGTACTCCGACGCTTTGAGATCGTTGGGTTACTCCTTGGAATCTTTGGCCGAGGAGGAAAAGAACATGGGTCTCGGTAACGGCGGTTTGGGTCGATTAGCCGCGTGCTTTTTGGATTCCATCGCGACTTTGTCCTTGCCAGCCTGGGGCTACGGCATGCGATACAAGTACGGCTTGTTCAAGCAAGGGATCGATCAAACGACCGGGGAACAAAAGGAATACGCGGACGACTGGTTGGTCAGAGGCAACCCGTGGGAAATCCCGAGACCGCAAATCTCCTACCCGATTTCTTTCTACGGGAAAATCGAAGGCGACGCTAAATGGGTTCCGGGGCAACAAGTTGCCGCGGTCGCGTACGATACCCCGATTCCAGGTTACAACACGAAGAACTGCATCTCTTTGCGTTTGTGGGACGCGCAACCTATCGTCAAGGACTTCAACTTGACCGCGTTTAACGACTCCGACTACAAGGCGGCCATGGGGCCGACCAACTTGGCGCAACAATTGATGGCGGTGTTATACCCGGGCGATGCCACCAAGGAAGGCAAAGCCTTGCGTTTGTCGCAGCAATACATGTTGTGCTCGGCGTCGGTGCAAGATATCTTGGCGAGATGGAAAGAGCGAGGTAACACGGATTGGGAAAAGTTGCCGGAAAAAGTGTGCTTACAAATGAACGACACTCACCCGACGTTAGCTGCGCCGGAATTGATGCGCTTGTTGATCGACGAGGAAGGTTTAACTTGGGAAAAGTCGTGGGAGATAACGAAGAAAACCGTGGCGTACACCAACCATACGGTCATGCCGGAAGCGTTGGAGAAGTGGCCGTTGGACTTGATGGAAGAATTGCTCCCGAGACACATGCAAATCATTAGGCAAATCGATCAAAAGTTCATGAAGGATGTCAAGGAAGCGTTCAAGGGCAAGAAGGATGACAAGGAAATGGCCGCGTTCTTAAAAGCGACGACGATTTTGGAAAACGTCTACGCGGATTCCGTCGGCGGACCAAAGATGGGCGATACCATGGAAAAAGCCGAAGCGCCGCCGGCGACGGTCAGAATGGCCAACTTGTGTTGCATCGCCGGTTTGTCCATCAACGGCGTCGCGCAAATTCACTCCGACATTGTCAAAGCGTTCACGTTCAAAGAGTTTGCGGAAATCTACGGCTACAAGTTTCAAAACAAAACCAACGGCGTCACGCCGAGAAGATGGTTGGCCTTTTGCAACCCGGAGTTGAGCAAAGTCATCACGAAATGGGTCGGAAACACCGACGCCTGGATCACGGACACCGAAGTTTTGCGTAAGTTGATGGACAACGCGAAGAACCCTGAATTGCAAAAAGAGTGGAAGGAGGCCAAGCTCGCGCGCAAACAGATTTGCAAAGACTACATCAAGAAGACTACCGGTATCGACGTCCCGATCAACGCCATGTTTGACATCCAAGTCAAGAGAATCCACGAATACAAGAGACAATTGTTGAACATTCTCGGCATCATCTACAGATACAGACAAATCAAAGCTATGTCCAAGGAGGAAAGAGCGAAGGTTGTTCCGAGAGTGTGTGTCTTTGGCGGCAAAGCGTACGCCACGTACATCCAAGCGAAGAGAATCGTTCGTTTGGTCACCGCAGTCGGGGAAGTCGTCAACAACGATCCGGAAATTGGGGACTTGATGAAGGTTGTCTTCGTCCCGGATTACAACGTTTCCGTCGCGGAAACCTTGATCCCGGCCTCGGAGTTGTCCCAACACATCTCCACCGCCGGTACGGAAGCGTCGGGCACCTCGAACATGAAGTTCCAAATGAACGGCTGCTTGATCATCGGTACTTTGGACGGTGCGAACGTCGAAATCCGTGAGTGCGTCGGCGACGACCACTTCTTTTTGTTCGGTATCACCGAAGACGAAGTCGAACCGGCGAGAGAGGAAAGAGCCGCCGGGAAATTCGTAGCGCCGAAGACCTTCTTGGATACCATCGAGTACGTCCGATCAGGCGCGTTCGGTAAAAAGGGCGAATTCGAAGAACTCTTGGGTTCTTTGGAAGGTAACTCTGGTTTCGGCCAAGGCGATTACTTCTTGGTCGGTAAGGATTTCCAATCTTACATCGAGTGCCAAGATGAGGTTGACGAGGCTTACAGAAACCAAGAGGGCTGGACCGAGTCTTCCATCTTGTCCACGGCGACCTCGGGTAAGTTCAACTCGGACAGAACCATCGACCAATACGCCAAGGAAATCTGGGACATCAAGCCGTGCGTTGTGCCGTAATCATTCTTTATGCTATTATGACGATTAATCGAGAGACTTATTATCATCATTGAGATGAAAGCGGCGAGAGCGAAAAAGCGAGCGAGCGAGCGAGAAGCACATAAGAAAGAGTACGAAATTTTTAATAAAACAAACGCGTCGTGTCGAATGTACCACAACGTGTAGTAAATATAACGAATATTATATTATATATCAATTTTAACGAGTCTCTCTTGAGTCTCTCTCTCTTTCTTCTGCTCTTTTCTCAACTCCTTCTATATATTACTTCTTCTTTTTACCGGTTTCGCCAATCAGCGCTCGTTTCACCAGGTCGTATTTGCTACAAATCCCATCGTGCTTCTTGCAAAAACTTTCCATCATGTCCCTGAGAGGTGTGCACCCTTTCTTGCACCGGACGACGCGTTTACACATCAACGTGTTCAAAAAGTTTGGCTTTTCAATGCACCCTCTGAATCCATCTCTCCCGTTATCGCACCAGGCGCCTTTCTCCCTCGTGCACGCCACGCACGGTTTTGACCATTTTTTATGGAGTCCAAAGAGCACTTTTTCTTCTCCTTTTTTCCCGTTTGCTTTTAGAGATGCTGCTGCTTCCACCGAGTTTAAGGAGGAAAAAGAGGACACGAAGAAGAAGACGAAAAAGAAGAGAAAGAGAGCAGATTTAAAAGCAGAGGAGGAAAAGGATTGAAAACGTCGTCTCATTCTATCTGTGCGTCTGTGTGTGTTTACTACTTCCACTGAGGAATGACAAAACAACTGAATAAGGCGAGAAAGAGAAAAATTCCCAAACGAATTTTGATACCCTAAACACTCCAAAGAGAAAATGGACGAAGCTAAAAACTTTCGGCAGAGAAGAGAGAGACGAAGAGGACTCTACTACTCCTCATCACGACGGCCACGATGGACGTTGATTCAGACGACGACGACGAGATCATCGCCGAGAGAGGTACGAAAAGTATATAGTATTATATTCTTATTTTTTCACGACGCGCGCGTGTATACTTCTTTTTTTCTCATCATCACATTCGACGACGACGAAAGGAAAGGCGGCGATCTTTGAGAGCGAAAACAACGGACAACACGGGGCAGAATAAAATTCGAACGCTCTGAGCTCGAACGAACTTTGAGAATAATAAGCGACGGCTTCGTGCGAAAAGCAGCTTCGCGTTTGTCTTCTTGACTTCTTCTTTTCGACCTCTCATCTGTAAACGGAAGAAAGAGAGAGAGAGAGAGAGAGAGAAGAAGAAAGAATCTGTCTGTCTGTCTTTCTTCTTTCGTTGTTGGTTGTCGATCGACGACGACGTAAAAACAAAGAAGAAGAAGAAGAGAAAAATTTGTTGGTTTTTTCATCTCTCTCTCTAAACTTTTGTTTTCGTGAAAAACATCGTCGTGTTTTTATCATCGAGCGAATGATCGACATCATCATCAATCGTCGTCAAAACTGACCTCATGTTACGTGCATTCTCATAAATACAGCTCGGAAATGGCAAAACCTGAACGCGAAACGGTACTCGGACAAGAGGAAGTTTGGGTACACGGAACCGGAGAAAGAACAGATGCCGCCGGAACACGTAAGGAAGATCTTGAAAGACCACGGCGACATGTCTTCGAGAAAGTTTCGGTCGGATAAGAGAGTATATTTAGGCGCTTTGAAGTTTATCCCGCACGCGGTGTATAAGTTGTTGGAAAATATGCCCATGCCGTGGGAACAAGTGAGACATTGCGAGGTGATTTACCACATCACCGGCGCGATTACTTTCGTCAACGAAACGCCGAGGGTGATTGAACCTATTTACATCGCGCAGTGGGGGACCATGTGGATTGCCATGAGAAGGGAAAAGAGAGACCGACGACATTTTAAACGCATGCGATTCCCGCCGTTTGACGACGAAGAACCGCCTTTGGATTACCAGGATAACTTGTTGGACGTGGACCCGTTGGAGGCGATCAATTTAGAGTTGGACGAAGACGACGAAGATCGACACGTGTGCGAATGGTTTTACGACCAAAAGCCGTTGCGATGGGACTTGGATTTCGTCAACGGGAGTTCCTACAAAAAATGGCGGTTGCCTTTACCGGAAATGGCGACGCTGTATCGTTTAGCCGGTCAGTTATTGAGCGACTTGACGGACAAAAATTATTTTTACTTGTTCGATCACAAATCCTTCTTCACGGCGAAAGCGTTAGGGATGGCCATCCCGGGAGGTCCAAAGTTTGAACCGTTGTTCAAAGATAGCGACGCGGCGGACGAAGACTGGAACGAGTTTAACGATATTAACAAGTTAATCATTAGATCGGCGATTCGAACGGAATATAAAGTTGCGTTTCCGTACTTGTACAACAACCGACCGCGTAGGGTAGATTTGGCGACGTACCATTCACCGATGGTGATGTACATCAAAACCGAAGATCCGGATTTGTCGGCATATTATTTCGATCCTTTGATTCATCCAATCGCGTTTTATAAAAGTAATAGCAGCGAAAAGAAGAAAGAAGAAGAAGAAGAAGAGGATTGGAGCGAAGACGACGATTTCGCCTTGCCCGAGGAAGTCGAGCCGTTGTTGAAAGATTACGATTTGTACACGGAAAACACGACGAACGGTATCGCATTATTGTTCGCACCTCGGCCGTTTAACTTGCGTTCGGGATACACGCGATCGTGCATCGACGTTCCGCTCGTCAACACTTGGTTTCACGAGCATTGCCCGAGTGGATACCCGGTCAAAGTGCGCGTTTCCTATCAAAAGTTGCTCAAGACATACGTCATGAACCAATTACACAAGAAACCACCGAGGCAAGTGAAACGTAAATCTCTGTTCAAAGCTTTGAAAAAGACAAAGTTTTTCCAGTGCACCGAGTTAGATTGGGTCGAAGCCGGTTTGCAAGTCTGCAGACAAGGCTACAACATGTTGAACTTGTTGATCCATCGCAAGAACTTGAACTATTTGCACTTGGATTATAACTTCAACTTGAAACCGGTAAAGACGTTGACGACAAAAGAGCGCAAGAAGTCTCGATTCGGGAACGCGTTCCACTTAATGCGCGAGATTTTACGTTTGACGAAGCTTACCGTAGACGCGAACGTCCAGTATCGATTAGGTAACGTGGACGCGTTTCAATTGGCGGATGGTTTGCAATACATTTTCTCGCACGTTGGACAGTTGACTGGGATGTACCGATACAAATATCGTCTGATGCGCCAAATAAGAACGTGCAAGGATTTAAAGCACCTGATATACTATCGTTTCAACACCGGACCGGTCGGGAAAGGCCCAGGCGTTGGTTTCTGGGCGCCCATGTGGCGCGTATGGATTTTCTTTTTACGCGGCATCGTCCCGCTTCTCGAACGATGGTTGGGTAACTTGTTAGCTAGACAGTTCGAAGGCAGAAATGCCAAAGGCATCGCGAAAACTGTCACGAAACAAAGAATTGAGTCTCATTTTGATTTGGAGTTACGAGCAGCTGTCATGCACGACATTCTCGATAGCATGCCGGAAGGCGTGAAGCAGAACAAAGCGAGAACGATTTTAGCGCATCTTTCCGAAGCCTGGCGAAGTTTCAAAGCGAACATTCCCTGGAAAGTCCCGGGTATGCCAGTTCCGATTGAAAACATGATTTTGCGATACGTGAAGTCTAAAGCCGATTGGTGGACGAACGTTGCGCATTATAATCGCGAACGGATTCGCCGCGGCGCGACGGTGGACAAAACCGTCTGTAGGAAAAATTTAGGCCGATTGACCCGCTTGTGGTTAAAAGCAGAGCACGAACGTCAACACAATTACTTGAAGGATGGACCATACGTGACGCCAGAAGAAGCCGTGGCGATTTACACCACCACCGTGCACTGGTTGGAATCCCGAAAGTTCTCGCCGATCCCGTTCCCTCCGTTGTCGTATAAACACGATCGCAAGTTGTTGATTTTAGCTCTCGAACGATTGAAGGAAAATTATTCCTTAGCCGTTCGTTTGAATCAACAAGAGAGGGAAGAGTTGGGTTTAATCGAGCAAGCGTTCGATAACCCGCATGAAGCTTTATCGAGAATTAAACGACATTTGCTAACACAAAGAGCGTTTAAAGAGTGCAACATGGAGTTTATGGACATGTATTCGCACTTGATTCCGGTGTACGCGATTGAACCTTTGGAGAAGATCACGGATGCGTATCTGGATCAGTACATTTGGTACGAGTCCGATAAGAGGCACTTGTTCCCGAACTGGATTAAACCATCTGATACAGAGCCGCCTCCTTTGTTGGTGTATAAGTGGTGTCAAGGCATCAACAACTTGACCGATATCTGGGACACGAGCGAAGGCGAATGCGTCGTGATGTTGCAAACGAAATTTGAACGAATGTTCGAAAAAGTCGATTTGACCATGTTGAACCGCTTGTTGCGATTGATTGTCGATCATAATATTGCCGATTACTGCACCGCGAAGAATAACGTAATCATTGCGTATAAAGACATGTCGCATACGAACTCTTATGGGATGATTCGCGGGTTACAGTTTGCCTCGTTTTTGACGCAGTATTATGGTCTGGTTTTAGATTTGTTGGTGTTAGGTTTGACTCGAGCGTCGGAAATTGCTGGTCCACCGCAAATGCCGAACGAGTTTATTAGTTACCGAGACGTTCGAACGGAGACCAGACATCCGATTCGTTTATACTCTCGATACATCGATAAGCTCCACATCTTGTTCCGCTTCACCGCGGAAGAGGCGAAGGACTTGATTCAAAGATATCTCACCGAACATCCCGATCCGAACAACGAGAACATGGTAGGATACAACAACAAAAAGTGTTGGCCGAGAGACTCGAGGATGCGCTTGATGAAGCACGACGTAAACTTGGGACGAGCGGTGTTTTGGGACATGAAGAATCGTTTGCCGCGATCGTTGACGACGTTGGAGTGGGACAACGGGTTCTGCTCTGTGTTTTCAAAAGACAATCCGAACTTACTGTTTAACATGTGCGGATTCGAAGTGAGATTAATGCCGAAGATTCGCATGCAAACCGAGTATTTTGCGCAAAAAGATGGCGTGTGGAACTTGCAAAACGAGGAGACGAAGGAAAGAACCGCGCAAGCGTTTTTGCGAGTCGACGACGAAGGTTTGAAAGCGTTCGAGAACAGAATTCGACAAGTCTTGATGTCCTCCGGGGCGACGACGTTCTCCAAGATTGCGAATAAATGGAACACGGCGTTGATTTCGTTGATGACGTACTATCGAGAAGCCGTGGTGCATACGCAAGAACTTTTGGACTTATTGGTCAAATGCGAGAACAAAATTCAAACTCGAATCAAGATTGGCTTGAACTCAAAGATGCCTTCGAGGTTTCCCCCGGTCGTCTTCTATTCACCTAAAGAGATTGGTGGGTTAGGAATGCTCTCTATGGGTCACATTTTGATCCCGCAATCGGATTTACGATATTCTGTCCAAACCGATTCAGGCGTCACGCACTTCCGTTCGGGCATGTCGCACGAGGAAGATCAGTTGATTCCGAACCTCTACAGATATCTGCAACCTTGGGAAGCTGAATTTACGGATTCGCAACGCGTTTGGGCTGAATACGCGTTGAAGAGGCAAGAAGCTCAAGCGCAAAATCGAAGATTGACGCTGGAAGATTTAGAAGACTCTTGGGATCGCGGCATTCCGAGAATCAATACGTTGTTTCAAAAAGATAGGCACACGTTAGCGTACGATAAAGGGTGGCGAGTTCGCGCGCACTTTAAAGAGAACCATTTGATGAAGATTAACCAGTTCTGGTGGACGCATCAAAGACACGACGGCAAACTGTGGAACTTGAACAATTATCGCACGGATGTCATTCAAGCCTTGGGTGGCGTAGAAGGTATTTTGGAACACACGCTGTTCAAAGGCACGTATTTCCCGACATGGGAAGGTCTATTTTGGGAAAAAGCGTCTGGTTTCGAAGACTCGATGAAGTTCAAGAAGCTCACCAACGCACAAAGGTCTGGTTTGAACCAAATTCCAAATCGTCGTTTCACATTGTGGTGGTCTCCGACGATTAACCGAGCGAACGTCTACGTCGGATTCCAAGTGCAATTGGATTTGACTGGAATTTTCATGCACGGCAAAATTCCAACTTTAAAAATTTCTTTGGTTCAGATCTTCCGAGCGCACTTGTGGCAGAAGATACATGAATCGTTGGTCATGGACCTATGTCAAGTGTTCGATCAAGAGTTGGACGCTTTAGAGATTGAAACCGTGCAAAAAGAAACGATCCATCCGAGAAAGTCGTACAAAATGAATTCGTCGTGCGCGGACATTTTACTCTTTGCGTCGTATAAGTGGCAAATCTCCAAACCGTCCTTAATGGGCGACGTGAACGACCAGTTTGATCAAAAGTCGTCGAATAAGTTTTGGTTGGACGTCCAGTTGAGGTGGGGCGACTTTGATTCTCACGATATTGAACGTTACACCCGCGCGAAGTTTCTCGATTACACGACGGACAACATGTCCATTTACCCGTCACCTACGGGCGTGATGATTGGCGTCGATTTGGCGTATAACTTACACGCTGCGTATGGTAACTGGTTTCCGGGATCAAAACCATTGATTCAACAAGCTATGGCGAAGATCATGAAGGCGAATCCGGCGTTGTATGTGCTCCGCGAGCGCGTAAGAAAAGGCTTACAGTTGTATTCCTCGGAACCGACGGAGCCGTATTTGAACTCTCAGAATTACGGCGAGTTGTTTTCAAATCAATGCATTTGGTTCATCGACGATACGAACGTCTACCGAGTCACGATTCATAAGACGTTTGAAGGGAACTTGACGACGAAACCAATCAACGGTGCCATATTTATCTTCAACCCGAGAACAGGTCAACTCTTTTTGAAAGTCATTCACACGTCCGTGTGGGCCGGTCAGAAGCGTTTAGGGCAGTTGGCTAAATGGAAAACTGCGGAGGAAGTTGCGGCATTAGTTCGATCTCTACCGGTCGAAGAGCAACCTAAACAAATCATCGTGACCAGAAAAGGCATGTTAGATCCTCTGGAAGTGCACTTGTTAGATTTTCCGAACATTGTCATCAAAGGAAGCGAGTTGCAAATGCCGTTTCAAGCGTGCATGAAAATCGAAAAATTTGGCGATTTGATTTTGAAGGCGACCGAGCCGCAGATGGTTTTATTCAACATCTACGACGATTGGTTGAAATCTATCAGTTCGTACACCGCGTTCTCTCGATTGATATTAATCTTGAGAGCGTTGCACGTGAACAACGACAAGACTAAGATGTTGTTGAAGCCGGACAAAACGATCATCACGCAGCCGCACCACGTGTGGCCAGACTTGACGGACGAACAGTGGATTAAAGTGGAAATCGCTCTCAAAGACTTAATCTTGGGCGATTACGCGAAGAAGAACAACGTCAACGTCTCCGCGTTGACGCAATCGGAAATCCGCGACATCATCCTGGGCGCCGAAATCACCCCGCCTTCGTTGCAACGCCAACAAATCGCGGAGATTGAGAAGCAAGCTGCGAACGAGGACGCGGCGCAATTGCAAGCGGTGACGACGAAAACGACCAACGTCCACGGGGACGAGTTGATTGTTACGACGACGTCTCCGTACGAGCAATCTACGTTTGGTTCGAAAACCGATTGGAGAGTTCGCGCGATTTCAGCGTCGAATTTACACTTGCGCGTGAACCATATTTACGTCAACTCGGAAGACATCAAAGAGACTGGGTACACGTACGTCGTCCCGAAGAACGTTTTGAAGAAGTTCATCACCATCGCGGATTTGCGCACGCAAATCAGCGGCTACTTATACGGCGTCTCTCCTCCGGACAACCCGAACGTGAAGGAAATTCGTTGCGTGGTTATACCGCCGCAGTGGGGCAATCACGCGACTACGCATTTACCTACGCAGTCACCCGATCACGAGTATTTGAGAGATTTGGAACCGCTAGGGTGGATACACACGCAACCGAACGAAACGCCACATTTGCCGCCGCAGGATTGCGCCAAACACGCGCAAATCTTGGAGAAGAACTCCTCCTGGGACGGCGAAAAAGCCATCGTAGTCACGTGTTCCTTCACTCCCGGTTCGTGTTCGTTGACGGCGTACAAACTCACTCCAAAAGGCTACGAGTGGGGAAGACAACAAAAAGACCAAAACGTCGGCAACCCGCAAGGCTACCATCCTTCGCACTACGAAAAAGTCCAAATGCTTTTATCCGATCGTTTTTACGGCTATTACATGGTCCCGGATGGCCAACCTTGGAATTACAACTTCATGGGCGTGAAACATTCAGCGAGTATGAAATACGCGTTGAAATTGGCCAATCCAAAGGAGTATTACCACGAGAGTCACCGACCGACGCACTTTCTCGATTTCGCCTCCGCGGACGACCAAGATTTGAAAACTTCTGGAACTAATACAATAGGTGGAGTGGAGAATGCGAACGTCACCGAAATTGATCGCGAGAATGTCTTTGAATAATATAATACTATTCTTCTCGCAGATCTGAGAGAGCAGGAGAGAGAGTTCTTAGAACAGACGATTGTAAAAAATTGAAAGTCCACATGCGTATTCACACGAAAGAGAAACCGTATAAATGTGATGTGTGCGAGAAGCGTTTTCGTGCATCTGGTAGCTTGAAAAAGCACGTGCGTCGCTGCCATTAGCTCATGAATAGTCCTGTTGTACCATATCATTTGCTTTAAAGTCCTCAAACAGATTACGCACAAGTCACACACACACACACGCGCGCACATACGCGACAAGAACATCAAACAGCATCGTCAACGTCATCACGCGCATCGCCGAAAAGCACAATATATATATTTATATAACACATAATAAAAACAAAAGAAGAAAGAGATGGTGTCTCAATCAAACGTGGACCAAATCACAAAAGAACGTATCCAAACTGCGGCGTCGCCGTTGGGAAACAAGAAAGAAAAACCAAACCAGTTAAAGGAGACGAGAGTGACACATAAACCAAAGTATCGAACGAAGATGACATTTCTGAATAAGATTCGATACAATAACGGCGTCGTTGGTTTGTTTTTTGGACGGAGAGTACGGTTTATTGCGTTTGGCTTCATCTGCGGGTACGGGTTGAGGTTTTGGCAAAACGCAGACGAAGCGGAGACGAAGAAGAAGGAAGAAGAAGAGAAGAAGAAGAAGAGAAAGAAGAAAGCATCATCTCTGTTACAAACGAGAGCGAAAATTACGGAACTTCCGGACGACGCAGATCCAGATTTCACGTTTGACTCTAAAGGGAACAAAATAGAACCGAAGATGAAAGCGAACGCGAAAGAGCAAAAAATGGTGTTGCTCGTTCGCGAAGATTTGAACATGAGTTCCGGGAAAGTCGCCGCGCAGTGTTCGCACGCCGCGGTTGGTTTATTCCAACGGTTAATAAGCGAAGAGTATCGATCACACCCAACCGTTCAGAAAAATCTCAAAACGTGGATCGAGGAAGGGCAAAAGAAAGTATGTTTGTCCATCGCGAATGTGGAAATGTTGGAGGATTTAAGAGCGAGTTGTGGCATGAAACGCATCCCGTACTTTGTCGTCGAAGACGCCGGAAGGACGGAGGTGGCGTACGGTACAGAAACGGTCATGGCGATAGGACCGTGCGAGAACGAGGTTTTAGATCGCGTGACTGGAAAGTTACGCCTGTTCGATTCTTAATAAATAATTACATTTACAAATACAAAAATGACCATCGTCGCGCGCGCAACACAACCCCTAATCATCAATTCACCGATGCTGAACAATCTTTTCCTCCGCGTTACACTGCGCCGTCACCGAATCTAGCAACAACACGGACGGGTTCCTCACCATCCTCTCCTTCGCGCATTCTTTCGCGTACTCCACGTCCACGCCACCCCCTACCCATTTCTTCTCCTCCAACTGCACCACCGCTCGCACGCGTCTTTCCACCTCCTCCTTCTCGAGCGTCAGCAACGACGCGTGTTTGCTCACTTTCGATCCGTTAAACTCCGGTATGACTTTAAACAAAAACATCAACCGTTTGCACACGAGTTCTGCGTCTAGTTCTAAAATCTCCGGTACGTTCGAGACGGTCATTGGAATGTCTACGTTGTAGCCGAGAAACGCGTGTAACCTTCTTACTTTGGCTTCGAGTAAAGTTGGATTTCTAAACAAATGAGAGGATTCATTAGACGACGACCTTTTCTCCGCGCATTTTTTGCTCGAACCAAAATGGTGCCAAAACCGAACGATGATTTTATCGTCGTCCGAGATGACTCCGTCGATGCCATCGCCGGCTGATTTTACTCTTTGTATTAGTCTTCTTTGTTGTTGATGATGTTGATGATGAGAAGAAGATGAAGCTGATGCGAGACTACTCCTACTCCTACTTCTACTCCTTCTCCTCCTCCTCCTCCTACTAAAACTACTACTGATCGAAGCAGGACTGCTCGTCGTTGTTCGCATCGTCATCATCATACTACTATAATACTACTAATACTAAATAGTATAAGCTTAAGTATGATGAGATGTGGAAATGTTTATCCCGTTTTTAAGGTGACTTTTTGTGTCTGAAGAGATTCAATGAAAAGAAGATAAAACGGTCGCTTTTCTACTTTCCTAAAAAAAAAAAAAGAAATCGCATTTCGCGTTTATTAAAGAAGAAGAAGCTTTGATTCATCAGACGACACAAAACGATACAAAAGCATCACGTCTTCTTCTGCTAATGCTTATACTCTTGGGGTGAGGACGAGAGCGCAAAAGAGGCGGATGGGCGAGAGAGATTTGTGGGATTTGATCGTGAATAACGACGATATTTGTTTCAAACACATTCTTCCGAGGTTGAATTCGAATGATGTGAAATTCTTGTATGGAGTGAACGGTGAAACGAGAAAGTTGATTAAGAGATCGTCTCGCAAGGGGGAGTTGAAAAAGTGGTTTAAAGCCAAAGAGATGTTGTCGATATCGACTTTGGAGTTTGCGTGGGAGCATAAATCGTTGTGGCCGAGAGAATGGGACGAAACAGATTTCTGCGAAAGAGTTGCTCTAACAAATAAACTCGAGTTGCTCAAGTGGGCGCGAGAGGAGAAAAAGTGTGAGTGGGATAAATGGACGATTTGTGGGGCCGCACGTCAAGGTAATCTGGAAATGGTAAAGTATTGCGTTGCAAAAAAGTGTCCTATCGATGCGTGGGCGTGTGCAGAAGCTGCCTCAAATGGTCATCTCGAGGTACTCAAATACTTTCGCGAAGAAGGCAAAGTGCCTTGGCATTATGGTACTGCCAACTCGGCGGCTACAAATGGTCATCTTCATGTACTCGAATACCTTGTTGAGCGTAAATTTGATCAACGTAGCGAAGGTGCGTGTGTATTGGCAGCCACGTTCGGCCACTTGGACTGTTTGAAGTACTTGCGCGAAACCGCCAAAGCGCCTTGGAACTCTCAGGCCGTATACTACGCGCACAAGAACAACCACACCGAGTGTGTACACTACCTCCTCGACAACAACTGTCCTCTCCCAGAAGGCTGGTCGTGCGAAAATGGAGAGTTATTACACGTGGTAGAATCAGAATCAGAATCAGAATAATTGCACAGGTCCTCCTAAAGCTGCTTTTGCAACCTCGTAGTAAAATATAACTACTAAGAGAGAGACACGAAACACTTTTTTTACTTTTGTGAATTTTTTCTCTCTTTTTGCTTCTTCTTCTTCTTCGATGCAATTTTGCCCTAAAACTCCTTCAAAAGAACAATCGCAGACCAACACAAACACACGACGAGAGAGGTTTTGCTTTTCTTCTTCGTTGAAGAGCTCTCCCCCTCCCTCCTCCTCCTCTTTCTCCTCCTCCTCCTTTTCTCCCTTCTTGCTTCAAACAGAAGAATCAAGGAAGAATGTCCTCCTCTGGTTTAGGAGGAGGTAAAAAGGTGAGAATGAATGAAAAGAAGAAGAAGAAGAGATCCTTTTTTTTTACACGTAGAAGAATGGAATTGGATTCATTCATCTCTGATTGGAGTAGATTTGCGTCGCGTCGTGTATATCTCCTTTTCTCTCTCTGAACTCTCTCTCTCTGAACTCTCTCTGTATTGCTACCATCATTGCTACCATCGTCGCGAAATAATACTTCTCTTCTTCTGACCATCATCCCCTTAAACGCTTCTCATTATCATCTCATCCTATCGTAGAAAAAAGACATCATCGGAAGCGAAAAAGGAGGAGGGGGGGGCTTTTCCAAAGGATTGGGTGGAGGAAGTTTTACCAGCAACAGCGCGAGTAAAAATACGACGGGGACGATGTCATCAAACACAAAAGTGAAAGTACCGAAACCAGTCGTGTTACCGTCGATGAGGAAAGAACACAACGGATACGATCCAAAGCTCAGCTTGATTAATAAAGGAAATACTAATAGAAGCGTCGGCACTACGAAGACGAATTACCACAACAGTAGTAATACTAATGGCGGAGAAGGTAAGAATAAAGACGACGAAGATATCGTATCGAAACTGAGACAAAACGGCGGAGGGTGGGGGCAGTCCTCGTCTTCTGGTGGTAATAACGGCGTCGAGCAACAAAAGTCGTCGTCTGGAGAAACATCGAGTAGTGCGGGAGAAAACGATACAAATTTCGTAAAAATTGTGGAGGTGAAACCGATCCAGTCGACGTCGCAGTGGGGGACAAACGTCATCGCGGGAGGGACTGTTGGCGGAGAAAAAAACAGAGACGGCAAAGGAGAGTCTAATGTCGTTCGAGTTCACGAACACGATCCGAGTTTGTTGGGGAAAACGAACGTCGTTTCCAGAAGGGAAGAGAAAGTTACGCGAAGAGAATTTCCGAGCTTGAGAGATTCGTTGGATCCGAATAATACTACCGCGAATACATATAAGAGCGGTATTACGAATAACATCACCGAAGATGCCGATAATCACTGGAAGTTTGAAATGTTCAGCGACGACCGAGGACGATATGAAGATGGAAACGTGACCATGCAAAGAAGCTCTAGAAATACATCGAATAATGGGAGAATGCAGCATAATCGAGACGACAACGGAAGACGACACGCCGAAGACGCGAGCGCGTTTTTGAAACAAAACAGTTCCATCGGAAACGTGACGATTATGAAACGGAATGATAACGACGCGACATTAAATAACAATGCCAATAACAGTAATACTACGAACAGCGGCGGCGGCGGCGAAAACAACGACAGAGGAGGAGGAGGAGAAGGTAACGCCAACAAGAACTACGTGGACGAAGCGCGAATGAAGTTTGAAGATGAAATCGAACGCGTCGCGAGAGAGTTGGAGGCGAAGAAACTGTCCTCAAAATCATCCACTTGGGCCGGGAAGTCGACACCAGCGACTGCGCCGCCATCGAACACTGCGAATCCGTTGCGAATGCTCGTCGGAAACTCGAAGCAACAACAAGTAGTAGCAGTAGCCGCCGCGGCTGAAATAGCAGCGGCGCCTACGACGAATCCTACCAGCATCGCGCCTCCGTCGGTGCGACGAGAACACTTGACGACGCAACAGCTCATCGAAATCCAGTTGCACCAGCAGCAAGAACAGCATAAACGGTTCGAGCAGATACTGCATCAGCAACGCGCGCATGCAAAGCAACACCAACAAGAAGAAGGAGAAACAGGAGCAGAGTTGTTAAAAACGAGAAAGAAGCGCGGCGGGAGACGGGTGCGAGAAGCGGAAGAGAGAAGATTGTTAAAGCAAACTTTAGGCGCGACAACGACGACGACAGTGCCGCCAGGCGCGGTAGTTAAGGTGCTTTCGAAAGACCCGTCGTCGGGAGTAAACTCGGAGAACGTTTTGAGGCAGAAACCGAGCTCGAGTTTATCCACGTCGCATCGATTGTTGAGACGACAGCAGCAGTTTGAGCAACAACAAAAGTTGACGGAAAAGCTGGAAAAGGATATCTTAGAGGTGTCCCTGGACGACGAAGAAAAGGAAGAGGTTGATAACAACAAGAGAGACGCCGCCGGCGAAGATAAATACAACAACAACATCGGTATGGATCGAAGCGCGTATCTCTCGGGAAAGATTGAGCCGCTGCGCATCGCCTCTCCGGTTTTATCCGTCGATAACGCGTTTGGGAGCGTTTGGAGTTCGTCCAAGAATGCAATGATAAATGCCAACACCGGCGGTGGCGTTGTCGCTGATACTGCGAGTACACTGCCTGCTCAGAACAACACGAACGACGATCCGTTGTTTGGGTTAGACTCTCTCGACGAGGCCACGGCTACTCCGACCACGACCGCGATCGGTGGAGGAGCGTGGAATGCCGCCGCGGCGACCGCTGAAAGTCACAACGCATGGATCGGGGGTCAACATCAGCAACATCTCGCGTATGGACAACGCCCCCGGTCTGTGCCACCGACTTCGACGGCACATCTCGACGTCGCCTCGGCGTTACCGGACGATTTAGACGACGAATTTGGATCCTCCGATTCGCTTTACGATTCGTATAACATGAACAATGGCGGCGAAGATTGGGACGATTATAACAATTATCTCTACGCGCAGCAGCATCACACAGGAGCAGCAGCAACAGCGAAATCTTCGCGATTTAATCAAGTTCTCGACGCGCCAAGTTTCTTTCCGGGGGAAGGCTACTCCAACGCGGCTTACGATAGCAGTCATCCTCACCAATCCTCCTCCGCGTTGTCGATTGAACAGCAATACCAAATGTACATGCAATCCGTCGCGCAAAGCGGAAGTCAATCGTATTACGACAAGAATCAGTACATTGAGATGCAAAGAGACTACGAGGAACAGTTTGACATGAGCGATATGGATTTCTTGTATCACGCGATGCAAGAGCAAGTGGCGTTGGCATCCGCGACGCAGGCTGGAGGAGTGCAACAACACCATCAGTATCACCTTCACGGCCAACAACAGTCGCCGAGAGGAGATAGAGGGTTGAGAGGAGGAAGAGGCAACATGTACGCTCAAAGCGTTGGTGGCGGTAAGTACAATAAATCAACCGGAGGACGCGGCGCGCCGCACCCGAAGAATAAAACCGGAGGAGGTCAAATTACCTCCCGCGAGCGAAGGCGTTTACAACGTCTGTTGACGGGCATCAGCAAAGTTGCCGATCCGAACGCGGTGTATCCAACGACAACGACGACAACGGCAACGACAACGAATGCAACTGATGATTACGTCACTACAGATGACACTGCTATTGCAGCTAAAAGTAGTGTCGATGCATCGCAAACACTCGCTGCGGGAACTGCGCCCCCGGTTAAAAGAGGATCGAGAGGATCGCGCGGCGGAAGAAGAGGCGCGAAGAAATCGTCCTCGTCGCCCGGATCCGCGTAAGAAAACATCCAAAATTAATTTACGAAATCAAAATCAACAATCGAAAGACATCATTAATAAAAGTCGTTTGCTTGGCATTGCGCAGAAACTTTCGCGAGAGCGCCGAAAACGATTTTATCACACGAGAGATGTATTTACGAGAAGAAGAATAGAAGAAAAAGAGTTGAAATTTTGAAACGCACTTCTTTAAGACATCTCTTTTCCCATTAACATAGCTTTCCGAATCACATCTCTCTCTTCTCCAGCTAATACTCTTAAAATCACGTTGTTGTTATTACTATTCATGCCGTTGTACAGCAATCTATCATCTTTTGCGGTGACCAACCCGTTGAAAATCTTCAACGCCGTTTTCATCGCTTCGTCTTCCTCGTCTTCGTCTTGGACGTAAAATTCTGCAAAATGTGCGAAAAACTCTCTCGCGTTTTCTCTCGTCGCGTTCAATCTGTTTTCCAAACTGTCCCAATTTGGATCTGCCACGTTCGCGAAGAACTGAGGCAGCAACCCGAACCCACCCGTGCGTCGAAACTCGCCCTGGCACCTCGGCTCGCACGCGTCCACCCGGCGCAAGCGTTGCAAAGGAAAAGAAGAGGAGACGAACGCGTCGTCGTCGTCGTCGTCATCGAGCGAAGAAGAAGAACGCACACCACCTAAAGCTTTCATTTTAGCATCGTACAAGGCTGAGTTTTGCTTCATGAACGCGTCTATAAGTTCCGCGAGAAACTGCTGAGATTCCTCTTCTCCTTCTCCTTCTTTTTCTTCTTCTTCTTCTCCTCCAAGAGAGGTTTCGTTCGACGTTTTTGGCAATATAAATCTCCGGGGAAAGGCCTCGTCCAGATTAAACGTGTTCAAACGAAACGCGTTTATCCCCAAATCGCGAGCTCTGTTGTTGGTGTTGCTACTGCTCTCTGTCGACAACGCTCTCCTCGGAGGTAATGCGTCGTTCTTTTCTTTTTTCTTTTTGTCGTGATCACTCCTCGTCGTCAAGAGCGTGAATTTCTTTAAGAACGAGACTTTCAAGACGACAAAGACGACGACGAAGATTACCATAGATTTTTTAATAACACCCCAACCTGCTGTTCGCCGCCTTCCTTTCGAAACTCTCTTCTTCCGTCCGTCCAAGTCTTTTCTCGAAGACATCAAAAAGATGACGATGATGATTAAACGCTTCGGGGAAGTGAAAGCGCATGTGTAAATGTGTGTTTTTTATTTCTAAAAAAACAATTCGAAGCGTTTCGAGGCAAAAAAAAAAAGCACCACAAAAAAAGCAGAAAGAACAGATAACATGTCGCATGTCTCTTCTTCTTCTGAAAAGACGAGGACAAAAAGGACGACGACGACGAGCAAACGAAGCGCGTTTTTTAAAGGACGCCACGATGAAAAGAAAAGACGAACAGGAGGAAGGGAGAGAACGAGGGAGATTCTTTGTGGGATTTGATCGTGAACGAGGACGATATTTGTTTCAAACACATTCTTCCGAGATTGAATGGAACCGCGATGTGAAATTCTTGTACATGGTGAATAGTGAAACGAGAAAGTTGATTAAGAGATCGTCTCGCGCGGGTGATTTGAAACAGTGGTTTAAAGCGAGAGAGATGTCCTCGATATCGACTTTGGAAGTAGCGTGGGAGCATTTTCCGCGGGGCACGTATTACGACGAAGTGGAAGAAGAGATGGACGAAACATATTTCTGCGAGCAAGTTGCTGAAACGAATAAACTCGAGTTGCTCAAGTGGGCGCGAGAGGAGAAAAAGTGTGAGTGGGATTATAGGACGATTAATGCGGCCGTAGAACAAGGTAATCTAGAAATGGTAAAGTATTGCGTTGCAAATGAGTGTCCTATCGATGTGTTTGCGTGTGCAAATGCTGCCTTACACGGTGATCTCGAGGTACTCAAATACTTATGTGAAGAAGCAGAAGCGCCTTGGGATTCGAGAACTGCCAATTGCGCGGCTATACATGGTCATCTTCACATACTCGAATATCTTGTTGAGCGTAAATATGATGATAAATATAACGTGTTTGCGTGTGAGCGTGCAGCTAAGTTCGGCGAATTAGACTGTTTGAAGTACTTGCGCGAAACCGCCAAAGCGCCTTGGAACTCTTGCGCCGTACGAGGAGCGTTCGACAACAACCGCCCTGAATGTTTACTATACCTCCTCGACAACAACTGTCCTCTCCCAGAAGGCTGGTCGTACGAAAATGGAGAGTTATTACACGTGGTAGAATCAGAAGCAGAAGAGTAGGAAAATGTGAGACACCAAAGCTTAGTTAGCATACACGCGTTTAATAAACGAAAGATAGATTTTTATCGCGCAAACACTCTTTCTCATAAACTCACTCTCCTTCGTCTTGTGGTTTAAAAAAGAACCACACGGTGGTGAGGAAAAACCCATACGCATGGATGGAAGAAAAAAACACCGATATTTTCACCACAAAAAATTTCTCTCTCTCTCTTTCTTACGTACGATTGCGTTACATATAGTATACAGTAATCAGAAAGAGAACGGGCGAGAGCACACGGACGGAGACTTTATACGAATATTACCGCACGTTTTCCTCCCGTGAAAGTGTTGGTTTCGCTTTGCGCGTTTTTCCGTCTTTAAGAGGAAGACAAAGAAGAGAAATTCAGTTCACTCAGAACACATTTTAACCTCGATTATATCTGCGTTGCACAAACCCCTCGACATCGAGAAGTTTAAGAAGAACAAATATAATGATGGCAAAAGGCGATTCAGGATTCGCCAAAACAGCAAATGCGAGTGGTAATGGTAATAACGGTGATCAAGACGGGATGATACCCATCGTTCTCGCGAGTGGAAGTTTCAACCCGACGTCCTCTGCCGCTGGAATGCAACAAAATTCGTTCCATCCTCCTCCTTATGGAGGACAACAACAACAACAACACTACGGACAAGGAACGCAAGGCGATTCGAACTTTGCCGCCGGGAACGTATTCTTGAACACAAACAACGCGAGCAATAACAACAACAACAAAGATAATAACTATAACTATAACAGCAGTAGCCAACAACAACAACAACAGAGCGGAGGAGGAGGAGGAGGAGGAGGAGGAGGAGGAATGGTACCGCCCGGAGGGTATCCTCCGCAGCAATACCATCCGTATCATCATCAAATGCATCACCACATTCCGCCTCCCCAAGTGCAGCAGCAGCAGCAACACCAACAACAACAACAAGCTCCGCAAAATCAGATTCAACATCAAACGCCGCAACAGCAACAACTACAACAACAACAACAACAACAGTTGCGGTTGTTTTGGCAGCAACAAATGACCGAGGTTGAAACGGCGACGGATTTTAAGAACCATCAGTTACCACTGGCAAGGATTAAGAAAATCATGAAAACGGACGAGGACGTGCGGATGATTTCCTCGGAGGCGCCGGTGTTGTTCGCGAAAGCGTGTGAGATGTTCATCTTGGAGTTAACTTTGAGATCTTGGATTCATTCAGAGGAAAACAAAAGGAGGACGTTGCAGAGAAACGACATCGCGAGCGCGATTACGAGGACGGATATTTTTGATTTCCTGGTGGATATCGTACCGAGAGAAGATGGGAGCGCTGGCGGAAACAACGCGCCGGCGATTGCTGCCGCCGCCGCCGCGGCGGCGCTGGGACAAGAGCAACAAAAACAACAAGGGGGTGGTGGTGGCGGAAATTTAGCAACAGTAATGGGAGGAGGAGGGCCTAGCGTGCAGGTAAAGCAGGAAGAGAATGGTACCGGATTAGGAGCGGGTAACGGGAATACGACAGACGCGTCGTACAACACGTACCCGCCGCAACCAACAACAGTAGTAGCTTCAGACGCAACGCCGGCGTCCCAACCATCGCAGCAAGACGGGATAAAGAAGGAAGGCGGCGGGCAAACCGACGCCGTCGTGCCTTTGATTTAAGATACTGAAGAAGAAGGAGAACTTTTATTAATACGAATAATAATGAAAAGAAAAAAAGAGGAGAAGAAACACATTTAGAACGAGAGAGATTTTGTGCGTGTATTTTCAATAAAAAAATATATGCTGTATATACAGCATGATTAGTATTCATTAAAAATGTGATACAGCAAGGCCCATGATATTATTGTTGTTCCCTTTTCTCGTAATGATCTCCTATGCGTGCGCTACGACGAGCTAGCTTGGGTGATGTCTTTGCTATGCTAAATGATATCATGCGGCGCGAAAAATTTGGAACTCAAAGCGTCTCCTTCTTTCGAGTATCTTTTATTAGTCTCCTTCTTATTATTCTTAGAGTATTGTATTATTATCTCACATCCTCTTCGTCTCTTTAAAGGACGCGATGGTGATCCCATAACTGTTTGGACTCAACGCGGTATCTTCGTCGTCTCTTTCGACGCTTCCATCGATACCGAAAATAGCGTCCATGTTTAACATTCCCGGCATCGAGAACCCGGAACTGGCCAGCGCGGTATTACTTGGCTGCTCTTCTTCCGTTTCTCCTCCCTTCTTAAAATTATTATTTGCTGCCGCTCTTTTGCTGAGTTTGGATCGAGCGGCGCTGAGAGAGGATGTTGGTTTCTTCCTCTTTCTTCCTCCCACCGAATTTTGTCCATTCTCGTTGTTGTCGTTATTGATGAAAGTCGGAGCGGAGCGGTTACGTTGAAAAAGTCAACGCCGGATCCGGAGGAGTACTCGCTGTTCGCCGCCGACGTCGTCGTGTACATCATCTTCGTCTTAGTATTAGTGTTTTTAAAAGACGGTGGCAACGATGGATGACCGCGATGAGTTTGGTATTGATTTTTGTCGTCGCAATGATCGTCCTCGTTTTCGAAGTACCCCGACGACAATTCGTTGTTGATAAAAGCGTACGAGTTGTTCAAATACGTGTTCGTCTCCGCGTCGCTGGTGAGCGTTCTCGTTCCGCAGGACACGTCCACCATTTGATGATGATGGTTAAATGTAGCATCAGCACCGGACATTTCCACGCTCTCCTCGGACGAGTACGTCTTGGACGAAATATTCGTCGTACTCGTCGTCGGCGTACTCGTCGCGTTCGAACGCGTATTGGCCGTCGGCGCCATCTCCTCCTTTTCCTCCTCCTCCAAAAGATTTTGAGACGCCGCCGACGACTTTTTGCTCTTCCTCTTCATGTGTTTCGAGTGCACGTGTCTTTGTTTATAAATCGTCGCTCGAATTCTCAAGATGTCCTCCGGCCACGGTTTCGATTTCTTCGGCTTCGAGTGGTGGTATTCGTTTAACAAAAAGACGTTTCGTTCCTTTACATTTTTGTGAGAAAGAAAAAAAGTCAGAATTTTTTTTAATTTTTTTCAAGAAAAAAAGAAAAAAAAAGGAAGAAGTCGAAGGGTCGCTTTTTTTCTGTTTTTCTCAACAACAGATAAACGACCCTTTGAAAAGAAGACAAAAGTTCTCTCGTACCACTTGAAACGCGTATTCTCGCAACCGGTCGAGATCTTTTTTCGTGGATTTTAAGACCTCCATCGTGGATTCGTTTTCTGGATCCAGCGTTGCTTTTTCGCACAGTTCCTATTGTTTTAGAGTTGGAGTACTGTCAGTGTATTACATGCGCTTTTGCGTTTACGAAGAAGAAGGAATTTTGATTGAAAAAAGGGCAAAAGTCAACCACCTAAAACAGTTAAAATCGTTGATGATTTTTACCTGGTAGTACCCGGCTAAGCTTTTATACATCTCGAGGAGAGAGTGTAGCTTCCGGTGCGGCCATCGAATGATTCCGAGTTTTCGACATCTGTTTTTGTTTTACGAAGAGAGAGAGAGAGAGATGAAGAGTAAGTCGTCATCAAAAACAGATGTAATACTCTCGCGCAAAGAAAGACATTAAGAAATTAATAAGTGGATAAGGTCATCGTAATCACACGCACATCGTCTTAAACCGCGTCGTCCCGCAGCCAAACTTCTTGGCGGCTTCGGATTCCGAGTCCAACGCTAACTTTGTCAGGTCGTTCAGGGTGATGTTTTTCATCAACGCATCTTCTTCGTCTTCTTCATCGTCTTTGTTGTTGTTGTTGTTGTTGTTCTCAACATCGTCTCGAAGACTTTTTTTCGCCGTCTTTTCGCTCATTAAAATGCCGTTCGTCGTCATCGTCATCGTAGTCTCCAAGACGTAGTACGCGCGTACCGAGAGCGCTTAAAGAAGAATACCAAGGCAGTCGCAGAGCAATATACCACTACTACTACTACTAATAATAATAATAATAATAATACTAATAATTTTTGTCTTCAAACGACGACGCACTGTCTTTGTGTGTAGAGAGAGTTCCGACCCAATTAAAAGGGAGAGACCAACCGACGGCCGAAACCCTAAACGTGTTCTTTTTTCCGTCTTTTTGTCTCCCCCTTCGGCCTTTTCGCTCTATAGGGTTGGACACCCTAAAACAAAAGGCGCAGCGCGTCTTCACGCATTTTTGTTCGCGTCACTTTGCGCTGTTTACTACGACTACTACTCTTACGAAGAAGAAGAAGAAGAAGAACACAAAAGAAGAACACAAAAGAAGAAGAAAAGAAAAGAAAAGAAGAGAGAGATATACTATATATAATAATAATAATAATAATAATAATGCCAGTCCCGCGAGGTTCGTTATTCGGCGTCCCGAACGAAAACGTGAAAGACAAGAACGAAAAACATATCCAATGGGACGACGACAACTTACGAGAAAACGAACGAACGAAATCGGCGAAAGATATCATCGACGAACCGGATACGCCGTGGGCATCTCCTCCGCCGGAATTATTCGATTCAGACGCAGAAGAGGATGAAGACGTATTAGAGGACGAGGATTTAAAGAATAAGAGGAAAACGTACGCGGAGGAAAAGATCAAAGAACGGTTGGAACGGTTGGAGATGACGACGAGACAGTCCACGGGAGTTGCCTTTGTTCTCGAAACGACGACGACGACGGAAACGAGTAGGAGTAACTTTAGGAGCAGCGATGATAATAAAGAAGAAGAAATGAAAGAAAAAGAGGACGAGGACGCAATCCTGAAAAGCAGACTGTTCGAAGCGCAACGGAAATCGTTGCAGTGTACGTACGATAGGAAGCGAGGGACGACGTTTAACAAGACTTCGCATCCGTTCGTCGCGCAGCATCGCGAAAAAGAAGACGACGAGGAGGATAAAGACGAGGAGGAGATTAAGAGGGAGTTAGAAGCGCTGCTGAACATGCAACGTAAAGGTTAAACTTTAGAAGACGTACGTTATGGTACAATCTTTTAGTACTGTAGGTATAAATATACAACAACACATAATACACACGCACATCGCTTTTAACGCCTTTAACTACTACTACTACTACTACTCTTTGATGAAAATACATTCTAATATTATTCGCCTCGTCCGATTAAAACTTCCGAGCGGTTCTTGTTCTTCACGACCGCGTCGACGCCGTCAAACATTTTCTCCGTTTCTGAATCCGCTTGGGTGGTTAATAAAACCGTCTTCTTCAAGAGGACGTTATTCACATCGTCGTAGCCACTCGAAGAAGAGCTACTGCTATATTCGGATTCAATCGCGCGCAACACCGAGACGACTCTTTCGATGCCTTCGGAATCTAAATGTTGCAACGCTTCGTCCAGTATCAATAAGTTTGATTGCACGTTTAATCGGCGAGCGGAGACGTCGGCGTACGCCAAGGCTAAACCGATGGCCAGTCTCCGTCGTTCGCCGCCGGAAAGTTGTCGCAAAGAGCGTTCGTATTGCTCGCCGGAGTGTTGTTTACGCGCGAATATGACTCTCTCAATCTTTTCTAACTGCGTCGTTTTTGTTGCGACTTCGTCGATCGAGTCGTCGTCGAAATCGTCGTCTGAATCGTTAAACGTGATGATATTATTGTTCTCCGCCGCCGAGGACGACGAAAAAGAAGAACTACTACTCACCAGTTGCAAACTCAACGCGCCGCCAGTTAACGCGAACACGTACTCTTGACATCTCTCCGAAACCTCCGCTAAAACATTTTCGAACAAATAATTCGACACGCCTCTCGTCGGACTGAAACATTTATCCGCGATTTTCGCCGTGTTCAAATCGAACTCAATCTTCGAGTACGAATTCTCCTTCAAATCGTTCAAAGATTCCGTTTCTACCGTCAATTGTTCTTGGAGTTGTCTCATCGCTTCAAAGTGCGGATTGTTGGTGTTTTTTAAACTCGACGCGTCGTCGTCGCTCGCGCTGACGTCTTGCTGGTATTTTTGATTGATTCTTTCGTAGTCTCTCAACGATTTCTCGCATCCGGCGACGAGCGTTTCCGCCGCGGCGACTTTCGATTCCACCGCTTTCGCAAAGGAAGGTAAAGAAGCATCGTCGGCGAGGAGTCCGGATGAGTGGTCGATGTGGAGGAGTTGCGCGAGCGATGTGATGTTATTCGCTAAAACGACGTTGTTCTGAATGAAACCGTCGTTTTTACCCGGAGGATTGTTTTCGTCGTTTTGAGAGGAAGCGTATCCTCGAGAAGAGGACGAAGTAGACGGCGTCCGGTAATCCAGCAATCCGGGAACGATGCCTGATAACGCCTCTCCCCGTTCCGACGAGAAACCCGCAGGGGCAGCGGCGTACTTCGTCGATTGTTGTTGTTGTTCTTGTTCTTGTTCTCTTCTTTTCCTTCTCTCTAAACGCAACGCGTCGCCATCGTCGCCAAAGCTCTTTTCCAACGCCAACACTTCCTCGGGCACGTACGGCAGCATTTGAGAAAACCGTTCCGAAACGTTCACCAGTAACGAAACTAACCGTCTCAATTCGTTCGTCAACATCATCTTCTTGTTCTCTTTTTCAACTCGAGCGAACTTCAAATTCTGCACAGCTCTTTCTTCGTTCAACATTCGCTCGATTTCGGATTTCTTAAATAATTGAAACTTATTTAATTTGACTCGCGAGTCGTTCAAAGCTTCAATCGCAGCGACGTGTTTCAATCGCATGACTTCCGCGTCACGTTTTAACTGTTCGAATGTTTCTTTTTGTTTAATTGGGTCGATGGATTGGTGACACAACGTGCACTTTAAAGTCTCTTTGTCGATGGCGTGTTGATGCACTGCTGCGGACTGTTTTGAGAGATTGAACACTTGACCGGCGCTCTTGTGCGCTTGCTCCGCCGTCGCTCTCGACGAGGCTTCGTTGCGTTGCGCGTCGTTGAAGAGTTTCAACAGGTTCTGTTCGTCTCGATCGAGTTGTTGATGTCGTCGTTCGTTTTCTTTTGCTTTTCTGTTTTGAATGTTTTCTGATGCTCCGGCGTCGTCGAGAAACTCGTTTCGGTTCGTATTAATATCGAGAATTTGGCGCAACGCTTCGTTCGCGACTGATTCGATATCTTTGACTTCCTTCACCGCCTTGCGCGCATTTCGCATTCGATCTAACGCCAACGCGTCCAACGCGTCTTCTCTCTCGATCGTAATCGCTCGCACTTTTTCCTCGAACGTTTCCTTCCATCGGTTATATTCTCTCTCGGTTTCTAAAAATCTCGATTTCGTTCGTTGGACGTAACTCTCGCGAGATTTCAATTCAGCTCGCACGATGGTCAATTTCTCGCGTCGTTCTTTCAGAATCTTCTTGCTCTTGTTTTTACACCTGAGCCAGACGGATTGTTCGACTAAGGAGCCGAAACTGTTTTTCAGTTGCGCGTCGGAGGCTTCGAGTAAGCTTCCAATCGTGTGTTGGCCGTGAAAGCACGTCTGCGCCAAGACCGAAGCGCCTATAATTTCATCCATGTGTTCCTGCGTTTTCTTGGAGTCTAATTTCGTTTCGTCCATACCGTCTACGACGAAGGATAATTTCGATAACTTGGTTCGCGTGACTGCTCTTTCAATAACGAACGGTTTCTTTCCGCCGTCGCCCTCTCGATCGTCGATCAAGGATCCGCGCACGATAACTCGAGCCGATTTCGAGTCGTCGTTGACGACGTCTTTGTTGGTTAAATATTTTTGCGTCGAGCCGGTATCTAAGCGAACGTCAGATTTACCGGTCAACGCCCACATGACGGCCGTGACTAACGTCGTTTTACCGGCACCGTTGGAATCTGCAAACCCAGAATCATCTCGATTATCGCCGACGACGCACACCACGCCGCGGTCGTTGAGAGGATACGTGATTTCATCTTTGAACGCGCCAAATCCAGTGATTTCAACTTCATCGAATTCGATTTTACGAAGATGCGCAGACGTGGAGAGTTTGTTTGAATCGTCGCCGGTATCGAGTTTACCGTCTTCGTTTTCTCTCGACGACACGGCTTCCGCGATAATCTCTTCGCAAAACGCCTTGGCGTCTCCAGTTAACTGAATACTCTTGGCGTACGAACTGAACAAATCCACCGGACTTAACGATTCTGCGTTCTCAATCGTCGATTTCAACTCCGCCGGAGGTCGTCGAACTTCGATTTGACACCCGTATTTCAGACGCGCGTTTTCGACTCGTTTTGGCACGCTTCGCGACAGCGTCTTCTTCTTCTTCTTCTTCTTCTTCTTTTCTTCTTCCTCCTCTTCTTCTTCTTCCATAGCAGACAAAGAGGAATCAAACGGAATCGTCCACCGAACGATATCGTTCGCCCGCAAATCACCCGCAATCGTCTCGATGCTTTCGCCGATCGTTTCGTCGATGTCAAAATACCTCGGTCCAATGTCGATTTTCGAGCGTTTCAAAACGTCCGCGTCGGTTAAACTTTCATCTCGCCATTTATCGTTTAAAAATAACAGATACTTCTCTTGGTTTTTCTCCGCTCGCGATATTTGATACGGACTCCCGACGTATCGCACGCGCGAATCTCTCTCGACGAAATGCGGCTTGTGATAGTGTCCCGAAATGATACTTTCGATGCCCGTTTTCTTCTCGCTAAACGTTTCTTTCGAATCCACCCCGTTTTTCATTTGAAACGTTTGATTGACGTTCGCACCCATCACGTCCGCGTGGCAAAACACCGTTTTAATTTCTTCTATTTCTTCTTCTTCTACTGCTACTGCTACGTTACTAGATCGTTTCTTTGAATGTCGTTCCATCAACTCCTCCACAGTTCTTCGCATCATCTCTTGATCTTTCCTATACGGCAACCACATCGCGCCTCGCCACACTCTCGGTTCATCGAACACGCAAATCTTCTCCGGATTACACATTCGCAACACCTCCAGCGCGTGCACGCTTCCATTTACGTTCACCTGGTCGTGGTTCCCGACGAGCATGATCGTCGGTTGCGTCCACTTTGCGAGCTCTTTAATGATTTCGTTCAACGCTTCCACCGGTAACGCGCCTCGGTGGTGCCAAAAATCCCCCAGAAAGAGAATGCCTCTGTTTTCGTTCGCAGCGATATGGTGGACGTGTTTCAAAGTCTCCAAGGCAATATCTTTGGTTTTTCGAGAGACGTGTAAGTCGGAGAACACCACCCATCCTTTCGTCTTTATATCGTCTAAAGATGACGACGATGTTGCTGACGTCAAAATATCTCTCCTGCTCTTCTCCTGGTTCGAAAACCGAGAACGAATTAAACGACGAGACAACGGGAAACGATGTTGAAATTCTCTTCCTCGAGCGCAGATGTGAGCGCTTTTGGTGGTGGTGGTGTTAAGAGTACTGCTGGAAATACCGAGCGACGAGAAAAGCGTCATCGCACTCTTTCTCATATATGAAACGTGGTATGAATACGACTCTTTATTAATACTGCTACTCTTTTCAAGTCGCTTTCGCGCGGAGAAAGTGTTCGTTGAGGATGTGTTTGATGAGAGTAAAAAGTGAAGATATTTTGGCGGGAAAATTTCTTGTATTTTTTCACAAAATATAGTATACGCGCGACTGGACGATGTAGACGACGACTTAAAGTGCTCGCGTGATGTGAATAGTAGTTCAAATTAGGTATGTTTCAAGTTTGTCTCTCTCTCTTTCTCTCTCGCGTGTGTGTGTGTGTGTGTGTTTGTGTGTTCACCCGTTTTATTTTTTAATCCTCGTATCATTCGTTCGATAAATCATAAAATTAAATAGCGAACGGTCCGCTGGTCACGATCAACTTCTTCTCTCGGTTCAGCGAGCACGTGGTCCCACACACTTTGCACTTGTGTTCCATCTCTGTCTCGCCGCCGTTTTCACCCGAAAACAATTGCTTAAACGGTTCCTCGCAGCACGGGCACTGGCCGGTTAAAATTTGCGCGTTGTTCAATTCCGTGTACTCGGCTAATTTGTACGTCAAGATGGCGGCTAACGTGGTCGCGAAACCTAACGCTAAGCCATTCGGGACGTGCAAACCGAGAACGTCAAAGACAATCGTCGGCGCTAAACCGACCAAAAACGGAACCAACGCCAACGCTGCGTACATCTTCGCCACCGCCGAGGCGTCGTTTTCGAGCGTCGTCGGCGTTTGGGATAAAGTGCACGTGGCGCCTTTCATCCCGACGTCGATGCCAAGTTTCATCATCTCTTCGCTCATGAGTTCAAACTGCGCCTCGTCTAACAGCTGCTGCCCTTTGGTGTACAAAAGCAACGCCGTCACGTCCTTCCTCTTCCCGGCTTCGTTTTTTATTTTCCTCTTCAAGTCCTCGTACTCGTCGTCGCCCATGATCTTCTCCCCTCGAGAATACGCCATCGCGGCTTGTACGAACTGAATCTCGTCTCTTCTTAACGTCGGAAACCCAGACCCTTGCCAATTGAGTTCTTCCCGGATGCGATCGTATTGTCCGTCCGAGAGCGTAAACTTGCCGTCGTTATAGTAATTCCAGAGGGCATCCACGTACAAAATCTCCAAATCGGCTAACGAGCACGTTTCCGGTTCGTCGATCGAGCACGAAGGGCCGACGGAGACGTTTGGTGTGGTATCATCCGCCATAGATTTCGAAGGATCTCGATCAGAAGAAGCCTTCATCATCGTTTCTTTGTTTCTGTTTTTGTTGTTGTTCCATCGCTTCCTCTGACTTAAAGTGATAATCTTTCTTCCATTACATGTAGTTCCTCTTTGTCTCCTCGTCGTTGCTGAAGAAGAAGAACACGAACTCGTTTTTGTCCCTGACATCATCATCATCATCATCATCTCTGTCTCTCTCTCTGTCGAATAGTTTTTCGGTCGTTAAGAGCTGCGATGATACTCGATACGCGCGCGTGTAAAATGGGGAGAAAAATTTTGATCCATCCGTCGTGTCGAGAGAGGAGAGAAACGAAGGAAGAGATAAGCAAAAATTAGGGTTTAACCCTAAATTTGTTTTTTTTTTATTTTTTTTTTTTACGAACTCGAAAAAAATTCAAAAACACTTTTTGTGACACTTGATACAAAAGTTCGTCTCATTTTCTCACACACACACACACACACGCACACACACATGTCCGAGAGTGATTCTGACGAGATATAAAAATGATGATGATGTCGAAGAAGAATGAATCTGAATCGTCGTCTCTCGAATCGTTATCTCTCGGCATGGGAGATAAATCGAGAGCGATGCGAGAGTTTGGCGGCGGAAGAAGAAGAGGATTTGGAGGAGGGAAAAAAGAAGGATTTGAGGACGAGGAATCGTCGTCGTCGTCGTTTTCGTCGTCTTTGTCGGAATCGTCGGGAGAGGAGGAGGACATCGAGGAGGAGGAGGAGGAAAAAGAAGGAAACTTTAAGGAGAATACGAAACCTTCGACGGGAAAAGGGGGCAAATTTGCCTTCTTTTCGTCGGGGTTAGAAGAGATGACAAAAAGACGACGAGAAGGAGAAGAAGATGATGATGATGATGATATCGAAGATGATGAAGATGACGATATCGAAGACGATATAGACGATGATGAAATTTTAGAGGTTCGCGAGTACAACAACAACAACAACCAGCAGCGGCAAAATCAAAAGCCTCCTCCTCCTCCTTTGCTTCCGAACGCGAATACTAGTACTAATAATAACAATAACAAAAACAAAGAGTGGCGGAAACTTCTTCCGCATTACGTTCCAGCCTCGGAACTCTTCCTCGGCTCGAGGGTGAATAACGAAGTCGTGTTTGTCGATTACCAGGCGCAGTTTAACTCAAACGGGAAGAGAAAGACGCAAGTGCCCATGACGGTCGGGGAGAGAGAGGTGTATGACGCGCAAATGCAAAATCCGTTCAATACTAGTAAAAATAACAACAACGGCGCGAATCAACAAGAAGCGAGATGGTACACGACCGCCGCAGGCGTGCGCACGTACGTCACGAAAACCGGGCAAAAGTTAACCGGAAAGAGAGCGTACGACGCCTCCATAAAAGACCAACAGAAATGGGGTTTGTAAAAACAAATAGAATAGAAGAATAAAACGTTTGGGGTGGTGGTGAAAAAAATTCCGCTCCTTCTCCTTCTTAGTATTAACGCTCACGAAACAAGAGTTTCGCGAAAATCGATGAATAATACTAACAGCTCGTCGTCGCAGTTTAGAGTAGTAGTAATAACATTTGTGTGGTGTAATAATAATACGTGTAGTTGTCGTAGTAATAATACTATAATAGTAGTACAAAGAGTCTTTTCGAGCGGCGCTTTCTCTCCGTTACTCTTGTCTCTCCAGCGTGTTATAATTCAGCAATTTCTCGATCAAATCCACGTGACACATGACCATCCTCCTGCAGCAATATCTCTTCAACTCTAGCGCATCTAACGCGTCTTTCTCCGCGTAATCCGCTTGCAATAAGTCTAAATACGTGTCCCACTTGTTCCCAATCACCTTTTTAGAGAGAGTAAAGTGTTATTCTTTGTGTGAGAATTTGAGCGGTTTTGCGGCTCCAAACGATGATTTTTGCGCGGGGAAGTGATGAAAAAAGAAGAAGAGCACAAATGGTAGAATGATAAAAAGAAAGAAAGTAAAGAGCGTGATGGAAACGTACTTTGCCGCAGGTGAAACATCGCACCGGGATGATCATTTTTGTTGTTGCTGTTGTTGTTGTTCTTTTCGCGCGTGTTAAAATGCAGAGAAAAAAAGAGATGAGATTTGTGAACTGAAGAAGAAGAAGAAGAAGAAGAAGAAAAAAACGCCTTTAACAGATCCGGTCGAGTCTCTCTCTTCATTTTAGTATTACAAGAGCAGCGTGTTTATACATCACGTGCGATTCTATTCTATTCTGGTCTGCGCAGTTCTCCGCCTTCGTATCGCCAACCAGGTGGTAATGGACAGTTATTGTCGAGGAGGTAGTGTACACATTCGGTGTGGTTGTTCTTGTGAGCGTCTCGTACGGCCCGATAGTCCCAAGGCGCTTTGGCGGTTTCGCACAAGTACTTCAAACAGTCTAAGTGGCCGTACTTTGCTGCATTCGCGCAAGCCATTTCTCTATATTTATCATACTTACGCTCGACAAGATATTCGAGTATGTGGAGATGACCATTTAAAGCCGCCCAAGCGGCAGTTCTCCAATCCCAAGGCGCTTTGCCTTCTTCGCGTAAGTATTTGAGGCACTCGAGTTGACCGTTTAAGGCAGCATGTGCACTCGCCCACTCATTAATAGAACACTCATTTGCAACGCAATACTTTACCATTTCCAGATTACCTTGTTCTGCGGCCGCAGTAATCGTCCTTGAATCCCACCTACACTTTTTCTCCTCTCGCGTCCACTTGAGTAACTCGAGTTTATTCGTGAAAGCAACTCTCAAGCAGAAAGATATTTCTTCATCTATCCACCATCTCGGCCACAACCATCGATTCTCCCATG
>JACLAB010009051.1_pt1 | contig 49493 bp, 48 predicted proteins | sample 8027921 | NCBI WGS metagenome assembly JACLAB01 (sample SAMN15725117, study PRJNA655200) | protist metagenome | isolation source: fluorescence activated cell sorting (FACS) single amplified genomes of... | place: USA: West Boothbay Harbor, Gulf of Maine | collected 2000-07-19 | reverse complement strand
TTCTTCTTCTTCTTCTTCTTCTTCTTTCCGTTGTGCACCTGCTTCGTTGCGCAGTCGGTGGTCTTAAACCAGAATTGCGTTGGGGGAGCTGTTGTTTTTCTTTTAACGACCTGCGCGAATGTGCGGTGAAAGAAGAACACACGCGCGACATGGTGTGCGTGTTTTTAATTCTACACGTTCGTACAGTTGTGCAATGTAATTCAATGCGTTATTCAATTGAGTGATATCATGAAATGTGTTTACGTTCACTACGGGTGGTTGGTGGTTTTTTATTCGACAGAAAATGTATGACGTCTGGGAAAATTTACTCGTGCATGCAAAGAAAAGGAGCGAAATAGTATTGTCGTCGTGTTCTTTTCACGTTAAACCGATAATTAGATTTATCATTTCAATATTATTATTATTATCACAGGAATAAATGGATGTTCAGTTTGTTTAGTTTCACGTTGCTTTTTTGATTGGCACGCAGTTATTGTTGTTTGTTTACTCCACGAGAACAATCTTCATCAGCATATCGCCCAACAAGCGGTGAACGCACACTACGTAATCGCCCTTCTCGATAATGTTCAACGTATCCCTCGCGTATGCAATCGCAGATTTTGATATATCTTGCGGATGTCCCGATTCACCCAACCACTCTTGCGGGCAAACTTTGGAGTGTAAACTTCTGGATGCGAGCATTCGTCTCGCCGCATTTTCAGCCTCGTATTTTTCATTCGGCACGCACACGCAAAACACCGGGCAGTCTGGACGGTACTTTGCAATCAATCGAGACGTGTTCCCAGATTTTGCGAGGGTGACAATTAATTTAGCTCCTACTTTTTGCGCCGACCGAACGGAAGAAGATGCGAGTGACTCTAATATATTCATCGGAACCGATTGGTACGCGAGAAGTTGTTGGAACACCGCCGCGGAGTCTATGTACGCTTCAGCTTCGCGGCAAATATCCGCCATGCACGACACAGCTTCTAACGGATAATCACCCGCAGCCGTTTCCCCGGACAACATGACGCAATCGGTACCGTCTAAGATGGCATTCGCAACGTCCGTAGCTTCCGCTCTCGTCGGTCGAGGTGCGCCAGTCATGGACTCCAACATTTGCGTCGCCGTAATGACTGGTTTACCCGCCTCGTTACACCTTTTGATCATTCTCTTTTGCGCCAAGAAGATTTGCTCCATACGAATCTCCATGCCCAAATCACCTCTGGCAACCATCACGCCGTCTGATTTATCCACGATGTCTTCGAAGTTGTCCAAACCTTCCATGTTTTCAACTTTCGAGATGATTGAGATTTTCGGCGCCGCGTCACCTAAAACCGATCGAATGTAGTCTATATCCGAACCTTTTCTAACGAAGGAAGCGGCGATGAAGTCAACACCGTTCTTCACGCCCCAATTCAACAAATCGTCGCGATCCTTCTCCGTAATAGTCGGCAAGTTCACGTTCACGCCCGGCAAGTTCATGTTCTTTCGCTCGCCGAGTTTCGCGCTGTTTTCAGCCTTGACGACGACCGTGCCTTCCGCGACGTTGCACTTGAGCACGGTCAAAGTCAATGAACCATCCGCGCAGAGAATCTTAGACCCGACGGAAACATCTTTAGCCAAGTCAGGGTAAGAAACTGCGATCAACTTGTTGTTACCGACCGTGTCGTAGTTTGTCGTCAAAGTGATTTCGTCGCCGGCGTGGTAATGCACTGGTTCACCGTGCTCGAGCAAACCGGTACGGATTTCCGGACCTTTGGTATCTTGCAAAATCGCGCACATGATGCCAGTGTTCTCACTCGCTTGACAAAGGTTGTCCAAAGTCTCTTGGTGGTACTCGTGAGAACCGTGCGAAAAGTTGAACCTCGCGATGGACATGCCAGCCTTTAACATCTTTTCCAAGATGGGAACAGTTCGCGAGACCGGGCCTAGAGTACACACGATCTTCGATTTCGGTCGGTAAGAGGAAGTAACTTCCCCTTTAAAGGAAATCCCGTTGTCTAAGATGTGCTTTTTCCCGTGCGGCTGATCATCAGTCGTCAACGATATAAACGAACCACTTCGTTTCGCCGTCATTCTTTATCTCTTTTTTTTTGGCGGCTTTATGAATGGGCTCATCCAAAACACACAAGCAAGTCAAAAGAATAAAAAGCGCATGCACAAGAAGAACGAGAAGAAGAAGAAAGAGGAAAACGATTGAAAAAAAAAGACTCCGCCCCTTTTATTCTCTTTCCTCCCTCCACACTACTAAACACGCACAAGACAAACACGCACACAGAAATACCACGCCGACCTTACTTTCTCTCTGCAGTCGCAAAAACACATCATCATGATTCGATTCATCTTGTTGCAAAACCGACAAGGGAAGACGCGTTTGGCGAAGTATTACGTGCCGTTAGAGGAGGATGAAAAACATCAGTTGGAAACTGAGGTGCACCGAGTCGTCGTCAATCGAGATCCGAAACACACTTCTTTCGTTGAATTTAAGAACCATAAGTTAGTCTATCGACGATACGCGGGATTGTTCTTCACCTTATGCGTAGATTCAAGCGATAACGAGCTCGTTCATTTAGAATCCATACATCTGTTCGTGGAAATATTAGACCATTTTTTCGCGAACGTTTGCGAGTTAGACTTAGTGTTCAACTTTCAGAAGGTGTACGTCATCGTGGACGAGTTCATTTTAGCCGGGGAAGTCCAAGAGACGAGCAAGAAAGCGATAATGATGAGGTTAGCTGAATTAGAACAAATTAAAGGCTAGAATAATAATGATTATAAACATCAGTTTTTAAAGCTATTAGATGGTATGCGCAGTCTACTAAGCGAATAATATACAAACACAAGAAGCGTATTTCGAATCGTCGTTGTAAAATAAAAATAAAACACACAGCAAGTGTCATTGTACCAACAATACTCCGTTTGAGTACGACTCTATCAAAACGCTCAAGTTATACACGGAATGTGCTATTATTGGCACCGTGACATTTCTTCGTTCGGATGAAAGAAAAGCCAAGCCAAATCCAATTCCGCAAATGAACAAATTGAGCAGCGCCGGAATCGAAAAATTGAAATGAGCGAGGGAGAATATTCCAGCCGCGAAAACATTTGCCGCCGCGAGAGAAAACACTGCTCTCGTATTCGCTTGCTCATCAGGGTTTCGAAAAAGGTCAGAACCACACTCGAGCACGACACCGCGGAAAAAAATCTCTTCTGTTATAGGCGCGAGCACGGTCGAGGAGAGAACTATAGCGAGAACAGCCGGAGTCGAAGTCGCGACTACAGAACTATTCGACTCTACCAGAGCAGGCGTAAGAGCCTGCTCGGCGACGCGTGCTGCTAAACTAGTTCCAATTCCAAATGCAGCGCCTGAGAGGACGTCGTTTTGAGGTTGGTTGCCGATACTCAGAGTAAAATTTCTTTTCCCGAGGGCGTATGAAAGATATGCCAGTTTCGCCACCTCTGAGCATAATCGCGTTTGATATAGCAACGAGACACCTCCGTCTTCTTGCTCTTGCACGATTGGAAGTGAGGAAACTACGCTCGGCAACACAAAACCGAGCACGACCCATGCGTACGAAAAGTGCGGGATAAATTCTAACGGATCAAACTTTATTACATCATCTTCATCATCCATTTTTGGTGCGGACGCATTCGTACTTGTTGCGTAACGAACTCCATTTTCGTCGTCGTCGTCGTCGTTGTCATTTTTAGCCATCGCAAGAGCACATATGTTCATCCGACCGCGAGGCGATAGGAGTTCTCCGCAGAGAAATTTTCGCGTCGTTCGTGTTCTCCACAACTCTTTTGGCTTTACCGCCGACGATATTCTCCGCGCTTTTCTCTTCTCTCGCCATAGCCGTCGTCGAGGAATGGAGAACAGTTTTTTATGTTGACGATGTTTTTTAGCTTCGTATCGGTAATAACAGCAAGGAAGACAAGAGAGTTGCATGATTTAGCAGTGAAAAAGATCCATCGCGACCGTTCCGGCGTTCCTTTTCATCGGTGGTGATTGATACTTTTGGTGTTGGTGTTTAGAAATGGCGTAATGGAGAGAGAAGAAGTCAAAAAGAAAAAGGAAAGCTTTGCAAAGCAGCGTGCGAGAATTTTATTTGTAGTCTACGATTTTCTACGAAGAATTTAATTAAACAATGCTGTTCGCCGCCGACGCGATACGCGGCCACAAGTCCGCGCACTCCTTGGCTACCGGTCCTTGAATCGCCGAACCCTTCATTTCCCCCTTCGGGTTCACAATGACGCCCGCGTTGTCCTCAAAGTAAATCATCAAACCTTCCTTTCTCTTGAACGGTCTTCTTTGACGAATCATAATCGCCGGGAACACTTTCTTTCTCAAATCTGGTTTACCTTTTTTCACCGTACCCATAAACATAGAACCGATGTTCGCCGCCGGCAAACGGTTTTGGCGACTGCCCCAACGTTTGACAGAGATGACGTACAAGTTCTTGGCCCCGGTGTTGTCGGCGCAGTTCATAACAGCGCCGACTGGGCAAGCGTACGTCATTCTGTATTTAGTGCCGGAAGCGGCGCCTCCTCCTGTAAACATTAATGTAAAGAAAGAAAACACGCACGTCAGCTTATAAGTTCTTACGCGTGTGGGTACACAAAGCCCGACGAGAACGAGAGCTTTCTCCTCCTCGTTTCTATTGTGTTTGTTCGAAGGAAAGGAAAGACCGAAAAGGGAGGGGCAAAAAAATGAAAATGCGGTGGCGCTTTCAGACACGTCGCGAAATACACAGATCCATTCAAACGTACGCAACGAGTTGCGGAATAACCGAACTTTGCACGTGTAGTCTCCGACGATCCGTTTCGCGTCCCGCGTTTACGCAAACCAGCGCTCCCGTTTCCCCATTTTCTCGTTTAGGTCTGCCCCGCCTCGTTTTCGTTCGCGAATGGGCGAGAAAAAAAAACGAATTCGCGCTCGCGTGCATACGCGCGAAACTGAAACAAACGGTGTCATTTCAAATTCGCGCGGTATTACTAAAGACGAATTTCATAGCGTACCTCTTTTAGACATTTTCTACGCGCTATTCGGGTCGTTTTCAAAAGAAGTGAGGAATTTTTTTGCGTTCACGTGATTTTTTTCCAAGGAAGAACTCTTCAGCATCTGCTGTGAGAGCAACTCCCAAAATTTTTTTACTCCCCCAACGCCCAACATGCCCAAGCACAGTCAGCTTCCAGAAAAAGGAGAAAAATCTCAGACAGAAAAAGTTAACGACCAAACGACGCCACTTGCAGAAAAAGAATCATCAAACACGCACGCTGCGCGTGGAGAACTCACTGAGAACCACAAAACAATAAAGAGAGAGCGAGAGAAAACAAGAAAATGGGTCGACCATCGTTGGATACCGGGGGTGAAATTGCCGTCATCGATTTAGTCGCGCACTTGTATTCCACCAAAGGGTTGAGAAGAGACTTGTGTGCGATTTGGGACAGATATAGCGCAGCGACCACGGAAGAACGAAAACAGAAAGGTTTTGAGATTGTGAGAAACTATCACTCGCAACTGACGAGAATGTTTCGCGACGGTACGTTTTGGCCAATGCACGTGCTTATGCTTCTTCGATTTGCTCTCGCCTTCTTTTAAGCGCCTTTCATCGATACAACTCGCGGAGACAAACTTTTTTCTTTTCTCCCCAAAATATAAGAGGGAGAGAGAGAGTGAGAGTGAAAAGAAAGGTGCACAAAAGTTACCTTTCGCCTGTGGGTGAAAGAGGAGGAAAGATATTTTCATTGCGAAGACAGTGCCTGTATTGTCCGATCGTAAGAATATTCTTCCGCACGTCGAGTCGCCTAGCTAAAATTCGTTTACACTTTCGTACTAACTGTGTTCGTTTTCTTCTCCTTATTTATATTTCAGATCCCGACGGAGAGTGCTTAGATATCGACGACTTGCGTTCAGTGTGGGAAGAGTTTGTGGATGCTTTACGAGATGCAACAGGCGCATCAGAAGCATACTCCGATAACGAAAAGTATACTTCAAACTCATATCAAAGCTTAGAGAAGCCGGTGATGAAGAGAAACGAATCGTTCCATAAATTAGCGCAAGATTTGAACGAGTTGGTCTTGCAGAAATCGCCAGGGAGTTCGAGAGGCGGATCGACCCACGGCATACAACGAATTTCTTCTAAAGGAATGCTTTTAGGCATAGGGTGCTCCTCTAGAGAACCGAGTTTGCGAGGAGGTAACGAGTGGGCGAAAATGAAGAGCGAAATGAGTCCGGAAGCGTTGGCGAAAAAATTGGAGAGGACTGCGGGAGACAAGTAATAAGGTTCTCTGAACGTGTGTATATGCTGCGCGCGCGATGTATTTTTTCTCTTTTTCCACTAGTAATACTATGTTTTTAATGATATAATATCATGCGTTTTCAATCTGATTCGAGCGACTTGATGCAATCTTCCAGCGCTTGGCTTAGCTTCTCCACGCGTTCGTCCGCCGTTTTCGCTATATTCTTTGCATCTTCCAACACGTACTTGGCGTCGTACTCAAATGCGTTTATAACTTCCTTCTCGACTTGTTGAACGCTGGATGCGTTGTCTAGAATTTGTGGGACTCGTTTCTGAACGTTCGCGGAGACGTGGCGTAAACCCACGCACGGTTCTTTCGTGAGCTCGCCGACAAACTCTGTCACCGCAGACTTCAAAGCATCTCCGTCCACCACATCGAATACTAATAACGAGGAGGAGGAGGAGGAGGAAGAGGAGGAAGGAATTTTATTTGTTCTTGGCTCGTTGTTGGTATTCACAGAAGGAGGAGTTGAGGACGAGGACATCTGATAATAAACGTTCACGTTCGCATTCGGAACGTTTTAGTTTCGCTAAAAGTTTGTGCGTATCTTTCTCTGCGCGCGTGCGGTTCTCTGCGGCCTGCAAAGCGCGCACGTACTATATTTGTCGTATTTGTCGGAGAAAAAATTGTTTCGTTCACCCAAACACCCCCACGAAAGTCTAAAAGTTCGTTAAAAAATGTCCGCGAAGGCTTTCTTAGGAGCGACAACGAGAAGAATCGCGACGAGTGCTACGATGGCATCAACGAAACCTAATCTGTCCATCGCCATTGTGTCGGACATTGTTTGACCTTGGTGTATTGTCGGGAAACGCAATCTCGACCGCGCTTTGGAAAAAACAAAAACATCCTCCTCTTCGTCGGTTTCTTTTTCTTCGATCAGTTGGAAACCGTTCATGCTCGTTTCGCCTCGTGTTTGGGAAGATATGACTCCCGAACAGTTGCAATATGGCGTGAACAAAATGCAATGGTATTGCGAAAAGTTTGGTGGCGAAAGCCGAGTGATGCCAATGATTAGCAGACTCTCTTCTGTCTTTGAATCGATTGGGTTGCCGACATATTCTTTGGAGGGCAACACGGGGCCGACCCTGGACGGCCACAGACTCGCGCACTTCATGAAGGAAGAGTATTCTCAATCGCATCAAGATGTTTTTATGGATACAATCATGATCGATTATTTCTGCAACTCAAAAGCGCCGTGCGATGAAACCGCATTATTAGCGGCGTGCGAAAAATCTTTTGAGGCGAATACGAGCGCAAACGCGGAAGAGCAAAAAGCCAATCTCGCGCGTGCCGAGGAAGTTTTGCGGGATAAGTCAAAATATCGAGACGAAGTTCTAGCGCAGGTGAGGGACGTTCAAGGTCGCATCAGTGGCGTTCCTCACTTTATAATTCGAAACGAGGATACCAAAAAGAAAGTCGAATTTTCAGGCGCTCAACCAGTGGAGACGTTTCTTGATGCTTTTGGGGAGCTCGGCGGCGAAGGATTGGAGTTGCAGTAAAAATATGTCAGTGAAAATGTGAACGTACCAGTTCAACAAGAGTGACGGCGAGGAAAGAAAGGAATAAAGTCGATTTCAATTGCCCGAAAAAGATGAAGATGGTACGAGTATACAACATGATGTACGCGCACCAAGTTCAAAGTTTATACGAGTATACGTGCACATTTTTCAACAACATTAAATCTATCGCAACAAACCCACACTAGCTAAATAATACTACGAACAACCTCCTTGTATATCAGCTCTTATATTATATTAGGTATTGTAATACCAGTACTTTAATATTCTGTTTCCTTTAACCTTCATTCGCGAAGTTGCATTTGCTCTCCGCAGAGTGACACGTATAAATAAAGTTTTACGGGCACTCCACGATTTTCATAATAGCATCTCCGAGGAGTCTGTGGACACATACGATGTAATCGCCAGTCTTGATCAAACCGAGCTTATCTCTCGCGTAAAGAATCGCGTTAGCAGATATCTCCTGAGGATGGCCGGATTGCGCGTGCCACTCCGCTGGCTCAATCATAGGTTTCAAACCTCTCGAGGCGAGCATTCGTCTCGCCGTGTTTTCGGGATCGTGTGTATTTTCTTCCATGTTGACGCACACAGAAAGGACGGGGCAGTCTGGACGGTACTTTGCAATCAATCGAGACGTGTTCCCAGATTTTGCGAGGGTGACAATTAATTTAGCTCCTACTTTTTGCGCCGACCGAACGGAAGAAGATGCGAGTGACTCTAATATATTCATCGGAACCGATTGGTACGCGAGAAGTTGTTGGAACACCGCCGCGGAGTCTATGTACGCTTCAGCTTCGCGGCAAATATCCGCCATGCACGACACAGCTTCTAACGGATAATCGCCCGCAGCCGTTTCCCCGGACAACATGACGCAATCGGTACCGTCTAAGATGGCATTCGCAACGTCCGTAGCTTCCGCTCTCGTCGGTCGAGGTGCGCCAGTCATGGACTCCAACATTTGCGTCGCCGTAATGACTGGTTTACCCGCCTCGTTACACCTTTTGATCATTCTCTTTTGCGCCAAGAAGATTTGCTCCATACGAATCTCCATGCCCAAATCACCTCTGGCAACCATCACGCCGTCTGATTTATCCACGATGTCTTCGAAGTTGTCCAAACCTTCCATGTTTTCAACTTTCGAGATGATTGAGATTTTCGGCGCCGCGTCACCTAAAACCGATCGAATGTAGTCTATATCCGAACCTTTTCTAACGAAGGAAGCGGCGATGAAGTCAACACCGTTCTTCACGCCCCAATTCAACAAATCGTCGCGATCCTTCTCCGTAATAGTCGGCAAGTTCACGTTCACGCCCGGCAAGTTCATGTTCTTTCGCTCGCCGAGTTTCGCGCTGTTTTCAGCCTTGACGACGACCGTGCCTTCCGCGACGTTGCACTTGAGCACGGTCAAAGTCAATGAACCATCCGCGCAGAGAATCTTAGACCCGACGGAAACATCTTTAGCCAAGTCAGGGTAAGAAACTGCGATCAACTTGTTGTTACCGACCGTGTCGTAGTTTGTCGTCAAAGTGATTTCGTCGCCGGCGTGGTAATGCACTGGTTCACCGTGCTCGAGCAAACCGGTACGGATTTCCGGACCTTTGGTATCTTGCAAAATCGCGCACATAATGCCGGTGTTCTCACTCGCTTGACGAAGGTTGTCCAAAGTCTCTTGGTGGTACTCGTGAGAACCGTGCGAAAAGTTGAACCTCGCGATGGACATGCCAGCCTTTAACATCTTTTCCAAGATGGGAACAGTTCGCGAGACCGGGCCTAGGGTGCACACGATCTTTGATTTGAACGCGGAACCATTTTGTTCTCTGTAATGATGTAATGAATGAATGATGATAAGTGTGAGTATGATGTTTCGATGATGTGAGTATTTTTTTTTGTAGACGAGAGAACGAGAGAAAAGATGGATAGAATAATAGTGACTCATATTTGTCATTCTCCAAGAAAAGAGCCCGAGTGAGAAAGAACACGCGCGCGCGCGCTCTTTCTCTCATACGAAATCACGAAATCCCCCTCGAGCGATGGACCGAGAACTCGCGTGAATCTCTCTCTCTCTCTTCCTCTCTCTCGCGCGCGCCGTTCGGCGAAAGAGAGAAGATCACGCGCAAAAAGAGTGACACAAAAAAAGTGCGGGGCTCAGGAAAAGAGTCCACACGAGAATACAATTTTATCCTCCTCTTCCGGAAAGAGAAAGAGAGATACATTTTCTGCTCAGACGACGACGACGAGGACGTACCCGTTGGAGAGAATGTGTTTGTGCACATCCTCCGTAGCACCTTGCGTCAAATCGACGTACGAGCCTTGCTTCTTCATTTTCTCTCACCTCACCGGGGTTAAAATATGAAGAAGAAGAAACAGCAAATAAAGACGTTCGTTTCGGTTCAAAGTTTGTTGTGGTTTGTGGTTTTTCACTCAAAATTTCTTACTTTCTGTTGTGTGTTTGGTTGCCTTGCATCAGAGGGTTTGGGAGGAAAAGGGTCGTTGTTGTTCATTAACACTGTGCGAAAAAGCGATTATAAAAATAAAGGAGTCACAGACACACGCATCATCACATCCATCGTCACACGACGACGACGCAAAACGAGAAAGAGAACAAAAAGAGGAAGAAAGAAAACATGAGTTTTGCCGCCGCCAAGCACACTTTCGTTCAAAGCACGTCCTCGGTGTTCGCCAACAGGAAGGAAAAGAAGAAGAAGAAGAATGTCATCGCTTTTTCTCCGCATCAAAAGACGCAAAAGAAGAATTTAATCGTCTCTGCTGAGGCGACGAAACAAGCCCACGAAGGCATCGCAGAGGCACACGAGTCAACGCTAGCGTCCATGCGAATGACATCTAGAAATTCTTCCTCTTCTTCTTCTTCTTCTTCTTCGGGTACGTACGCTCACGAAGGGATTGCCGAGGCGCACGAGTCTTCTTTAGCGTCGATGCGTTTGGCACCAGCTCGAGACGCAAACACGGCGACGACGAGTCGCCCATCGTCCAAGGCTGATGAGAAGGACGCGCTTTACTTTTCCGCCACGTGTCCATTTTGCCACAAAATTTGGATAACCATGCTCGAAAAGAACATTTTGTTCGACGGATTCGTGTGGGAAGATTTGGAAAATAAGTCCGAGGCGTTTTGCAAAACCTTCGCGACTGGGTCGCCGGATGCCGAGGCAAACCCGTCGGTACCGGTATTACGTCTTCCAAACGGTAAGGTCATGGTTGAATCAGCACTCGTGATGAACTATTTCTGTTGCAACGACACCTATCCCGGTGTCGATTTGCGTCCAAAGACTGCAGAGCAGAGATACGATGGACAATTGTTCGAAAACACGTTCAACACGGTCGTCCCGGCGTTTTTCAAGTGTCTCAGGGCGAAGAACGAAGCAGAATTAGAAAGTGCGATTAGTGAAGTTGAACACGCTTTAGCGAAAGCTGACAGATGCTTGCAAATGAACGCTTCTTTTGGTGGTGACAACGGGAATTATTGCTGCGGAAATCAGTTTACTTCTCACGACTGCGCGACGATGGGATTCCTTTCTCGACTGCGCGTTGTCTTGAAGCATTATCGCGACTACGATTTGAACAATACTTTACAAAAATTACCGTGGTTGAAATCGTGGGCTGATGCAGTAGAAAAACGCCCGAGTTTGCTGAAGACGTACGAATTAGTCCCCGGCATCGTTGGGAAATCATCTGTCGACGAAGCGTACATAGCGCACTTTGCTAAGTTTGTCTCGTGGTCAAGCGCGATTTAAGCGACCAGAAAAGAAAAAGAGAGGATTTATTCATTTCTTTGATCTAACAGATACCTAGGTACTCAGTACCGCTACATATAATACAACAAGTTTATCTAAATTAGAGCTATATCCATTTCGTCGTGGAGCTTTTTATAAAGGAAGATTTTTGCCCGTTCTCGTTGTTGTTGTGACTCTCTTTTTTTTTCAAAGACGTAACGCCGACGTCGTCTTTTTCATCTCTCCCGTTTTCGTTTGCGCCATACTTAGAAGCGCCATGAAAAGTACCGGCGTTGGAAACGCGCACGGTAGCTCCTTTGCCGTTCGCTAAAAACTCTTCGGCTGCTTTAGCGACTGCGATTGCTTTCTCTCGGAAACCTTGGAAAGAAGATACGTCGGAAGATCTTTCCGACAAGGCTTCCTCGTCGAAATCGTCCTCACAACTACCATCCTCCTCGTCGTCGAGAGAGTCATCGTCGTAATCGTCATCTTCGTAATCGTCATCGAAGCTCTCTATGCTACTATTATAAATGCGATTTCCTTTTTCAAAGTCCCTCAGGTTCGAAAAATCGGGATACGTGTTATCCTTGGTAGTTTGATAGATCTCCTCTTCCTCTCCGAGCGTATACAGTCTACTTTTGCCCTTACGCTTTGGACTGGATCGATCGAATGAACCCGTGGATCCATATCGTTTCAATTTGTTCTTATCTGACGTTTTTATGAGCAGCGCGATGACTGCTAACAAAACTGAAAAGAAAACAATCAACGGAAAATACAAGTAGGAAAAAGTCCACGAGAAACTTTTACTCCCACCTCCCGCGTCTAAGCTTTGCGCCATGCGCACCGCGTCGATATCGTCGAGAATTTTAGACGATTCTTCAACAATCTCCTCCATCTTCTTCGCCTCCTTCATTTGCTTCTTTTCTTCCTTGGCCTCGGCATCGAATTTTTTCCAGTTACCTTCCACTTGGACTTCGCCTTTATTCTTCATGTCTTCGAATTTTTCCTTCAATTCGTGGACAATCTCTGGATTAAGAACGAGCGAACGTACTCCAGACTGCGCACTTTCGGTGATACTTTCGGGATCGATAGTCGTTGCGTCTACTTCAGTCCAACCGAGTGTTTCCTCGGGATTATCTTTCGGCGTCGTTATCTTTCTGTCTCCGCGATCGAAAGATGACGAGGAAGAAGACGACGAAGACAACACTTTCTCTCGAGCGAGTTTTACGTTATTTCTTTGATTCTCGCTGTTCTCACCGCCGCTGCCGTCGACGGCGTGTACGGCATCTAAAACGTCCTTGAGCTCATCGTCCATGCGTTCAAAAGCCGCCGCACGAGGCGTGACATCTCTACCATCGATCATCGATTGCTTCCCGTCGCGAATCACCTCGTCGAGCTCGGACGAAACGTTCGTCAGTAGAGAGTCCTCGAACGTCGTCGTCGTCGTCTTCCTCCTCGATGTTGCATTTTTCATCCCACTTTCGTTGTCTTCCTCTTTAAATCCAAGCTCGGACCCGTCGTCTTTAATATTTTTACTGCTACTCTTATCAATGCTACCGGTATTCGACGCTTCGTCCTCTCCGTGGCTGTTGTGATGAATGCCGAGCTCTTCTTCGGTCAGTTCTTCCTCTTCTTGCATTTTTTCCGCGTCTTGTTCGTCTACTTTCATCTCGACGAGTTTCAGCGTCTCCTTTTCTTGCGTCTCGATATTATCGTTCAAAGACTTTTGCAAGTGCTCTAAAAGATGTTCGTCTTTTTCCAACTCTAACTCTGCGTCCAAAGCGTTCGTTTCTTTTGCTTCTCCTCTGTCTTCTTCTTTGTCTTCTTTTTCTTCGTCTTCTCTTTTTTTTCCTCCTCCTCCTCCGAGGAGTTCAAATCGATGGCGACCGCTCTTTTGCGAAGAGGAGGAACCGAGACTTGGGACAGAAAATGATGCGCCCCTTCTACTGTTCAAAGAAGAAGGAGAAGACGACGATGTTTGAGAGGATAAAATCGGCGTCGTCGGTGAAGAAACGTACCCGAGCGCGAAGAAGAGGAATGCGCATCCAAAAATCGCAAACTGGAAGACACCGCTTCTCTTTCTTGACGACCATGATGACGATGTTCTCATTGATGACGAAGACATCAATCTTTGTTCCTCGTCATCATTTTCTCTGTTATCGTCCTCCAGAGTACTGACACCACGATTACTACTGCCGTCGTCGTCGTCGCCGCGTAGTAATCGTGGTAGTGTGAAGAGGCCCATAATTTCTTTTTTTAAGGGGGCGCGCCCTCTTTTTTTCTGTCGCACTCTGAGAAAAAGAAGACGGAAGAAGCAAACGAGAAAAAGAGCAAAAAGAAGAAAAACTTCACGCGTTTAAAAAAACGATGGATGGATGATGGATGATGAAAAATGAAAAAAAGGCAAATCAAATCTTTCGATGGTTCTTTTCCTTCGTAAAAACGCTCTCTCATTCCTCATACTCGCACACGTCTTAAGACACAACAACAAAACACCTACTTACAAACAATGTTTGCTGCTACTCAACAAATCGCGTCCATCGCCGGCCTCAAGGCCACCAAGGTTCAGGTACGTTTTACTTCTTCTTCTTTACTTTTTGATCTTTATTATCCTTCTTCTTCTTCTTCTTCTTCTTCGCGATGAGGAGGAGGATGGCGATGGGAGACGATGAACATCATCGTCGAAAATGTGTAACATTTCTTTTGACGCGCGCGCGCTCGTGAGATGCACCAAATGTTCACGAAACGCTCCGAATATGAACGAGAGGGCACACGTGCACCCTTTTCTTCTTTATGTGCGCGTTTTATCGCGAATTGTACGCATCGTGCATCCTTTCTCTCCGCGTTTGTATTTTCAGACGAAGATAGCGCGTATCCCTTTCGAGATACTTGTTCTGAGATACGCTCCCTTGTCGTCCAAAAGAGATGAAAAAAAACAAAAAATGGAAAGAGATTTTTGACTGACCGGATCGTTTCCTTCTTTCTCTTAAATAAATAAAAAAAACAGTCCAAGTCCATCTCCAAGGTTGTCAAGGCTGACATCTACCCGGAATTCGGTACCTACCCGGGTGGGGGCGAATCCCCGATCATCCCGTTTGGCAACGAAAAGAACGCCGAGCGTGAAATCATCCATGGCAGATGGGCCCAATTGGGCGTCACTGGCGCCTGGGCCGCCGAGAACGGCACCGGTATCCCGTGGTTCACCGCCGGTACCTTGTGCACCCCGGATGACTGCACCGCCGTCGCGGACAAGTTCCCGGGCGCCGTCGCCCCGTTGGCGCCGGAAGGCTCTGGCTACCCGTCCTTCTGGAACGTTTTGATCATCGAAACCATCTTGGTTGGCGGTGCCGAAGCGTACAGAACTGGCTTGGCGGCCAACCCGTTTGACGACGGACTCGTCGCGGGTGACGTCTCCCCGGGTGGTCGATTCGACCCGTTGGGCTTGGCTGAATCTGGTGACTTGGAAGAGTTGAAGATCAAGGAATTGAAGCACTGCAGATTGTCCATGTTCGCGTGGTTGGGCTGCATCTTCCAAGCCTTGGCGACCCAAGAAGGTCCGATCGCCAACTGGACTGCGCACACCGCGGACCCGGTTCACGCGAACGTCTTGACCAACGCGGCCAAGGGCTTCGGCTTCTACTAAATACTACGCGCGCGCGTAGTATAGTGTAGTTCACTTATACCGAGATTTTTTCAACAACAAAAAAGACGGGGAGAGAGAAGCAGCTTTTCGTAAGAGGAGTAGTTTTTTTTTCGCTTGATGACATGTTTATGTTCTGAATTTAGAATTTGAGTTTAGCGTTGCGCTTTGTAATGATGATAACAGATTTTACTCTTTGGCATTGTCGTCGAATCTATCTTTTGTTTCACATGTACTTATATATATTGCGAGCTATTGTGTTTTCTACGTTTAAACTATTTTTGCATTCTATTCATAACGCATCTTCTTCGCTCATAAACGCCTTGTCTTCCCAAACCGCCCAGCCTTCTCCAGATGCCACGCATTTCCATTCTCGACCACCGACTTGAGTTTGATTCGGTGACCATTCGTCGTATCCTATCTTCATACAGATGGACGGTTCGTCAGGATCGAGATCCGAAGACGCGCCTTCGGTGACTTTGTTCGTCGAGTTAACGTTTCTGCGCGCTCCGATGCGTGCGGCGTAACCTTTGGCCGCATTGATAGAGTCCATGATCTGTATCGCGCTTCGAGAAGAGATACCAACTCGCTTTCGTATTTTAATGAGTGTTTTGATACACTCTCGTAACTGTCCGTTCGCCGCCTGCGTCCCATCAACCATGACTGTTTCTTTAGCAGTCCAGTGGTCGTAAAAAATAGTCGGCGTTCCAGGATGCGTCAAAATGTACGCGTAGCCTTCTTCCAATTTGTGTGATGGAAACGGCCAATGCTGTAAAGTTGATCCGGTATCGTGATTTTCGAGGAAGAGCACCGCTCGTGACGGCCATATGCCGCACAATCCAGGCGGTCGACCGTCTGGATCCATCAACCTCCAATATTCTCCCTTTGCGCACGCTTCTTGCAAGACACCTTTTGTGGTGAAATCGAAAGCGGCTGTGTTACCACCGGACGCATCCACCCAGTTGCACGTTCGTTGTCTGTGATTTCTTTGATCGTACTCTAAAATACCGTCCGTGTACGAGCACGTGTCCCAAAACTCTCCAAAAGCTAAAAACGGTCTCGTCGCTTCTACGTACTCGCCGGAATACACCCCGTTATATCCTTTAACGAAATCAAATCTCCAACCGCGGAATCCAATCTCATCTCTCAAATAGTTTAGCCACTCTTTTATGTCGTTTCGGATGGACTCGTTTCTGTGGTCGATGTTCGGCGCCGGACCGTAATCTTCCCCCGTCTTCGGGTTCCCGGTGCCGCCAAACGCGGGATTGCCCGAGCAAATCGCCGACTGATCCCAAGCCAATTTTCCTTCGTAAATGTTCCACCGTCCTTGTTCATCTTGCTGAGTCGCGCATCGATGATTGATTACGATATCCGCGACCGCAGTTATGCTTTTTTCGTTCAGTGTTTTCACGCACTCCTTCAACTCTTCTTCGGAACCGTAAAACGTGTTCAAGTTGTAAAAATCAGTCGGCATGTATCCTTCTTTAGAAACGGATGTCGTCGGTGGTGGCATCCAAACCGCGGTAAATCCAGCTCTGGCTATATCCGAAGACTCTTCTATGATGCGGTCGTACCATGTTTGAGAGAATTTCTCGCCCGAGCGACACGATTCCCAATTGAATCCTTGCAGAATAATTTCCTTTCCGTTTCCGCACGGCGTGGAGGGCAAAGGTCTCGCGAGCGGCGAAAAAAGTGGCGGTTGCGTCACCGTGAGTTCCTCTTCCTTTACTGCATTTTCTCTGACATCGATCAAACGCTTGTCGACTAAAGCTTCTTTCAGCTCCTTCGTGGGAGATATTCGTTGTGCTCTGGTTCGTCGTAAATCCAAATCGTCCAAGTACGGCACCACCGTGTCCGTTTCCTCGGCGAACTTCTGAAACGCTTCGGAGGCTAGAAAGTCCGCATCAACAGTTATCGATGGGGAATCCGGCGGTCTCAACGCAGCGGCTGCGGCAGCATCTTCGTACGCGTTTTTCGATTTCTCGCCGTTCGCCCCGAACGGTTTTCTCATGCTATCTCTAACCCGATCTCTCGTCGCGAGCGCGGCTTCCATCGCCGCCATTCTTCTTTCAAAGAGTGCGCGCAGATCGCTTCTTCCTTCATCTACTTTCATGCACTCTTCTTCCGCTTCTTTCGACAAAATTTTACCTTCTTCGTCGAACATATCGCACTCTAGCTGCGCGGATTTACGTTCGATTGAAACGAGCGCAGCGGCAGAAGCGGCAAGTTCGGCGGCGGCCAATTCCAACTGCTGCGCGCTTCGCACAACCGCTTCGGACTCTTTTCTCGCCTCTGACGACAATAACTGTCGCGCGTTTGGTTTCTTCCGGAGCAATTTTAACTCGCTCATCGCCGCTTGGCCATAAATATTCGGCATCGTGGATAATTGCTCTTTATTCTTCGCGAGAACTTTCTCCGTCGTTCCAACGTATGTCCCCGACAACTTTTCCGGCGTCAACTCCGGCGTGTACTTTTTGAACAAGTCTTCGGTCGTTTGAGTCGTGCTCGTCTCGCCGTCGATTGTGGGATTGTTTTCTGGTAGCAGCGAGTCTTGTAAGAACGCGCGCAAATCTTCCTGTTGCGTCTCGTCCAGCATCTTGTCGTTCAGTTGCACCCAAAAAATATTCTTCGCGCACGAAATCTCCTCCTCCTCCTCCTCCTCCTCCTGAGAAGAGGAGGACGAAGGGCTTCTCGTCGTCGTCGTCGTCGACTCGTTCGATGCAACGCTACCGTTCTTTTTCTTCTTTGTGGATACAGAAGCAGCATCGTAATAGTAATCTACCACGCAGCCAATCGCTTCGGCTTCGGCGAAGATGATATCCACCCCGTACGAGGTCAGCGAAGACGCGATGGACGCCAACTCGCCTCGTCGGTTCGGGCCTTCGACGAACACTTTCGTGCACTGATTCTTTCTACTATTTTTACTCATCGATGATGATGGCGATGGATTTTCCACGGTCACGGAGAGCGAGTTCTTCGATGACGAGGTTACAAAATCCCCCTCTTCTTTTTCTTCTTCTTCTTCCACGGGAGGTGCTGGAGAGGAGAAGAACGCGCTCGTGGTGGTCGTCTTTTCCAAACGCCGCCGCTGATGAGTCATTTTATCTCCTCCTTTTTTTAATCCGCTCCTCCTTTCCATATTCATTACATGCATCATCATCATCTTCGACGACGAAGAAGTACTAGTAGTCGCGTAAAATTCTCTTCTTCTGGAGACGAAGGACGAGGACGTGCCGCCGGTGGTGCTTCCCGTCCTCATCGTGTGCTCTTTCTCTTTATGTATCAGAAATCGGTTGGCGGGGGTTCCACCCGAATTTAGAATAAAGCGTTTCGATACTTTGATGACCTCCCCCCTCAACAAAATTACCATAGGTTTGAGAGTGAAGAAAGAGGTTTTTTGTCCTTTTTTTTTTCTTTTTCTCTTCTTTTTTTTTCATCAGTCAAATTCTTCACACATCATCCCCCCTCCAAAGAGTTTAAAAAAAGGAAACAAAAAAAAATGAATACGGTCGCGCGACGAGGACGAGGCCTGTTGTTGTCTGCGTCATCATCAGCAGCAGCAGCATCAGCAGCAGCCTCCTCTTCCTCTTCATCTTTCACTGCATCATCGAGAGTGCTTTCCTCTCTCTATTCCTCTTCTTCCTCTTCTTCTCGAAGCGAATTTCGATCGGCCTTCTCTGTTGTGGAGAAAAAAGGTCTCCAACGCGATCGAGCGTCGTCGTCCTCGTTTACAAAGTCCTCCTCCTCCACCTCTTCGTTCGCGAGACGCGGTAGTAACACTAGAAAATGGATTTCCACGTCTGCGACGAAATCTTTCTCCTCGGAAGGAGGAGAAGAAGGGGCAAAACCAGCAGCAGTCGACGACGATACCGTCGTCGTTGATTTATCGAAGGGTGAAAACACGACGCCGCCTTCGAGTAAAATACTAAAACTCGCCGAAGAGATTGTGAAATTAAACATGTTAGAGATTAATGATTTGGGGAACATTTTACAAGAGAAAATGGGCATTAGTGACCAACAGTTATATGGTATGGGCGGTGGTAGCATGGGTATGGGTGGAGGAGGAGGCAGCGGCGGAAACGTAGCCGCCGGGGGCGGAGACGCCGGGGGCGGGGACGCCCAGGCTCCGGAGGCTGCGCAAACGGAGTTTTCTCTCAAGCTCGATGCCTTTGACGCGAGCTCGAAGATTAAGGTCATCAAAGAAGTCCGCGCAGCTACTGAACTTGGATTAAAAGAGGCGAAAGATTTAGTCGAAGGCGCGCCGTGTGTCTTGAAGAAAGGTCTTTCGAAAGCCGACGCTGAGGCTATGATGGCGAAAATTGTCGCCGCCGGGGCCACGTGTTCGCTCGAATAAAAAAAAGAGAATATCATTATTATTATTAATACTACTATTATGATCGATTCATCATAACCTCTTCTGGTACCTACTACGCGCATATATTTTCTTCTTATTATTATTATTACTAAAGGAGTACGTGGTGGTATACTTCCCTCCTCTTTTGTTTCTAATCCTTTTTTAGTAAAATCAGAGGCAGAGAGCAGGAGAGAGAAGAGAAGAGAGGCAAAAAAAATGGCCGACGTGTACTCGTATCACAAAAAAACAAGATAGAACTCCTCTTTCACTAATCCTTCAAAGAAAGACATATCGCGCGCGCATATTATCTCGTATATATATTTCACATATATACACACATACACACGCATTTACTATTCATCACGCATTTAAAATGAGCTTTGCTATTTCCCAAACGTCCTTGACCGCGCGATCCTCCTCCGCGTTCACCTCCTCCGTTCGCGTGAACAGGACCACCAGAATGGCATCACGTCACTCTTCCTCGTCATCGAAGGTGTCTCTGGTGACGAAATGCGAAGGTCCTACGGCGAAGAACTTGGAGATCATGAGAAAGTTTTCGGAACAATACGCGCGATCGAGTGGAACGAAGTTTTGCATGGACAAATCTGTCACCGCAGTTGTCATTCAGGGTACGTTTTTATCTATCACACAAACCTCTTCGTTATCTTTCGGTTTGTTTTCCGATTGCTTTTTTTCCTCTGTTTGTGCGTGTATCTCCGACCCAAAGAGAGGAAGAGAAGAAAAAATTCTCTTCACGAGGGGGCATTCACTCGATGATGATGACGATCGAGATAACTATCGCACGATCTCATTTGTATCATCCAACTGATTTCCTTTTCTCCTCTTTGTCCCGCCGCTTTTAATGAAACAGGTTTAGCCGAGCACAAAGATACTCTCGGCTCGCCGCTGTGCCCGTGCCGTCACTACGACGATAAAGAAGCCGAAGTGAAGGCTGGTTTCTGGAACTGCCCGTGCATCCCGATGCGCGAGCGAAAGGAGTGTCACTGCATGCTTTTTCTCACCGATGATAACGATTTTGCCGGGGATGACAGCACGATTACGATAGAGGAGATTAACGAAGCGATCGAAGACATGTAAGTAGTAGTATCCAGAGTGTCCGAGAAAGAGAAAGAGAAAAAAAGTAAGAGTAGAAAAATGAGAGGGTCTTATTAATAAGCTGTTGCTGTGTAATACTAAATCGAAAACAAACGTTATATAGAAAGAAAGAAAGAAAGAAAGGAAGAAAGAAGGAGAACGAGCTCACGCGCTTTTACAAGTAACTATGTCTTCTTCTCATTTATATTTTTAAAAGCGTATGTGTAAGTAATAGGAGTTTCTTCGTTTGATTAAAAGCATTTTCTGTGCACAATAGAAGGTCCAGCCTCGTCGTATTCAGACTTCGCGATCCACATTTGCTGAAACGTGGACAAGGACGCCAAAATAGAACCACCAATCCACACGGAATACTTTCTCTCCGGCGGCGCGACAACCTTAATCTTCATAGAGGACGGCGCTAAAGCGGTCAACTCCTTTGAGACTCTATCGGCGATACCCGGGAACATGGTTGTCCCGCCAGACAAAACAATGTTCGCGTACAAGTCCTTACGAATATCAACGTCACACTTCATGATAGAGTTGTACGTCGTTTCGTGGATCCCCGCCGCTTCCATACCTAACATAGACGGTTGGAACAACACTTCCGGGCAACGGAATCTTTCCGAACCAATCGTGATGACTTGACCATCCGGTAACTCGTACGATTTCTCCAAAGAGGAGGAGCCTTCCGCCGTGGCCATTTCTTCCTCAAAATCCTTGGCGACGTACGCCAACTTTTCCTTAATATCGCGAACGATTTCCTTCTCCGCGGTCGTCGTGAACGAATAGCCTCTTTCAGTTAAAATTTTCACCATGTAATCAGTCAAATCTCTACCGGCGAGATCGATTCTAGAGATGGCGTGCGGCAAAGCGTACCCTTCGTAGATTGGCACGGTGTGCGACACACCATCACCGCAATCCAAAACGATACCAGTCGTACGACCAGAGGCGTACAAAGACAACACCGCTTGAATAGAAACGTACATCGCCGGGACGTTGAACGTTTCAAACATGATTTGACACATCTTTTCGCGGTTCGCTTTCGGGTTCATCGGCGCTTCGGTCAAAAGAACCGGATGTTCTTCCGGAGCGACCCGCAGTTCGTTGTAGAAGGTATGGTGCCAGATCTTTTCCATATCGTCCCAATTAGTGACAATACCGTGTTCGATCGGATACTTCAACGTCAAAATACCTCTCTTACTTTGCGCCTCGTCGCCGACGTATGAGTCTTTTTGGCCCATGCCGACCATCACGCCTTGGTGTCTCGGGCGACCAACGATGGACGGAAAGACGGCTCTCGGCGCGTCGTCGCCGGCGAAACCAGCTTTGACCATACCGGAACCGTTATCGCACACGAGCGCGGAAACTTCAGCATCTTCAGCCATGTTTATAATACGTTTCTTTTTATTATTCTTTTTTTTACTCTATTCAAAAAAATGTACGAAAATAAATTGTGTGTGTCTTCTGTTTGGAGAAGTGATCGATCGACGCTTCAAGAAGGTGCCTGTTTTTTAAGAGTGATGAAAGAGAGCGCGTGTGAGTGAAAGAGAGAGAAAGGATCGACGAGAGAAGACGACTCCTCCCGACGACGACGACTCGACGGTTTGAACCACGAGAAGGCAATAAAAGAACAAAAGAGAAGAAGCCCAAGGAGCCCGCGCGAATATAATTCATAAGTAGTTATAAAAAAGAAGAGAGATCACACGACGACAACAACACCAACAACAGAGGAGGAAGGAGCTTTCTTTTTTTGGCGCGCAAAAAGAGTATATAATCTTTCCACCTCTTTCCCCGCGAGAACGAGGAGACGTTTTGCGCCGATCGCAACAAGGCGAGACGAGACGAACGCGAAAAGAGATCGTCCCTTCGTTGACGTCGACGGGATGATCGAAAAGAAAGAGACAACGTAGTGTAAACAACGTACCGAACCAAACAAAAGAATGTGGCGATCGGAAGAAAGTTTTGTGCTTTTGCCGTTTGGACGAATTTTTGGTCAAAGACAAAAAAAGCCTCCACCACAAACATAAAGTGTAGTTTTGAGTACTCGTGGAGAAGAAAAAGAAAGAACGCGCAGCCGAGACAAAAACATTAGCACACAAAGAGAGGACAACAATAACGCGCGTGCATATGCATACTACTATAGCGCAGTACAAAATTCTTCTTCCTTTTCTTCTTCTTCTTCTTCTTCTTCTACGTAAGACTACTTATACAACCACGGCTATTTTTATTTAACGTTATTCTCTCGCGAGCGCCGAGCGATTGAAAACTAAACTACTTGGCGAGAGAGATGTACAAAACGTTGTTTCCTCTGATGAATGCGTCGCCGTATTTGTTCTTAAGCTGACCGTTGACGTATTCCTGTTTTATCGAGATGAAGAGAAGAAAAATGTTGCGTTAGTTTCAGTAGTGTGGCGCGATTCTCTAAAAACTCGTTGCTTTTACGAGAAAAGACGACAATCAGTACGTACCTCTGTGTGTTCCATTGCAATGTTCATGTATCCGTCTAAGCACGCTAAAATTCCTGTTTTTCAAAAAGAAGAAGAAGAAGAAGATGTGTCAATGTCACGAACAACACCGCGATTGATGTGTACAAGCGTCGTCGTGTAGAAGTATAATAACAAACGAACGAACGAACGAACGATCTCCTTTTTTCTCCGTCCTTGTGAGACAGCAAAATTCATTCACTCTATCAAAATACCTCGATAATCCACTCCAGAGTTTAACTTCACGACGACTCGTTTCCCTCGGATAGATTTTAAGAAATCTGCGGGTGTTTTTGATGCACTCGTCGTCGTTGATGCTTCCATGAATATTATTATTATTATTAGAGAAATGTAGTATTGAATGAATGAAGCGCAATTTTGAGTGGTTTCAAGTGCAACGTCTGAACTGATTTTGAGGCAAATTTTGACAAATTTTGAGAGAAGAGTTTTCACTCGAGGCGACCCTAAAAAAAAACGCTCTGAATAAGAGTCATTTCAGAAGCAACAACGAACAAGAACATCACATCATTCTTCGGGAAACAATAATCAACATCACGACGACGATAATGAGTGGTACGATTTCATCATCATCCTCGATGATGCACCGATCTTCTTCTCTCGTTCGAGGAAGTAAAAACAACAGTGGTACTAACAGTAATACGAATAATCGATTATTGTTTCTTTCGAGGCGGAATAACGAACTCTCCGCCTCTCGTCGTCGTCTTCGCGCGAACGCGGACAGTGCCTCGTCGTCCTCCTCTGAAGGCAGTGGCGTCGCTTTCGAACGGTTGGTCGAACCTCTGATTAAAACGAAGAAAGAGGACGATAAGTTAAACGAAGGCATCGCGGCTTTCTACGATCAGAGCACGCCGTTATGGGAGGAAATTTGGGGCGACCATTTGCACCACGGGTATTACCCGAACGGCTCCGCGGACGGCGTCGATCACCGAGCCGCGCAAGTGGACATGATCGACAGAGCGTTAGATTGGGCGTCAATTTCGAATAAGAAGAATGTCTTAGACGTCGGGTGTGGGCTCGGTGGAAGCTCGAGATATTTCGCCCGAAAGTGGGGGAAGGACGTGAAGGCGACCGGCGTCACGTTGTCGCCGGTGCAAGTCGCTCGAGGTAATCGTCTCGGAGAGGAGCAAGGTTTGGATCAACAAGTCAACTTACAAGTCGCGGATGCGTTAAAAATGCCCTTCGAGGATGCAAAATTCGATTTTGTGTATTCGATGGAATCAGGAGAACATATGCCGGACAAGAAAAAGTTTGTGGGCGAGTTAGCGCGCGTGTGCGCCCCCAACGGGCGAATTTTAATCGTCACTTGGTGCCACCGAAACTTGAAAGAAAACGAAACTGAATTAAAAGAAGACGAGCAGAAACTTTTGAAACGAATTTGCGACGCTTATTACTTACCCGCGTGGTGTTCGAGCGACGATTACGTGAAGCTCATGAAAGCGGAAGGATTGAAAGATATCAAAACTGAAGATTGGAGTTTAGAGGTGCGACCGTTTTGGCGAGCGGTGATTAAAACGGCGTTGACTTGGAGAGGGGTATTAGGTTTGTTTAAATCTGGGCCGGAAACGTTGCGAGGCGCTCTGGTCATGCCGCTCATGACGAAAGGATTGAAAGACGGCACCATCGCGTTCAACTTATTGACGTGCGTGAAAGAATAATCGAGTCGCGAAAAGAAGACGATGAAAAATGAGGAACGAAACAGAAGAAGATCGTGTAACAAACAAGGCGGGTTTAGGCTCAACTCGCGCATGTGATGTATGTAAAATGGAAAGAAGATAAAGAAGAAGCCTTAGGAGCAAAAGCATTAGTAAAGTGTATTTGTGAAACTAAAACCTATTATTACTCTCTAAAAATCTCCAAAAATGATTACAAAACTCTCGTCGGCTCTGGCCCTCTCGTTACTACTATAAACGCCGTCGCAGCTATTAACATAAGAATGTACCAAAAGACTATCAAATAATTGACCGTCGCATCTGTAACGGCCGGGTGGTGGAACGCCAAGGTTATAGTTACCCACGATAACAACACGACAGCCGTGCCGCTGTTTCGGTGATATTTCTTTGTTTGCGCGACGGCGTGTTCGCTCATTTTCGCAACCCGCGCGACCCCGGTCTTCTTAAATCCTATCACCCCAAACGCCACCGCTCCGAACACGGACACGAATAACGTTAATAAACCGAATTTTGAGTGTAGCGTCGTGAAATGGTCGCTTCCTTTTCTCACTTTGTTTTCGTAAATAGCGCACACTCCACAGCTGAAAAAGAAAATTCCTAGAGATTGAACGAACGCGTGTACAATCAACGCTCTCGTTCGTCTCAAGTCCTCAAACCGTCTCAGCTTGAGAGCGATTAACGCCCCGAGTGGTAAACACACGCCAAACGCTCCAGTCATGCTAAATATGTGCGTCTTTAATAACTCGTTGGGATGTGAAGAAAAAGTATGATAAACTGTGATTGCGAAAAACGCAAGCGTGAGACAAAGAGCACATTCGACGGCGTTTTGCGGGAAGACGAGGAAACTGAGATCCTGCGAGAATCGAGGCCCCACGACGAGCTGAGAAGAAGAAGAAGACAAAGAAGGAGAAGGAGAAGACGTTGTTGTTTCGCTTTTTCCGCCGCCGCCGCTCTCTACTAACATGGCCTCGTCCAACATATGTTCGTATTTTACTCCCTCGCGTCGAGATACAAAATTCTGTTGTCTGTTGTTGTTGTTGTTGTCATAAAAACAACGAAAGATGTCAGTTTTGAAAATACACGACAGTCGTCAAAAATCACGAACTAAAAATAGAGTTGTTTGTTGTCGATTGATGGTGCTTCGTGTGGTAGTGTTTTGACTGACTCTCCGAAAATACACAAAAACACACACGCGTTCGCGTAAAAAGTATCATCGAAACCGCCGGAAACGAATGTCGTCGCCGAGTATGTCGTCGTCGCAAAACAACAAAGTGTCTTTAAACACGACGACACTTTTAGCGTTGAACTTGGTCCAAAATAAGAAACTGCTTCTTACGAACGAAGGGCAAAGAGAAGAAACAAAAGAGACAAAGAGGAAGAAGAAAATAAAAGTTGAACAGGATGGTGTTCTCGAACGAGCGAACAACACTAATGGAATTGAAACGCCGTCATCTCTGTTGTCACAGCTGACTGGCGAAGCGCGTTTGCTCGAACGACGCCGACGACGAGAACAAAGGAACGAAGAGAGGAAGCAACGAATAGAAGAACGCAAAAAGAATACGTCGCCGCAGAAAGCGACGACCCGATTGGATCCATCAACATGGTGTACTTTAGAAGGAATGGTTGGGGGTCGCGTCCTTCAGCCGCAAGATCGCGTCGTGCATAGAAAGAAGCGCGTAGAAGTTGCTGAGATAACGACGCCGAGAAAAGGACGGAGACCGTGGAGCATGAAAAACGACGACACGCACTTGAAGATGTGCATGTACGCGACAACGTCATCGACATCAACATCGTCATCATCATCGTCGTCGTCGTCGATGACGACATCTAAAACGACCTACTCGAAAGGACCCATGTTTGCGCTGTTACAACCATTAGCTGTTTCTTGACGTTGATAACTTTCTCTTCTTCTGCTTCATTCTTAAAAGATGCTAAAAAATTATTACGCGTATCGATACTACTCGTCGTACTTCGATTAATCTGCTACCCTCTCTGCTAACTTCCTCCTCTTTTCTCTCTATTACTAAATTATTTCTTCTTGAGTTTCATATTCAGTTTACACTCTTTGCAATACCATTTCCCTTTCAACTTTACGGTCGGGTCCAACCCGACGCACGAAAAGTGAAACCATTCTATTTTACATTTATCGTTCTCGCAGCCAACCATCTCGCCGAAACTCACGCGTTTGCAATAACAGTACGTCGGTTCGTTCGGATCGGCCTCGTTCACGTAATACGGCGACCCGACTTGATCGTTCTTCTTATCGTTTTGTCCTCCTTGCGCGTTCGGTTTGTTTTTTGGATTCGCGTTCGTGTTGTTCCTCGCTTCGTCCTCGAACACTCTCAAGTCTTTGTCCAACTTTGTGATGTGTTCGTCGACTAAATCGTACGCTCGAGCCGCTAAAGCGCACTTCTCGTCCGCGATTTCCAGGCATAATTTCACGCTCTTGTCGATGCGTTCCTCGAGAAGTTCTTTCTTTTTCTTCCTGCTCTCTTCGTCTGAATCGTCGTCGTCTTGTTCGTCCACGTCGTTCAATTTCCGTTTTTTGTTGTTGATGTTGATGTTGTTGTTGCCGTCCTTCCCAGTCGTCTGATTCGTTTTTGTTGTCTCTAAAGCTCGTAAAACGAAAGTTTCCACCTCCGAGTGCACTTTATCGCTGACAGATGCGGACGTCTCGTCCAAAGCTTTCAGTCGTTGCAAGTAAGAGACTAAAGTCGTCGGCACGTTCGCCGTGTTGTCCGCGAGTACCGTCGCCGTGGTTGTCTGCTTCATTTTATTTTATTTTTGAAGACGGAAGAAGAAACAGAAAGCAAAGAGAGACCAACAAAAAAAAATGAAAAGAGACAAAAAGAAAAAACCAAAAGGAGGACGAGGGAAAGAGTGTTTGTTGTCTGCGAATGGAGAGAGAGAGAGGGAAAGAAAGAAAAATCGTCGTCACTTTTTGTAGTACGGAAACAACAGTAGAAGTAGATACATACACACGCAAAAATGTCTTTCACTGCATCCACTGCAAACATGCAAAGCTTGTGCGCGTCGTTCAGAGGCCAATCCTTGAACAACAAAACCGCAACCTCCTCGGCGGCGACGACGAGAAGAGCGACCCCGTCGAAATTTTGCGTCAATGCCGCATCGGTCGGAAAAGTGAAGTTTGACGGCTCCTCCAATGGCGAAGCGAACTTAGATTTGAAGGTTGCCAGAAACGAAGTTGCGAAAGGGATTGTGCACAAATACGTCGTCATGGTTAGACAAAACGCGAGAAGGGTAAGTGTGTCGTACCGGAACTGATTCCGCCGATTTCGTCGTCTCGAAATTTTTTCGCTTAAAAACCTCTTTCTTATCTCGTTTCCTTGCTTTTTGCGCCCAAATCTGCAGCCTCACGAGGCGGCGAAATTTGTTTATGAAATCGCGCACCTCCACGGCGCATGATGTTCTCACGCGCTGACTTTGAAATCTTCTGTTACTGTAATATCATCATAAACACAGGGTACGGCATCAACCTTGACGAAAAGTGAAGTTCGAGGTGGCGGTAGAAAGCCGTACAAGCAAAAAGGGACCGGGAACGCTCGTTTGGGTTCGAAGAGATCTCCGTTACTCCCGGGCGGGGGCGTTACGTTTGGCCCGAAGCCGAAGGACTGGAGCATTAAGATGAACAAGAAAGAGAGACGATTAGCGATGGCGACGGCAATTCAATCTGCGGCTTCTTCTATGATTGTCGTCGACGGCATCAACTCTGGCGTTACCGTGCCAAAGTCCAAGGCGTTTCAAGACGCTTTGAAGTCGTGGGGGGTCAACGTCAACGACGAGAAGACGTACGTCATCACGAAGGATGCGCCAAAAGAGGTTGAGTTGGCCACGAGAAACATGGCGAGAGTTGTGCACGCGGATATCACCAAATTGAACGTCTACGACGTCTTGAACGCGGACAAGGTTGTCGTCGACGAAGCCGCGCTTGGGTACTTGAACGATTTCTACGGCGCCGCGGGAAGAGCGTGGGCTTAAAAAGAATTAAGGTTCACATATTATTTTCTTACATACATACAACAAAATATACCTATTATAGCCCTTGTGTAATTAATTATTGATAGTACGAAGTGACATCGACCAACTCTAATCGAACGAACAAATCCGTGCCTCCTGGAATTTTGGTGGTTCCGTCAGCTAACACGACGTCGTTCGCGCCAAAGCCTAACTTCTCCGCCGGTATTCTTAACTCGCGTATCCCGCCTCTTTTCATCGTCGACACGCCTTCAACTATCCCTTCGCACAATGGCGTCAACAACGGCTTCCCACTCTTGTAAATAAACGCGATCGGTTTCCCGGTTTTCTTCGTATCCACGTACACGACGTTTGGATCCTCCGCGTTGGACATCTTCACCTCTACGCCGACAAAGTTCCCTTTATTCGGCATACCACCGCCCCCGATGCGAACGTCTTTTATCTTCAAACCGCTCTCTGAAACCGTCTCCGATTGCTCGTCCACGTCTTTATCGATTTCCAACAACGATTTCACAATCTCCCCGCCTTCCACTAACGCCAACACGGCCACGAGAGACAACCCACCGACGATGCCAAACCTTTTCGTGAGCGCTCGGGAAAGCGTCGCCGCCGGGTCGAACAAGTTCACCCCTTTACTTCCCAACTGTTTCTTCTTCGTCTTCTTTAAACCGTCTTCTTCGTCCTCCGTTTTTCTTCCGAACAAGGCGTTATCCACCGCGTCGTTCGTTTTCGATACATCTTTTTTTTCGTCATCTTCATCGTCACCGTCACCCGTCGTCGCTTTCGTCAGAACACTACTCCTGCTCTTCTTCTTCGCAGAAAAAGAAGAAGAAGAGGAAGAAGATGCTTTCGCCGAGGAGCGGGCTCTTCTGGCAGAAGAATAAGAAGACAAAGTGTTGTGGAAAGTACTACTACAACAGAAGCTGTTGTTGTTGTTCGTTGTTGTTGCTCTCATCATCATCTTCTTTCGGTTGCGTCGTTTTTGTGCAAAAAAAATCGAAAGAAAAAAAAATCATCATTTATTTTATTTTCAATCAAAATGAAGAAGCAGAAGAAGAGGAAAGACGACGACTTGTCTCGATTCAACTCCTCCTCTTCGGAGGACGAAGAAGAAGAAGAAGAAGAAGAAGAAGAAGAAGAGAAGGATGAGAGTATTAGAAGAATCAAAAGTGTTGTGACAGGAGGAGGAGATGAAGACAAAGAAGACAAAGAAGACAAAGGAGAAGAAGAAAAAAAGCGTCCTCCTCGTCTGAATGTGGCGGAGAGAAAACGACTGAAGAAGAGAGACGCGCAAAGCGCGAAAACGGAGAGACGAAAGAGAGAAAGAGAGCGAATGGAAAAAGCACGCAGTAATAACAACAACACTTCTTCGAAGGCAACGGAGGAGGAAGAGAAAGCGAAGAAGAAGAAGAAGAAAAAGAAAAAGAATGCGTCAATAAAAGAAGACGAAGGTGACGGCGGCGACGTAACAGAAACGGAAGAAGAAGAAGAAGAAGAAGAAGAAGAAGAAGAAGAAGCAACGACAGAAACGGGAATGGAAACTGAAACGGAAACGAGGAAATCGAAGAAAAGGAATCACGCGACGTTTGAAGTCGAAGGCGTGGCTTTAGACGACGGGACTTTAGTGCTCGTAGATAAGAGAAGTTTAGTCGTGTATTCGAGCGAAGAGAGAGACGGGAACGGCGAACACAAGCGCGTAGGCACGTGGGACGCAAAGACGAAAACAGTCATCAAGAGCGACGACAAAGACGATGGTAACGCGAAAAGGAAGTTTGATAATGGTGATAGTAGTAGTAATAGTAGCAGCAGCAGCAGCGACGGAGAGGAACAAGACGACGACGATGGTAAGAATAATTCGTCGTCATCAGAAGAAGAAGAAGAAGTAGAAAAGCAAGAACAACGAGAACGAGAACACACGACGCCGGTAAAGTTAGACGTGAACCATGCGTTCGAGTGCAATCCAGACGACCATTGCGAGACGTCCTTGGAGGCGCACAAAGACATCGTAAACTTTTTGAACATTGTCGCGTCTCAAAAGAATAAGAAACCGTCTGAATTAATTATTTACGATCCGTATTATTGCGCTGGAGCGACGAGACTGAACTTTACCGAGCTCGGATTCCCGAACGTCATCAACGAAAACAAAGACTTTTACGAAATGGTTGCGAAAAACAAAGTCCCCGAACACGACGTTTTCGTGACAAACCCACCGTATTCGGAAGAGCACGTGGAGAAGTGCGTCACGTTTGCGGCTAAAAATATGACGCAATTCGGTCGGCCGTATTTCATGCTCGTTCCGAGCTACGTCGTGTGTAAACCGTATTTCGTGCCAGCGCTCTTGACTGGAGGCGCGCAAGGAGCGGAAGAAAGAGAAAACACGAAGGAGGAAGACGCTGAAGACGATATGAACATGCATAAGAAACGTGGTCAAGTCTTGCCATTTTACATCGCGCCAACGAAGCGTTATTATTACTTCACGCCGAAACCTTTAGCAAAACTGAGGAATAAGAACATCGACGAAAATGGCATCGAGAAGAAACGCAGAGGTCACGTCGGAAGGAGAGGTGAACGAACGTCTCCGTTTCTTTCGCTCTGGATATGTGGGTTCGGCGATGACCAAATTGAAGCCTTACGAATGCACAAAAAGTTGCGGAGAGAACAAGTAAAGCATTACGTCGTCGCGAGAAACCCGAAAGAAATTCCATTGAATGTTTTAGACGAATGGGATCCTCGCCGCCGGGAGGACCCGTCACCAAAAAAAGCAAACATCCAGGACAAGAAGAACAAGAAGAAATACTTTTAGAATAACTACAGTAGCTAGCGAGAATAACATGTACTACGTGTTTATAGGAATCTAAGGACTAATTTTTTTCGTGAGCATGTATCTTGCCGTGCTCCTCTTTCTTTTCTTCCCCGCGACCATGCGCGTGATGCGAATTCCGGTTTTTGAATACCGGTAATCAAAAACGCGTGACTGTGTGCTCGCCGTCTTTCGAGTGGTCCTTATCGCACGGCACGCCGTCGTGTGAGTGGCCGTGGTGTCCGTGGCCGTGTTCCTCTTTCTTTTCTTCCCCGTGACCGTGCGCGTGATGCGAATGCCCGTGACCCGTGTGCTCGCCGTCTTTCGAGTGGTCCTTATCGCACGGCACGCCGTCGTGCGAGTGCGCGTGAACAGCTTTAGTATCTTTCGGCACCTCTTTCTCCTTCATGACGACTTCGCCGTCCTTCGCCGCTTCTTCGGACACGTTCACTTGAATTTCGTAGGACGTTTCCACCTCCCCTTCGTTGTTGTGTAACGTCACTTTAATCGTATTCTTCGCCTCGGATATTAATTCAACCACGGACATGTTCCCATTCACGTCGTTAATTTTAAGCGCGCGCCCACTAAACGATGTCGCCATCACCCCGACGTGCGTCGTCCCTTTCGGTACTGTCAACGCGTACGAGAAACATTTCGAGCCGTCGAACGAAGGCTTTAAATCTTCCGTCGAACTTAACTTTGTCTTTGTAAATCCTTTGGCTTCTGCGGAGCGTAAATCTTCGCCCTCGTTGAGAGGAATTTGCGCGGTAAACGAGAGGAAGTTTAAGAAGGCTGAAGAGGAAGAGGAGGACATTCTCTTCTTCTGTTTTATTATACTACTACTACTACTGTGTGTGTGTGTTTTTGTGTGTTTTTGTGTGTGACGTTCTAAACGTTGTTGTTGTTGGTATACTAAAGAAGAGCGTTAAATATAACAAATGAAGAAAAGCGTGTGCCAGTTTTTCTTCATATTTTTTTTCCAACGAACGAAAATTTTCTTTTTCTTCCGTCAGTCTAGGGAAATGGACTTATAAGTCCCCAGTATTTTTAGGGGAAAACCAGGAATTTTCGATTTTTTGGCCTAAAATCGAGCCTTTTTCCCTATAACGACGGGGACTTATAAGTCCATTTCCCTGGACTGTCCGTCTGTTCTGCTCTTTGCAAAAGGAGGGAAAAACACACACTTTTATCCTCCAAACGCACACAAAAACACACACACACAAAACGTTTTTATTACACACGCTTTTTGTGGGACGATGACGACGAGTTTGACCACTAGTAGTATTACTACGACTACTACTACAAGATTACTGTATTCGTATTCTCCTTCTCCTTCGTTGTTGAAAGGCAGCGCAAAACGACGCGTATCATCATCATCGAGAAAAATCATCGTGAGAAGAAAACAAGTTATTCCATCATCATCATCTTCTTCTTCTTCTTCTTCTTCTGCTGCTGCTGCTGCTGCGACGACAAAAACGACACAAAGAACTGAACTCAGAGGGAAAGAGACGAGAGCGAGGAAATTATCCGTTCCGTATAAAGATGGGAACAAAGACTGCGACGTTCTCGTAAACGACGAGGCGAAGGAGAAAATCATAGCGAGAAACTGCTCGAAATACGTCTCTTTAATCGACGGCGAAAATCCAAAGTTGAAAATATTGTTGAACGTCATAGAAAAAGACTGGGACAGAATAGGCGTGAAGAATAAAAACGCCGGACATCACACGCTGTGGCCAGAAGCGTTCGAAGCCGGAAAAGCTTTGTTAGAGGAGTGTTTCCCGGAGGAGTGTTCGCCGGAGTTTGGAGGCGAGGTGTTAAACGGCGTCGGATTCGTAAACGAACCAGAGTTTCAAAAGACGCGCGCTATCGATTTTATGCAAAGAAGACCAAAAGGCGATTTCACGCACTGTAAATATAATCCGTTGCCGAGATTACACCGAGACCCAGATGCGATCGATTACAAGTCCCCGAACTGGATGGAAACAGCCATGGAAAATTCCGAGGAGTATTCGTATCGGTATTATAACGTTTGGATCTCGAGGACGCCGAAAGATCCAACCGGACAAGTCTGGGATAATCCGTTGTTAGTCTTGTTGCCGAAAGATGGTGGCTCAAAGGAGTGGAAATACGACATTCGAACGGAGAAAGATAATTTAGACGAAAATGGGAACGAAATTAAACCGCCGTCGGCGTTTGAGCAGATCAAATCGAACCCGATGGCGGCGGCGCCGATTGTTATGAATATGTTTTCGACCAAGAAAGGCAAAGATTTCGGCGACGCGACCGATCCGAATTATTTAGCACGAGGGAGCCCAGAGCTCATCGCAGACGACGAGCACGAGTGGGTGACTGGACCATTCGTCGCGTTTGATTCGTTTGATTGTTGGCACGGGTCCGGGAAGTGGGATTCTGACGCGAAGAAGAGTTTGATCGAGGGGTCGAAAAATCCCATGGAGGCGCGCTCGGAAGCCGCGAAAGGTAGAATTTCCATGGAGTTACGGTTTAGAGCGCGGTGTAAACCGAACAGCAGGGAAGGTTTAGCCTGGAGTCCGGTGAGTGCGGCGTATAGAAGTAACAAGTTTACTGAAGATAGCGTGCGACCGAGCGAGCAAACGTACGATTTAGTGAGCGGTAAAGCTTTATAAGAATCTTTGTATTATACGCATCTACCGGTACCGGCAGTACTCGTCCAATAAATGTACGTAATAACTTTTTAGAAATATTATATACTTTTAGTACTAAAAGCGAAATGCAATGATGAATCTTTTTCAAGTGAAGCACGCAAGCGAAGAATGCTTTCGTCGTCGTCGTCTCTTTTGTCGTACGATGCGATATAATTACGCCGTGCCTCTCTTTTGGTACCTCGCCGGCAAACCTGGCATGAGCGGCGGCAAGACTTCCATATCGTCACCCGGGCCGCCCAAATCGTCGCCGCCGTTGGAAATCAAGATGATCTCCGCCACGCCTTCGCTCTTCTCCAAGGCTACCGCGTCCACGTTCGGGCCGAAAAACTTGGAAAACTTACCCATGAATCCGTCCCACTCTTCTTTCGTAATTTTCGGCGACTCCATGGTCAAAACGATCGCGTACCTTCCATTCACCATTTGTTCGGACACGCCGACCAATTTCGGTCTTTGTCTCTTTTGTAATCCGCCCGGTCGGTTAAACTTGAAGATGATGTTCATCGCCTCCTCCAAGTGTTGCTCGTCTCCGTATCTGTACCTCGTCACGTCATTTCTTAACTGCGTCAACACCGCGGTCGATTGATCATCTCTCACGTTCACCGCGTCTTCGTACGACTCGCACTCGAGCGGCAACAGCTCGGCGTATTTCAACGCGAAACCGATCAAAGAAATCGGAAAACCGTAGATGAGCATGAGCGCGGAAATTTCCGTCCCTGGTAGGAACGAAAAATACGCCCCGAAACCGTAAATCAAAAGTGGTAAACCGACGGACAAACCAACCGTCCCAAACGACGTTCGCGCGGCGTTGAAACCTTCTTCTGGCACTAATCTTCCCGCAGTCGAGCGAGAGGTGACTTCCGGTTGCACGTATTCCCCAGCCGTGAGGTCGCGCTTACGTTCGACCACGGAAATGTCTGCCTCCTCGCCACCTTCGCTCGCTTTCACTACTAATACTCCTGTGTTTCTTCTTCCTTTGTTTATTAAAAAGTGTTGTCCTTGTCTGCTGTTGATGTTCTTGTTGTTGTTGTTGTTGTTATGTGATGATGATGATTTTGCAATCGTCACCGACGAAGAGGAAGATGATAATTTCGCCATCGTCGTCGTTTTTAATGTCGTTCTTCTAACTTTGCCGCTGCTTTCGCCTTTTTGCGTGAATCGAGTTTTGTTCAGCTTTGACGCCATCGGGGTAGTGATGGTCGTAACGGATAACATACTGGTTTCTTATTTATTTATGCGTGTGCGTAAGTGTTGTTTAGATATGTGTGTGTGTGTGTGAAGATATCTCGCCTCCTGGTGAGAGAAATTGGCGGTCGAGATGGACTGCTGAAAAAGAAGCAAAAAAAACAAAAAAAACGAGGGAAAGAAACCACAAACCAGAGAAGAAAAAATACACCGAGAGAGACAACATACTTTTAATACTATCTCTACTACTGATACGAAGAAGAATGTATACGAAGAAAATTCGGGCGGCATCGCGCGTAATAATTCTGCTGTGAGTGCTCTCTGTTTTTAATGCGTTTCGCGTTTGAGGTGATTTTTGTGAAGATATATAATAGTCTCTCGCAGTACTTTTGTTGTTTGAGAGAGAGAAAAAATTGGTGGGTCAAGCAGGACGGAAGATTTTTTCTCACGAAAGGACACCCGAAGGACCTGATAAGAAGAAGAAGGATTACTCAACTCTCTTCATTCGTTATTCCTTTTCGGAATAAACTCGTCGTCTCTTCTTCTTCTTTATTAGAGTAGTATCACAATCATCGAATTAAGAAGGAATTAGTATTACAACAATTAAAATGACGTCTTCTTCTTCCATGACCAGATTAACGATGAGCGCGATGCACTCCATCGCTCGCCGCGCGACCATTCACAACAACAAAACGAGGACGACGATCCAACAGCATGTAAAACATCATCATCAACGCAGACACCTTCGCGCGACGACGACGACGGTGATGTCCGCGTACCAATCCTCGAAAGTTGGAGACTACCCGTCCTTGGACTTTCGATGCTTTTACGAAAAAGACGGGAAGAGAATCTCCCCGTGGCACGACGTGCCGTTGAAAAACGCCGACGGCTCTTTCAACTTTATCTGCGAAATTCCGAAAGAAACGAAAGCGAAGATGGAAGTCGCGACGGATGAGAAATTGACTCCGATTAAACAAGACACGAAAAAAGGCAAGTTAAGAGATTACCCGTACAACATCAACTGGAACTACGGTATGTTACCTCAGACGTGGGAGGACCCGCAGCACGTTCACCCGACGATGAACGTGAAAGGCGACAACGACCCGGTGGACGTCGTCGAGATTGGCTCGACGCAGTTGGAAATGGGTTCCGTCACTCCGGTGAAACCGTTGGGCGTCTACGCCATGATTGACGAGGGCGAGTTGGACTGGAAAGTCATCTGTATCAGTACCAGCGACCCGAAAGCCTCTGACATCAACGACGTCGCGGATGTCGAGAAACACATGCCGGGGGAGTTGGAAAAAATCAGAGTTTGGTTTCGCGATTACAAAACGCCGGACGGTAAGCCGCAAAACATGTTCGGCTTGGACGATAAGTGCATGCCGAGCGCGTACGCGAAAGATGTCATCGAAGAGACGCACGAGTTTTACAACTCTTTAAAGAGTGGGAAGAGAGCGAACGACGAAGAGTTGAGCTTGGAATAATAAAATAAATGATAAATTAAACACTACAGTACTTTATCAAAACTTTTTTTACTTCTCAATCGAAAAATTTCATCATAACAACAACGACATCATCATCATCATCATCATGGCGGCGGCGACGACGAAAACGACGACGACGAAGAAGAAGAAAAGGAGGAAGAAAAGGAAAAACGATTTCGACGACGACATCACTAATAATGTTTCCTCCGAAAAAGAAACGACGACGAAGAGGAAGAGAAAAAGAGCTTCAGGTGATGATGATGATGGTGTGGGTGAGCTTCTGGTGAAAATGTACCCGCACGGGTCTTTTATTCGCCCGCTGTTCGTGCACCGACAAACGCAAAAAGACATTCGAGACATTCGAGAAGAAGAAGATGATGAAGAAAACAAAGAAGAAGAAAAAGCGACGGCATCTTCGGCATCGTTTGCAGCCGCGACGGTATTAGTCACCGGATTCCCGTTCGAGTGGCACAACGAATTCTCCATTCAGGATTTATTCTCCACCTCTTTCGGTGAAACGAAACGAGTGCAACTGATTCGATTAAAAACGAATTCGGAGGCGAAGAGCGCTTTGGTGACGTTCGAACAGACCAAGAGTTTACAAAAGTTATGGAAGAAAATCGAAGAGAAGACAATCGTAGAAGCACCGATAACGACGAGAATAGGAATAGGCTCACCTCCTCCTCCCCAGTTCGGTTTGGATAAGTTTGTGTACGAACACAGACTCCGACGCAAAGGCGGCGCCAAGGCGGCGAAAGCGACCGTCGACGAGTGGTTTCGAAACCGCGCCAAGGAAAAGGAAATAGAAAAACGGAAACGCGCGAGAGAAGAGGAAGACGACGGATGGACCGTCGTGCAACAAAAACGAGGGAGACGGAAAACGAGCGATAATCAAGGGATAACCGTCGGTGGGGTTCGAGCGAGCACCGTGGAGAGACGCAGGAAAGAAGCTTTGACGATGGAAGACGAAGACGGCGACGCTACGACTACTACTAGTTCTTCCTTTTACAGAAAAAAGAAGAAAGGCACGCTCGGTTTAGCTCCCGTGGAGAATTTTTACAAGTTTCAATCTCGAGAGAGGCGAAGGAACGATTTAATCGCTTTGCAGAGAGGGTTTCAGGCGGACAAAGCGAAAGTCTTAGCCATGAAAGCCGCCAGGAAGTTCAAGCCGGTGTAAAATAAAATTGTAGAGCACAACGAACTGATTTTTGTGTTTTTTCCTCAATTTTTTTTGTACCTGACCTCACTCTCATAACGCGGGTCGCTTCAATTATTATAATCATCGTAATAATTAAAAAGAAAGAAAGATGCCAGAGCAAGGCAAAACAGAGCAAGCAGACGATGGGCAGCAACACCAACCGAAAGGCACGGTGTGGCAACAGGTACGCGCCGGTCGTCTTCCTTTCTCCACCTTCTCTTCTCTCTCTCTCTTCTCTCTTTTTATATAAAATTACAACGAGTTAAAAAACTGTACTCACCAACACCAACCAATTCGATCTCCTTTTTCTTTCGTCGCGTGTCCTCTCTCATCATCGACGACAACAGGCAGCCAGAGCGTATTTTTACGTCATCGTGTGGATGTCCATCTCCATGGGGGTTATTTTATTCAACAAGTGGATTTTAGCGTACTCTGGGTTTAAGTATCCAATCGCGTTGACGTTATGGCACATGGTATTTTGTACCACCGTGGCGACGGTATTGATGCGAGTGTTTAAAGTGACAAAACGATTATCGATGCCGAGGAAAGAGTACGTGAGCAGAGTATTACCGATTGGCGCGTTTTACGCAGCGTCATTATGGTTGTCAAACTCGGCATATTTACACCTCTCGGTTTCGTTTATTCAAATGACGAAAGCGTTGATGCCAGGGTTGGTATATTTCGTCGGCATTATATTCCGAACGGAGAAGTATCACGGTCTGACGACTTTGAACATGTTTATCATTGCAATTGGGGTAGCGATTGCGGCGTACGGGGAAATTAATTTCATTTGGATTGGTGTCATCGAACAGTTTTCGGCGTTAATATTCGAGGCGACGAGGTTGTGCTTGGTGCAGATTTTGATCAAGAATAAAGGGTACGCGATGAATCCGATTCAATCGCTGTATTACGTGTCACCGGCGTGTGGAATATTTTTGTTGGTACCATTTTTGACCGTGGAGTTACCCGAAATCATGGCCAACGTCGACTTAGTTATAGACTGGAAAGTGTTATTCTTGAACGCGACATGCGCATTCTTGTTGAATCTGGCGGTCTTTTTGTTGATTGGAAAGACATCGGCGTTGACCATGAATATCGCCGGCGTCATCAAAGATTGGATGCTGATATTCGCGTCGCAGCACTTGTTCCACAATACGGTGACGTTTTTGAATTATTTAGGTTATGTGATTGCGTTCCTGGCTGTTGGTATGTACAATATGATTAAGTTGCGGCAGGCGAAGAAAGCGGAGAAGGATAGAGCGGCTGCGAACGATAGCAAGTAACATATGAGAGCGTGTGTTTTTAATCTAATAGGACCAATACGATTATGTGTATAGTAAGTAGTTTTCTTTCAATTTTGCGTATTCTTTTTCATTCGAATTGACAAAGTTTATGTGCTAAAAGGTTCAATCTCTCTAAATAGTTTGCTACAATATATTATGGGGGGACAGGAGTGCTGCGCTGTTTCTCTTCTTAGTCAGTTTTCTTTCTGAAAGAGCACCCTTCCGTCAAGCGCGCTTTGCCGCCAGTCGGCTGGCACAAAACCGCCGAGCATGAGCCGCACAAAACCACAGTCTGAGAATGCGAAAACACAGTCGTGATGGAAAAGCACCCTTGGCATTTCACATCCATGAAGAAGCTATTCGGACCTTGTACTAAGCGTTTGAGTTTGTGCTTGGAAGCTTCGAGAGCCGCCGGTGGATTGAGCAAATCGATATCTTGTGCGAGCTGTATTGCGAGTAAAGAGAGAGAATGGGTCAGTACGCAGGTATAATAAATCAATTATCTTCGCGAAGAACGAATAACGAGAGAAGAAAAGAAATTTTTGCCTCTCTTTTGGAGTTCTCGTTCATGTAGGGCCATCCACCCGCCCATCAACGAAAAGCAAACGTCGCGCACGAAAGCACGCCGCGATGTCACAAAAAGGCCAAGAAAAGCATAAACACGTTCCAAACACATTGACACATAAAATGTATCCGAATATATCCGCGTTTATCCTTTCACCCGTCCTCTCCAAAACACTTTTCGCGCGTTCAAAAACTTTTCGTTCGCCGCATTTTTTCCTCGTAAAACCGCGATTTTCGACGAGTCGTCGCGTTTCCTCCAAAGACGCGCGCCCCGTCGCGAAGGTAAAACGAACGCGATGAGCGCGTGCGCGCGTGCGAGAGATACACGAGTATCTGTTCCGAGAGAAAATTGACGCGAATAATACGTACCACCATTATATTCGATCTATTGTGTTGTATATAAATGACGATTTCACAAAGCAGAGAGGAAGGAAAGGGGCTTCTTTTTCTCTCCCGCCAAAACGGACTTCTTTCTCCCCCTCCTGTTTTCTCTCGACAACAAACAAGACAGAAGAGACAGACAACCAAACAGAGCTGGTGCTTCCTCTTCTTCAGAAATAAACTTATATTAAAACTAATATTTATAACACTCAATCAAAATGGCAGGTAGGTATCGATGATCGTTTGTTTTCGAGCGCGCGGGGCGGCTTTCCGGGCGGCTTTGCATCATCAGTCTTCTTTGTTGGGAGATATTGATGAAACACACACACAACACACAACAACGAGTGGATGATTTTTATTCTTCTTTTATTTTTGTCGGCGGATCGTTTATCTCTTCTTCTTCTTCTTCTTCTTCTTCTTTAAAACAATGTCTCTTCGTTTCTGTTGCTCTCTTTAATAAGCGTGCATATTCGAAGCTGAAAATGATCTGTAACAATTATAATCAGTTCTTCTTCTGTGTGTGTGTATATGTAAAACTCATTATTCTTCTCTCTTTATTCTCTCTTCTTCAAATGAAATGTATGAAAAACAGACATCCCAGTTGTTGGCGATGGTAAATACGAGTTGAAAATCGAAGCGACTTCGTGCAACATTAAAAAAATTGACTTGAAATTCTACGGCATCGAAAAGGCCACGTGCCAAGTGACGATTAAATGCAACGGTGCGGAATGGAAAACGAGCGACGAGCGAGGTTTGGACCCGACCTGGGAGCAACACGTCATTTTCAAAATCAACGACCCGGAGACGGACAAGATCTCGGCGGTGTTCCACTGCGCCGGCATCCAGTTAGGCGACGAACAGTTTTACGCCTTGGACAAATTGTTGAAGGGCAAACAGACGTTTAAAGGGTTGGTTGTTCCGGGTGGTAAAGCGGACATGCTCTTCACCGCGGTTGACTTTGGATCGGAAGAAGCGCCGGAAGAGGATGACGCTTTTATGGACTTTCTGTAAACGCCGCCGCCGCGTACAAACGAAGGAGAGAGAGAAAGAAAGAGAGAGAATATATACACACGTAGCAATTATTTAATTTAAGCTTAATGAAACAAGAACCGGGAGGATTGGAGTACTTTATACGTTTTAGTCCAACGTGACAATAGCCATTCTTCGTTTTACACGGCATCTATCGAGATCTCGTTTTCGATGACGTTTCGTTGAGTACGTCTATGTGAAAGTTGTTCTTGAGAAATTCTTCGTCAGTCTCTCGCGCGCAACTACGACTGCGTTAACTACTCAATAAAAATCACAAGGATTAAAAGAAGAGGAAGGAAAAGAAATGGGCGCATTCCTCTCTTCAATCTTTTCGTCGGCGAAAACGAAGCGAGAGCGGGAGAAAATCTCCTCCCAATGTGCGACAAGAACATCCGCTTTAAAAGCGTGCGTTTCTGCGTATCCGAAAAACAAAGAAGCGTGCGAGAAACTCTCGGAGGACTTGGCGTTGTGCAAAGCGAGATTGGTGGACAAATGCACCGCCAAAGCTGAAAAGTTTGAGGAGATGTGCGTTAAACTGATGGTGGTCAGAGAGCAATCGAACGAGGAGAAACGGAAGTGCGCGAAAGCGGCTAAGAATATGCAAAAGTGTGTAAAGCGCTTTTGAACACGAGGATATCGGTTGGATGATAGTAGTATGATAGTAATAAACTAGTAAGTAGTTTGATTTGAAATAATAGAGCTTTTAGGGCGCATCGTGTCGCGTCATCTTTGTCATCTTCGTCTCGATTGTTATATTTAAAGGATGACTTATTAGTAACTCTTGTTTATTCTCTCTCTCTCGCTCTCTCCCTCTTCTAAAAATCAACGCTCTCTTCTTTTATATTTCACCGTAGTCGATAACCACGCGTTCGTTCGTCGTCGCATCTAAGTCTGTGTACGGCCCTCTCCCTCCACCACGTCCGCGTCTACCACCTCGGCCACCTCTTCCACCGCCTCGGCCGCCACCGCTACCGCCTCTTTTGATCCCTCGCAACGTCGGTTTGTTTCCTTTCGCCTCTTCCGCTCGCAAATACTCGAACACGTTCTCTTTATACTTTTCGTCAATCAAACGATTGCGTTCTTTCTCAATAGCTTCGGTTTGTTTCGTTTTAATATGTTTCAAGACAAACTCCTCCGCGATGAAGAGTTTGGAGGATAACGTGGACCCGAATCGACTTTCGTCGAAGACGACCACTTGCGCTTTAATCCACTCTTCGATTTTATTTTCCAAATCCGCTTCGTCCACTAATCGTAAAACAACCGGATCGCTCAAGCAAGTCAAACGTTCCGACCAGGTGGAATCTACGCGCTTTGACCATTTTGTTGCGATTTCGTTCGCTTCGATCGGCTCGATCGGTGCGTCCGCCGGAACGGCGTGTTCGCCTCCGCCCAACGCAAACGTCGACAACGGTTTGCGAAACGAACATTTCGCTCTCACGTTCCTCCCTTCCGCGATTTCAATGTAATCGTGAGGATTCGTTTCTCTCCCGCCGTAATAGTCTATCCCGTGCACGTTCCAAAGATACACAACGCACGTGTCGATCGCTTTCGCGATATCCTCCGCGGAACTCTTGGCATTTATGGAGACGTTGTTTTGCAACGCGTTGGCGAGCTCGGGAGAATTCGGAATCTCCTTCTCGCTGTTTAACTTTTCGATTAAACTTCTCGCGACGGTTAAATCGTGCTTTAACCGGTCCATGTGCCACGCCTCTCTCGGGACGAACCCACCGATTCTTCTCGCTCTTTTCGCCTTTTTCTCCGGATCTTCTGTTTCCATGTTTTCTTCGCCTCCGTCCGCCGCCGCTTCCGTCGTCGCCTCGCTGTAATCTGGCAACCCTTCCACCGACCCAATCTCCGCGAACCCTTTTGCAAACTTTTCCGACTGTTCCTTCGCCAACTCCAAGCGTTTTCCTTGGTTCGATTCTAACAGTCTCGGATCGAACGTTCTTTGCATCCACGGGTCGTTCTTTTGTCGCATAAAATACTGCTCGTGAAACAAGTGCGCGTTTTCGATTTTATATTGCTCGTACTTCTCCTCGGCTTCTTGCGGCGTCGCGTCGTTCGGTAAGTGTTTAAACGCGAATTGGCGGAAGGTCAACGCCCCGGACGGGTCTTCCATTTGGTGATGATACTCGTCATCTCCTCTTCCTCCTTCTCTCTGTCGATCGTACGGCTTGCTACCTCTACCTCCTCTGCCTCCGCCGCCTCTCCCGCCTCGGCCTCCTCTGCGATGATCGTACCCTCCTCCTCCACCACCACCACCTCTGGAATAGTCGTCGTACCCTCCTCCTCCTCCTCCTCCTCCTGAATACGGGTCGTCTCTTCGTTGGCCTCCACGTCTCGCTCGAGAGGCGCCGTACGCCTGTTGGTCTCCGTAATTATCTACGTCCATCTTTTACGTGTGTGTGTGAATTATTATTATACGATATAAAAGAGTTTTTTAAAGTCTCTCTCTCTCTCTTTCTTCGTCGCGTTGTTAAGATACTAAAACTCTACCAGAAAAGATCGAAGCGAACAACAACCAGAGCTGCGAAGAGATGCGACGCGTTCTTTCGTTCTTATTATTATTATTATAATTACACTTGATTTTGAGAGACAAAATGTGTTGTTGTGTGGAATTATGAACAATTTGTCCTTTCAAACTTGAAATTTTGCGAAAACAAAAAACAAAAACGAAAAAGAGATGAGCTCGACAAAACAGAGCAGAGCCTTGCTTGCCATCAAATCTTCCTCTCCTCTCTCTCCTCTCTCCTCTCTCTCAAAACGTGGTCGAAATTCGTACCACGTCACGTTTTTCACCGCAACAAGTAGGCAGTGCGTCTTCATTTGATCTTCAGATATATATATACCATAACATATATATTCGTCGCATATCATCTTTCAGCAGAGTTTACTAATCTCGCGCGCATTTATCTTCCGTGAGTACGCGCACACAAACAGACGCAAAGATGGCCACGACGATCAGCAACAGCAGCGCGGCGATGACGACGACGACGATGAAAAAAAATCATCATCGCACGTCTTATCGATTTGGAGGAAGATCTTCTGTTTCCAATGCGAACAACGGGTTGAGAGCAGCAGCGGCGAACAAAAGAACGAACAGAGTAAATATCATAACGAGAGCATCCGGAGCAGAAGATATCATCATCGTCGACGACGCGTCGTTCGAGAAAGAAGTGTTGCAATCGGAGACTCCGGTCTTAATCGATTTCTGGGCCACGTGGTGTGGGCCGTGCAAGTTAATCAGCAAAGTGGTGGAGAAAGCGGCGCCGGAGTTTAAAGGGAATTTGAAGATTGTGAAAATAGAAACGGATCCAAACCCAATTTTAGTGGAGAAGTACGAGGTGTACGGGTTGCCGACGTTGATGGTGTTTAAAGATGGTCAGCCGGTGAAAGGGAGTAAACGAGAAGGCGCCATCAACCTCGCCAAGTTGAAAGACTATTTGCAGTCGCACGGCATCTCGCCGGCGTAAAAGATTAAGAAAAGGCAGCGGAAGGGTATGTAATATGTATACGACTACACACCGTGAAATAAAAACGATAACTATACAAAACAATCCAATATTAACATTACAAATTCATCCTAGCTGGAACTTACTACTTCTATTATAATACACCGCAGGTCATCAACCGCGCTAAAAAATATTAACTTGAACGATGACTCTCTCTCTCTCTCTTTCTCATCGTTCGTTCATTCGCTCGTTCGTTACCAAAGCTTCTTCGGTAACTCCCATCTCTGAAAATTTCGATTCCCTAACCTTCCATCTTCTTTCCCGAAGAACAAAAACTTCTCTCTCGTGTACAGCGCCTCCGCCGCTTCTTTCGCCTCGGTCGATAAAACCTTCTCCGAATCGTACACATCCTCCGCGTATCCGACATAAATACAAATCATCGCGACTACGGCTATGGATAAAATGGACAAAAACGCTCTCAACGGCGACCAACTGCCTTGAGCGCGCGTCATTTTGGCGAGTTTCAAGTCCGATTCCACGGAGAAGAGGCGCGTCGATTCGTTCGGTATTTCTCTTTTATTCGCATCTTCGTTTTCATCATTTCTTCGTCGTTTGTCTTCTTCTTCGTGATAATACGTAGGGTTCTTCCTGCTCGTCGTCGCGTGGAATCTCGAGGTAAACGACGAAGCCTTCCTCGGCGAGAAGGGCATGACGATGATCACGCAAAGTGTGTGTTTCCCTTCTGTATATACGGTCCAAACAAAGCGCGCGAAATAATGATTCTTTGGACGCGCCCCTTCTCCCTTTCAAAGCGATTGAAGAAGAAAAAAAAATGTGAAAAAGATTCAAAACTCCCTCGTCTGCTCGTTCTCGTTCTCGAGAGAAGACTTTTGTGTGTGTGTGTGTTCTCTCTCTATTACTACTACTACAGGAGTACATGCAAATTATTACTACTACAACATTCTATCTAAGACGTCTCTGTAATACCCTTTCCTGAGCGGGTCCAAGAGGAGGAGTTTTTCGTACAGCTCTTTCGCTTTGATCGAGTGCTTCAAAATCACATCCGCGCGCCGCTCGAAATCGTCGTCGAGTTTCATTTCCTTCGCCAGGAGTTTGTGCAAGCGAGCGCAGACGAGCGCGGGCCATTTACACGTCGGTTCCATTTCAGAAACTTCGGTAATTCTATCTAATTCTCGCTGAAGCGTTTGTATTTTGTACGCATTTTTGGACGAGGAGGAAGAGGAGGAGGAATACGCATCGAGCTGTGAAAGTAACCATCTATGGTACATCCACGCGCTTTGGTCCTCCGGCTCTGTGAAGAATGCTTGAGAGACGAGTTCGAATTCCGCGTCCAGCACGGCTTGGAATCGCGTCGGTGATGATGACGACGACGTTTCTGTCGTTACTGCTGCTTGGTTTTTATCATCATCCAACTGTTCGAAGTGCACGGACCGATGGTGCCAGGCGGAATAATTGGAAAAGTTTTTTGAAATCTTTTCGCGAGCGTACTTCGCCTCTTCCTCTCTCGTTCTGTTCTGTATAACGTCATCAGCTACTTCTTCCTCGTTCATCCTATCGTGCTCGCCATTAAAATAATACCGAGTAATCTTATCCACTACAAACCTCCGGTAATTCCACGCGTGAAAATTTCTATCGTCCGCGTTTAACAGCGTCTCTAACATCTCTCGCTCGCGAAGGACGACATCTTTCATAAAAGGAAGAAGCGACGAGTCTTCGTTTCCTCTTTCCGACGACGACGACGACGACAAACTAAGGATTCGATCGTACAACCGAGCAATTACCCACCTCCTGTGTTCCCAGGCGCAATAACTTTTTGGGTTCCTCCTCAACCCTTGTTCCGATACGTGTAATTCTTCTTTCGCGACATTTTTTAGTCTTTCCTCCTCCTCTTCCTCGTTTTTTTGTTGTCGAACAACAACGTAAAGACAAAAACGTGCTTTCCTTTTGTTCCAACACGTGATCATTTCCGGTTGAATCTCGACCAGTTTTTGCGTCAAAGTGAGCATTAACGATTCCATCTTCTTCTGAGTTTTCGTATCGTGGTCGTCGTCGTCGTCGCCGCCGCCGCCGCCATCCTTTCCTTTCTCGTTATCGTCGGCGTTTTGTACGTGCACGATTTCTTTGTGCAATTTTTGCAACAGTTTTACTTTCGGCAAGGATTTCGCCCTTCGCTCGAGACGACTGGCAGTGCTTTCCCGCTTGCGTCCGTGCATTGTATCGATTGAAACCCTGCTCTGCGTTTCTCTCTTTCTCTCTTTTTCTCTCCGCTCCGCCGAGAGGAAGGAAGGAGAGAACTTTCGAGTGAGAGGAAGAGTGAGGTGTGTGAGCTACAGTTCATTTTTTTTCTACAAAACTACTTTATCTACGAACATTCAAAAACTAAAACTACTAACTCCTTTTATGCGTGCTAAGAACCAGCGGCGGATCTCTTACCTCCGACGAATTTCTTTAAACTTCTCTTGAAGTTCCTCACGTGGTGCATCGTCGCTTCGCTGGTGATGTCGTCGATGAAGCCGGATTTGAATTTTTGCGTCGCGGACGGACGAGGAAAGCCATCGTTTTCGTCGCCGAGCGCGACGCAAAGCGCTTCTCGAAAGATAGCGGGACCAACGGATTTGAGGATTGCAAAACAGGTCGCGGCGATGTCGGTGAGGAGTTGCGCGGGAAAGTATTCGTTAGCTGCTTCCAACAAACCACGGAGAAGAAGTGGGAGAGTCATTTGAGGCAAGTGAATGCTTTTTGGATTGTTAAACGTCCAATTCGGGAGAACCAATTTCACGTTGCTCACGTTGTTATTTACGAGACTTCCATGGACGACGCCGACGACTTTATTTCCACCAAACGATGCGGACGCTTTTTTTGGATCAAAGCTGTCAATTGAACGGCACGCGATATCTCCAGCTAAGGCGAGGACGGAAATCGCGTTTTCATCTGAACACCCCGTGCGTAAACTCATCGAAACTGCTCGCAGAAGAAGCTCCAGGCGTTCGTTACTGAGAACGTACCCGCAATCCGATCGGACGAGAGCTTGCGCCAACCCATACACCGATGGAAATCGATCCGGGTCGTCCGCGAAATTCGCGTTGGTATCTCTGAGATTCATATCTAGTACTTTCGCGACGACATCATTCAACGTCGTTCCGGAAAAAACGCCCACGATATCCTCGTAAGAAATTCCCATTCGTTGGAACAGTTCTGAGTTCATCGCAATCGATTCGTGCAACGCGGCATTCGATAAAGATGAATGCGTGATATTCTTCACATACGTCAATCGTACCGTATCTATGAGTTCGTTTCCGAGGTAACTCGATCCGTTGCTGTAAATGGAAAGATACGTTCGCATAATCATAAAAAGGACCGGCGCCAGAAAGACAGCCTCGTTGTCGTTCGTCGCGAAGACATGAAGCAACAAGCGAAGCTCTTTCAAAGGCACGACGGAACTTTGCGCCGGAGATAAAGCGTGAGATAATATTTCTAACGCCATCTTTTTTGTGTCGACATCGTGCGTTGCTTTCTGCGATTGAAGCGCAATGGAAACGTCCACTAAGGCGTGCCCGACTTGAATACCGTGATGATGATGAATAGCGCTCAAGGCGTTTTCTGATGTTTTCCGGAACAAACGACCCAGCGACTCCGCGGACGTACAATTCGCGCGTACCGCTGCACGTAGAACTACAGTAACTGTTGGCTCTTGACCGTCTCGCAAATCGTGAAGGGCAGTCGGTGTTACTAAATTTTCCACGTACGCGCGTTCAAGCATCTGACCGAGATAGTTTGAAATCTCCGGGTCCAAAAAGAGCGATTCCTTCGAGCAATCGCATAATCGCATAATCGCCGTCGCCGCGCCGCGAGAGTGCACAGGATCGTTCGTTGAACACAAAACTTCACTCAGCGCTCGCAAACAGTACTTCGTAAGCTTTCTAGAGATGGCGATATCCTTCGCCAATCCGACGAATGACCAACACACCGCTTCGCGAGCGTCGCTGAAGTGCACTAGAGCGTCCACCACCGCTTGTATCGCGATGTTGAAAAGATTGCTACTTCCGTCGTTACTTTCGCCGGTATTATCTCCTTCGTCACCACCACCAAACGTATTCTTCATTCTGTAGGATAAAATTTGAAACACGAACACGTACCCCAACCCTCTTTCTGTTTGTAATCCTTGAACGAGAATCGGTAAAATTGGATTCGTCCCGACTGCATTGATAATCTCGCGACACGAGTCGCCAATCTCGTCTCGAATGGCTTCCATTTCTGAAGGATTCCGTCTATAGTTATCCAAAAGGAACGTTGCCAAGGCATTTACAACAACAACCACGTTTGGTACGTATTTCTGCGTCGTTTCTTTATCGAGGTCAAACGCCGATGCGGAGGAAGAGGAAATTTTCACCCACGCGTCAAAACACGATGCCGGCGACTCGGGACTCGCGAGGAGCACATTTGCGCACGCGTCTAGACAAAACGACACGATTTCAGTGTCGTCTCTTTTCAGCGCTCCGTTAACTGTCGCCAAAATAATCTCTAGCGCGCGATTTTGCGCGGATTTGCACGCCCCTTGCGACGTCGCTACTTGCGACACGAAACTCAAACACTGTGCGAGCGCTTCTCTATTCGCGCCTTCTTGTT
>JACLAB010008414.1_pt1 | contig 49779 bp, 37 predicted proteins | sample 8027921 | NCBI WGS metagenome assembly JACLAB01 (sample SAMN15725117, study PRJNA655200) | protist metagenome | isolation source: fluorescence activated cell sorting (FACS) single amplified genomes of... | place: USA: West Boothbay Harbor, Gulf of Maine | collected 2000-07-19 | reverse complement strand
CGGCGAGTGGAAAGGTGACGATGACGGAGACGGAGACGTTGGACGTGCGCGCCGATTCGGACGCGGACGACGACTTTACGATGATTGATGCGGCGGAGATTTTACGCGCTCTTCGCGCGGTGGAAGTGGATTTACATGCACAGCGCGTGCGTGATGCGGCGCGCGATGCTCGAGCGAGAGAAGTCAAGGTGAAGTCGGAAGAGATTGCGATTCGAGCGCTTCGCGCGCGACACGCGTTGAAACAGATTAATTACGCCGAACCGAGCCTCAAGGTGAAACTACGACGCGAAGACGTTGAAATGTGCGAACGCGCCACTCGTGCGAGTCGTTCGGAGGATTCGCATACGACAGCTGCGACGCCGACGCTGAGCGACGACGATCCGCGTTCGTCAGGCCTCGATTTGGCTTTGGCTTCGGCTTCGACGACATCGTCGTCGCCGTCGTCGCCGTCAAGCACCGGTACGAGTGAAAGCAGTGCAGACATTAAGACACCGATCGACCATGTGTGCACGCTCTCGCCCGAACGCGCGCCGGTATCGTCACCGAAGGATATCGTCGCCGCGTTACCGGCGTCAAAGCCACAAATTTGGAAAGCTTCGCCGCCGCCGCGGGACGCATCGCGGCCCTCGCGAGGGATGCGCGTGAACTACACAGAGCCCAATCTCGTTCGAAAAATGCGCCGGGATGCGTAAATTCGTCCGTTGATCGCGCTGTGGCGTTATCATGATTGCGACACCGAAAGCGCGCGTGTCGGTTATTATTCAACAGAGTTGTTATTTTTTCAGTTTGAACCTCCACACCATGACGCAGATGACGACGGCGTATTATATCTTCGCGTGCGCGCTCGCGTGGACGTTTCGCGCATGTAGCGCAGCGCCGTTGACGCAAATTGGACCTGCGCTCGCGGTTGATGCGCGCGCCTTTGCGTACGACGGCGGCGACGTCGCCTACGTCCTGGGCGCGAACACCCTCTCCGCCATCACCTTGCGCGGGACGCCGAGCGTGACGCCGTTGGACGATCTCTCGGACATTGGACCATGTGATGCATTGTCGTTATACAAAGCTAACACCACGTCGGTGTGGTCGAGTGCGACGCGCTTGGCGATTGTGTGCGCAGGTTCAAACACGTTTGCGACGTACGGCGTTGAACCGACGCGCGCGAAGCGTCTATTTACGCTCGCAAACGAAAAGCGCATCGCTGGAGCGCGTTCGGTGGTCGTCGTAGATCGCAGTTTGGCGTTCGTCGCTGCAGAGGTTCACTCGCGTGTGGTTGCGGTATCTCTAGACGTGCACGAGAAGCGCGCGCCCGAGGCGCGTGGTAACTACCAGCTCAGCAGCGTCCGCGAAGTCACCAAAGGCGTCGTTGATCGACAGACGATTCGCGTGACGAGTGGAACGTCGCGAAGAGTGACGACGCTAAAGTATAGCGAAGCTGGGACGTTGCAATTAGTCGGGAGCGTGAAGGATAGTCGGTTAGACGGAGCGGTGGGTTCGTGCGTGGGCGTGGATGACGGAAAGTCTCGAACGTACACCTACGTTGTTTCGTCGCAAATGAAAGGCGGTACGCTATCGATATTGGACTCTAGTGAATTTGGCGCCCCGCTATTCATCGTCGGCATGCATGCTGGTGGTGATCGCGAAGATTGGTTGGACTGGTCGCCGCACGCGCACGAAGACTTGCGAGGCGCGTCTGATGTGAGCGTCTTCGGCGATGACGCGTACATCGCCGCGAGCGACGCCGGCGCAATCGTCGTTGTCGATGTTCGTAACGTCGAACGTCCAGTAGTCAAGGATAAACTCGCCAGTGACGCGTTATCAGGCGTGAATCGCATCGAAGCGTCGCCAGACGGCAAATTCATCCTCGCCGTCGTTCCGCGCGGGGCCAATGCGGACCCCGCCAACGCCGATTCGGGCGTCGACACCGTTATCGTCGCGAGCACGGATGACGACGTGATTGCCGCTGCACCGAGCGGTCGCCGAAGATCGTTATTCTCAATGTAAAATACGCCTTGTAATTGAACGGGAACGCTCGCTTGCGTCATGTTAAACCCTCGGCGTGCGCGTGCCCCACAACCCCGCACGCGTCGGCGGTGCTCGAACCCTCGGCAAGCGCCCCTCAAGCCCTCATGCACGCGTGTTCCATCACCTCGACCGCGCGAACGAGCGTTCGCGCGCCGCGCGCGCGCGCGTTACGCCGTAGCTCACGAATGCAAGTGGCGGCTCAAAGCGCCGCACAGGACAGCACAGATTTCGTCCCCGGGAACTCGAATAGTCGACAAGTGCACGTGTACGAGGAGAGCGAGGAGTATTCGAGGTATGTTTTCGTCAATACCGTGTGCTGTGCGATGCGAGAGGACGTGTACAACGTGAGCGTGAGGTGTAAAGCGAGTCGCGCGACGACTGACGGTGATTGCGCTTTTTCACGTAAACACAGATTTGACGTGCTCGAGGAATACCACGTGAATTTTCCCACATCCTACGCGTATGAGCCGCAAAGTAAAGTCGCTGCGCCCGGTCGATACCGAGTGACACTTCCGAAAGGGTATGATGCGAAGCGCGCAGAGCCGTACCCGTGCGTGGTGTGCGTCCCGGGCGAAGCGGGGTTCGGGCCGCGGGACGGTAAGGCGAGTCTCAGTGCGAGCATCGCGAAAACAAAGTGGAACGACGAATGCCAAGTTATTTTAGTAGAAGTTGTGTTCAACACTCCGACGTGGTTGAACGATTCGGCGACGAGCAATCATGAAAGTTATTTGATGAAGGTTGTGTTACCGCACTTTAGAGCGGCGCACAACGTCGGGTCGATGTCGTTATTAGGCTACGGCACTGGTGGATATGGGGCGTTGACGACGTTGTTACGATACCCGTTGACGTTTGATCGCGTCGTAGCGGCAGATGCGCCGGTTTTAGCTGGGTACAAGAGCATCGAACGTGAGTGGGGCGCCGAGCCGCTCGAACGCGGCGCTCGATGGGGTTCGTTTGACGTCGCCTTCCCAAATGATAGCGATTACGCGCCCTACGCCGCCGGTCACCTCGTCGAAGACCCGTGGACGCTTAAACAGTTGAACTCGCATCCGCGCGCGCGCGTGGCGCTGCTGCCGGGGAATAAAACTCGCGCAGAGCTTGAGGATTTCGCTGAGCACCTCGCCGACTGCGGCGTCGCGCACGATGTGCTCACGGGATTTGAAGCCGACGATATCGGTCGCGAAGGGCGATGGATCGCCGCCGCCGTGAAATGGCTCAGTCAGTAATGCTCTCTTACGTGCATTTTTAGCTCTTCTTGTAATCTGTTTCTGTTTCTGTTTCCACGAACAAATAGCCGGCAAACAGCCGTCGCGCGCCGTCGCGCCGCCTCACACTTTCGCTCACGTGCGCGCGTTCAACACCCATGGGTGACGCAGCGACAGACGCCGCGCTTCCACCGCGGAGAATCATCGTCGCCGGCGATGCGCGCGACACGTTCGATGCGCTCGTCGCGAGAGTTGCCACAGTACACGGCAATCCTAACGCGGGACCATTCGATGGCGTTCTCGTCGCCGGTCGCATCTTTCCCGGAACAGAGGCCGCTCAGGCCATGCAACCGTACATTGACGGTGCGAAAACCGTGCCCGTGCCGACGTACTTTGTCGATGCAGATGGTGCAGAAGGTTTAGAGTACGCGCATTCGCGCGCCGCTGCGACGGCTCAACGCGGCGACGGCTCGAGTGGATCCTCGTACACTGGCATCGAAATCGCCCCGAACGTGTTCATGTTGGATAAGTCAATGGTGTATGATTTGTTTGGCGGCGTGAAAGTGGCGGCGGTTGCGGGACGGTACGACGCGCTGTCGTACGAGGATGCGAGCGCTTTGGGCAAGTCGTGCGCCAAGACAAACGGCGAAGTTACCGAAGACGACGTGCGGGAAATGAAAGAGTGCTTTGACGAGATGAAGAAACGAGATGTGATTGATATTTTACTTTGTCGGGATTGGCCCGCGGGGACGTTAGAGGTGCATGGTAGAGAAATTGGGCGCGAGGCGAAGAGCGCGAGCTCCACCGGGAGCCCAGTCGCTCGCGCTGTGGCGTTGGCGCTTTCGCCGCGGTATCATTTCGCAGGATCGCACCCATTCTTTTTTGAGCGAGAGCCATACATCAATGCGAAATCTGATCCGAGCTCATCGCCCTGGGTGACGAGATTTATCAACCTCGCCGGCTGCGCGAATGAAGACAGCGAAAAGTGGATGCACGCGTTGAAAATTGAACCTGGCTCAACCATCGATCGCGCGCTGCTGTGTAAAATTCCTCCTGATTCTGGTCCAAATCCGTATCTCGTGCAAGCCGGAGCCAAACGTCGTGCCGATGAATTGCAGCCGGATTGGCGAGACGATGCAGCAAAAAAGCCGAAACCACCGCCGCAGCGGCCCGTCGTCGGCGATCCAGACAAAACCGTCTTCGTGAGGAATTTGAACTACAAAGCTGATGAAGGCGCAATTGCAGAGTTTTTCGGCGAGTGTGGAGAATTATTAGACGTACGTTTGGCGACCAAACCAGAGAATGGACAAAGCCGAGGATTTTGTCACGTGGCTTTCAAGACTGTGGAAGGTGCGCAAGCTGCGCTTGAACGCAATAACGCCTCATTTTTCGGCCGCGATATTGCCGTCGAGATGGCCAATGAACGTAAAGAACGTCAACCGCGCGCACCGCCGCAAGGGTGCTGGTTTTGCTTGTCGAATGAGAAAGACTTGCATCTGGTGGCGAGCATCAGCGGTGAGTGCTTCATGAGCATGGATAAAGGTGGGCTCACCGCTGAACACTGTCAGCTTATTCCTGTTGAGCACTTGCCATCGTTCGTGTCACTTCCTCAATCGGCGGCGGAAGAAATATGGAAGTACCTGCAGGCGTTGCGCATGTACGCCGAGACAAAACAGCAAAAGGTAGTCGTCTTTGAGCGTCATTTAGAATTACGCAATAAAGGCGGTAACCACTGTCACATGAACTGCATACCAGTAGACGATGACCGCGCGGCGCTGGCGGAAAAGATTTTCAAGCAAGCCGCGAAGAAATTAGACTTTGCGTGGACCAAGATTGATCCGCCGGCATCCGCCGCCGAGGCGCAAGCCGCCATCAAAGCCATCGCAGACGAAGGCGAATACTACGCCGTGCACCTCCCGTGCGGCTCGATTCTGATCCAAACAATCAATAAAGGCGAGAAGCATTGGATGCAACTCGGCCGCGAGGTGATTTCGCATTTGATTAAAGCGCCTGAACGAGCCAACTGGCAGACATGCATGCAGGACGAAGACGCCGAAACCGCGCGTACGGCAGCATTCACCGAAGCCTTCGCGGCGTTTGACCCCATGAAGCAGTAATCATGCGAGGTTTTTCTCGTTTTGCGTTGACAATGTAGCTAGTTTATGCGTAATCGCATCAATATTAAAACCAAACATCGATTGTCCATCCGTCGACGCTATATCCACTTTGCGCTCGCCGTCGCGCCGCGCCACCTCCTCACTTCACGGCGTCGCGGCCATGTCCGCCGGCGTCGCGATAGTCGCGCACATAAACACACAATTGTTTTGGCGACCATGGCTCGAACTGTACGACCGTCGGCGCGCGCCGTGCGAAGTCCCCGCCGTGCTCGAAGCCTTGGGCGCAGACATCCTTTCGGTCGTCGCTCACTACGCGGGTCCACGCGCATTCGCCCGCCTCGCGTGCACGTGTCGCGCATTCAACGCATTCGTTTCCAGAGCTGAAACCATCTGGCGCACGTTTTGTTTCGAAGCGTTCGCGCACAGGGAGGAGCCACGCGAGACTGCGAAGACGTGCGCCGAACGCTTTGGCGGCTCATATAGATACATGTGGAAGTTGCGCCTGCGCTTGCGCACGGACGGCATATATTGCAGCAGAAATACATACATCAAGCCTGGGACGAAGACGCCGACGGACAGCGTTCCTGTTCATTTGGTGTGTTATTACAGGTACTTTCGCTTTTTACCTGGTCGAGGTTCGGCGTTTCTGTGCAAGACGAGCCCGAAAACGATCCGACACGAGGGCAAGTTGTTCAAGGATTTAGCATTAGCGGCGAAAGATGGAGGGACTTTACACGGATGTTACTCGATTGACGGTGAAAATCGCGTGCATTGCGAGGTGCTGCGAATTAACGCCGCGTCGACGACGTCCACGCACTTCTTCACGCGGCTACGAGAAACCAAACCTGGCGCGAGTAATCGCCTCGATGTCGTCAAAATCTGTCTCGTTGATGACGAAGAACCAGTTCCTATACCTAGCGAAGAAAATTGGATCGAAATTGATGATGAAGAGCACATGTATAGACGAACATTGGGCGTCGTCCCCGCGGACGCCTACGACGGCTCGAGCGCCGTGCGCAACTCAAATCGCGGTTTAAACACCCTCGTGTTCGTGCCTTGGGAAGAAATTAACACGCACGAATTAAATAAGGGCGTGGATGAGCTCGATTATTACATCACTGGATGAACTCGCGTCTTCAGCAGAGAATGCAGCATATACCGAGCCGTGTCTCGCGTCGCAGCGGTTAGAGCTGCGCCGGCTGCTTCAGCTCCTCACTCCGAGCCGCACGGTCCGCGCGATCACGCGCGCAAGCTCGCGCGCGCGCGTGGTAGACGTCACTGGACGTATCGCCGCGCGCGCACGAACGCATTTCGCCGCGACGTCGGTGAGAAACCGGGCGCGCGAGTGCTAGGGCTTCCTCTGAGATCCCTCGCGCGCGTCGGCGCGTAAAGTATGTCCTCTATGATCGACGACGAAGGCGGACGGCAGCGCACGCCGAGTCCAGAGCGCGACTACGGTGGAGATGCATCTGCCGTCGCGAGCATGGATGCGTCCGTGAGCGCGGGTAAGCCGACGTTGAGAGTCAACGTGGAGAGCATCGACGTGTCGAGCGAAGACGCGCGCTTCTTGATCGGCTCTAAAGGCAGCACCAAGGCCAAGGTTGCGCGCGTGAGCGGAGCAAGAATTGAAGTAAACCCTGTTGATCCGAACAATCCCGGAAATGAGCAGCGAATAGAGATTTTCGGTGACTTGAACACGAGGGCGAGGGCGAAACAGTACGTCGAGTGGGTTTTGCGGCAACGTGTGGGAAAAATAACGGTTGATTTAAGCACGCCGCGAGATGATGTGAGCGTGATGGAAATTCCTGCATCGTGCACGGCATACGTCACCGGTAAAGGTGGTCAAGGGTTGCGACGAATTGAAGGCGATAGCGGCACTTTGATGTTCTTTGGCAAACCGACGACGGATCCCGAAGACGCGCCTGAAAAGCTCATCATTTGCGGTCCGCGCAAGTCGCGTCGTGCGGCGGAGTTATCGGTGATGAGCGCGGTGGAGAAGAAGGAACCCGGTACCTATGTTGATGGTCAAGGCAAACTCATGATGAAGTTTGAACAAGCGGGCGATGGCTTGGGCGACGGCTGGGGATTCGATGTGTTTCCATTCGCAAACGAACAAGAGCTTTCATTCGCCGTGGGCGCACAGGTACGTTGTTTTCGTCACCTCGCACGTTTCTCCGCCTTCTATTTGTTTTTGCTTGTTGCTTTTGCGCGTGTCGAGTAGATCCGCCCGGGGCATACCCATGTCGGGCGTTAGATCACTCAAGCTATCTCTCACGCGAACAATAAATTCTGTCTGAAATATGCGGGTGTTTTCTGTCTCGCCGCTGTGGGCCAGTATGCCGTCCAGCGTGTGAACGCTTACTTGTCTACCCGTACATCTTACAATGCCTTGAATTTTCGTTCTTTTAACGTTTCACCCAACGTACTGACGTTCTTCTTACGCTCGCAGGGATCAACGAGGAAAAAAATAGCCGCCGCGTCTGGGGCGAGCCTCGAATACGTTGGCAACCTAGGCATCATGGCAGGTGATCGCGACGAACGCGCGCGATGTTGGGACTATGTCAAATGGCTCATGAAGAAGCTCAAGGGCACGCTTCCAGAGCATGTATCGTATAAGGATCGTACCGACGTCACGGTGTTTCGCGCGTCGTCGGGGAAGGAGATGCGGGACATTTTAGGCAAGGGTGGCGAAAATCTTCGAGATATTGAGATGCAACACGGCGTTTACGTCATCAATATTCCCGCGGATAAACAAGATGAAGAGTTGTTGTTGGTGTATAGCCACAGTCCCCGCGCGCGCGGAGAAGCGAAGAGAGCGTTGAACAATCTTGTCAACGGTCGACGCGAGACGCGGCCCAACCGTTGTTTCGATTTCAGCGTCGGCCGATGCGCGCGTGGAGATTCGTGTAAGTGGCCACATGTGATGAACAATAACGATGGTGGTCACAGTGGCGGTGGTCCGAGTCGAAGACGCGACAAAAAACGCGGACGCGACTCAAAGCCGTACGCGAAACCGCCGCCGCGGGATGAAAAACCACCAGTCGACCCAATGTGGGGATCTGGCGCTCGACGAAGCGGTAATGAAGAAGAAGGAAATAAAGGTAGTCCAGACAACATCAACGCACGATTAGGTTGATAATGTTGTTTGTGTGTAGAGCGAAGCGCTGTACGTATAAAATTGTAAGCTAACGGTACTAGAATTGCATTCGTTACAACTCGTCGCGCGGTTGCGCCTTCGTAGACGACGCGAACGCCTGCGCGAGCGTCTCAAACACCCCTCGTTCGTCAGCATATAGCTCGGCCTTTTTGCCAGCCGCGATGACATCGCGCGCGGCATCAATGCGCTCCCCAGCGCTGATGTTATACATATGCCACGCTAAATCCACGTGATGCGCCGCGAACTCAGGCTCGAGCTCCACCGCCTTTTGAAAGTACATCTCCACATCCGCATCGGACGCCCGATGACCTCCCGCGGCATCCAGCGAGCATAGTGCTAATAAATGCCACGCTTGTCCGTATTCGCTCGCGATATCCAGCGCCTTGTTGCACTTTTGCACGCACTCGTCGTACTTGCCGCTCGCCCGCAGTGTCCTGGCGAAACCGTATAACAACCCAGCGCTCCCATTCCCAATGCTATCAATCGCGCGCGTATACGTCTCTATCGATAACGCATGCGCACCGCGTTCGCGTTGGTTATTCGCGAGCGCTTCCCAGCTCAGCGCGTCGCGAGGACGCAGGTCCACGGCGCGTTTGTAGTGCGTCTCGGCGCGCACTCTATCGCCTCTGATTCGGCTCCACGCATCCCCGAGCGCAATGTGCGCGTCGACGTAATGCGGCCAGATGCTCAGCGCGCCTTCGTAGCTCAACTTTGCGAGTTCAAATCCACTCCCGCTCGCGCGGCGCGCAAAGGTTTCACCGACGCCGTACAACGCGGGTGGAAAATCCATCTTGTGTCGCAACGACGCGACAAAGCACGCGAGCGCGTCGTCCAGTGCGTCGCGCTTGAGCAGTTCCACGCCCACCGAGTTCGCACGGCGATGTCCAGCCTTGTGTTGCGCGCATCTCGTCACGTCCACGCGGTCGAGCGCCTGTGTGAGCGAAAGAAGATTACCGTCAGTGTCAACGAGATGCAACACGAACGAGTTCTCGAGCGTCGGGTCTCGAGCATCGCGCGCAACGCACCGCGCGTAAGTCTGGAGGGAATGTGTACGTCGCCGCAGCGTCGCTCTCGGCGCCACGTGCGACGGAGGCGAGGGCGAGGATGAGGGTGAGGATGAGCTTCATGGCGGCGCTTCGCGCAGTGACAACCGCCGGCGCGCGCGGATGGCTCGTGAGTCACGTTTCGCGTGATGAATAACGATACGTTCTATATATTCAATAATAACATGGGTTGTTTGTGTGTTTATATTGTTTTTCTGTGTCGTTCCATCAAATGACTGCGGAACGAGTCGGCGCCGCGACGGAGGAACCGCCCCGGCTGATTTCTAATATCGACGTGAATCGCGTGCCGTCGCCTGAGATTTTACACCCTGGCGTGCACCACAATACCGCGTTACGACCTAATATTTCCCGCACATTAGCGTGCACGCCGAGCGAGTACGGGTGCTCGATGACGTGCGGGATGTTGTTGTACTTGGAACGCACGCCTTCGTAGTGTTCAATGGTGGTTTTGTTATTCACCACGAGTCGCACGTGCCACAAAAATAGCAAAGCGATCGCCACCGTGAGCGCCAAAGCCAAACATAAAGACGTCGTCACTAAAGACGTGGTCATGAAATCGTCCACAGCAGAGCCGTGGGGGCTAAAAATTTCATCTCGAGAAAACGTCCCGAGGTGATACACCGCCTGCGCCAACGCCAGCGTCGTGTACGCCAGAAACAAGAAGAAGCTCTTATAATTATAATGCCCCACGCAATTGTTCACCCACACGCAGTGGTGATCCATGCGCAGCACGCACCGCTTGCACACGCGACAGTGATGCGTGCGAGGCGGTTTATGCCGCTCGCACTTTTGACAAAATCTGTGTCCGCCACCCTTACGTTTGGTTTCCACAAACATCTCCCCGCTACCACCGCCACCACCGCTCTCGACGCACGGCGCGTAGTCCGATGGCACTTTGCCCGGGTCTCTCAACACCGTGCACGCGTACATGACCCACCCCAAACCGGCGGTAATCACGAAAATTCCCTCGGCGAACGCGCCCGGTTGCCCGCTCGACGCCGGCGAACGTTCGCCGAAACCGTACCGCATCGTCATCTTATACACGTACGCATACACTATAAGCACCAAAATCACTGGTAAATTAAGCTTCCCAATGCATCTCCGCACGAATGCGCGCGTGCGCGCACCGCGTCGAGCCTCCATTTCAAGTTGAGCCCAACGCCAAACCGATCGATCAATCCTTATCCAAATCAACGCTCTACCGCTTCACGCTCCCGCACCGGCAATTCGCCCCGCACTTGCACCCAGGACCGCAACGGCAATCCTTCCACGGACACGCCGAGCCGCTCGAGCCGCACGCGTGCGCGCTTCCCGCCGCGTTCGACGACGCTTTCACGCACGATGCGTGCGCGGTCGATGATGACTTCGTCGAAGACTTTCCCGCGAATAAACCGCCGAGGAACCCCATGAACGCGCGCGTGGGAGCCGTGAGTCGATGTTTTTCGTTGTGTTTCGCGCGATGGAATCGATCGATCGACGACGGTGGGTGTCGTGCGTGCGCTGTTGTGACGCGCAGGCGCATCGTCATCCAAGCCTCACACGCGCTCGCGCGCCCGACGGACGACGACGACGACGATGACGACGTCGCGCGCGCGCGCCGACGCGTGCATCCAACGCGTGAGGCGCGTCTCGCACCGCGCGACGTCGACGACGGCGCGTCGAATGCGAACGATTGCGCGCGCGGACGATTCCGCCGATGATTTCATCGCCAAGCTCGCGGCTCGCGCGCTTCGCACGATCGGAGGCACCGTCGCTGACGTCTTAAACGCCGGGAACGACGATGCGCGTGCGTCGTACGATGGTTTCCCCGCCGGTCCGCGCGAGGACGTGGCGCTTGAACTCGGGTATGACCCATTGATGTTTCTGGAGGATGCGTCGGCGACGTACGGCGACGCCGTCGGGCTACGTCTCGCCAACGCGCGCGTCGTGCTCGTGAGTTCTCCAGCGCTGGCGAAAAAGGTGCTGATGTGTGACGCTGTTAATGGCGTCCCGGAGTTTCAGAAGGAGGGTACGGCGTTTTTTCCTGGGTCGTCGCTGGCGGGGAACGGGTTGTTGGTGAGCGACGGCGAGACGTGGGCGAGACAACGACGTTTGAGTAATCCTGCGTTTCGTAAAGCCGCGGTGGAGACGTATGCGAAGTGTATGGTGGATGTTGGTGCGAAAATAATCGCGCGTGATTGGTCGAGGCGAGGGGTGAGGGATGTGTATGCGGATTTTAATGACGCGACGTTGGAAATCGTAGCTCGAGCGTTGTTTGGCGCCGACGTCGAAGGCGCGAGAGCGGCGACGATTAATCTCGCGATAAAGGATAGTTTTGAATTTTTTGGACGTCGTGCGGCGACGGGGATGATAATTCCCGAGTGGGCGCCTACGTTTGATAACGTGCGATACAATGAAGCGGTGAAAAGATTGGACGAAGAGGTGTACGGGATCATCGCCAAGCGGCGACGAGCGACGGCTCGAGGCGAAGAAAACGAAAGCCTAGACTTGCTCGATCGATTGTTGCGCGCGACGGATGAAGGCGACGGGAGTGTTGATGGCGTTGGTGATGGCGGCGGCATGACGGATAAAGCGCTGCGTGATGAGCTCATGACGCTCATGGTGGCTGGGCAGGAGACGAGTGCGATTTTGCTCTCCTGGGCGTGCGCGCTCGTCGCCGAGCATCCGAATGTGGGCGATCGCATCGCCGATGAAGTACGCGAAGTACTGCGCATTAAAGGTACTGGGTCTACGCTCGATGCAGGCGACTTCAGCAAACTTCCGTACACGGAGGCGTGCGTGCTAGAGACGCTTCGCATCCGACCGCCAGCGTACATGGTCGGCCGATGCGCGGCTAGGGACGTTGAACTGCGCCCAGGCGTACGTGTGACCAAAGGCACGACCGTGCTCGTGGCGCCGTATTTGATCCAACGTGATCCAAAATATTGGAATGATCCGGTGGCGTTCAGGCCCGAGCGATGGTTGGTGCAAAGTCCGTATTCCGACGGCGCGCTCGCGCGCGACGCGTTGAAAAACTTGGGACCCAACGACGCGTACTTTCCTTTCGGCGGCGGCGCACGAGTTTGCATCGGCACTGGGTTTGCCATGCTTGAAAGCGTGTTGTTGCTCGGCATGGTGTGCAGCGCGTGCGAGATGCGCCTGCCTCCAAATTCTGGTCCGCCGAAACCAAAGGCGCTCATCACGTTGCGTCCGGAATCCATCGAGCTTGAAATTCGCCCGCGTCCTCGCAAAGTTTAGCATAATTATTTTAGAAGACAACGCTACGCTATAGTCACTAGTCATGTACTACCTAGTCATTTTTTATTTGCTACCAGTTGTTGATTTGTACCACGCCGACGGTTTGTTTACGCGCGTGATAACGCGTTCGCAACGCGTCCCTCGCCGCCGCCGAACCAGGCTCGCCACCTATCCATTCACGATAAAGCGTACCCACGTCCGCTACGGCTCGCGTGCGCGCAACATCTCGATAATGTTCATCCAGCGCATCGACGAGATCTTTATTCGACATGCCTTCACGCGCGGGAATTTGACCGCCGCCGTTCAAGCATCCAGACGGACACGCCATGACTTCGACAAACGCGTACGGACTCTTTTTCATCTTTAGGCTTCGCACCATATTTTGAATGTTTCTAAACCCATACGCCACCGCTACTCGTAAAGCAACATCACCGTTCACCGTCAACACCGCCTCTCGCATGTCTGCGTTGCGTAATTTGACCCATTCAATGTCCCCGACGTCGACGCCGTGCGCCTCCGCCGCCCATCGACGAAACACATACTCCGCATACGCCCCTGAACTCGACACCACCGGTGCCGCGTGCACGCTCTCTGGCGCCGGCGTATTGACAGTCGCCCATGAATCCATCGGCGCCGTCGGTGCGTCGCGTAAATGACACATCCCAAGACGTTCAAACAGCGCGCTCGCTTCACCCGTCGTCAGCACCACGTCCACATCCTTGACTCCGTCGCGCACAAAATCCTCTCGACTCGCCTCGAGCTTCTTATCATAACACGGCATCACGCTAATGTGATACACATGTCTCCCATCCACGCCTAAATCTCTCGCCACCGCGGTCTTGACGAATGTCCCCATGATTTGTTGCGGACTCTTGGTCGTCGACATGTGCGGCAACGCCAGCTCCCCGTGTGTCTTTTCCGCGTAGCACACCCACCCTGGACACGCGCTCGCGAGCATCGGTGCGGGCACGGATACATCTCTCATGCGTTCGCTAAATTCCGCATACGTCTCGGCGAGACTCACATCACGCGCGTACGAGGTGTCGTATACGCGCGCCGCGCCCAGCTTGGACTTGAACGTCCCGCTCAACGCCCGAGCGACCGCTTCATCAGACATCCCGTACGCCGAGCACAAGCTCGCGCGCGATTGTGCGCTGATGGACACCACGATAGCGTGCGTGTGCGGGTTGTCGGCGCAGCGCGCGCACGCGGCGAGACATTCGTCGACGGACTGTTGCTCGAGGAGCACGCTTTCGGCGCTGGTGACGCAGCCGCTGCACGCAAGACAGTCGCTCAAGGACACCTTGATGGCGTCTTGCGCACCCGTGGTGTGTGTGGGCGTAAACGTACGCGCGGGTTCATCGGGTGCGGGCACGACGGGCGCGCTCGGGGTCTGACGCCGACGGCGGGAGGTGATGAGCTCACCGGTGGCTGGAGCGACGGCGACGTCGGCGTCGGCGAGCGAAAGCGCCACCTTCGAGCCGTCCAAGGCGACGACGCAGTCTTGCGATGGAGCAATGTAATCGTTCAGTGCGTCTGGGGCTATCTTCACCGCGCCGCTGAACCCTTGCATGATTGAAGCGTACGACACGCGCGAGTCGGCGTGTGCGGTTGTAGACACGAAAAAGCGAGTACGAATGCGAAACTGTAGTATTGCAACGAGCGTTGACTCTTCTATGACAATGATGTTGGTGTTAGTTTGCCGCGTTCTTGCTCTTTTTGTTCCCACGAGCCTTGATCGTGGATGAGCAATACGCGGAGACTAGGGATTTAATTTTCTCCTTGCGTTTGCTCGTCATGAACGCCTTGTCCGTATCGTTGACGCCGGAGGAATTTTCGAGAATCTTCTCCACGAGTTTCTCCTCAATCTTTTTGCATTCAGCTTTACTGACGATGTCGCGTTCGCGCTTCTCCGCGAGCTGCTGATGGACGTACGCACGGACTTGTTTTCTAATGCGCGCTTGGTATTCATCCAAGGAGACGCTCGGCGCGGCGTCCTCATCGTCCTCGTCGTCCTCATCATCGCCAGCTTTACGCTTCTTACTCTTCTCCTTGGCACGTTCGCGCTTTTTACCCGCTGCGTTGCTAAAATCGTCAAACGATGAGATGACATCCTTCTTGGAGATGCGAATACCCGCCGTGGCGCTCAACTCGGCTTCGCGAGCGATGCGTTGCGCCTCCTCCGCCGCGCGCATCGCAGCTTCGACCGTTTCTTTCGCACGATCCGCAGCGATGCGTGCCGCGATCGCTGCTTGACCTTCCGGTAAATCTTGAGCTTTCACGATCACTGCATCGCGTTCTGCGCGCTTTTGAGCCTCAGTCTTGCCTAAATCTATCTCGACGTTGTCGGCGACCAAGTCGCCGGCTACATCCACGCCGTCGTCTTCGACACTCTCCATCACCTTACCGCCACCAAAGAGCACTGCCGCACCTAAACCAGCAGGCTTCTTGCGCGGCGGCATTTTCATCGTCTTCTTTGCGTCTTCTTCATCTTCTTCGAGCGGTGGTAGGCCCGCTGACTTGCGGCTGAGCGCGCGCATCCACTTGTGCCCGCATTGCTTGGCGAGGAAACGAAGTCGGCCGCTTTCGTGAGTCTGGAATCGATTCTTCAACGTGCGCGGGATGCCACTCGAACGAAGTGCGGGTAAATCCGCTGGGGCGAGTAGCAATAACTCCAACATCTTCGTCGTTAACAGTAACGCCTCGGTGGACTTGATGTGGGCATTGATTTCAATCAACCATTCGTTGAGCAACTTGAAGCCGCCGTACTTGAGAGCCCATGCTCGACGGTCGCTCGCTGACACGTCTTCAAGCAATGCATTAATCAACGCACGACGACCGGGAACAGTGCGTAATCGATCCATCGTCGCCGCGAGCGCGGCGGGGACGTCGAGCTTTTCACCAAACTCAGCCGCGGATGTGATGCGATAAATGCGCTTGGCCTCCTCCTTGCCGGCGTCGGCGAGCAAATCCTCTTGCATGCGACGGTGTGACATCTCGGCGCGGTCAATCATGTGATCAACCAAGTCTTCGTCTTCGTCCAACTCGTAGTCTTCGTCGACGTTGCGTTTGGCGATTGCTGCGCGCATCTCTTCGAGATCGAATATTTCAGTGCGCACGTCTTCGCCTTGCGCGATGGCGAGCGCCTGACGAGCCGCGCGCCAACCAGTGAGCATGGCGCCACCAACGGTATCGGGATGTTCCTTGCACGTGTGCTCGCCCGCAAATAACACGCGCCCTTCGGGTTTACCGAGCTCGTCGTAGTCGCGCGAGCCCTTAGAGCCGACGGCGACGTAGGAGTACGATCCGCGAGCGTACGGGTCGGATTGCCAACGCGTGACGATGGATTGCTTCAACGGCGGCATCTTTGATGGATCATTTGGGAAGCAAATGCTCGCCAACGTCGCGCATGCAGATTTGACTATCGATTCCGAGCCTTCTGTTTCGGCGCTCTTGGCGGCTTCGCCTGCGATTAAAGAAATCAACATGGGCTTACCGCTGACGTTTTTCAAGTTCCAAAACATAAAGCCGCGGCCGCGGTTCTCCGTGCTATCGATAGCGGAGCCAAAGTAATCCACAGAGTCGTCCCAGAACACTTCGTCAAACTCCAGTACAACCTTGTTCAGATTGCCAAAACCCAGTCGCTGGACGGCGCTGGACTTGCTCGCACCCAGAGGCGGGTTGAACGCGACGTCGCCCGCTTTGAGGCACCCGAGCGGAATGGTGACGACGACGGCGCATCCTTCAATCTCTTGACCATCCTTCGTGCGCACGCGCACGCCGTTATCGTCGTGATTGATTTCTGTAACAGGCGTATCCATGCGAATGTCAAGACCTTCCGCTAAGCGCGCCATGATTGTGCTGTAGCCTTCGCCCACCATGCAGTGCGCGCCGCCGAAACCGCCGTATTGTTCGTCTTGGTTCCAAAACGGTAAAGAAATGTCATTCAACCCAGCGCTGCAGCCGTACTCGAGATTGGCCCAGTGCCAATCAAGCAAGCGACGTTCTGTTAAACCTGTGCGCGCGGCGGTGGCTTCGCGAACGGCTGCGTGCGTTTCGCTGTCGTCGCTGTCGTTGCCGTCATCTTGCACGAGACGAAGAAAGTAATTCTCCGTCGCCTCCTTCAACGCTTCACCCAACGAACTCTCCGCCGTGGCGCTCTCTCCGTTGGCATCTACCTTCGAACGCGCCTCATCCATGACTAAATCACGAATTCGCTCCACTTTTTCATCCATCTCCTTGGATACTTTCTCACCCGTCTTGGTGTCGTACAGCGGACATCCTTCGCGAAGCTCGACCAAGCGCAATCCGAGCTGTTTCGCGACAACCCCACTCGGGTCGGCACGCACGCCGAGCCAAGGCATACCAGTACGACGCTTCGGGTCTTCACTCACACCGGTGACGATGGACGCGCCTAAATCCACGGGCGCGCTAAACGTCTCGCGATCCGTGTGCACGCGACCGCCGACGCGGGAACGCGCCTCCAATATCATAACCTCGCCCCCTTGCGCGCGAATCAAGTTCGCCGCAGCCAAGCCCGCGGGCCCAGCACCAATCACGATCGTCGGCCGCGCATCCACAAACGGCTTGGCGGGTGGAATCTCCACAATCTGCGTCGTCGCTTCGTCCTCCCCGCTCGCCGCCTCGGCCTCGGCTCGCGTCGCCGCCGGATCCGCCAAATACTTATCAATCGTCTCACGAATCACCAGTTTAAACCCCTTCATCGACGACCCAATGCGTTCTTCTAATCTTGTGCGTATAACCTTCTCCGTATCCACTGTTAAATCGGCAACCTCTAACACCTCGCACAACGCGCGCTTCACCTCCGCCGTCGTCGGGACGCTCGCGCCCTCCAAACCATCCTCCTTAGGCGCCTCCCCTTGCGCAGCCTCGGTCGACGCGCGCGCACACACGCCGTAATTAATCGCCCCAACGCGTTCCAAATACCGAAACACGCGCGCACCGAACGCGACATCCTCCACGCCGATCGCGCGCGTCGTCGATTCGCACGTCAACGCCTCGCGACACCCCGTCGCCATCCACGCCTCTAATATCGCGTTCCGTATCCCCAAATACGTCCCTTCGCGCACCGCACCTTTCACGTCGTCTCCAAAGTGCTCGGCTTCGGCGAACGACATGCGCACGTGGTCGTAGCCCGCGTGCGACGCGGCGATCGCACTGGGCGGAACGACGCCATCGGGAAAATTCTCATCGTCGTTTGCGTCGTCATCCGAGTAGAGCTCGGCGAACACGGCGCGCGAGGCGCGGCGGCGAAATGCGAATTGTTTGCTCATGGCGCGAGCGAAGCGCCGCGCTCGCTGTGGGAGGCGTCACCGAATGAGGAGCTCGTGTTGATTATTAATCTTAATCCTCATTCACTGTCGCGTTCGCGTCTCGTATCGTCCTCGAACGCGCGTTCGCGGTCGGTGCGGCGGTGCGCGCGCGCGAATCGCACTTCGTGTGCGCGTTCGCCGCGCGCGGAGCGGCGATACGACGGCGAGAGTTAATCAATCATCAGTTGAATCACATTTGATTGGTCTCACACATGGCGCGTTCGTCGTCGTCTCACGGTGACGATGCGGGCGCAACGCCGCGGCGAGACTTGTACGACGTCTTGGGTTTGTCGCCATCCGCGTCACCGCCCGAAATCCGCAAGGCGTACCATAAACTCGCGAGAACACACCACCCCGATAAAGTCGCCGGGGACGCCGAAGCCAAACGCGTCGCCAACGCGCGGTTTCAAGAAATCGGACACGCATACAGCGTGCTGAGCGACCCAGACACGCGGAAAGAGTACGACGCGATAGGGATGGCGATGTTTGATGCGCCTGGAGCGTACGACCACTTCGAGGCGGAGCAGGCGCGGATGATGTATTGCGAGGCGTTGGGCGTGCGCGAGTGCGTGGTGCGCGAGCTCGAATGCGAGCTCGAAGAGTTATTTCATGGCTGCGTCAAGCGCATGGGCGTCGTCGTCGTCGGTTTCGATGAGCACACGCGGAAAGCTGTGTCGAGAAGTCGGGTGTTTACTGTGCGCGTGCATCGAGGATGGCGAGACGGGATGGAGTTGAAATTTGCGGCGACTGGGAGCGATTTGCAAAGCGTCATGTTTGTTATTCGCGAACGGACGCACGCGAGATTCGAGCGGGTTAATGGCGGTCGGGACGTTGCGACGTGGATTGCGCTCGAGCCACGTCAGGCGGTGAATGGATGCGTGATCACCACGTCAAGCATCAGCGGGCGAGAGATTAAACTCGCGATTAAACCGAATTCGCACACCATCGCTCGGGGCGAGAAGAAAGTCATCGTCGGCGAAGGATTTCGCGTCCCAGGCGACGAGAATCGCGGTGATATGATAATATATTTCAGAATTATGTCCAAGGCAGAAGCGTATCTCAAGCAAGGTAGTGGTTGGCGATGGCGATGGGCGCGTCGCGCTGCCATTGGCTTGGGCGTGTGGATCGCGCTCAACGTCGCCGGTGAAATTTTATTATACGTCGTGGAGAATTTGCTCCTCCTCGGCGGTATTCCCGATTCTTTCTTGCTCGATATGTTTCCCGCGCACTATGGGGTATTCGATACATCGGCCTGGTGGCCGAAATTCAACATTCCGGAAAGGTTAGTCGAAGAATGGACGGGTGAACTCGCACTCGCAAAGGGCGTCCCGTGGTACTTTATGGAACACGCGCCTTCGCGGGCGTTTTTGAGACGCATCGTCGCGGGCGTCGGCGCGCGTCAGACGCGTGGGCGATGACGCGCTAAAGTAGAGTATTCTTAGCAAAAACAACACACATTCATTAGCGCATTCTTAGCACTTGTATTCTTAGACGATTCTAGAAACCTACGTACAAATTTCAGTCCATTAAATTTGTGAATCCATGCTCCAATTCTGCGACGCCAGACGTAGAGCGCGAGGGTGGTTTCTGTGCCATCGTCGGCGCGTCGGCGGCATCGGCGTCTGAATCGCTTTCTGACGACGAACTCGAGGAGGATTCGCTATAGAAACTCTCAGGTTTGCCTCTGGGTTTGGGAGGACGCGCAAATTGTTGTGGCGGAGGCGTCGGGTCGTACGTTGCCTCGGGTGGGCGACTTACTTGTTGATATGATCTCGGTGCGTGTGCTGAGTGCTGGGCATAAGATGGCGTCGCCGCCGACGACGACGATTGGCCCTCGAGTTTCGCTGCCAAGTTTTTTAATCCTCCAGATAACCACCCTTTGGCGGATTGCAAAGAAACCTTCATCTTTTCTTGCCAGTCATCGGCGCGGCTCGCGCTCGGGGCGTTTGGATCCCAAGGTTGGCTGCCGAATCCGCTATATTTTCCCGAGGCACTTCCTGACGCCGACGCACTCGTGCCATGAAACTGCTGCGGCGAGTACGATGGCTTTTTCTTTTGCGGAACGGCATAGACAGATGTCGACGCTTCTTCGTGCGCTCGCGCCGACATTGAACGCTCTCGAGCGAGCGCCTTAGCCGCCTCTCCCGCTTCGCGCATGCGTCGCTCTAAATCAGTCTCTTCCGGGTTCGCCGACGATTTTTCTTTCTTCTCTTTCTTGTCCTTTTTGTCCTTTTTGTCCTTTTTGTCTTTCTTCTTCTTACCGACGTCGGCGAAGAAATCATCCGCGCTATCCGAATCGCCAAACGGATTCAGCGTCTTCAAATCACTCTTCGTAGACGATGACGCCACCGCCGCTGTTGACAACGACGCGCTTGAGCTTGAACGTGCGGGTATGGGCTGTCCTGACATCGCCGCTACGACTTGCGCGCGCTCGTCTTCGCTCATATTCTTCAAATGATACGTTCGGTCATCTTGACGCGACATTTGCTTCAACGCGTCCACCCACTGGTACGGCGTCAATCCGTGTAAAAATTGCCCCTTTTTCGCACCCTTTGGCAATGGCGGCGGTGGTGGTACCCATCCATCATTCGACTCTTCGTATCGACGCTGCAACAACGACCCCTGACCGGTGCTTAAATCGAACCCATTCTTCCCGAGGCTCGCCGAGTCCTTCTTCGACTGCGAAGACGTCGCCGCCGGAAACAACCCATTCACCAGATCCTTCTCCTTACTCTCGCCTCGTCCCGATGAAGATCCACCACTACCACCACCCGAACTCTTCAACCCCTTCGGTTTCTTCCATTCAATACCTTGCACCGCACACTTGAGCTTGTCCCGATACGCCTCCGCCGCGCGGCTCGCGTACTTTGTCCTCGCCCCCGTCGTCTTCCCAACCCCATACTTTTCCAAAAACCCATTCATCGCGCCGTTCCCCGACAATTCCATCGATTTCAATTGTTCCGGCGTCCAGCTATCCATCGTCGTGCTTCGTACGAACGATACGTGCACGCCCAGCGACCGATGGATGCCCGAGCAATTCAGACACAAAAATATCCCATGGTTCACCGATGCCCAATCGGGGTTCGTCGTCGCGCAATCCGCGCAGTGCTTGTTTTCATCGCGTTGGGACAGGGCGTAGAGCACGCGCCGGGCGTCGGCGTTCATCGCACCGCGCCGCGCCGCGCGCCGCGCTCTGGCGACGGGGTAGGGAACTTCCTCAGACTCGCAAGGGACTCGTCTCCTGGTCATGACTGGTCAATCGAAAAAAATCGGGGTGTTCAAGCCCAATCGGCCGATCGCTTGGCGGCGACATTGCACCGCACGCGGTCGCCGTCGCCGTCGCCGTCGCCGCCGCCGCGCGGTGCTCGACCCCGAACACAGCGCGCCAATCCACAGCGCGCGCGCGCGACGACGAAACTCGACGCCGAGCGAGGTGAGCCGTCGACATGACCACCATGGATGCAACACCCAATTTGTCGGTGAATGTGCAAGTGGTGGATGGGATGGTTCCGAAACACGAGTTCGACCGCGCGATCGACGCGGCGCAGCAAGCGTTACGGGCGAAGACGGCATCTTCGCAGCAGATGTTATCGCAAGCGTCGAGCGCGATGCGGAACGCGTTGACGGCGTTGAGCTTGAGTGAGCAAGAAGTTGCGAATTTGAAGCAAACGGTGAAGGAGTTGCAAGAGCGACCGGCGGAGGGTACGAATGAGATTATTGAGCGCGAGCGTGAGGAATTGCGTCGCGCGCAAGAACGCGTGGCGGATCTTTCTGGGGCGTTTCGACAGTTGCAAAGCGAGGTGGCGCGCGTGCGGTATGAAAAGGAAGGATTTGATATGCCGGTGGCCATGTCTTTACCGGTGAGGATCGCGCCAGAGTTGGCGTCGCGTGTGACGGTGATTGCGCAATTGGTGATGTTGGGGTATTCCTACGAAGATGGTGAGATGGCTTTGGATGCGGTGGTGGTGAATGACTTGCACTTGGCGTTGGAGTGGTTGGAGGGCAGACACGCGGCGAAGACACAATTTTCGCTCACGCAGCGACGTAAGGAGGTGCTCGAAGGCGAAAGCATGAAATATATCACGTCGCGTACGGATGAAGAAGTTCGTGAGGAGATACGCATGCGATCATTGCAACAGCCGGAACGTAAGCAGCAAACCACGGCGACTCGCGCGCCGCGCCGAGCTGGAGAATCCGTCGAAGAAGTTCGAGAAATTGGCCGCGTGCGCACGGCGCGTACAGGTAGATCATCAGTGTACGCCAAACGAGGACAATTGGATATGTATGACACTCGTAAACGTGCATGTTCGATGATGATTTGCATGGCGATCAATCCCCCGGGATCAGTGAACGGCTTGACGAAGCAGGCATCCGAACAAATCGCCCAACGGTGCATCGAAGGTTTGGCTCGTTTGGCACACTCTCGAAGTGCGTTTATGATTTTGTCCCTCGGAGGTCAGAGATGCGCGTTCGATTGCTTGAAGCTTTACGAAGGTAATCCGAAAATGGTGAGCGCCTGTTTCAAGTTGATCCGCGCGCTCACGTCCAATCCGATGACGATGATCCACGTAAAGAAGCAACAACGTTTCCGCTTATTACCCACAGCAATTTCCAAAGCCGCTGGTCTGCATCAAGATCGCGTTGACATCATCGGTGAAGGTGCGCACACGCTTTGGAGTGCCAACACTCTCGGGGGCAAGGATGTTCAAGATCGAGTGAGAAACGCTGGATTTTTGCCATATGTCAAGAAGATGTTGAGCATGTCGGACTTGGACGACCCGAAAGGTAAGCACCGTCGCAAAATGATGGGTTTGATCTTTTCCCTTGCGATGGGAAATCAAGCGGCGCAGAAGTTCTTGGTTGTCGAAGGCTACCGAGCGTTGCTACGAAAGACGCTGCAAGAAAATCCGCACCTTGCATTCGACGGTGAGTTTTCCTCGTTGCACGCGTGGCTCAAGGAAGAATTCAGCAACCCATCTGAGTTACCTAAGTTGGAAATGCTCAAGCACACGGTGCCAGTCGGGCGGGCGTTGTCTATGCAGTACGGCAAGGATGAAAAGGCATCTGCAACGCAAAAGCGTGCCGCCGCCATGCGCGAGCGTATGAAACGACGCGGAGCGACTCCGGAACAAATGTACTTTGCCAAAAAGCGAGTGATTTCAATGCTGTGTAAGATTGCGCTCAATCCACCGGGTTCGGTTGCGGGTGTTTCAAAGGATGAGAGCGAAGAAATTGCGTATCGCAGTCTTCTCGCGTTGGCCCGCATCGCGGAACGAGGAAGTGCGTATCTCGTCCTCACCTGTGGCGGTCCGCGAACCGCCGTGGATTGCTTGCGTTATTACCTCCATAATGCCGACATGATGTACGCCGCCATGCGTGTGTTACGTGCGCTTCTCACCGATCAATCTACAATGTCGCGGCTCAAAAAGCAAGTTCGCTTCCGCATTTTGCCGTCGGCGATTCTTGATGCCGTGGCAAGGCATCCCGACGACTTGGAAATGAAAGCGGAAGCCGTGCTCGCTCTTTGGTCGTACACCGGTATCGGCGGTAAACCCGCGCAGGAAACCGTGATGGACTGCGGACCGGTGTTGGATCACATCAAGTCTGGCCTCGCACAAGCGCGCGCGGACACCGGATCGAACCAGTACCTGCCCACGATTCGCAAATTTCTCGGGTGCGCGCTTTCTCTCGCCAAGGATAACAAAGATATCCAGGACAAGCTCGTGGAAGTTGGTTTGCGCAGCGCCATTCGCAAGACACTGAGCGAAAATCCAGGAATTTCTTTCCACGGCGAATTTGGTATGCTCAGAGATTGGATACGTGGTGACAGAGGCGGGGCGAAATCTGTGACACGAAGCACCACGCGTAGCGAGCGCAACGCGGCCGAGCGCGCTCTCGACGCCGGGACGCAAGATGACACGAAGTCGTCTGTACCGCATATTAACGCGTTGAATATGTTCAATGACGCTGCGGATGGTGATGACGAGTACGTAGGATTTGGTTCATCAAAGCAACAAACTCCCGCGGCCCGCCGTGCTGGCGCTGGCGGCTCCAATGCCATCGTTGGTGGCTCCAAGGCCGTCGCCGGCGGCTCCAACGCCGTCGCTGGTGGCTCCAACGCCGCGCAACGCTTTGGCTCCAACGCCGCGCAAACAAACGATGGTTTCGATACCCCAGCCAAAGCCGCAGACACGTCGAGCAAGCAATACCAATCATACAAGAATGCCGTCATCGACGCCAAGGCAGCACGAGATTCCCCACCGAACGAAGTCGCGCGCCTCAAGGATGGCGGTAAAGAATGGACTGTCAATGAAGCCATTCGAGTGTTGAACGCTCGCGAAACGCGCGCGCACGCGGCTGCGTCTGAGGCGCTCGCTGAAATGTTCGCCACCGAGCCTACGCTTGGCGTTGCCATCGTCTTAAACGGCGGCATCGCAGCGTTGGCGCATGCGATTACGCGAGGTAACGCTGCGTTTGGCGCTGGGGCGTGCGCGTTGCTTCACATGCTCACGACGAGCACGTTGTCGTACAAGCGCATCCAAGCCACAGACGCGGTGATCGATGGAACGTTGTTCACCGCTATTATTGGTGTTATGACGCGCTTTCCTAGAAACGCCGCGTTACAGCAATGGGCTGCGACCGCGGTTTGGGCCATCGTCAAGGAAAACGGCCGTGGGAAGACTGCATTTATGAAGGCGACGACGACGGATGAAGTCGCAGGCACCGTGACGTCGATGCGTGTGTTAAAGAATGTGCTCACACAGTTCGGTGGCGAGTCTGAAGCTACAGCGCAAGCGGTGATTGGTTGTGTTCTATCACTGGCGATTAACTCTGTCAGCTCGCAAAAGATTATCGCCGACATGGCGTTTCCAAACTTGATCATGTCGGTGTTGGGTAAGCATCCGACGATTTCTTTCCGCGGCGAATTCGACAATTTGCGCGAGTGGTTGCGCGACAACTCTGCGTACACCGAAGAACTTCACATGCGAACGCATTCACACGCAGACTAGCAGAACTATGTTATAAATTACAGCAATACTACTACTGTTTCCACTATGGACTACGGTTCCACCCGGCGCGCGCGGGGAGCTTACTTTGTCCCGCCTCGCCGCGGCTTGACCACTTTTTTCTTTGGTGGCTCGAGCTGCCAACGGCAGTTCGCCTTGTCACCAAAAACTTCAAATTTAGTGAGACACTCGGGAGAAATCATGTTACTTCGCAAGTCAATTTCTTGCAGCACGGTGTTCAGCTCAAGAGTTTTGAGCAAACACGACGCGCCTTCATCCGTGATTTCGTTGCGCTGCATGTCGACACCGAGTATCGTTGTGTTGTCCTCTAAAGCCTCGGCTATCTCCCACGCACCGTGGTCGTAAAGCTCGTTATACCCCACGTTCAATTGAATAAGCGCCGAATCTTCGAGCAATAAATCCGCGAGATCACCCGCGCACATCTTAGAAATCGCGTTGCCGCGCAAGTTTAAGATTTCAAGCGTCTGGTTGCCTTCGAGCGCGCGAGACAGCGCCTGTACGCCGGCGCGCTCACCACGCACACCAATATTATTTACCGCCAAATTTAAGCTTTTAAGCTTTGTGGCGTTTAATACTTTAGCAATCTCCACGGCACCATCTGATCCGACGACGTTGCAGGCCAAGTCTAAATGTTCGACTTCGGTGTCCGCCAAGGCAGCCATCAATCCTTTGACACCCTCCGCGCCGATGGAGTTGAACCCGAGGAGAATGACTCGAAGGTTTGGGGCACGCGCTTTCGATAGTCCTTCGGCAAGGGCGAGCACGCCACTGTTGCCAAATCCATTGTGTGCTAAATCAATCCGTCGCAACGTGTTCGACATGGCGATGCCGCGGCCGAGCGTCGACAGCGAATCAAACTGTATGCCATTCCCGCGCAGCGTGACTCGCGTGAGATTCACCCCAGGGGAGCCGATGGCGTCGCCAATCGCGCACGCACCGGGTCCGCGGATGTCGTTCGATCCGAGATCGAGCCAGCGCAGTTGACTTTTACCATCCGCGCCCGCGCGTTTAATCGCCTCGGCTATATTCGCGGCGCCTTCATCCGACACGGCAGCTTTGCGAATCGCCAAACGCTTCACATCCCAACCTTGCGCCAAGCACTCCGCCACCGCGTTCGCGCCTTCGTTGGCGATTCGTAAACTCCAACTCGCATCGAATGATTCCACTTTATTCGGCCCGTTTGCCGCGGATGCGATGGCCGCCGCGCGGACGCTGGATGGATCCGCCGAATGCAATTTCAGCCGTCTCACGCGCAACTTTTCGTTTTCCAGCGTGTGCACTAAATTTTTCACATTGTCATCGTACACATCAATGTACTTTGCCGTCGGGTCGCGTCGTATTGGGTCGTATACGATTTTGTGCCCCAAATCACACGTCATCCGTTGCACGCTCGGCGCCGCGTCCAAGCACGCCGCGACATCCTTCGTCGTCAATTTCCCAACATCACCCAAATCACACGCTCGTACATGCGTCACTCTCGCACACACACCGAGCGTTTCAATCAAATCCGCACGCTTCAAATTTTTCACGCCACTCCCAGAAACGTCCAACTCTTTCAACGTCGTCTTTGCCAGCGAACGCACCGTCGCCAACGCCTTCGCCGCGTCGTCCCCGCGTCTCAATGTCACCCTCCCCCACACCGACGCCGCCACTTCCGAATCACCATCCGTTAACATGGTCATTTCTGATTTCCGCGTACACGCCACTCGAGCGATATCTTTCGGCGTGAGCCATTTCAATACTTCCAGCGCCACGTCTTCGCTCAACTCGCTCAAAAACGTCCCGTCGCCGCCCTCCTCCTGTGCATCCATCTTCGGATCATCCCCACCGCACGCGTCGCGCGTCGCCACCCTCGCCGCGTGCCTCGCCCGTCTCTTCGCCCGACTCGCGTGCGCCCAGGGTCGTCCACCGCCTTGCGCCGCGCTCGGCGCTTTCGATGCGTCGTGCACGCCATCCGACTCTCGGTCTTGCGCATCGCTCCAATCGCTCTCGCTATCGCTCCAGAGCGCGTCGCCGACGTCGGAATCGCTCGAATGCGCGAAAAGAGGTTCGACGCTCGTCGTGCATCGCGCGGCGAACGCGCGCGAGAGGTCGTCGGCGACGGACATCGCGGATAAACTCTGCGGCGATGCGCCGCCGGACATCTTGTTTTTGGCTTTCTGGTGGCGTCAAGGGTCAAACGACCAATCGTAACCCCGAAAATACCCCTTGGGCGCCAAAATGTATCACACGTGGTGTCTCGTTGAGCGACGGATTACCCCGCGGCGCCGCGCCACTGCGCGTCGGCGCGCGCGAGCGATGGCGCGCACACGCTCTCGCACCGCCACGCTCGGCGACCGCGCGCGCTACGTCGGGTTTCTCGCCCCTTACGTTGCGTTCGTGGCGCACATTGTGCGCGTTGGATTTGAACTCGACCAGCGACGAGGCGCGGCGTTGGCGTGCGCGGTGGCGCTCGGGGCGCTTCCGTTCTGGCGTGCGTTCTGCGGACGGCCGGTGTTTGCGTTTTATGGGTTGGTGCTCAGGCGTTATCGGCGTAAGCGCGGGTTTGCGGCGTTTGAGAGGGTGGATGATGGGTCGACGGCGTCGCGGTGCGCAAAGGCGTTGCGCGAGAGCGCGCCGATGTTTACAAAGGAATTGGCGAGTTTTGTGAACGCCGTGTGCGTTGCGGGTGGGAATACGAATATTAGTACTAGTGGTGATGGTAGAGAGGACGCGAGGCAGCCGAGTGAGAAGATGCGGGATGGTGGTTGGTCGTTTATCGCGTTGCACGACGCGACGTTGGACGCGCCCAACCGACTGGCGGCGCGGTGCTTTCCAAATACCATTCGCGCCATGAGCGCTCTGGGTGGGTTTAACGGTAAGATTTGGGTGCTTGGTCCGGGCGCTGGTGGGGCGGAAAGCGCGACGAGTCGCGTCGCGACGGGATTAGCGGATGGATATTGGCGCGTACACGTGGTGTTGGCACGGGACGCCGGTTTACACGGCAAAGCCGCCGGATTGAAAGCTGGCGATGAGACCCGCGCACTCGATCTAGGATCGGTACACATCGTAAATGACTTTCATCCGCGCGCGTTTTGGAATGTCTCACGCGATTCAGGCGCGGTGTTACTGTCGTTTGATGTCGTTCGTCCAGAGAATGCGTCGTGTCGAGCCGCGCTCGTCGACGCGCGCGCGCGCCTTACGCAAGCATTTGGCGCCGCGCGAAGCGCGGATGATGAAGCGAGCGTCGTTGCGTATTTGTGGCGTACATTTTCGTTGACGTTGCTGTGCAATTTGAGCTGAGAATATGTCTGTACAACAACACACTAGGTAGTAATTACGGCGCCGATACCGGCGAGTCGCGAATAAATATGTAAAAAAATCGTCGGCGGAGCGAACAACACGTCATCGATACCCCAAATCCACCTCGTCCTCGCGTTCGGGGATGCCTAAGAAATCCGGAAACCCTTGCCAACCCTTATCTCGAAAATATTGACCCGGACGCGTAGGAATTCGATGTGGTAAGCCTCCTTCGCGACGCGCTAGCTCCCACCACTCGTGTTGGCTCGTCAAGTTTAACGATCTCGCGTACGCGCGACACGTCTCAAAATCTACGGGCGTGCCCAAGAAATCCTAATGACGGGACGAAGATGACACGTATACCGTGAGTCGGCGCGTACACCACGCGATGGCGTTGAGATTGTCGACGGGACGCTCGACGCGGCTGAGTCAGCCGACGCACCTCCCAGTCCACCCAACCTTTGCCGGCGTACGCCACGTCCGGGTCGCGGGGGATGAACACCGCGCCCCGTCGTGAGTTCGTCGCCCAGTCGCGGAAATCTTCCTCCGAACGCAGGCACAGGTGCCAGACGAACTTTCGTGCGGGTTCGTAGGACAACACGCGGCGACCTCGGTGGTTGAGCTTTGTCCCGAGTCCGTGTGCGCCGAGCTTGGAGTCGGGCTCGTGTCCGAGACGCGATAACGCGCTCGGTCGATCGGCGGCGGCGTCGCAGCGCCACACGCTGACGCGAGGGACGCCGAAAGTTGCGGCGCGCATGGCAAGCGGTGTGAAGTGCGGGTTCGTAACTGTCGCGGCTGGCGCTTTGGGCGCGGGACGTTCTCATCGTGAGCTGCACTTGAAAGACAAATGCGCGTTGTATTAACAAACGACCACAATCTATGATCTCTAATGATTTAGTTGATGCCTTGACGGATGTCGCGTGGCGAATTTCAGTTTTTTTTTCTAGTCTTGCTCGCCGCCCGGGGCGCCTCCGCCGGGCGCTTTACCCGCGTGCTTAGCCATGATGATGGAGTCCACCGAGAGCACCGTGCACACGGCTTCGACGGCGTACCTCAACGCCCAGTACTTGACGAGGAAGACGTCGTAGATGTTTGCGTCAGCACCGAGGTTGGTGTATGACTTATCGCCAGAAATGTCAACGCCAGCCGAGACGTCCCCGTTGGCGTGCGCGGCGTACAAGTTGTACACGCAATCCGTGGCGTTCACTCCAGCGTTTTCAGCCAACGTTCTCGGTACTACTTCAAGTGCTTGGGCAAACTTTGCGATGGCGTACTGATCCAAACCAGTTTGCTTGCGACCGTACGCGGCGAGGCGGTGGGCGAGTTCAATTTCTGTCGCGCCTCCGGCGGGAACTGTTCGTGAATCCTTCGTGAGCGCCTTGAATGCGTTCACGCCGTCATCGACGGCACGTTCCATGTCATCGAGGGCGCTTTCGGTGGAACCTCGCAGGACGACGGTAGAAACGCGAGACGTGTGGTCGTCTTGAGAAAGAACGATGCACTGCGTACCGCCGATTTCACGCACCTCAATCGACGACACATACCCGAGCTCATCACCTTCCGGACGCGCGAGCTTGACTAAACCCTTCGCGTTTGTCGCGCGGCACAAACGGCGAAGTTCAAACTTGGAAGGAATCTTTACCGCCATCAAACCGTAGCGTTCGATGAAGTGAATAGCCATTTCACCAAACGTTTGACCCGTGACTACAACCTTAGCACCGCTTTCGGCAATGTCTCTGATGTACTCCTCCATCTTCGCTTCTTCGCCCTTGGAGTACGCTTCGAGTTCTTTCGCAGAAGAGATCAACACCGTGCCCTTGGTCTCCGTGGATGACGTATCCACCGCGCATCCAAACACGGCAACCTTGACATTCTTCAGCGCGCGAATGGACCCTTCAACGCCACGGCGAATCACCATCCCTTGCACCACGGTGCAATCTGACAATGAAGAGCCTGGAATCTTGGATGTTCGAACGTTGTCGACGTTGAAGTTCATGGGATTCTTCGGCAAAACGTCAATGCACGCTTGCGCGACGACGTTGGACAACTTGTCTTCAAATCCGTGCTGCTTCGAACTCAAAGTGCCTTTGATTCTTCCCGCAGTAGCCGCAACGTCTCTGACATCAAGTATTTCACTACCCTCCACCACGAGCTCTTCCATCCACTCCAATGTCTTCGTCAACGCCTTTTCATACCCTTCGATGATTTCGCTCGGGTGCAACCCGTCGCGCACCAACTCCTCCGCCAATCCCAAGAGCTCACCCGCGAACGTCACCACGAGATTCGTCCCATCACCCATCTCGCGTTCTTGCGACTGCGCCGCCATCACAATCAACCTCGCCGCGGGGTGTGCGACTTCCAATTCACGAACGATCACCGCCGCGTCGCTCGTCACGAATAACCGCTCAAGATGATTGATCACCATCTTATTCATCCCATTCGGCCCGAGCGACGTGCGCGTGATTTGACTCAACTGCTTACACGCCTCAATATTTCTCACCACGGCTTCGTCCAAGCCCGTGAGGTGCTTGGACCCGTCCTATTCGCGCACAAACGATTTCAACGTTTAGTCAACGCGCGCGAGAAAAAACACACAACCGCGCCGCGTTTGACCGTCGTCTCACGCGCGCGACACCGTCGCACACGCCTCCCGCGCGCGACGAATCGACGACACAACATCCCGCGCCGCGCACACCGCGCGTTCGCGCGCGCACCGCGCCTCCATCGACGCGCGCTGCGCATTAATCTCCCGCCGCCTCGCTCAAACGCATCATCACCATCCTCATCCGTCTTCCCGCGCTCTCGTCCGTTCGCGCACCTTTAACATCGATTGCAACCCATAGGGAAGACCGCCAGACATCGCGTCGTGCGTCGGTGAACGATCGAGCGTGCGCACGTTCGCGCCTGCGCGCGTCGCAAAGTGATGCGTCGCGATCCAGCGTTGACCATCGTCAGTGTTCACCGCGCGCCATGTCCACCGCGCGCGCGTGCGCGGCGCCGTTCGCGCCGACGATGCGTCCCGCGCGCGTGCACCGTCGCGTGCGCGCGCGGGCGAGCGCGAGCGAGGACGACGCGCGCGTGATTTGCGTCGTCGGTGGCACCGGGCGCATCGGCGCCATGGTGGTGGAGCGCTTGCTCACGCAGCCGACGCGACCGACGCGCGTGCGCGTGCTCGCGAGAGACGATCGATCGGCGCGCGCGGAACGGCTCAAGGCGTTAGGGGCGGAGGTGACGCGCGGAGACGTCGTGAGCGAGGCTGATGTTGAGGCTTGGGTGTCGAGCGCGAGGTGCGACGCGTGCGTGGCGGCGTTCGGCGCGCAACGGATTGGAAAGATTACGGATGTGTTCGCCGCCGCGCCCGAGACGCTCGAGGATGATTTTGGACATCCGTATTGGGTGAATTTCAGAGCGGTGCGAACGCTCGCGGAGGTGTGCGAACGGTCGGGATGTGAAAAGTTTATTCGCGTGACGGGTATGTCGGTTGGGTATCCGGCGTTTGATTGGATCGCCGTGTTGTTGAATGTCGTACTTTCGATGACGATTCAATGGCAACTCGCGGGAGAGCGAGCTTTGAGAGCGATTTGTGCGGCGTCGTCGACGATGAAGTATGTGGTCGTTCGTCCTGGGTCATTGAGCGACGCGGCTCCGTGCGCGGAGGATGTCGCCGGGCAGCGGCGGCTTGTCCTCGGCTGCGGGGACGCGCGCGTGCACGCGGGCAAGGTGGCGCGCACAGATGTTGCAGATGTTATTATTGAAGCTTTGAATCGAGCTGACGTGCAAAACGCGACGTTGAGTGTGGCGGGATCGGCGACGCCGAGCGGCGGCGTGCGCACCGAACTCGTGTGGGATCCGGCGCGCGGTATGCACTGGAAAACCGTCGAGCAAGACGACAACGTTCGCGAGGGTGTGGATTATAAAGATTCTGCGATGTGGACCGCCGTGACGAGCGATGTGAGCGAGTTACGGGAGAAGAACCATCGGAGATACGTGGCGATGTTTCTCGCGCTTTTGGTTGGCTTGGGCGTATTGTTCATTCGCGCATTTGTCGGCGTGATGACCAAAGTCTTCTTATAACGTATTCACATCATCATACAGAGAATTCTTCTAGGTAGAAATAGCCAGGCAACTATTTGCGTTTGAGTGTAATATAGCCACGCCGCCGCAGCAGACTCATTTGCGCACCGAAGACAGACGAACGTCAAACAACAACGAGCGGTTAAAGTCCCGCAACGTTTCATTATCAAGCACAAAGTCCAGCGCACGTTGTCCACCAAACGTCGACGGCTTTGGACCGACGCCGTTATACCTTAATGCTTTATTTCTCGAATACCCAAGCTTTTCTTCGAGCTCACCAGGGATTTCAATGCGCCTCACTCCGCCGACCCGCATCCCGCGCACGGCTTCGTCAAACGCCGGAATCGCCGTGCCATCCCCCAGGGTAAACACAAACGGCTCATCCGTCTCACGCGTACTTTCAATCTTCTTCGCTTGATATCCAGACGTGTACCCTGACCAATCCACGACAACTTTCGTCCCCGAAGTCTCCACCAACGCGCCTTCGCCCACCTTCAAATCGAGAAACCGCAACCCACTCTCCGAGCGTTTAAACGCCTTGTCCCCTTCGGACAGCGCCGAATTCGAGTCACTGCACGATTCGCACCCTTGATCTTGTTTCGCGCGCGCGTCTCGCGCCGTGCCGAGCGCGATGAGCGCCGCCGCGGCGGTCGTGAGCGCCGCGCGTCGCGTGGTTGGCGGTGACACGTCATCTGCATCCACGCGCTCGCGTTCGACCGCGCGTCGTGCGGCGGCGACGACGACGGGGCGAGACGCGCGCGAGAGGTGCGAGCGCGGCGTCGCGCGCGACGTGCCGTGCGGCGCACGCATCGCCGCGGTGCCGCGGGCGAGCGCCGTCATCGTGATGATGATGCTCTTGGGCGTCAGTGAGTGACGCGCGATTCATTCCGTCGTTCGCGCGCCACCGCATCGCCGCCGCCGCCGCCGCCGCGCCCAGACGCGCGCACGCATCGCACGCATCGATCATGGGATCGGTGTTTGGCAAAATCACCGAAGAGCAGCCCGAGTACGCGGTCGTGCCGAGCGCCACGGGTGGCACCGAGTACGAGGTGAGAAAGTATGCGCCGTGCTGCGTGATCGAGACGACGTACGCGAGCGCGCGAGGGATGGTTCGGGGCGATCAGGGTGGGTCGTTTATGCGTTTGGCGGGGTATATCGGCGTGCTGAGGAAGCCGGAGAATGAAAAGAAGGAGAAGATTTCCATGACGGCGCCGGTGTTCATGCAACCCGAGAGCGACGCGACAAAATTTACGATGCAGTTTGTGTTGCCGAAATCAAAGTTTCCGAATGGTGCTAGTGATGCTCCGAAACCGACGGATGCGAATGTGCGCGTGCTTGATGTCGGTGAGCGATGGATGGCGGTGCGACGGTTCGCGGGCCGGATGAATGAAGAGCTCATAGCGAAAGAATCCGCCGTGTTGAAAAGCGCGATTGAGCGCGATGGTTTAGTGCGCGTAGTGAAACATACGGATGTGGCGCAGTATGCTGGGTATAATCCACCTTGGACGCCCGGAATGATGCGCACGAACGAGGTGATGTACGAAATTGAATGTCCCGCCGCGTAAACAAAATTCTTTGCATGTGTACGACTTGTCTTGTAATCGATGATGAATGAATCCTACTGACTATTGATTCCTAAGCTATCGCCACGAGTGCGCGCGAGCACGAAATCACGTAATGCATTCGTGAAAGCGGGGTTTTCGGGGCATCGAATGTCGGCCACCGCGGTGCGCACTTGCCGAGCTGCGGCGCGTCTGCCGTCTCGCTCGAGTTGTTCGATGTGCGCTCGCATCACAGCGCACGCAGCGCCCACGCGATCCGGTACTGGATCGACAGCATCACGCTCTAAGAGTGAAGTAAATGCGTGCATCAACGTGGGTGTGTGCACGCGCGCGCTCGACATGACGGCTTCACCGACGAAAGACCGCGCGCTCGCCTGCGCCGGTCGCGGCGCCTTGACTGGACTCGCGAATGATTTAATCGACAGCTGCGCCCCGGAACGTTGTGTGCGTTTCGGCTGCGGCGGTGTGTGACGAGATGCATTTGGTTGAAGCGTCTTTTTCAATGGCGAAAGCGCCCCTTTTGACTTGCCCTTGACGTCCCCAAAAAATTTACCAGTTGCGTTCAACAATTGAAACACGGCGCTCTGTTTCGCTCGTTCATGATTGAGCTTTTTCTTTGCCATATTCTCGCGCGATTTTTGCCACTCATAGCGCGTTTGCGGGTCAAGTGCGTTCAACGTTTCATCGTCGATATTTGATACCTGACTGAGCGTGTGCGTGTCGAGTGCGTGCTGACTTTCTTGTGACAGCGCCACGCGAGTGGAGGCTTCTCGACTGGCCCGTCGCGTAAGAACTCCGACAGATTCGCGCGCGGCATCAACGTTGGCGTCAATGGCGAGCCATTGTGGTTCCCATCCGTCATCGCGCATGTTGTGCATCGTCGCACGCACGTTAATACCAGTTTTATCAATCATTACCCACTCAAGCATTTCCGCCGCGTTCGCTGGCGACGTTTGCGACGACTCAAATCGATTTCGCTTTTGAAAGTTTCGCATGCCCGACAAGTCTACTAACGCCTCACTCGCACCGACGGGGATCACCCACTTCGCATCCACGACGCGTTTAAGAGCCTTGTACGCCTTTGTTGATAATTTCCGCGCATCCGCGTCCTTAGTTTTGCCATCCGTCAACGCGCGCTCGACGCCTTCAAACACAACCTTGACGCACCATGTCTCGTGTAAACCTTCTTGCGTACTCACTCCACCCGTTCCATTCCACGCGGCATTAATCACGACATCCACCAAGTCTGTTGTGGAGTACTTGCCCGTCGCAGCTTTCGCAGACTGCGCCTTGGGCGCGTCCCCGAGCGGCGCAAACGCCTCGACGCCCAACGCCTTGTCCTGCTTCACCGACTGCATAACCCACGCACCACGCACGCAAACCATCGCCCCGCGTGGAGACGATGTCGAAGCGTATTTCCCAACCCGATGACGCACGTCCGCATCCATGGCATCGTAGCTATCGACGATGTAATGCGTCACGGTGGTCTTGTCATAGTACAACGCGACGACGCCACCTCGCGACGTGATCGCCTCGCGCACGGTTTTCGCACCCTCGGGCACCCAGCCATCGATGTAGGCGGTAACGTTTGAAAATATTCCATCGCGTGCGACGTCCGGCGCGGACACGGGTGGACGAGGCTGACGAGGACGCGTTTCGCGCTTGGGTGCTTTGATTGGTCTTCCAAACGCCTCATCGAGCGCATCCGTCGGGCGTTTCGTCACTCGCCGCGTGCGCGCGTCGAAGTGACGTGGTACCTGCGTGTGGCGCGCGCGGTCGCGCCACGGCATCGCTCGAGAGCGGTTTTGCGAATCACGCGCGTTCCGGCATGAGACGCCAGGAGTGAGTCGCAGAGTGAGGCGAGCGAATGAAAGAAAGAACAATTGTACTACAATATACACACGCGCCACTAACAAACCACGTCACTCAATCGCGTCAGTAATCCGGCAAGCCGTACGTCACGAGCAAGTAGAGCAAACCAATCCAAATTGGAATGACGAGCGCGGCTTCGCCTTTGGCCAACGCGCGATACGCGAGCGGCTCATCCGGCTTCACCGCATCGAAATACACCGACCTCGCGCTTAAATATCCTATAATGTACCACCCAGGCCAACGCAAACCCCTGCCCCACCACCAAACTTTAGATTTACACTCTAAATACGCGTCATTATCCCCGAGCGCCGCGTACGCTTTCGACAACGATAAACCGGCGCGTTGATTCATCTTATACTCGCGCGGGACCAAGCCCTCCACGCGCGCGAGTTCTCGCACCGCCGACGCCGCGTCACCATTCGACAAAAACGCTTCTCCACGCTCGAGCGCGACGCGAGCGGTGGCCATCGCCGCATCGTCGCGCGCCGCCGGGAGCAGCGACCGCAACCAATCCGGCGAAAACGCTCGCAGCGCCTCATCGCCCCTCGCCCGCGGCCGCGTCGCCGCCTCGGTGAGCCAGGGAAACACGATGAGCTCGCCACACGTAAACACCACCTTGGCGCCGAGCGCGCGGCGCGACAGCGGCGACGGTTTCGATGCGTCGACGACGTCACCAATCGAGCGTGCGACAGCCACGCGCGAATGTCGCGCCCTGCCGCACCGTCGCGCGCCGCACGCCGGCGCCGGCGCGGTTCGCGAACGTATCATCATCGCACGCGCGCGTCGAGCGCGTCGGACGGCGTCTGACGGCGTCTGACGACGCGCGGCGCGCGATGGAGCGCCGACGATGGGATGCTGTATGTTTACATTGGTGGCGCACAACGCCCCAATCTTCACATCTTGTTGACGCGCCGCCCATACATTCCGTCACGCCCGCGACCGACACCGTCGCTCGCGCACGCACGGACCTTTCCTCGCTCATTCCCACCACCCCACAGCCGCACGCGCGCATTCGTACGTCGCTAAATAGCCGGGAATATATAAAGTTCCGCACATTTCACGATGCCGATGAAGGTTGCGGTGGCGCTCGCTGCGGCGTCGGCGCTCGCAACGACGAGCGCGAACGCGGCGTTGGTATTCAGCGAAACGTTCGATGATGGTGCCATGCGTGGTTGGGTGGCGAGTGCGGATGAAAAGTATGCCGGTACGTGGTTGAGCTCGGGCGATTGCGTGTCGGAAGATGCGAATCTTCTTTGGCTTTCTTTTGGCGTACGCGTTCGAGACGACGGATTCGCGCGCGCGTGCGCCGCACGCGAGTGGGTTGCGTAAGGAGTGGTGTGATTTGTTTTCGTGCGCGCGGGTGGGCGCGGGTGAGGCGCTCGGGTGGTGGATGCGCGCGGCGGCGGCGATCGAGAGCGGGCGAGCGATCGCGCGAGCGATCCGACGGGACGGCGGCTCGAAGACGGCGGAGTTGGAATGCTTTGTTTCCATGCGCGTCGCACGCATGTGCGAGGGCGGGAGTGATGGGTATAGCATTGCATGTGCGCGCGATGCGGCTTTGATTTTTTATGCGTGGTTCGAGTTGACTGACGGAGTCTCTTCTTTCTTTGTTTGGCGACATTTTTTAGGCAAAGCGACGGTTCGCAAGGCGGCGGATACGGAGGATTACGGTTTGTACATTCCGCACGAAGCGAAGCACTACGGTGTTTCGAAATCGTTGTCCGAGCCGTTTGATCCGTCTGAGGGTATGACGCTTCAATTTGAGGCGCGCCATGAGACGGGTTTGACGTGCGGCGGCGCGTACTTGAAGTATTTGACGGCGGATGAAAGCTTCGCGCCGGAGAAACTCGATGGCGAAACCCCGTACACGGTGATGTTTGGTCCCGATAAGTGCGGTTCTACGAACAAAGTGCACGTGATTTTCCGTCACAAGTCCCCGGTTGATGGTTCGATTGAGGAAAAGCACTTGAAGAACCCGCCGCCGATGCCGACGGATGAAAACGTGCACCAGTACACGCTCGTCGTCAACGCCAATAACACGTACGCCGTCTCCATCGACGGTGAAGAAAAGGCGTCTGGCTCGTTGTTTGAGGATTTCGAGCCTCCATTCAACCCGCCTGCGGAAATCGATGATCCCTCCGATGAAAAGCCCGAAGACTGGGTTGACGAGGCGCAAATCGAAGACCCATCCGCGACCAAGCCAGAGGATTGGGACGAAGACGCTCCGGCGATGATTCCGGACATGGACGCCGTCAAGCCCGCGGACTGGCTCGACGATGAAGAACCTGAGATCGAAGATGAAGAGGCGGTCATCCCTGAAGACTGGGACGTCGACGAAGACGGCGATTGGGAAGCCCCGATGGTGCCTAACCCGGCGTGCCAAGACGTCTCGGGATGCGGCGAATGGGAACGCCCCGAAAAGGCGAACCCCGATTACAAGGGTAAGTGGTACCCGCCCATGATTGACAACCCCGCGTACAAGGGCGAGTGGAAGGCGAAGCAAATCCCCAACCCGAAGTTCTTCGAGGACAGCGCTCCGTTAAAGTCCATCGGCAACATTGGCGCCGTGGGCGTGGAAATCTGGACCATGTCGGGCGGTTTGGTGTTTGACAACATTCTCATCGACAAGACGTTTGAAGACATTAAAGCCTTCTCCGCGGACACCTTCGAGGCTAAGGCTGAGGCGGTGAAGAAGGCGGTCGAAGCTAAGGCTGAGAAGCGTGCTGCTGAAGACGAAAAGCGTCGCGCGCGCGAATCTTCTCCGCCGATTGGCATCGACTTGTATGAAAATTTGGCAAACAAACTTCCGGTGGGACGCGACAAAGCGCTCGCCGTTCTCTCCAAGCTCACCGTCAACCCGGTGATCTATTATTTGTTGCACATCGTGTCTTTGTTCGCCGTCATCGTCGGTCTCATCATGCGCTTCAAGGGTGAAGGAAAGGCTGCCAAGGCGCAACAACAGAAGGACGCAAAGAAGAAGAAGAACGACGACGCCTCTGACGACGAAGACGCCAACGACGAGGAAGAAGAGGAAGAAAAAGAAGAGCAAGAAGAGCCCGCGGCGGAAGAAAAGAAGGAAGAAAAGAAGCCCAAGCGTCGCTTGCGCCGATCGTCGTAGACTTCTTATAGCGCGCACACATTAAAGCACGAAAGAAGATTGAATAACAAACACCATTGATCATATAACTTTTTAAAAAGTCCCCGTCGCGCGCGCGTTTAGAAACACACTCGCATCCTCCGTCCACCCCATTCGCCCGTTCCACGCACACAACTAATCAACGCCGACTCTTCCCTCGAGTCTTCGACGCTCTCTCACCCTCTTCACCGCCCTCGTCATCCTTCATCGCGTCCCGCGACCCGCGCGTTTCGCCCGACCACGCCTCCGCGTGTACGCCTTCGCGCGCGCGCTCATCCTCCCTCTTCCTCTTCGCCGTCTCAATCCCACACACCGCCTCCTCCGTGGCGTCATGAAACTCCCCCTCGATCGCACTCCGCGCTTGCGACAGTTCCTCGTCGTCGCATTCGAGCAATTCAAGTTCTTCCGACGCCTGCTTGTCCCCGAGCTCCAACATGCTCGCGAACCTCTCGCGCTCTTCGGCAATCATGCCCGCGCCAAACTTATCGAACACGCGCCCTTCGACGCGCACGACGATGGCGTGCGACAAAATCTCCACGATGCGATGTCGCTTGCGCGCGCTCATGGCGCGCGACGACGTGGACGACGACATGCGCGCGTGCGGCGAGGTGTGACGGTGGGTGCTCTGTTTTAGGGTGCGTTTTGAACGAGCTCACGCCCTACGCGTCGCGCGCGGCGCGCGTCCTCGCGCGCGCGCGCGCGCGTTCGATGTAGAAATGTGTTTTCGATCGCACGCGCGTCGCGGCGCGCGCGCGGTGCGTCGGCGCGCGATGAAAAAGGCGTGAGCTCGGTGCGTGGGGTGGTGCTCTGTTTTAGGGTGACGTTGGTCGGCATTCGACGACGCGGCGTGCGCGAGGGACGTCGATGGCGACGATGCGCGCGGTGGCGATGCGTGCGAGCGCGCGAGAGGGTGTTCGCGCCGGTGCGGCGCGCGCGGGTGGCGCCGCGACCGGGCGTCGGGGGTTTATCGCGCGCATGACGACGTCGACGTTGACGATGACGATTGCGATTGGGTTGAATGGGCGCGCTGCGGAGGCGGCGCCGGCGGTATTGACGACGACGATCGCGGCGGAGGATGTGTCTATTTTAGATGCGATCGTTATTACGCTCGATGCGCGCGATGGGTTGGCGCTCGCGACGGAGATTGCGCGGATGGATGACGCCGACGTGGGGCGTAGACGTCGCTCGATTAACGTGTTACGGAATACGTACGGATCGAGCGCGACGAAAACGTCAGCCATGTTACCGATGGTCGTGAATGCCGGTGGTGCGCCCAGTGCGGACGACGAGGACGGGGCTTTGAGAGATTTGGAGGACGCGTTGCTCGGGTTGCGCAACGCGGCGACGTTTTTAGACGTCGAAGCGGCGGGTGATTTCGGTGCCGTAGGTTCTGGATCGAAATACACAAAGGATGATATTCCTGTTGCGACGTACGAGAACGCCATGGCGGCGATCGACGCGTTGATTTCGCGCATCAGTGTGGATACGGTGAAAAAGGCGAAGAGCGTGCGCTGCAAGAGATTGCTCGCGACGGCGGCGGATTTCGAAGAAATGAAAGCGTTCGCGTCGCAACCCGCATGCGCGCTCGATTAGTGTGCGTTGATTTAACTAGTAGTAGTTTTGCCTCGTATGATTGTTATTTATTGCTCGCTTGCTCTTTTTAAGAAAACGTCACTCTTCGACTCGCGCGCTCTCACGGCATGTCGCTCACCACCGCAACCGGACGCGCGCTCTTCTCGTTCATTTTTATCGCGAGCGCTGTGAATAAGTACGTCGATGAAGTCGTCGCCGACGTTTTTTGTCCCGTCGTTTCCGTCGTCGTCGTCGTCGTCGTCGTCGTGGTTTTAAAACTACTTGAAAACGGTTGAGACTGATGGATTGATTTCGTTATCGTTTCGACGCAGATGGCAAGGCTTACGCGCGGGTCCAGACGCCGCGCTCATGTCCAGCGTCACTCCAGCCCTTCGTCTCATGAAGCACACCATCAACGCCAAAACCGGCTTTGATTTGTGTTCGTTACTCCCGAGCGACTACGCGCTCGTCCGTTTCGCGACGACGCTCGAACTCCTCGGCGCCTCCCTCTTCGCCGCCGGTTTCGCCATCGGGGCCAAATTTTTGATCCTATTCTTGCTCATCGTCACTCCGGTGATGCATCCGTTCTGGGTGCACACCAGCGAGGCGGCAATCGGGGACGAGGCGGCGTTGGGCGTGGAGATGATTATGTTTTTCAAAAACGTCGCCTTGCTCGGGGCGTTGGTGACGTTTTTAGGCCAACGCGCGAGCCACGCGGCGACGCGGGAGAAATTAAAAGCCATCAAGCGCGATTGAATGGATGCATAGAAATGGTTAGTATTTTAGACGCAGCGAATGAATGGATGGATGGATGTAACACGACGAAGACGAAACGAAGACGAAAGCGTAACAGTAATCCACCGCACAATCGCGCGCACGCGCAGTGTGTCTCCATGCGTCGCGCGCGACCGCTCATCGCATGCGTGGCGGCGCTATTTTTTATTGCATGCGTATCGCCCATCGACGCGAATTCGAATGATACGACGTCTAAAACCGTGCGAGCGTTCGCGCTCGACGGCGTCGCCAATTCCACGCTGCTCCCTCTACCAAAGTACGTCTCCGCCGTGCGATTCCCCGCGCTCGAGATGCAGCTCATGAGCAGTGGGCACCATTTTATCATCGGTGTGTTTCCCAAGCAAACCACGGGGTACTGCGCGTCGCATGGCGTGAAGGAGGTGTGGAGAAGGTTTGCTCGATCGATTGAAGGCGTCGCCTCGAGCGTGGACGCGTTGGACGTCGTTGAGTCGGAGATGGAGGGCACTGATGTGTCGCGCATCGCAGAGACGTTTTCAAAAGTATCGAGAACGCGGTCGCGTAAGTTTGCGTGCGGGTTCATGGCGTATTCGTATTATAATACCATGGAGGCGTACGAAGGACGAACGACAGACTCGAACGCGTTGGCTGAATTTTTTACAGAAAAGTTGCGACACGCGATTGGTCCGATCGAGGAGGTGCGAAATAGACACGAGGCGATGGAGTTTGTCGAGAGGAATGAAAGTTCGGTGCGGGTGATATTGTTAGAGAAGCCATCGTGGGCGGATTTATACGCGCGCGCGATGTACGGTAACGTGGCGTACGCGCGCGCCTCGTCGCTCATCGGCTTCAAGTACTTGTTTGGATTGATGTTTAACGAGCCTGGGATTGCGGGCATTATATTTATTCCTAACATGGATGCGTTGGAGGATCCAGATAAGCTCAAGCGCGCAGAGGTGAAGTTTATCGTGCGTGATCCCGAAGCTGCGCTTGAATATTTCGCCGCTGCGGATGTCGTCCTCGACGCCGTGCGCGCGCTCGGCTATGAAGCCCTGGTAGAATCCACGATTGATTTCGAATGCGCCAACGCCGTATGGCAGCTTGCGTCGAATTCTGTTCATCCGGAATACGCCGCTGAGAACGACGAGGATGCTGGAGACGGTGATGAGGCGATTACGCCGCCGCGCGCGTGGGAATTTCTCAAGAGCGATTTACTCGCCGTGCTCGACGGTCACGGTAAAGGTGATAAAGTATTAATGCCCGAGCAATGGATGTGTGGCTTGGCGGGATTAACCGCAGCACATCGCGAGATGGCGAACGAATACGCCGAAGTTGCCGATGCGATATCGACGCTAGAAATGTTACAAAAGGAAAATTTAGGATTGCGACAACGCAACGCCGAACTCGAGCGCGAGGTGGCGCGATGCGACGTTCGCGGAGGACCGAAAGCTCCGAGTGGTACGAAGCGGTTACCAAAAGCAAAGCCGGGTGATTGGACGTTCGAGAAGAGTAAGCGAGCGAAACCAGTGTCGACGGTGGTTGAAGATAGAGAAGAAGAAGAGGAGGACAAAGACACGGCGAGCATTGATGACGAATCCCCGGCACCGCATCCTCGCGACGAGTTGTAGAAAAGAATGTACACGTAAATTGTAAACATATCAAAGGAAGAAAGAGAACAAATCATCCCACGCGACGATCACCACGAAGCTGCGGCTCGCCCACGGTGTGGAACAAAAAATCCCCGGCGTCCTCCGCCGTCGCGTCCTCTGGCGACGACACGCCCAAATGCGTTGCACTGTTCCAATGGAAATCATGCAAAATCGGCGCTGCGGGCGTCTGTTGCGCGGGGGTCGTTGCCGCAGTCGACGCACTCGCGTGCAATCCACTCGGTTTACCCACCAGATGCGTCGCATGCGTCGCCGCTGTTCCCCGCTGCGGCGTCGCCGTCCCGCAAATTGCCTCGCGCCACGCCGGAATGTTTAACAACGAATCCGCCGCCAATCGAATCCGCACATCATCACTCGTCAGTAAACCACCAATGATGTTTTGTAAATTGGCTTCGAAGATCATCTCCTTGGTGACGTATGCGCGCGTCTGCGATAGCTTGTGGATTAAACGGCAGACGTTTACGTAAATCGTGTGCTGATCGAAATTCGGGTCGAGCGACTGCGTGATAGCTCGCGCGAGCCGCTTCAGCTCACTCGTGGTGTCACCCTGATCACCTAGTGATGTCGGTGCGGGCCGCAGCGCAGTCGTCATCGTCATCGTCGATGGCGGCGATTTCGACGCGCGCTGTTGAAGCAACGACGCTTCGATTCGCGTTCGGTAGCCTGGAGACGATTCGTCGTCGACAGTTTTGCCAGAGCCAGAACCGTACAATGTTTCATAGATGTCGACAGGAAATTTTGCATGCAGCGAACCGATGGAATCGACTAAACTGCGGCGGCGTGGCTGCGCGATGGCGCTCGCGGGCTGACGAGGGCGGGATCCGGATGACGTCGCGCGCTGGCGGCGTGATCCAGACGGGCGCGGCGGTCGTGAGACGGTGTCATCGCGCCGCGCAGTCGCCTTGGCCAGTTCTTTTGGCGCGCGCGGACGCGCTGGGCGAAGCGATATCCGAGGTGGTTTCATTGCCGTAGATGATGGAATGACGGCGCGCGCCGAGAAGCCGCGCGACGGCGGCTTTGCCGGTACGGGTATCGCCCCTGTTGCCTTTGATGCTCGCGGTTTAATCAGCGTAGACGTCGTGGTAGCAGAAGGTTGCAACAGAGGCTTGCGGCGCGCGATGGCGCGCGCAGACGTCGTCGCAAACGATGATTGCTTGGCCAGAACGCGCGCCGGGACGTCGTCCATCGATTCCAAATTTGACTCAATTTTTGCCTTTTTCATGGCGCGCGACGTCGTCGCCGGCGTCGATGCGGACGCAGATGCGAGCGCCGCCTCGGACAAAATCGTCAATTTACGCTTCTTCGGCGGCGGCAGCGGCTCGACAGGACCGACTTGACCGACGACGCGACTGCCAGGTTTCGCGGAGACGCGCAAAAATGGACGCTTGTGCAAAAATCGTCCCGCCGCCGTCGTCGTCGCGCTTGCATTCGCCTTTTTCACCTTGTCCGTCTCTTTACGCGGGAATTTCGGTAGTTTAGGTCCAGCTCGGCATTTCGGACACGCATACGTGTCCCCAGTCAACGCGCTCGACGGCGCGAGTTTCGCTTCGCATTCGTAGTGCGTAAACGCGTCGCAAAAATCACACGCCAGCCAACGCCATTTACGCATCTTCGTCTCTTTATCACCCTCTTCCGGTTTGCGATAGACGCAATTACACCATTGACACCACCATCCACGCTTGTATGCAATCCCTACGCACGAAAACAACGTCACACAATATAAGTACGAATGCGCATCATGACGTCCCGCGTCGGCGTACGACGACGTCGAGACCGCGCGCGCGCGCGCGCCCAAAAAACAAAAACAACACGCACCACACGCGTTACACAAATCAACCAGCGCATCCGTGGACGACTCATCATCAACCCATCCTTTGCGCCACATCGGCGTATCCTGCGCGCGAGCATCCACGCACGTCACAGCGCGCGTTAGTCTCGAGACACGAAACGCCGCGACACATCCGAGTCCCCGCGCGCGCGCACCATCCCTCCGCTCCCGTCGCGCGCGCGCGCGCACCTCGCGTAAACACGCCGGATTCTCGCATCGCGAAGGCGGCATGGTCGTTCGCGCGCGCCGTCGCGGCGTCGCGGCGGCGAACTCGTCGACCGATGGCGTCGCGAAATGACGCGAGTCTCGGAGGAATGTCGGCATTTTGGGTGCGCGTGCGCGCGGCGGGGCGCGACGACGACGACGACGACGCGCGCGCGCGACGGGGGTGGATTTGGGTTGGGAAAAATGACGCGCGCGAGGGGCGAGGGGCGAGAGGCGGCGCGGGGGCGGCGCGCGCGTCGGGCGCGCGCGATGGTGCGCGCGGGAAATACCCATAACTTGTTGTCATAGGAACCGCTACCGTTAAAGCCAGAACACTTTGTCACATACCTTGATCAAAGCTGCCTCCAACTCCGAGCAGCCAATTGTCTTCCTATTTTGCGAAATCTTTTTTGCTATCATTCGCGTTGATTTTGTATGTTTACAGTCTACTGCTGGCGCGCGAACGAAGTCTAGAGCTAATAACAATCGACAAGGGCCATCGCGCGCGACGCGGGTAACGGCGCGGAGCGAAAGTTGCAGCCGTCGCCCGCGTCGTCTTTGCCGCCGTGGAAGAGTATGAAATCGAGCGGAACGATGCCCTTGATGGCGGAGGTGAGGTACGCGGCGACCCATGTGGATCGGTGTTCGATGGGAAACGCGTTTGGGGCGCGCTCGATGAGCGGGATGCCTCGGCGAGTCAACTCGGCTGTCAACGCGCGCATGGCGACGCCGTCGAGGACGTCTAATCCTGGTTTGGCGCAGTGCGCGGTGAGCGTCCCGTTGACGTTCGTGATCAACAGAAAATTGCTCGTCAAGCCTTCTAGTAATTCGAGTCGCTCGCCCTCGCCGTCGTCGCTTGGCGACGCGGGGTGTGATTTTGTCAACAAGTATTCCACGCATTTGAGACGTTCGTCGCATCGAGCGTTCCAATCCGCGAGCGCCGCCGAAGCTTTCGCCCGGCCGTGTATCCAATCTGCATACTTGACGCTCACCGGCGCGCGACGCACGCTTGAATCTACATCGACGTACGCGCCGAACGTCTCATCCGCCGTGTCGAATTCCGAGTACGACGTCACGAGCGTCTTGACGTCGACGTCGCTCGCGCGCGCCCAGGAAATGCCATCCAATGCATCGCCATCCACCGCCACGCCGCGATGCACCGACACTGTCACGACCACGCAGTCGCAATGCGCGCTCGCACGCGTCGTCGCGTGATCGAGCGCGCGCGCTATCGCGCCCATCACCTTTGCTCGAAACGCCGCCTCGACGTCCCGCGCGTCGTCGTCCTCATCACCCACGCACGCACGCGGCGCCGACGACGCCGAAGACGCAGGCATCGACGTCGATGCCGTCACCGACCCATCCTCGCGCCCGTGCGCGATGTACCACCGCGCATCGCGCGAACACAGGCGATCCAAATGAAACTCTGCGCTCGACAACGCAAACGCGCCCGAGCCCCAGCCCACGCCCGAGCCTCCCCCAGCGCCCCGGCGCGCTCGTCCAACCGTATACACCCCGTGCGGATACTGTCTCAACACATCCGCCGGCGCGACCGCGCCCTCGCCGAGCGCCGCGCCCGACGCACACGCCCCGTCGGCGTCGCACATGAATGGAAACATCGCTTCGCTGTCGCTGTCGCTGTCCCGACGCAGCTCCGCGCGCGTCGACGCACCGCCGACGCCGCCATCGCGCGCGCGCGTCGCCACGGACGCCTCGCACGCATCCCCGTCGCCGCCGACGCCGCGCGACGACGATCCGCCCATGAGCTGCCGCGAGGCGAGCGATGCCGGAACGCCGACCAATGTCGTTCTGCAGAAATCAATCGTCACTGCGCGCCGCACCGCCGAACCGATGTTCCGCATGACGCTCAAATCCGCCTTGATGGCGATCGTGTTGTTTTTGTGCCTTCTCGCGGGGCAATTCTCCGTCGCGCGCGCGGGTGCGCTCGAGGACGGGCTCGCGTACTTGCAGGTGCGATGGATTGCGATGATCGCATCGTGATTGGTGATGTGTTGGAAATGACGACGCGAGACTGACGAAACGGTGTTGAATGTGCAGGCGAATGCGTTGAAGGATGGTGTGACTGTGCTTCCGAGCGGGTTGCAGTACCGCGTGTTGAAGAGCGGGGCGGCGGATGCGCCGAGCCCGACGAAGAGCACGCCGTGCTCGGTGCACTATCGCGGGACGACGATTACGGGCGAAGAGTTTGATTCTTCGTACAAGCGTGGACAACCGACAAAGTTTGCGCCGAATCAAGTGATTAAGGGTTGGACTGAAGCGATGCAGCTCATGAAGGAGGGTGATAAGTGGGAACTTGTTATTCCGTCTGAGCTCGCATACGGCAAGCAGACGCTCAACTCGCTCATCGTGGCGAACAGCGTGCTCGTGTTCGAGATGGAAATTCTCAAGGTTGGCGCGTAATTAGAATGCTGCGGCGGATATATTTCGCATGCATTTGCTATGATGTTAATTTAATGCGCTTTTATTGATCATTAAAACCCAAATTAAATACAACGACGGGCACGCTGCTGGTAGTATTTCGCGAGTTGAACATGTTTTGATGTCCAGAAACAAAAAGTTTGTGCCGTCATCATCACAGGGAAAGACCCGCCTTTAAACGTTCACACATTCGACTTATTCACCCTTCTTCATCATGGCCATGAATTCCTTATAATCGATGCACCCATCGCCGTCGGTATCGGCGCTCGCAATCAACTCACCGATGTCGCCGAGGTTGGCGCGCTCCACTGGAGACATCTTAGCGAACGCTTCTTCAAACTCTTCGACAGTAATGGAACCATCACCATCCTTGTCAAAGTAGTCAAACGCACGACGAACGGCATCTGCAGATTGCTGCTTGGACGTGGCGAGCGTAGCCGCGATGAACTCTTCGTAATCAAGCTCGCCGCTGCCGTCAATATCGATCGTCTTCATAATCGCCTTGAGCTCTTCCATCGCCGGACCGGCGTGCTTGACCTTCAAACCTTGGCGGAGTTCGTCGACAGAAATCGTACCAGAGTTGTCCGTGTCGAAGCTCTTGAAGAGTTCCTTCAAGCCAGCGACTTCTTCCGTGGTCATGGTACGAGCCATGGCCATCAATCCCATCTTCTTAAACTTGGTGATGCCCGCAAAGTTCTTGAAACGCTTGAACACGACGTTGTCGAGCTTCTTGGAAGAAGCAACGGACGGGTCCGCCACCCACGGGTGCGCCAACACTTGAGCCGTGGTGAGGCGTTTCTTCGGGTCGGCTTCGAGCATGCCAGAGATGAGCTCCTTCGCTTCGGCGCTCACCTTGGGCCACGGGTCGCTCGTCAAGTCGAGGTTGCCAGCCAAAATGGCATCAAAGATCCCTTGCTCGGTTTGCGCCCAGAATGGGGGCACACCAGAGAGAAGAATGTAGAGGATGACACCGCACGACCAGATGTCGGAGGCGTTGCCGTAGCGCCGACGCAAAACTTCGGGAGCGACGTAGTACGGGCTTCCGACGAGATCCGTAAAGACTTGGTTCTCACGGTAGAACGTGGACAAACCGAAATCAATGGCGCAGATCGCAGAATCAGGCGAGCGATCCTTGAGCACAAAGTTTTCAGGCTTCAAGTCGCGGTGCATCACGCTCAACTGGTGGCAGTAATCAATGCAACGCACAATCGTGCGCAACGTGTCCGCCGCATCCTTTTCACTATACTTGCCCTTTTCGACAATGCGATCGAACAATTCACCACCCGCCAAGAGTTCCATGACAATATACACGTGTTTGTTACCCTCATACGCACCAATGAGCTCGACAATATTCTCGTGCCCAGAAAGATGGTGCAAAATCCTGATCTCGTTCCTCACGTCTTCAATATCCTCGGAGTTTTGAAGCTTGCGCTTGGAAATCGCCTTACACGCGCACTTACGACCGGTAGCCTTCTCCGTCACCAAAAACGTCGTGCCAAACTGACCACGTCCTAGCTCCTCATGAAACTCAAACAAATCATTCACGTCCTCCGTCGTGCGTCCGAGCACGTTATCCGGTCTCGCCTTTTGCCCGAGCGGATTCGGCTGCCCCGACCGCGGATTCGTCTCCGAATACTACGCGCGCGCGCACACACACACGTCAGTCATCTCTCTCTCTCTCTCTCGCACACACACACACAACGCCACAATCACCCACGCCGCGCCCATCATCCACCACACACCGCGCGAAACCACCGCATAATCCATCCACGCCAATCAATTCAACACAATTCTCGCGATCACCGCGCCCAATCCAATCCAATCCTACGACTCGCGCGCGCGACGACGACGACATCGTCGCCGCGAACCTGCGCGCACTGTGCTATACACGTACCGGAACCGTCGATGGCGTCGAGTTGCAGATACCCATGGCGTCGTCCGGCGGTGCGTACGCGCGCGCGTGAATGAGGATTCGATTGGAATCGTCTTGGACCAGGGGGTGCGTGCCTGGTCATGATTGGTCGATCGGCCACAGAAAGAGTCGAGGGGATCCCCGTGGTGCCGCCGCACAGGGCGTCGCGCGGATGTCGCGCGCGGTCGCCGTCGCGGTGCGCGCGGTGCGCGCGGTGCGGACGGTGCCGTCTGTACCGGCGGCGTCGCGCGACGGTCGACGCGCGCGCGCACCGCGCGCGACGAACGATCGGGACGCCATCGGGGCGCTGCGCGAGCT
>JACLAB010012608.1_pt1 | contig 50050 bp, 54 predicted proteins | sample 8027921 | NCBI WGS metagenome assembly JACLAB01 (sample SAMN15725117, study PRJNA655200) | protist metagenome | isolation source: fluorescence activated cell sorting (FACS) single amplified genomes of... | place: USA: West Boothbay Harbor, Gulf of Maine | collected 2000-07-19 | reverse complement strand
CGCCACGTGATGACCAACCAAAGCAAGCAGCACCAGCTGCACAACCAGTAGATGATCTACCTTTTTAATGGACGAAGAAGATTATTTAAACGTAGTTACCGACGATAATGGTAATGTGACATTAATTGAAGATTAAATTAAATTAAATGCAAACAACAGAGATCAATGGATTCTTGATTGATGATTTCAATCAACATAAGCTAGAAGAGGGTAAAAAGCAGGGTGTATGCCCTGTTTGCTCTCATACTAGAAAACCCAAGAATCAAAAGGCAAAATGCGCGTCTTATGATTGGGAACGGGGTCTCGGTACTTGTCACAACTGTAATACAACTTTTCAACTCCACACATACAAACGTAAAGGTGAAACTGTTAAGGTATATGAAAGACCCAAACAAGAGGTTATCAAACCACCTGATAGTAAAGTTGTTGAATGGTTTAAATCAAGAGGTATATCTCAGAAAACCCTTGCTGACTTAAATGTTGGCGAGGGCTCTGAATATATGCCACAAACCGGCAAAGCCGAGAACACGATAAAGTTCAATTATTTTATAGGCGGTGAGTTGATAAATATTAAATACCGCGATGGAAGAAAGAACTTTAAATTATATAAAGGAGCTGAAAAAGTATTTTATAATATTGATAGCATTGTAGGTTATGACTCTTGTGTCATAGTTGAAGGTGAAATGGACGTACTAGCTTTACATGAAGCTGGTATTACAAATGCAATATCTGTACCTAACGGTGCTACATTAAATACTAATAACTTAGATTATCTTGATAATTGTATTGATTACTTTGAAGATAAAGAAAAAGTTATATTAGCTGTAGATTCAGATGAAGCAGGTCAAGCATTACAAGCAGAGCTAATAAGACGATTAGGATCTGAAGTATGCTACATAGCTACGTTTGATGATTGTAAGGATGCTAACGAATATTTACAGAAACATGGCAAACAACAATTGGCAGAGCGTATTACAGGCGCAAGACCGGTACCGCTTGAAAATGTCACGACATTTAGGGACATTGAAGACGAGGTCACAGACTTTGTACGTAACGGGTTTAAACCTGGATATCAAATTGGCTTGGAAAACTTTGACAATATCTTTTCGACTTATACTGGTCAGTTTATTACTGTCACTGGTATTCCGAGTAGCGGGAAATCAGATTTTGTCGATCAGATGGTTATTGGCTATAACCAAAATTATGGCTGGAAAACGGCTTTTGCTAGTCCGGAAAATGTCCCAACTTACCTTCACGCACATAAGTTAATGCGTAAGGTTTGGCAAGGCATGCCAACAGCGGTTGATATACACGGCGATAGATGGAATAAAATAGCTGATCATTGCAATGCAAACTTCTTTCATATTGATATGGAACGATACACGCTTGAATCAGTGCTACGTAAAGGAGCTGAACTAGTTAAACGTAAAGGTATTAAATGCCTTGTCATTGATCCATTTAATAAAGTAAGAGACATAGACTGTAAAACAGAAGATGTTAACCGCTACACAATGGAGTACTTAACAAAAATTGAAATGTTTGCCAAGAAGTTTGATGTTTTGGTTTTTGTTGTAGCACACCCTACTAAAATGTATAAAGACAAAGACGGCAAGATTGAAGAGCCTACAATGTACAGCATTAAAGGTGGTGGCGAATGGTACGATGCTAGTTATCACGGTATACTAGTTCATAGAGATTATGAAGCTAGAACTGTTAAAGCTAAAGTACTAAAAGTTAAGTTTCAAAACCTTGGTGAGAATCAAGCTGAAGCACATTTTAAATGGGAGCCGAAGTCAGGCTGTTTTATACCACACGAGCCAATTAATATTAATGACGAACCAATGCCTTGGGAATAAATGGCATGGAGTAAAAAAATAAGTATGGGTACATACATAGCGTCAGAGTTAGATTTAAAAGCTTATAAATGGTGTATAAGAAATAAAATATACATTGCACCAAAAGCTATTAACGAAACGCGATGGTCTATTGTTATAACAAACAATGGTAGAACACATGAAGATCCTAGTCATTATATTAAAGATTTGATATGGGAAAAGATTTACGAATATTATAAATACTATTATGAAAAACACATTTCACAACGCAGATGAAGCATACGATGCTTTACTTGATGAGGTTGTTATAAACGGTATAGATTTTGGTAATACAAAAGCTATATTTAATTGCGGCTTTTATATGGTAAACCCTGAAGACAATCACATCACAAACAAGCAGCGCAACTGGAGTTTAGAATATGCTGAAGCTGAATGGCAATGGTATTTGTCTGGTGATCCTAGCATTGATAAGCTTGGTGAGCTATACGGTAAAATACCACCGATATGGGAACGTATGGCTGACAGTGATCGTAAAGTTAATAGCAACTACGGTTATCAGTGGAAACGTAAAGCTCAAATAGACTACGTTTGCGCAAAGCTTAAAACAAATCCTAATACACGTCATGCAGCTGTTAGTATATACGACGGTAAAGAATATGATAAATACAAGAAAGATACGCCTTGTACTTATGCTATTCAGTTTACAATTATAAACGATGAGCTGTGTATGTCTGTCTATATGCGTTCTAATGACATCTGGTACGGTTTCTGTAATGATCAATATCAATTTTCATCATTACAAAAACTAATTGCTAGACGTCTTAATTTAAAAATTGGTTGGTATTACCACCACGCACACAACATGCATTTGTATAATGATAAACTTTAAAAAATATGTATTATTTATACCACATACCGGGTAAAAAGATCGGCGTTACACGTAATCTTAATACACGGGTTACCCTTATGCAAGGTTATAAGGAGAATGAGTATGAAGTTCTTGAACAGTCAGACGATATAGATTATATATCAGACCGTGAAATAGAACTTCAAAAGTCTTACGGCTATAAGGTCGATAGAAAACTATATAAACACTTATTTAATAAAATGAAGATAAACGCAACACAACAAACCTCAACTTTCCCTTGTCCAGTTAATAAATTAAAAGGACAATTACAGGATAACATAGGTCTTAATTGGCAAACGGAATTTGGCCAGTTTGAAATTACTAAACAAAATATTCCGTGGATAATGGCTAATATTAAAGAGTCAATGTATAATCAAAACAGGTCATACATTTATAATAAAGCTTTTTATGAAGCTTTCTTTAACCCTCATCATACGCCTCAACCTGAATTAAAATACGATACTAGTGTAGATAAAGTACCAGATCGTTTTGATCTCATAAGAATGTGGGCTAAAGACAGAGGCTTATATGACAAAGGTAATTCACACACTCAGTATGTTAAACTACAGGAAGAAGCTGGTGAGCTAGCTCAAGCAATACTAAAGCAAGACAAACCTGAAATACTAGATGCCATTGGCGATATGGTTGTAGTACTTACAAATCTAGCACATCTAGAAGGATTTACTATTGAAGACTGTATTGATTCAGCTTACACTGAAATAGCTACACGTAAAGGTAAAATGCTTAATGGAACATTTGTAAAAGAAACGTTATGAAGATAGATACTAAAGACGAAATAGTACTAGCAGTACTTAAGAAAATGGATCAACGTAGTATGATCGGTCAAAAGAAGTATGGAGCTACAATGATGCAAGAGATCGAAGGTCAAGAAAAAGATCTTAATCGTTTCTTAGTTGATGTACAAGAAGAACTAATGGATGCATTGCTTTACATTGAAGCTGCTAAACGTTGTTTGACTGATGAGATCGAAGAGGCAATGCTTAATCGTATAAACGTTATAGGTCAAAATGGTAATGATGGTTTACACTATCACGATATAGAAATAAATGAAGCGGAGACCTTATAAACGTAAGAAAAAACGCGGGCCAGTACAATCAAAGAAAGTATCATATGATGGTATTAACTTTGCATCTGGCCTTGAGCGTTATATGTATATGGCATTAAAAAATGCAAAAATCAAATCTAAGTACGAAGGTGAAACCTTTGTTTTACTAGCTGGCTTTCATTTTGATAATGAAGTATACGAAAGATGTGCTAACGGCAAAGGTGATTACAAAAACAGAGGCTGCAAACGTATACTACCTATTAAGTACACACCTGATTTTATTGGTGATGACTTTATAATTGAAACAAAAGGTAGAGCTAACGAATCATTTCCAATGCGTTGGAAGTTATTTAAAAGACTAGTTATGACGCAGTTTCCTAACGTAACACTATATAAACCACAAAATCAAAAAGAATGCGACGAAACAGTAAAGTTAATCCTTTCGAAGCGAAGAGGATAGCAAGACAAAAGTACGCCGAGCGTCAGATTGATAAGTGGTGGAACTGGAGTTGGGAAGCACGAGGCAAAATAAAATATAAAGAACTAGTAGAAATACAAGATAGATATGGAATCAAATGTTATTAATTATGTTTTAGAAAAATATCCTAAAACATTTAAAAACAAAACAATGTTAATAGAAGAAAACGATGCATGCTATTTTGTATCAACAAACAAAGACGAATCACCATTAATATTAAGTAAAAAAATATGAATAAACAAAAAAAACAATGGAGCCTTTCATTAGGTACTTATCCAGGAATAGTAGTAGGGATGAGATCTTATGAGGAAGAGTTACAAACAACTCACGTGTTATACTTACCTTTTATTGACTTAGCATTAGAACTGTATAAGTAATGGGGTTATTTGATAAAAGAATACCGTATAAACCTTTTGAGTACCCAGAGTATTACACAGAAGGTTGGCTAAAACAAGCTCAAGCATTTTGGTTACATACTGAAATACCAATGAGCGGTGATGTTAAAGATTGGAACGAAAAACTAAATGATAAAGAAAAGAACCTGGTCGGTAATATATTACTGGGCTTCGCACAGACGGAGTGCGCGGTTTCTGATTACTGGACCCAAAAAGTAGTAAGCTGGTTTCCTAAGTACGAAATACAGCAAATGGCTATGATGTTTGGATCGCAAGAAACGATACACGCAGTAGCATACAGTTATTTAAATGAAACATTAGGACTAGAAGATTATGAAGCGTTCTTACATGAACCGGCAACGGCTGAGAGATTTGATAATCTGGTTGCTTACGACGGTGATAATTCTGTTGGCATTGGTAAAAGCTTGGCTGTATTTTCAGCCTTCGCTGAAGGAGTTAGTTTGTATAGTGCTTTTGCAGTGCTTTATAGTTTTCAGCTTCGAAATTTACTTAAGGGTATCGGGCAACAAATGAAGTGGTCAGTCAGAGATGAATCATTACACAGTAAAATGGGTTGCAAGCTTTTCCGCGATATGTGCAGTGAAAACAATCAATTACTGAATTTATGTCGAGAAGATATAGTAAAAGCTGCGGAAACCATGGTGGCGCTTGAAACTAAGTATATTAACAAGATGTTTGAGATGGGTGATATCGAAGGCATATCATCAAACGATCTTACGCATTTTATAAAAAAGAGAGCAAATGAAAAACTTGTTGAACTGGGTTACGTTGACCTTGGGTACTATTTCGCGTATGACAAGGGCGCAGCAGCTAATCTTGATTGGTTCTACCATCTTACCGGCGGGGTCACTCATACTGATTTTTTCGCAATACGGCCGACGGATTATAGCAAAGCTGGCGAAGGGGAAGACTTCGAGGATATTTGGTAACATAACTAATAAAGATATAGAAAAAGATTTATATGAAGGGAAGTAAACAAAGCAGAACAGATCTGCTAGAAAAAAAGATACAAGCAGCAATTAATATAATCAAACAATTGCTGGATGAAAATGCTTATTTAAAAGATCTGTCAGTAGGTACACTAGAGACTGTAAAGTTAATGCCAGGTTATGATGAAGCAATAGAAGAGTTAAAAACAAAACTAAAAGAAGATGGAGAGAAAAAGAAGATGGAAGTACAGGCTGATTAAAGCCTTACGCTATACTAATAAGCTTACATCTTGGCAGAAATTTGCGTCGCGTGTAGGATACATGGGCGCAGGTTTTGTTATAGCAGGGCAATGGACTATTAACCCTATATTTTTTATTATGGGTTTTGTATGTGTGATAGTACAAACATCATCACGTAAACAATGGAATTTAGTTGCTTTAAACATTAATGGTTTAATAGCATGGATAATACACTTAATAAACGGGATATAAATGTGGAACAATGAATGGAAAAAAGGAGAAGATTACCCTAAGTGGGGTGATACAGACGTATACAAGAAAACTATTGCAGGCGGTTACTTATTACAAGATGAAACGCCTCGTGAAGCATACATGCGAGTTGCTAAAACGGTTGCTCGTAGACTTTACAAACCTGAGATGGCCGGAACGTTCTTTGATTATATTTGGAATGGTTGGTTGTGTCTGGCTAGTCCTGTGCTATCAAACACAGGGACTGATCGCGGTTTACCTATATCTTGCTTTGGCATTGATGTTGCAGACTCGATTCAGGACATAGGTAGTAAAAACCTAGAGATGATGCTACTCGCTAAGCACGGCGGTGGAGTTGGTATCGGTATAAATCAAATCAGACCCGCTGGCGCTAAAATAACAGGTAATGGAACAAGTGATGGCGTTGTGCCGTTTTGTAAAATATACGATTCAACAATACTTGCCACTAATCAAGGATCTGTCAGACGAGGAGCTGCATCAGTTAATATCAACATTGATCACGCCGATTTCGATGAGTGGCTCGAAATACGTGAACCTAAAGGAGATGTCAACAGACAATCACTTAACATGCATCAGTGCGCTGTTGTTGGCGATAAGTTTATGCGACGAATTGAACAAGGAGATAGAGAAGCTAGAAAACGTTGGGGAAAATTACTTCAAAAGCGTAAAGCTACTGGCGAACCTTACATCCTTTTTAAGGGGAATACAAATAAAAATAACCCACAAGCCTATAAAGACAACGGCTTAAAGGTTCATATGACAAACATATGTTCAGAAATTACATTACACACAGATGAAAACCATAGCTTTGTATGTTGTTTATCATCTTTAAATTTAGCAAAATATGAAGAGTGGAAAGGAACAAACCTTATATACGACGCCACGTGGTTTCTTGATGGCGTTATGGAGGAATTTATTCAACGAGCAAAAGGACTTAGAGGTTTTGAAAATGCCATTCGTTCTGCTACAAAAGGACGAGCACTTGGGTTGGGTGTACTCGGATGGCACACGTATCTCCAAGAAAAGAGCATTCCTTTTGAAGGTCTACTTGCTCAGTTTGAAACTAGGAAAATATTTTCGCAAATTAAAATCGAGTCTGAACGTGCTAGTATGGCTCTTGCTGAAGTTTATGGTGAACCTTTGTGGTGTGCTGGTAGTGGTTATCGTAATACTCACCTTAGGGCTATTGCTCCCACTGTTAGCAATTCAAAGCTTAGCGGAAACATTTCACCCGGAATAGAACCTTGGGCTGCAAATGTATTTACCGAGCAGTCTGCCAAAGGTACATTTATACGTAAAAATCCTACACTTTTAAAATTATTTAGAAAACTTAAAATTAATAACAATGAAACATGGGATAAAATTTTGGCAGATGGTGGTAGTGTTCAAGGTCTATCTGAGCTTGATGGGGTTATGGTGGGAACACATAATGTACCAGCTAAAGACGTTTTTAAAACGTTTAAAGAGATCAATCAACTCGAACTAGTAAATCAAGCTGGTATAAGACAACAGTATATAGATCAGTCTGTTAGTTTAAACCTAGCGTTTCCTAGTGTAGCTACACCTAAATGGATTAATCAAGTTCATATGTCAGCATGGAAAAAAGGTATTAAAACCTTATACTATACTAGAACTGAATCAGTACTTCGTGGTGATATAGCACAGCAAGCTATGAGTGAAGATTGTATTGCCTGTGACGGATAAAAACAATGAAGGGGACCTCGTTTGAGATCCCCTTCGGTTACAGGAACTTTTGGGTATGGTACGCCCAGTTATCTTTGTTCCTTATAGGTTTTTATTTTTTCTTTTCTTTATTTTTTCAGCTCTTTTCTTGCTTATTACTCTTGATCTAGTTTTAACTGTACCATCTTTTTTTCGTCTACGTGCAGTTTTTCTTTCGTTTCCGGCAAAGTCTTTTGCTACTTCAACACTCCTATTACCTGATTTATTTACATACTCAGTGGAGCCCTGTGGTTTTCCATCAGGTCCTCTTTTACCTTCTGTTTCAATTTTTGTTCTTTTCTCCTTGTTATCTTTAGGGTCGCTATGATTATCATGCAAAGGACTCTTTGCCATAAATGGCGAGCTAAATGTTTTCATATGTTTTTATTTAATATCTACTTTTTTTTATGTCTTTTTAATCTCATAGCATTTATTTGTTTTTGAGTCATACCAGATTTTAAAAGACTATCATTTTCTTTTCTTAAGTCGTCATAAATTTTTTTACCTTTATCATCTAATTCTTCTCTTTTTACTTCTGGTTCATAACCTGGTTTCCCTGGAGTACCTGGAGCGTCTGGATCTACTTTTTTGTGAGGTTTACCTTTGTGCATTGCAAAAGGACTTTTTGACATAAATGGCAAGCTAAATTTATTCATAATATTTATTTTTTACAGGTGCATTGTGCTATTGGACAGTCTTTAACGTTTACTATTAGTTTTGACACTAACCAATTCCATTTACACATTAGCTTACACCAGCAAGCCTGCATCCATAATCCTAGTTTTACTAATAATTTTCCCATTGTTTATTTATTTATACCTTCTAGCTAGCTCTGAAGCTGAAACCCCATCTTTTTTTACACTACCACCCTTGCCTATTTCCATAGTATAAGCATAGTCTTTTATAGATTTAATATTTTCAGGTTTTCTAGGTTTAACAAAAGTTTTAGGCCCAGCTCCATCAGTATCATCAATATAAAAACCTTCTTGACTACGCTTAACATAAGCATCATAAGCAGGTTTATGAAGTTTTTGAATTGAATCTTGATATGCTTTCTTTTTTTCAGGATCTATATTTAAAGGTGATTCTTCTTCCATTTTTAATGGATAGTTTTTACCGTCTACAACAAAACTACTTTTACCAGCAGCTTCTGCATCCATTTTTGCTTTAATAAAAGCGTTACCCTTTAGCGGAGACAAAGGACTCTTTATCATAAAAGGATTTGAAAATTTTGATGTACTCATGATTTTTTTGATTTATTTTTTTGACAAAAGTTTCTGGCTGCTTCTACGCTACCGAAACCCCACTTTTTTAGTGCCATTGCTTTTTTAGTTGGTTCGCCTTTAGCATCTTTCATTGCTCCAGCCATACCAGCAAACCTACAAGCAAATGACACTCTTCGCTTGTTGCTTCCTTTTGTAAGTCTTTTACCTAACTTCTTACCGGTTTCAGAGGTATACTCTGACCGCATTTTTCTATTTTGTTTTTCGTAAGCTTTTTCTTTTATTTCTACAGGTGATTTCATATTAATATGTCCAAATTACATTTTGTGATTTATCTTTGTCGATGTCTACGTGTATAAAAGATTTAGCGACACCTATTCTTTTAAAACCGGTCTTTGCTAGTAAGCTCAATAGTTTAAACCTATCGCTGGATGTTGTGCATGATATATCAACAGCTAAACCTTTTACGTGTGAAGAGTCTGCAACCCCACCTATTTTTTTATTTCTAGCTTTTGTTCTATAACCAGAATTTACTCTAATAGGTTTACCATATTCTTTTCTTACCGCATCTAGCATATATATTATTTCTTTATTCATATACTTACCGCTACCTGGTTCATCAGGTGAATCAAACTCTTCTAGCTTAAAATATTTCAATCTTCTTTTTCTTTTTTAATGTTAACCCATTTAGAAATGGTATAACCTATAGTTATAAGTAACAATAAAATTTTTAAACCGTCTTCTATGTGTGTAAAGGTAGTAATACCTAGCGCACTTACGTTCATAGCATATAGCTTTATATCTGATAAACTCATTTTATTCTCCACATTTTTTAGATGGATCACCAACCTGTCTCCAGTCTTGTTTAACCCAAGTTTTTAAACTGCCACCGCTGCTTGTTCCGCTGACATTGCTTTTACTAGATCTTTTGTATTTACCTTTAGCTCCAGAAGATCTTTTAGCGTTAATAACCTTTTGTTTTTCTTCTTTGCTCATGCTAGCAATTTTAGCTTTAGGTAAACAAACTTTTTTTGTACCTCCGCCTTTTGCTTTAACAGGTTTAACTTCTTTTTTTTCTAAAGGAGTGCTTCTTATTTTCTCAGCATGTGCAAGTCCAACTTTGTTTCCGCTACCTCGACCAGCTACAGCAGCTGTTCTTTCGCGCATCTTGTTCCACGGTTTAGTATGCATGAGTTTAGAAAAACAATGCATTAACGGCGTATCTGTTTCTTGTTTATAAGCCATTAGCACTTACCTTTTTTCTGTTGCTTTGAAGCCCACATGTTAGCATAAGCACTAGGATATACATCGAACTTCTTTCTTGCAGCTGCTTTACAACCAGCAGTTAGTTTTGCGTATAAAGCCGAGCCTTCTGTTTTCATTTGATTAGAAGAATTTCTAACAACATAAGGTCCTTTGTCGTCTACCTGTATATTAGAGTAATCTTCAACAGACTGTTGCGGAAAAGTAGATGAATCTCCTTTTATTTGAGCAAATTGCTTTTCAAAATCATCTTCTGTAACCAGGTCATTTGGCTTATAAATTTTACTAGGTTTATTAATTCTTATAGTATCTCTAGATACTTTTTTATTTTTTGGATCTGGCATTTTTTTTCTTTTTTTGTAATGCAATTATTTTTTTAACTCTATCTTCTTCGTATTTTAGCTTTTTAATTTCAGCTCTAGTTAAACCTAAATCTAAAAGCGTTTGTTTTTGTTGAGCAGATGTTGTATCTTTTTTCATATTAGAAACATCTAAATCATATTGTTGCTCTGGTGTTAAAGGTTCTACAGGATCAAATCCTCCGTAATAACCAAGTCCAACATCCCATGTTGACCAACCTAAAGCCAAAGCAACTTTTTGCCATTTTTCAGACTGTTCACTCATTATACCTCTAATATTATTCAACTTAGATATAGCTCTATCGAGAGGTAAGTTTGTTAAACCCGATATAACTTGAGCACCAGCTAAATAAGCAGGGTTGTCTAAACTAAAACCTTTTTCTTTTATCAGCCCTCTTTCCCAAGTAAATGTGTTCGCTGCGCTTCTTAATTTTCTAAACTTAGAATCTAGTGGTGGTGAAAAATCAAATAGATCATAAACTGCTTTTACAAACTTAGGTGACTTTTTATCGTTTTCTTTAGCTAAAGTTATTAGAGCGTTTTTAATAGACAGAACCGCTTTACCTTGTATACCTAAACCAGATAACAATGAATCAGCCATACCGTTAGCTATTCTACCTGTCTTGTCTTCTTTCTTTTCGTCTTCATCGTCTTCACCAAAAGCATCAGCAAATAAAGCATTTTGCAGAGCATTAAATATAACGTTCTGTGCAACTCCGTAGAATGCTATAGTCCCCACGTTTTTCTTCCAATCACCTCTGCCAGCTTTTAAATCTTGTGCAGATCTTTTTATTATACGAGCATACTGCATTGGTGTGTTAGCAAAAGCTAAAACAACACGACCAGCGCCACTAGCTTGCTGTTGTGATATCTTACTAGGATTACTCGACTGCTGATTTTTTTCTGCTATAGAATAAAAATCTTCAAAAGCTTTTTCTTGAGCCATTTCAGCAGGTAAACCTTGTTTAGTGTACATGTCTAGTTGGTTTCTATAAAAAGCGGCGCCACCAGTTGCTATAGCGAAACTATCAGCAAATCTTGTTAATACAAAACCTTTATTAAGTAAGTAGCTTAAAGCGGCTTTAGGTTTATTAGAACTTTCAGCAACAGCATCAGCTATTTCAGATTCACTTACATTTATTTTTAAACCATTTCTTCTTTCTACTAAATAAGGAGAGTTCATTAAGGTTTTAAAGTCTTTCCAATATTGTTTTTGATTAGCTAAAGCTTTAGCAGAATTGATTAAACTGTTGTTGCCTACGCCAATAAAGTTCACTGCAGAAAGAGTCTGTAAGACGGCTGATCTAGTGTTAAGAAACATAATAGCACCAACAGAATTATTAAGCCAGTCTAATAGCCCGTTGACAACCCTAGAACCGCCTATAGGTCTGTTAGATCCAGACTTCATTCGTCTTAAAGTGTCATTTAAAGCTTCTACGTACTTAGGACCATATGCAGCCTCTAATTTACTCATGTTCTTTTCAGAAAATATAATGTCTACATTTTCTTGCCACTCTTGTAAATACTGTTTTCTATTTACTTTGTTTATATCATTTAATATATCAGAAGTTATAGTTCCACCTAACCAGTCTTTACTCGGAGCAGGGTAAGGTTTACCTTTTTGTATCTTAATAAGCTCATCAACAAATGTATTCATTTCTGCATTGTTGTCAATGAATTTGTTTAACTCTTTTAAGTCTGTCTTAGATAATCCAGGAACATTTAAACCTTGTCTAGTCCATGCGGCAACTCTAGCTGCTTGAGAAAATGTGAAACCTCCATAGCCCATTTCTTTTGATAAGCTTTTAGGTAGAGTTTTTAAGTTTCTTTTTAAAGCTTTAAAATCACTTGCAGCTTGTATCTTAGCTTTTGTCACAGATAGCTCTGCTCTGTCATAAGGATCTAATAGGTTTTTCTTATAAAAATCTAATTGCGCATCACCTATTTTGCCTTTACCTAAGGTTTTGTATAGTAAACCTAAAAAGTCTTCAGCTGAAGGTGTAGTAAAGAAACTAAACTTTCCTTTTTTTCTACCTGTCATTATTCCTTTAGCTTTAGAATAATCTTTAAATGTTTCAATGCCAGTAGAACTTTCTATTATATCATTAAAAACCTTATCAAATGTTTTCTTTTTACTTTCCTTAGCTATTTGAACTTTTGAATCTACATCTACTTGGCTTAACACTTCTTGTACAGCTTCTACATTTTTGTAAGCATCATCTGCAAAGTAGAAATCATTGTACCCTAAAGCTGCTTTACCGGCAACCCAATTACCTTTAGCCATTGGTGATCCATCAGCTAAACCTGTTATATTTGATAGAGGCAAGTTTAAACCTATACCATCTAAAAAAGTTTTTATAGCTGTAGCCGAAGCCTGAGGTCTTGCTGTTAAAACAAATATATCTTTACTACCAAACTTATCTTGCCTACGTAAAGCAAGATCTGCTAATGGTCCTTTTTTGGTTCCTTTTGCAACTCCTTCAAAATTACTAAAATCAAAAGTTGCTCCATCAGCTTCTAATTGAGTAGCTGTTTCGGCAAATTTGGCTGCAGATATTTCTGTAGTAGAACCATCTTTTTTATTGACAATTACTTTTTCTTTAGTCTTAGCCAATGTGTCATCAAAATCAAAAACACTAATACCTTTTTTAGGTGTGTCTAAAGCTCTAGCTTTTCTAGCGGCTTGATCATATGTTCCTAAAATAGTTAACTGATCTGCTATAGTCATTTCAGGGTTTACTTTACCGCCGTATGTTTTAGTGTTTTTCTTGCTAGATTTTAATTCTAAAGCAGCTATAGGTTCATACGCTTTAATTCTAGAGCTAGCAATTTTAGCTATATTCTTGCTAATCATTTCTCTTTGAACCTCTGCTTTTTGAGTATCGTTTAATTTAAAGTAATTTGCTTCACCAAATAATCTATTAGAAACAACTTCAACCATGTCAAAAGTATCAAACTTTTTCATAGCTGCTTTGTCCATTTTAACATCAACAGCAAGATCATTTGTTATTTGCTCTGATATTAAAGAGTTTTGAGCATAAATAATATTAGGATTTTTCTTACTTGCTTTAGCTATATTACCTACGTTAAAACCATCAGCAACTGGTTTGCCATCAAAATTAACACTATTAGAATCAATACCTCCATTGACTCTATTGACTTTTTCATTGAAATATCTACCCCATATAGACCTTGCTTTAGACCAGTCTCCATCTTGTTGAGCTTTATCTATAGATTTTTTTATATCTTCTGGTATTGTTTTAGTAAAACTAAAAGGCTCACCATATTGACCACTAGTGTCTGATAGTTTACTATTTTCAATATGCGATAATCCTATCATGAAATAATTATTTTTCAAATAACCCATTAAACCATCTACTGTGTTAGATTTAATAGCGTTGAACATCATTAATCCAGCTTCGTTTTGTGGCAAAGGATGCTCTTTTTCTCCTTTAAAATTATTTTCTACATAACTATTAGATTCACCTCTTGGTATCGCAGACTGCCTTATGAAATGACCTGAATTACCAGACGCAGAATCAAAAATGGCGCTTACAACAGATATTGTTTCAGGATATGTTTGAACCATATCGGAAAAACCTTGTAATATTATTTCTAATCCTTCGTAATTTTCTTTAATTCTTTGTTTATATTTTTTACTACCGTAATCTATTTTAGTTCTTTTACCTTTTACCGTCTTAAAAAAAGCTTTACTACCTACAGCAACCCTAACCGCGTTTATTTGGGCTTTAGTGAAATTACCTTGATTTAATAGAGCTTCAGCTTTTATATTTGCTCTGTCTTTACCGGTCATGAAATGACCTCTACCAAACTTATCTGATCTAGACGAGAAGTTATTAGAGTTTATAAAAGTTTCAATAGGTATAAACTGAGGCATTATTTCAGTAATTGTTTCTATAAAAAACTGAATATCTTGTGGATTTGTGTTTTTAAGAATTCTTTTACCTTCTTTTGCAAGAATAGCATCTCTTCTTTTTTTACTAAACTTAACACCCGTTGTTTTTCTAGCTATAGCATCAGGTACCGCTTGTTCAAATACTCTGTTTCTAAGTGACAATGCTATTAAACCTTTTATTGTCTGAGCTTCACTAGCTCTATACACGGGCTTCACCATATCACCTAATAAAGCTTTGTAGTCTTTAACAGTTTTGCTTTTATCTAAAACAAATTGATCTTTATCATTTTTCTTATATAAAGCTTTCTTTACGTTTTCAGGTATAAATGTAGCTTTACCAGTTCCAGGAGCAAATCCATCTGGAAGATTATTAAAATCTCTTTGAGCGTTAGCATCTAAATACTGTTTAACAGCAGTTAAAGCGCCAGAAGTAGCGTCTTTTTTTGCTATGTTTTTACTTTTTTGCTCAAACACTTTAGCCGGCATGCCAGTTGCTTTTTCCATTAAAGCAGCAAGTGCAGGACCTATATCTTTAGTTTGACCAAATGTTGTAATTGGTCCCATAGCTTCTAAATCTTTAGCTATAGCTTCGTCGAATTGTTTTTGAACATCTTCGTTTATTTCTGCTTCTGTTCTACCTTCTGATTTAATATCAAGATTTCCAACAAAGTCTGATGTAAACTTAGTAGTAGCTCTTGGTAATTGAGCTTTTCTAGTTTCAGTTTCTGTTCTTGCATCACTATCTGTTTTAGTTGTAACGTTTGAAGCTGTATCTATGCTTTGATCAATACCTTGCTCAACAGATTTAATTCCCAGTCTTTCAGCTAAACTATTAGCTCTTAAAAAACCTCTACTTGTAATAAACTTTTCTAAAGGTTGTTTAGCTAGAAACTCATTGTTAACCATTGTAGTTATATCAGACTTCATGGATTCTACAAAGTCTTGTCTTGTAACACCTTTTTTAGCATCTGGTGCTATAGGATCATACAGTGCTTTAGTTCTACTTTCTACAAAACTATCAACAGTAGGTTTTATATCTGCGGCTAGTTCGGTCTCTAATCTTTGCTGCTTAACACTTTTTACAAAAGGCTTGTCAAACTTTTTAGCTAGAGCTTCACCTTCTTTTTGCAACTGTTGTATTTCTTTTACTTTGTCTTGAGCTTGTTGATCTTGCTCGGGTGTAAGTTTTCTAGACTCTTTAACAGTGCCTAAATCTACTTTCGTAGTTAATCCCATATCTACTTCTGCAGTATCTAAAGTTTGTTGAGACAAACCTTTACCACTCAAAACGTCTCTATTAAAACCTTTTAAAAATTCTACAACTTGATCACCATCTTTAAAGCTTTGTTTCCAACCTATAGTTTCTAAGAAATTCCATGTTTGAACAAATTTACCAGGATCACTTATTGTAATGCCTCCAGTAGTTAAAGCATCACTCGTTACAGCCATAACTTCTTCATAAAAAGTAGCTTCAGTTATTTTACCGGCTTTTAAATCAGCTTCATATTCATTTAATAAAGACTGAGTTTCAGCATTAACTTTAACAAAAGGATCATTTTCTAGTTTATTTTTTAAATCCATACCCATTTTAGAAAGCTTGGCAGGATTCATTTTACTAGCAAAAGCATGTAGTATTTCGTGTTTATCAGCAGGTATAACACCGTCGGCCTCACTTGAAGCGTTATTTATAATAACCTGTTGAGTGCCATTTGGTAAAGTAGCTATTATACCATATCCTTGATCTTTAGCGTCTAATATTTCGCCAGCATCATTTGTTGCTACCTCTAGCTTTATACCTTGTTCTTTTAATGTTTCAAAAGCACCTACAATATCTTCTGTTGTGTCAAATCTATTAATGCCTACATCGCCTAATTGTTCAGCTACAACATCTGATCCTTCTTGAATTCTAGTTGTTAAATTAACAGTTTCGTTTGAGGATAATCCTTTTTTACTTTGTTTAGCATCAGCTTCAATATAAGGTTTTAAAATATTATTTTTTTCTATTTCAAGCTCTAATATTTCATTTTTAATTCTATTTATTTCCGCTTCTTTATCATTAAAATTAGGATCAGCTTTGACCTCATCAATGGCTTTTCTTTTTATATTTACACCTAACTCTAGATCTGATAAAGCGTCTATTTCAGACCTATCCATTTGGGTAAATCTATTTAGAGTTTTATTTATTTCATTACTAGAGTCTTTAACTAAATCAACTATTTGATCATTTAGCCTAGCCATATTAGCTTTAGACATTTTAGGATTTGAAGCTATTGTATTTTGTAAGTCTTTTATTTTTTGCTGATTGTTTGCTATCTTAGTATTGCTATCTGGTCCTTGAACCATTTGAGATATATTAGCAAACAAAGCTGGCGCTTTGTAAACACCACCGGCCATAACCGCACCACTAAACGTAGCATCTGCAACTCCTTCAAAGAGATTTACGTCTTTGCCTAATATTAATCTATCAAACAAATTGTTACCTAATTCAACACCGCCTTCAGACAAACCTTCTTTAGTAACGTCTAAAGCGTAATAACCTGTGGCTTTAGCAGCTCTAGTCGCGCCTTTTCCTGTCATTAAGCTAGATATTTGTTTAGAAAAACCTTGCTTCACGCTTGGACCCATAGAGTTAAAAGCGGCTCTAGATCTACCTATTATACCTAAGGATATTTTTTCAGAAGCAAACTCTAAAACACCATTACCCATAGCTGTTGTATAAACTTGAAAAGGTGAAAAAGCCCTAGGCGGTGCGTCTGCAGAATCTGGATCTCCTCCTTTTTCTATGTATTCAGCAAAAACTTTTTCTCTTTCTTTACTTTCTTTTTCCATTTCGCCATAACTAGAGCCTACTGCTTGAGCTGTCAGTATAGGCAAAGCTGCTCCACCAGTTCCAAACATAATGGCCGTGTTTAAAGTTTGGCTACCAAGCATTGTTGAAAAGTATCTACCCCAATCACTACCGTCTTTTAAATCGCTTAGTGTTTGAGAGTGAGCTATGCCTTGCATTGTTTGGTCGACATAGTTTGAAACTTGAGCTTTCATTTCTTCTCTTGTTTCTTGGTAAGGTTGAGTTTTAACAAACTTAGCAGCTAAAGAAGATATAGGTGAAACAATGCTAAGAGCTTTACTAGCATAAGGGTTTTCCATTACACCAAAAGCGTTAGGCGCATCTGCAACCATATGGGAAAAATCTGCTAAAGCCACGCCAGCGTTAGCAATACCTACTTTTACATTTTCGCTGTAAATAGCGGCAGGATTAAAGTTTCTAGTTAAATAATCTAACTTTACATTTAAATCTTTATACTCAGGTTTTAACATCATTTCGTTAAGATCTTCAACCTTGCCTTCGTATAAACTTAAAACTTCATCTCTTTTTTTACTTAGCTTTGTTAATAAAGCCTTACCTTGTTTAGCTTCTTCTGGTGTTTGATATTTAGCGTCTGCAATAAGTTTCATTTGAGATGTTAGACCATCTAAAGTTTCTTTTGCATTAGTCGCGAAATCATTAGCATTTTTAGAAGCGTCATCTAGGTTGAGCTTTCTAGTTTGCTGTATGGCTTCTACCATTTTCTGCTTATCACCTCTATCAAAAACGTCTTTAACACTAACAGCAGATCCTCCAACTCCAAACAAACTTGCAGCTTTTTTCCAATCAAAGCCACCTTCTTGAGATTCTATCCAAGTTTCTAGCTTTTCTTTCTCTGCTTCAGCTTTTAAAGAACTAGCATGATTAGATTTCATGTTTTGCTGAATCCACTCTTGCTCTGTAACATCAGTTAGTTTAGTGTCTAGATTATCCCAAGCTTTTTTAGATTCTATCTCAGCTTGCACCCACTCAGGATTTGGTAGCATGTTACCTGTTTTAACTGTTCTAGTTCTAACGCTACCTGTTTTTTCTATTATATATTTTTCTTCTTTTTCTTCTGGTACAGTACTTTTCTTAAACCAATTATCAGTATCTGTCTGTATTCTATTTTCATCTTCAGTGGTCAAAGCCGTTGCTTCTATAAACTGTTTTTCTAACTCAAGTTGCTCTGGGCTTAAAGTTCTTTGCTTTGCTTCACCAATATTTAAACCACCATCAATTCCAATATAAAGTTCTTCGCCTTTTTTAAGCGTGTCTTTTGTTTTATTGTATTCATCTAAATTAAACTCAGAATGCCCAAACTGACTAGCTATAGATAAATTAGCTACACTTTGCTTGTCTTCATAAGTTTTCCAAGAGCCATTGTCTGATCCTTTTGGTTTATAAAAATATACACCACTAGTGTCATATTTAAAATCATAGCCGTTTTTAGTTATAACCTCTTCTGGCTTAGCGATAGCTGTTATTTTATCATATTGAGCTTGTTGCTCCTTAGTTCTACCACCGCTCTCTACTGGCTGTGAAGATCCACTTGCCGATTCGGACCCTGTATTGTTTTCTGACTCCAAGTTTGGGTCCGCCATCTGGGAGTCGTTTGTCTTTACTTCTTCAACAGTAGTTTCTGTTCTGCCTTTAAACTCTTGAGCTTTAGCGAATATTTCTTCTTGAGATAATCCAGTATCTTGTAAAGAACTAACGTATTGTAATAATGTCATTTAACTTAATTTATTATCTTGTATAAACTTTTGAGCTTTAGCTTTCTTAGCTTCTTCTAAATCAAATACAGCAGCATCTTGTTCTACTACTGGTAATTTATTAGTCATAAATTGCTTTAAATAATTTTTAGCAAAATACTTAGCATAACCCGTTTCAAATAATTGTTTATTTTCTTGTGATAAAGGTAGTACTTTTTTGTAATCCCAAGCCAAACTACCGGCATTAGCATTCTGCATCATTTGGTCATCTTCTTCTTCGCTAGATCCTCTAGCTATAAAAACATTCCAAGCTGCCACGACGCTTTGCTCTTGCTGTAAAAGACCAGCAACCTCAGCATTTATAAAAGGTTTTGTTTTTCTAATAATTTTATCTATATCAAACTTTAATATATTTCTACCTTTACCCATACCAATATCTATAATTTCGTAATCATATGATCCATCGGTGTTTTTTAATATAAATTCATCAGCTATAGCAGCCTGTGGTGTTAATTGACCGTTTTCATCTGCAGAACCTTCTGCCAACACACCGCTATCGATTAAAAGCTTTAGCATATCTGCGTTTATATCTGGTGTTTCAGTAACTAAATCATTGTTAGCTTTAATTAAAGAGCCTAAAGTGTTACTGTTTATTATTAGAGGTTTTTCAAACAAAGGTCCTTCAAAAGTTATTTCTTGAGATCCATCTTTTAACAGTTCTAAATAAACATTATATCCTTCTGTTTTAGAAAATCCAGGCTTATTATTCATCATGCAATTAGCTACCATAAAAGAATAATCATTATTAACGTCGTAATAAGTATCATCAGTAGTAGATAACTGATCTACAACTTGCTCTATAAATTTTAAAGAATTAGCTGGAGCAGTGTCTAGTCTCTCTATTTGCTTGTTTTCATAATCACAGTATTCATCTACACATTTACCTGATTGAATCGCCATTTTTAATTTAGCGTATTCTTTTCCAGTGTTTTTATAAGCATTGTCTAATATACCAAAGGTAGTATCTATATTAGCAGATACATATTCCTTGTTATAAGCTAGAGCATTACTCTTATTAGCTTGCTGTATTGAAAGATTATATGTTATGTTTTTATTTTCCATTAGCGAATTATTGTTTTTTAGAGAAAGCTCCAGCTGAAGCCATGCTGCCAACTGAACTTACAACGCCTCCTATAGCACCTGTTACTGCTGCAGTTTGATCTCTTCTAGCTTGAGCCTCTTGACCTCTTAAAGCTGCTATTTGATTTGAAACCCTATCAAGTTGCTGCATTTCTCTTTGTTCTGTAGCCCCAAAAACAAATTGTTTTCCTGAAACATCTGCTTGCTGAATTCTTTGAGCTTCTGCCATTTGTTGCGTTTGAAGTCTTTGCTCACCAGCTAGTCTTTGTTGATTATTATTAGCTTCTTGTTGTTCTATATCTGCAGCAATACCTTTTTTACTTTGAAGAGCTGCTTGAGCTAAAGCAGTTGCGCCACCAGCTGATGCGCCAGTTGCTCTTAAAGTATCTAAGGTATTAGCCAAAGCAATATCAGTTTGTTCCATCTGAATCTCAGTGGCTTTAGTAGCAACTGTTAATTTTTCAAATGGATTACTAAGCATAGCGCTTAAGCTCGTAACTCCCTCATAGGGGTTTATAATTTCTTGACGATTTGCTTCTAGCTGAGCTAATTTTTTTTCTAATTTTCTAGCTTTTCTTCTAGCTCTACGAGCTGCTCTTCTTGCTGCTCCTCCGCCAATAATACCACTGGCGATTGAACCTGCTGCACCAACAGCGCCTGCTACTACTACACTCATATTATTCGCTTTTTAATTTTAATTGTTTTTTCATGCTTTCTATGCTAATATCTGGATCATCGAAATCTTTAGCAATAACGTCATTTAAAACGTCTTCAACTTTAGATTTATCTGTAGCATGAACAGTTATCCAAACACTATCTTCATGCATGTATATTAATCTTTTTGTTCCTGGTTTTGTTATTCCATTATAAGGCGCTTTTATACGTTTAACACCTTCATCTGTTAGTACAGATATATCACCTTTTAATACAAAATAAGGATGTTCTTTTTTATGTATACCAGTAGAGATTATTTGACCTTTAGGCATAAATATTTCTCTAATATATAATCCATCTGCAAAAGTATGTTTAAGTGGATTAATTGTGTTAGCTATTTCATCTTGACCAGGTTTTTCAGGATCACCATAAGAACCTGGTAAATCTAATAGTTTTTCTTCAAAGTCCATTATTAGCTCTCTAAAGCGCTGTATATGCTCTAATTGCTCTAATGTATACTCTTGTTTTACTAAGGAATTACTCATTTAATTTAATTTAATATCCGTTATTCATATCATATGTACTTTCTACAGAAAATAAAGTTTTTTCTCCTCCTAGTGCAGTTGTCAAATCTGTAGACATTTTAACCGTAGTGTAAAAACCTTTTATTCCAGACACGGCTCTTCCGAAGTTTATTTCACCTAGAGTAGGCGCAGTGTTGTTTATTAAGTTAGCAACGTATTTATTTTCTTTTAAATTAAAACCGCTATAATATTTATTTAAAGGCGGTAAAAAAGTACCAAAAACAGAATTATAATTAACCCGTGGGACTTCTCCGTTAAATAATATACTTGACCCCGCCGTTAATGTAACTGGTTGACTCAAGGTTACAGTAGCCGTCGCGCTATTGTAACTTACCACTGTTCTAATACTGTTGTTTATTTCTTCAGAAAAAACAGTATTCCCAACTAAAATATACCCATTAATACTACCAAGATTTAATTGAACTACAGCAGAGCTTGTAACATCTTGTAAAACTGTAGCGCTAGCTTCAGTTAAAACATACTCCCCTTCGTGGTGGCTTGTTATGAAAGCAGCTGTATCTTGACTAGTTTGAAAACCTCCAACTAGAGCGTTTGTTTGAAATATTTCACCTGTTTGATCTGATTCAATAGCATCAACTTGCCACCCATTACTTCCTTCATATCCTATTGTTTTAAATGTTTTAGAATTCGTTGGATTTGGATTGAAAACAAATGTAATTGAACTAGAGTTATCTATTCCATAATAACTACCTCTTTTTACTTGATCACTATAGTGTCTCCATAATTGCGGAAAACCACTAAAGTTTAAAATTGTGTTATCAGCAAGCGTAACAGGGTTGCTTACAACAAGATTGCCTGTTATATTGTTAAAACTAACTACTACAGTATTTGCTGGTATACCGGTTCCGGTTGTTGTTACTACTGCTCCTGTTTTTATAAAACCTTTTATAGAAAGAACTGATATATTTAAGCTAGTAGATGCTGTAACAGCACCGTTTGTTTCACCTTCTACATCTAATGTTTTAACAGAATAGAAATTGTTTCTTAAACTAAACATTTCATCAGGTACATAGTCAAAAAAGCTAACCCAACCTTGAGCTTTTTCGTCAAAATTTAAAGTATTATTGCTTGGTAATTTAACTGGAGTTCTTACGAGTTGAGGATTTTGTATTGAAACTACATACTCGCTTGCGTATATATCGTAACTACCTAAAATTTTTCCTTCTGTAGATATTGTTCTTGACAAGGCAAGATTATCTCTAAAAAAGTCTTTCATACCATAAGATGAAATTTCAGTAATACCATCCTGAGCTAATCTAAGAACTACATTATTGTTTCTGTCTGCAAAATACTTTCTATTTCCGTATACACCAAAGCTTTCTGGATTTGTAGATATTCCATACTTGCCTAGATATGGCTGTATAGCTCCAATAACAAGATTAGAACTCGTAACAGTCCCACCTCCTTCTGCTGAATATATAGCATCTTTGTCTATCAATGCTCTACTTACTTTAAGTTCTTGAAATATATTTAAGTTAGTGTCTTCAGCATATAGCTTTTGTATACTTCCATTCGCAGGATCTAAGGATTTAGTTATATCTTCACCAACAGAGAATACATTAGTATTGTTTATACCTGTTCTTGAGTTAAATATACCAGAATATATCAAAGTGTTAAATCTTCTAGTTCCAACTGGCTCGTCTTCTACTATATAGGCTTTTGCTCCAAAATCAACTGAAGTGTTATTATACCCTCCTCTTATTCTAGATTCTTCAATAGCCCAACTATCATCTCTGTCAAGTCCAGTTTGCACCGGATAACCACCTAAATCCTCAGGTATACCAAAAGAGCCATTCCAAACCGGTGTTATGTTTGTATTATTTGTCTTTTTAAGTATAAAAGTATTAAAGTATTTTATTTCTATTATTGCACCTGCCATATTTAATTATTACTTATTTTATAATATAATTACTATATTATAGCATATTGAAAATTTGAAGGTCTATCTGCCGGATCAGCAGCCTCAGAAGGTAAATTTACTTGAGCCAAATGCGCAGCGTAGGGCAAGCAGCTATTTGTTCCATCATTAAGTCGACGCTGAAGTCCTTGTGTGATATTATTTCCAATTACTAATGGAGGAAATTGATCTACTTCCCATATTTGACAGAAACCACTTTGGTCTGGTGGCGCGGTCCAAGCTTTATGATTTCTACTCCATTGAGATCCAACCCATCCGCTATAAGTGTACATTGCCCAAAGTCTTTGATAAGAATCTCCTATAGGCCATCCACTTCCAGTTTGTGTATCTCCAGTTGTTGGTACATAGAACCAAGGGCTTGTAATAAAGTTTTGAGGTCCACCGTATGTATATACTATTTGAGGGTTTGCTCCGCCTTGAAAATCCCAGTTTTTATCTAACATTCTAAGTCCTCCTGTGTCATATCCATAAAGTCCGCCTCCATACGTGCTATCGGGTTGATCCCAATAAAACTGTTTAACTCCAGCGTTTTCTACAGTATATTGTATTCTAGGTGTTCTTGATCCAGGTTTACCGTCTAAAACCCTAGTGTGCATAGTTACTATGTCTATAGGTCCTTCATTATAATTCCAACCATTGCCAGCAGCATTTCTTGTTCCACCAAAATCTCTAAATAATTTCATACAACCTGTTAAAGCATTACCAGTAGCGCCACTATTAGATCCGTTATTTACAACACTCGAAGAATCTCCTTCTAATATTTCATAAGTCCATAATTTTTGATCATCGTCGTAAGCTGTTATTGCTATTCTACCATGAATAAGTGGTGGTAATCCCCAAAGAGGTATTTGAGCCACTGTTATATCAGTTGGGTCAAAACTTCCAGGATCTGCAACAGTTGGTTGTTTTTGAACTAGATGATTACCTCCTGTTATAGGCGTATTCATAGGTATAGTAACAGTATTGCTATTAGGGCCATTTACTAATCGTGAATATTCTACTAAAGAAAAACTACTAGCCGCTCCATGGTCACTCTGAGAATCACAACAATCAATAGCGTCTTGAACAGTATTAGAAAAATAACCTGCAGCATAAATGTACCAACCATAATTATCAACAGATGATCCAGTGTCTGAACTTTTGATTTGAAAAAGAGTAGAAGGATAATTCCACCATCTAAAATTGATGCCATAAGGCTGGCAACCAGAAGCTTGTCCACAGTAATCTTGGCCACCCGAAGTAACCACATACTGAGAAGTAGGAGTATTTATTCGAGTGTATTGACCACCGGCACCTACAGCTTGAAGTTTATTGTAAAAATTATCTTCATCTAATTCAAGGCTCATATCAATTTTTAATGCGGCATAAACAAGACTACCTCCAGCGTCTTGTATTGCTAGTTGTATAAAATAAACACCAGCTGTTAATAAATTTGTATTTTGATAAAAGTCATTTTTAATTTTATACTGTAGAGTTCCGTCTGTTGTTTCTTCAAAATTTAAAGAAAATATATCTGTAGGTGTTCCATTTAAATTAACTTGAGCCGGTTGTCCATTAAGCCCATTAATTGTTTGTCTAAATATAAAACCATCTTGCAAGTTTTCATTTACTATTTGTAAATCTCTAGTTGACAAAGCTCTACCACTATCTGGATTTGGATCAGTAATATTTGCTGATCCATTTCTTATATTTATTACAGCTATATCTTGTATTGCTTTGTTACTCTTAACAGGTACAGGTGTTGGATACCCAGGAAGAGGATTAGTGCCTCCAGGACCATATTCTTCATTTGGAGCATCTACGTTAAGAGCTGTAATTTTCTGATATAAAGGCGCTACATTTCTTAAGTTCGCCTGTTTTGTTATATAATTTTCTTGACCATCTATTACAACTCTAAAAGTAAAATTAAATTCTCTAAAACTTGCTTCATCAAGAAAGTAAATATTATCAAAATAATTAACAGCTGCGTCTACTGGACCACCTAAACTGTTTGGAGTTGTTTGAGATGTTGTTTGTATTTGCCAAGGACCGGGAGTCCCGCCTGCCTGTGTATCAACTAATCTAAAATAATCTTTAAAATCAGAAGAATTTACATTTTCTCCAGCTGCATTTGTTACAGCATCGCCACTAGGAGCTCCAAATTCTACAATATCAGTTGCTGATACTGGAATAGTAGCGCCAAAATTATCTACAATAGAAAACCCAGGCGAAGTAAGAATACGTCCATCTTTAGCTAAGCCTTCATCAAAATCTGGATCCCATAAAATATTAGCGGCAGCTGGCTGCGATTGATTATTTAAAACAGCTTGATTTAAATCTGATATTAAACCAGAAGTAGATGTTTCCCAAAATATATCTATAGCGCTTTCAACGGGCTCTGTTTCACAAACAGCTAAGTATTGTGTGCCAGGTCTACTTAGTGAAAATGGAGGTATAGCAGTTCCACCGTCAGTTGGTATAAAAGATATTTGAACATCCGAGGGTAAATTTACAAAAACATTATTACCAGATGCATCGACTAAATCTGCAGTAAATGTACCTGCTGCAATAACACTATTAGCATTTACATATGTTTCAGCCGGTATACCTGCTCCTACAACTAAATAATCAACTAAATCATTAGCACTTGGTGACGCAGTTACTGGCGGTGTATTTGTGCCAGACGCAGCGGTTAAAGTTATAGTATTTGAAGCACTACTACTGGCCATGCTAGTTGCACCTACAGGATTATAATTTGTATTAGCTAATTGACCTATTTGAAATTCTGTACTTAACCTAGCAATTAAAGGATTTGATTCTAAAGAATAGAATTGAGGAAATAAATTAAGTAAAGGTGGTTCAATAGGATTAAAATCAAATAAATCATTTACAGTTGAAATAACAGAAACAGTGTCTGTTGCTCTTTCGGGATAATATTGAGTATTAGAAGCACCAATATTGCCCGTGGTAATTGAAGTGGTTGTGTTTTGGATTCTACCTATTAACTGAACAGAGCTTCTAAACTGTTTTTGATCAGGTCCTACTTCATTTAAATCTCTAGGTACTTTATTTATATTATCATTTATAAGAACCGTATGAGAAGTTTGTCCAACCTCTAAAGTAGTATCATTAGGATACGATGCCATTATACCTGGCAAGTAAACATTGTAGTACTCTTGTTCTGTTTGTTTAACAACAACTTTATAAGAATACCAACCAAGTGGATTATATTCTACGCTATTTATATTTCCATTATATAAATTATTATTAGGTACTGGAGAATTCATTAATACTTTTAATGAGTTTCCTGGCCAGTTTATAGGATTAGTGTTTTTATTTATATATGGTGAATATAATGTAGAACCACCGAACTCTTGACCATTACCTGATATAATTGATGTCGTGCTATTAGATAATATAACACTAGATTGTCTACCATACCTATCTGATAATACAAAACCTACTTGATAATTTCTATTTGTTTTTACAGAACTATTTGGGTATTCTATTTGTGTTACGGTTTGCTCTGTATCCCCTCCCGGAGATGCTATAATATTAAATGTTCCAGCTGGAAAAGTTACATCATTAGACAGCGTTATAGTTGCAGCAGCAAGGGAGGTATTATTTGTGGTGCTTGTTACTTGCGTGTTAGTTGGTATAATAGATCCATACACGTTACACGTTACTATATAACCTGTAAATAAACCACCTCCATCAGTAGCAGGTGGTGTAAATTTTGCAAGCGTAACTATTATTGGATCTCCAGCTGCGTAGGTAGCAGCAGCACCCGTATATGAAATTACTGACTCGTAAAGTGCAAAATCTGCTTTAGCAGACGAAGTTACATTGTAGTCTAAAAAGCTAGGTGGAGTTATTTTGTTTTGAAAATTACCATAAATAACTCTGTTGCCAGCTACTTCTTGCGCCTGAGCTCTAACTGGTATTTTATCATATACTCTAATTAAGTTAGATTCAGGTAAAGTTTTTGTAGGCTTAGTAGATTCATAATTATAAGTAAATCTTTGTATATCACCTATAATTAAAGGTGAATTATTGCTTAATTGAGAAACAGTTTTATCTACTTTTATATTTCCAGCAACTGGATTACTAGGATCTGTAGGTGTAAATTCTGTAATTCTAGTTTTGCTAGGTATCCCTGGACCAAAAACATCACTACCAATAGTTATACCTCCTTGAATATTTTTTATTGCTATAGGGTTTCCAGCAACACCCGGAGTCTGAGCTCCATTCACTAAACAAGTGCCTGATTGATTTGTTATTTGCTCTATAGGTATTGTCTCTACCACTCTTACAGCTATGCCGTCTGATTCTTTATAAAGTATATCAATTTCTTTTATTTTCAAAGCCTCTTCCATGTCGTAATTATTGAAAGGAAGTGGTATTTTTAAACTTATTTTATTTACTTTATTTTCTACAAAATAAACAATAGTACTTCTATAGGCTTCATCTTGATCATTTTTAGATTGACTTCCTAAACTTGTAGGATCATTAGGGTTCACAAACATAAAATACCCATCTTGCTTAGGTATAAAAGTTGATTGAGTAAATGGCGCAAATATAGAATATTCATTATTAGTGAATTTATATCTATAACTAAATCTTGAAAATTTGCTTTCTAAGAAATCCGGATCACCTGAAAAAGTGGGATCAAAATAAGGATTAGCATTAAAAACAAGTTTTTGATTAGGTAAAACGGTTATTGCCCCACTTAAATTTACATCAAAATCTCCAGGACCTGCTGGAGATACTACGGTTGTTACTGTTACACCCGTATTAGTTAAACTAAAATCACCTCCTGCTAGATTATCTTGTAAAAAAACAGAAGCTCCAACTCCATAAGCGCCCGTATTAAAATTTATTTCACCTATAATGTTATCTAAAGGTATTCTATTAGCAGTTACTGAACCCGCAGCCGCGCATAGAGCGCTACCTCCATTTGGCAAGAACAGTGTACTAACATCTTTCATGGTGGTTTCATAATCTTGTACGGTACTAGTAGACAAAATGCTTCGCTGCCAAAGCTCTATGGCTTGGTGCGGATTGTATTTAGCTACTGATATCTGATCCTCAGTTGTATAATATGTTGGATTAGTATTGGAAGAATTTGTGTTTGCGAGTGTAGTATTTATAACTCTTGGTTGATTTCTATTATCAGTGAAAAATAATAAATCTTCTAAAACATTTACACCTGTTATTAAGTTTGTTTGAGAAAAATTAAGAAAAGCGCCTTTAACTAAAAGCGTAGATATGTTTGATAATATATTTGTAGATATTATATAGTTTCTAGCAGTAGGAGAATAAACATATCTATTAGGGTTTTGATCATTGTAGTCTGTAAAAAACAAATAAACAGTGCTATTTAATTCATCTGCAAAGCTACCAATACAAACAATATTTTCAGCGCTAGATTCATCTATTAAAAAGCTGTAATCTTCTATACTAATATTTCCTAGAGTGTTTTCTAAATTTCCAACTTGAGAACCTTCTGATTTACTTATTTGAACATTTCTAGCGTCTCTGTATTCACCATCAGGCAATAAGCGAGCGTCCAAGTCTTTATTCATCTTGGACTTTAAAAAAGTATTTTGAACTTTAGCCATTAAATTTTAGTGTTTTATCCATTTAGATTTACCTCTCATTACTTGCACTATTTCGTCAAGCTTAATATTTGATAATCTTATTTTAGCATTTCTAAGTTTAGCACTTCTGTCTTTTTTAAATCTTTGTACTATATATTCAGGTTGATTAGCTCTTGTAGATATTATGTTATACATTATAGAAGCATATAAAGCGTCTTCTGCTAACTTAGGTACTTTACTATCCATGTCATAAGCTAAACCATCAGATATGTATTCTAATACAATTAGTTTATTTACTAAGTTACTAGAAAAAGACATTTTACCTTCTCTGTAGTTAGGATTAAACCAACCATTTACTTGAGCATATTGAGGCTCTAGACCGTATAATTGACCATATGCTATAGTATTGTCAAAGCCATAATAGTTAGCCCAATAAGCATAGTCATCTAAATTATCAAATATACCTTGATTAATTAAAACGTCATTAGCTTTTTTCCATCTTTCTTCTGTTATAGAAGTTCCTTCTATGTTTGAGCCAAAGTTATCTTGAATTGGAATTCCAGTTGCATCTTGAACTAGATTTTGATAAGGGCTAGTTGTTAAGTTGTTTGCTGGATATATAGGTCTTTTTACACCTAAATGATCAATATAGCAAACGCTAACATAGTTTACGTAGTCTTGAGGTAGTACTATATTCAAGCTAGCTGGTATTGTTAATTCTTGTGAGTGTATACTTTTTAAAGTATCATAGCTAAATTCTTGTAAAGATCTTTTAGCGAAAAATAATACATCAGATTTTTTAGCTGATTGAAGTATTTTACCATCACCAACATAACCCACCATGAAGTTGTCACAAACATCTCCTAGGCTTAAATATTCATATCCTCCATAGTTATTTTCTACAGCAGTTCCAATAGCATCCTGGTTGCCGTAATTACCACCACTAAGTGTTTTTAATTGAACTACTACGTACGTGTTTTGAGGTAATAATACAGGAACTGCTTTAGTCCCTATGTATATTATATTGTTTTCCACTTCATAAGAAGAAGCGTATTCTGTAAAGCTGCCAGGTAAACCACTTGGACTAGTATATAACTTAAAGTTATTTAAAGCGTAATCTGTTTCAGTGTCATCAAAAGATCCAAAAACTAAATTAGTATCAAATGTAGCTACAAAAGAACTTCGACCAGCTACTTCAGTGATTAAAAAAACTTGAGCGCCTTGATAGTATTGTTGATTTGTTTCAGTAACTAGTGCCATGTTTTATTAAGATTTTTCGTTTGCTTCTACTTGAGCAACTTCTTGAGCTGCTACATCTATTATAGTAGGATCATTTATTATTACGCCTGCATATTTTAATACACGTATAATTAAATTTGTTTGTTCTGAATTGTGTAAAGTGAAATTAACAGAACCTGATGGTGAATAAATATATTGACCTTGCCCTCCTGATCTAAAATTCCATATTGGGCTTAAAGGCTTTACAATACAGTTTATTTCAACACTGTTTGGTAAAGGAAATATTTTAAAATAAGGATCATAACCAGGCTGCAATGTGCCACTATCAGTATAAGCTAAAGGATATTTTTCAGTAGGTGCTGTTAGTTTTGATCTTGTAATTTTATTATACTCAGACTTAGAAACAAGTTGAGTTATATAATTACCACCGCTTGTAGAAGCGCTAGATCCGTAATAGGAACTTGAAGAGTTAGAAGAGTTATAGGAAGATAGTATTTCACCAGTCCAATAAATTTCAAATGTAGTTGAGATAGAATTAGGATTTTGACTATATGACCAACCTTGTTGATTTGTATCATAAAGCAATGATAAGTCTTTTACAAATGGAGAAATTTTTTCCTCTTGGTTTTTAAAAATATTAAAATACTGAGTATCGTTTTGGGAATTGTTTTGGTTTTGACGGTTTAATTGATTCCCATCTGGAAAATATGATTCAAATATTTCCAACTGTACTTGCTGTGCTAAATTATTAAATTCAGCTGGGGTTATATAACCTCTTTGCTCTTTATTCAATATCTGCAAGACTGTTTGATATACCGTATTTATATTTACCATATTAATTTTTTATTATACTATAAAGGCGGCCGAAACCGCCCTTGTTATAGTATCACTTGTTTTTATAGTTTTTTATCTATAGATTTATAGATCTCAACACCTTCGTCTGTTTTTAAGAAAGCAGCGAATGCTGAGTAAGGGTTTTCATCAAAAGGCACATTCATTAATTTTCTACCGTTTGATCCCCATGTAAATGTTCTTTGATCACCTGATAATTTAATTATACCAGCTTCTTCAGCTCTAATAGCTGTGTTTCTTAATTGAACATTGTCATCATTAGCTAAGCTAATAAATAATTGTGGATTTGTTCTAGCAAATAAAAGTAAATCTCTTTTAATTTCTTTAGAACTCATAGAGTTAACTTTTGAACCTATTTCTACTCTAAGTATTGCTTCAGATTGATCTACTTCCATGTTTCTAGCAGCATTTAAAGCATCTATTTGAAGATCTAAAACATCTAATTGATCAACAGCTTCTTCAACAGCGCTAAATTCTTCATACAATTTACCTTTTAAAGGGTGATATAAAGATAATAGTTTTTGTAGATTTTGTTTTTCTTTTGGAACTTGTAAAGTTCCATCAAAAAATCTAATATGACCCATTGTACATTCACCTTTTTGTTCATCTACAAGAGGTGAATCTTGATTTGTAGCATATCTAATTTCTCTTTGTTTACCTGATGCAGGATCAAAATAAAGTAAGGCGTGCTTTCTAGTATGCTTACCTGGAATAGTTAAAGTTAAAGGAGATTTATTTCCTTTTAAATAATAAACTCTATCTTTAATTTCCCACGTTGATTTTGTGGGTTTAGGAGCGGATTTTACCGCAACCTCTTGAGGTGCAACCTCAATAGTTTCTGCTGTAGCTTTTTTAGCCATAATATAATAAAATTAAATAGTTATAAAAATAATACCCCGCCCGAAGACGGGGATATTATTAAGTTTGAATCATTATTAGATTCCTTTGAATAATACAAAGTTATTAGCAGCTTGAGTCACTAAACATCTTTCAGATAGGAAGTTTACTTCCATAGCATCTAATGTAGATGTAAATGCACCACCAGCAGAACCAGTCAACCAAGACTTCATACGACGATCATCACTTTGTGAAGCTCTGTATCGTACATGTAAGAAAGGTCTACGGATGTTAGTTCCTAATACTTGATCGTAAACAGTAGAAGTTCCAGCAGGTATTAATATACCTTCGATAGAGCTAATTCCGTCAACACCTCCACGAGTAGAAGCATCATTTAAGTATTTCCAATCAGTTTTGTAGAAATCATAAGAACCTCTTCTGAAACCGCTGAACCCTAAGTTCAATGCCATTTCTTCTGAGTTTTCAAATAATCCAAAAGCAGTACCACCTGCAGAACCACCAGAAATTGCAGCTAACATATCGTCAAAATCTAAAGCAGTTTGGCGGTTTAAGAAAAGCATGTTCTCTTCAATAGCGCCTTGAGTGTCTAAATTTTTCAATATAGCGTCAAATTCATCTAGTCCATTAGCAGCAGTAAATCCTACTTCTACATTACCGCGAGATTGAACAGCAGCAAATAAACCTTCAGAACCTGGTAAAATACCACTAGCGTAATTACCGGCTGTTTGTTGGTTATACTCACTTTCTACCATTGACATTTCTAAGTAATCTTCAAAACGTAGTCTTGTTTCAGACTCAGCTTTTAAATACCATAAATATCCAGAAGCACCATCTTCAGTTGCAACTTCAACCCATCCGATTTGTGCCATATCAGATCCAGACACTACGTACTGATCTCTAATGATGATCGGTGAATTAGAAAATTGAGTAAAAGAAGGCTCAACGCTTACTCTTTCAGCAGAGTTACCAGCACCAGTTCCAATAGTAGTTCCTTTTGTGTAAGCAGAACCATATACAAACATTTTAATGCCTGGATTAACACCTACATTTAAAGCACCAGCTACTCCAGAAAAAGCACCAACACCTTCAAGTCCAGTTCCACTAAAAGGAGAAACTGTAAAAGTTTGTCCAGCGCCTTGTGCTGTTACAATAGCTTTTACTTCTTGCCCATTAGATGGATTTAAAAATACAATAGTGTCGTTTACTGATACTACTTTTGTTACGTTAGCAGCTAAAGTAATAACATTTGTTTGATTAGGAGCAGCACCACCATTAGCACCAATACCAAAACCAGTATAGCTAATATGTAGTCTGTTTTGTTCAGACCAAACTACTTGATCAGATGTCATTGGCATTTCAGCGCCAACCATTCGCAAGAATCCAGATAACGTTCTGTTTCCATAACGCTCTACTTCTTGTTCGTAAATTTCTGGTAAATACTGCTGAGCGAATGTATCGCCACCAGTTGCAGCAGCACCAGTGTTAAATTGTAGGTAGTTACTATTTAATACTTCTTGTACTTGAGAAGGTATTAAACTACCAAATTGAGGAGTTAAACTCATAATTTTAAGTTTTTATTAGTTAAATTTTTTAGTTTTTATTTTAAGTTTTGTAGAATCGGCACCTGAAATTGCTCTAACTTTAAATCCATCAATAAACACATCTCCTTGAGTAGTTCTAGCTTTAGTGTCACTCAAGTTTTTTGATTTGTTTACAACGTCTTTTACAGCGTCAGCTTTTCCTTGCTCATAGAAATGAGCGGCAATCTTATCTACGTTTTCAGCAGCATAAATAGCCTTGTGATAACCATTAACGTCTTGAACATTACCATTTTCGTCTAGGAACTTCCCAACGAGGTTTGTTATATTAGACTGGCTTTCTGCAACTTTATCAACATTTTGAATATTGTACTTATATTTCTTTTCACCAACATTGATATCAAAACCTTTGAAATCATTGCTAAAAAGCTTTTTTGTATTATCCTTAAACATTTGATGCTGTTGCTCAGCTTGTTCTTGCTCCTTGTTATATCTATTGAAAAAATCCATAGCTTTTTGTTGTTCCTGAGTAACGCCCGGTCTCAACTTGATCTCGTCGTAGTATTTACTCTTTGTTTCCTCTAAAAAGCTTTTGGCTTTCGCAACTTCTTCTTTAAACGCAAGTTTCTTTTTGCGTATATCCCTTTCTTCATCGATGTCTTCATCATAGTCAAAATCTTCTAACAGAAGCTCAACATCTGAATTATCTAGGTAAGGTTTATTCTTTTTATAATACTCTTGTAAAAGAGTTTTATCGTCTACATTACTATAATCAGCATTTAGACGAGTATAATCTTCTATTGTACCACCTGTTTCTTCCATAAATGAAACTAGCTTTTCAATATTCTCTGGCAATGGTTTGCCTAATACTTTTTCATCTCTTATAGCTTCTTTAACTTCTGCTTCAACTTGTTTAACTTCAGCTTCTGTTACTTCTTGGATCGGAGAAAACCCTTCAACATCCTTGTTGGACTCTTGTACAGGTTCTCCCACCGTTGCGCTATCTCCGGATGGTTTTTCCACAGATACCTCCTTTGTTTCTCCGATTTGAATGGCATCTTCTTTTTCTTCTTGTTTTGGAATTACTACTTTCTTAACCTCTGGTTGTAATTCAATCAAAGGCTCTTTTGGATTAACATTTACTTTTGTAATGTTATCTTTTGTTTCGTTAAATTTTTTAGGTGTTGTTTTCTTTTTTAATTTGAATTCACCTTCCTGCTTAACAGGTTCATTTGTTTTTACTTCTGACATAATATAATATAATTAAATAATTAATGATTTAAACAATAGGTCGTTGTTCTGCTTCTTGTTCAAAATTTATTGGCATCATTTCGTTTTGCCTTTGTGTTATCATTTTACTTTGCTGCGTACCCTCTATTTTTATACGTTTATCTTTAGCAGCTTCTTTTTGTTGATCACCTTGTGTTTTAGCTTGTGATTGAATTTTTGCTAATTCCATGTCAAACTGGTGCTGCATTTGCATTTTTTGTTGATCAAGCTGTGCTTGTATCTGCATTTTTTGAATCTCCATTTGAGTTCTAGACTGCTCATATTGAACTTTAGAACCACTAATTGCTTCTTGCTTTTGAACTTCGTTCATTGCAATTTTCTCGTTAGCATCAGCTTGAGATTCTGCCTGAGCTCTAATATTAGCTTGAGCATTTTCTTGATCCAGCCTAGCTTTAGCTTTACGCTTAACTTTAAGAAGTTGATTTGCTAATTTAAGATTTTTAATCTGTCTTAAATCTATAGCGTCTTCTAGATCAATACCTCCACTTTGTAGAGCCACTTGAATATTTTGTTCTAGTTGAGCTTTTTCTTCATCATCTGGTTCTAATTCTAAAAATATACCAAAGTCATGCAAGTTTAAATTTACAATTTCTTTTAAAGTATTAACGTTATAATTGCTAATAGAGTTTGTTAAAGACTCTGCCGTTAAAGGAAACTCTAAAGCGTCAGCAATTTTAAGAGCTGTATTTTCTGCTATCCTAAGAGTTAAATAAGAAGATGATTGCTTTATATGTCTAGTAGCAGTGTTAGAAGCATTAGCTGCCATTTTTTGTAAACCTACTAGCGTGCTCTTGTCTGGTGTGCTACCATCTCTAGCTTCATTAAGACCTGTCACATCACGTATCATTTGTAAATAATACTGATATGTATTTATAAGACTTTGTATTTTACCTTGACCAGAACTAGAGTTTAATTCTTGAATAGGTACTTTACCAGGATTCATATCACCGTCTTGCGTTAGAGATCTACCAACAATACTACCAGTTTGAAAGTACATATTCAATGCTTCTGCTGGATTATAATTTGTGCCATTACCAAGATCAACTTCAGCTAAACCGTCCATGTCTAAATAAACACCATCTGGTACTATTCTAGACATTACTTGTTGTAACTTTAAATGAGTTAATTGAATCATATCTGCAAAACCAATACACTTACTAACTAGTGATTCTATTCTACCTTTATACATTCTAGGTGCGCAAATAGCGTAATTCATTTTAACTTTTGTAGTATCAGCATAAGGTCTTGACATGTTTTCAGCTAATTCCCATTTAAGCATTGTATCAGTACCTAACACTTTAGCGCCGCTATATAAAACCTCTATAGATCTTGAAACTCTTTCAAAGTTATCATTTTCTGGTGGATTAAATGTATCTGGTTTTTCAATAGCTTTTAATAATCCTTGATCTGTTTGTTTTATTTTAAAAACTTGATTATGATAAGTTTTATAATCAAAATATAAAACTTGAACCGTATTTTCATCGTATCCACCCCAGCCAGTTACGTATTGTCTATTTCCTGGCATTTTTTGTATACGCTCTAATTCTTGTTTAGAAATGTTTGGAAACTCTTTTTTAAGTTCTGGTATTGTTATAGATTTTATTTCTCCAACATAGTATATATCTTCAAAATTAGGATCTTCAGTATAAGAATAAACCATATAAGCTGGATCCACGTAGTCAATAGTAATACCATTTGCTGTATTAAAATTAGTTTTAGCAGCTGCTATACCGCAAACTGTTAAATCCATGTTTAATCTACGCTTAATGAGCTCGTATTTATTTTGAGCCATAACAGAAGATATAGCTTCTTCTTCAGCTATTTCTATGCTTTGTTTATAAGAAAGCTGCATATGTAATTCTAACTCTTCTTCGTTTTCAGGAAGCAACTCAGGGTTTAAAGTCTGATATAAGTTTATGCCAAAACTATTTTTTATATTTTCTAAGTAATCTTGAGCCAGCATGTCTTCGTATATTTTAGAAGCATACTTAGTTCTTTTTTTAATAGATTCAGGATCTTGAGCGTAAGCTTTTATATCATAAGAGTGAGCCGATATACCATTTACAACAATATCTACAAATTTAGATAAAATAGGTACAGGTTTCCAGTCTAAATTAAGATAAGACAAATCGCCATTAATAGACAATTCATCTTTGTATTTTTGAACAGGCTGCTCTCCTCTAGCGTATAATCTAAGAGTATTAAAGTTATTCCAGTTAGTCAAATACGCATTACCGTTTGTTCGACCAGATTTGAACCACTCATATTCAATAGCCATAGCTACTTGACTGCCGTATTCCAGACTTGCTTTTTCAGCATCGCTAACAACTTGACTTGGAAAAGCGCTATTTGAATTAGTGTATATATTCATTTAACTTATTATTTTTGATGTAGTTCCCCTGTTGTCATATCTTTTGATACCTAAATCTACAGGTTCTATAATTTTTTTATTTACAGGATAATACCTGTGCTTATTACAAGCCATTAAAGCTAGTCCAGAACTAATAGAAGCATCGTGTTTTGTTCTATTGTTTATATTAAATTTAGCCCAGTCTTCTAATGTTCTTTGAAAATAAACGTCACCATAACCAGACTCTTTTAGTCCAACAAAATGCTCTATATATGTTTCTATAGCAGACGCATGAGCTTGCTTTATATCTTCACTAGAGTTTGGTATACCGCCTAGTTCTCTTTCTGTTACAGATAATTTATTATATTTTTTATCAGGTCTATTCATTGAAAAGCCTCTATAACCTCTTCTTTTAAAATAATACAATATTCTTGGTTTATTATTTTCTATAAGTATTGGCATACCGTAAAACACGCAAGCCATAAGAACATCTTCAAAAAATATTTCAGCTGTTTGTGGTCTAGCTATATATTCTAAAAAGAAATGATTAGGAGGCACGTCTTCCATAGAGAATTTAGTTAAGCCGTGCAAAGATCCTTTAGAACCTCTTTTATCTACAGTACCTGATATATCATATGGATCACAACCAAAAGCTCCCATATATGCATTGCCAGGGTGATTTATACCATTTTTACTATACTTTTTATTTTGCAAGTGACTAGGTGGAACCCAAGTTATTAAAAACCTACCGTCGTTGTTTGGAACAAATATAACATTAGTATCTTGCTTGGCATCTTGCCATTGAAAAGACCCTTTGGTTACGCTTATTGAGTTTTTAAGATCTTCATTAAAATCTATTTGCTCATAAATCTTAGTTAGATTAAACAACGATTCTTTTGATTCATCTCTAAAAGCGTGTTTAGTTGTTCTTGGAAATTGTCTATAAAACTCATTTAAAGCATCTTGATCTTGTTTTAATCCTTCTACTTCGTTATCCCAATATTCTATTACACCTAGATCTATTATCTCACTTTGCGGTCCTTCAACTGGTTTTTTAGGCGTGTCGAAGACAGGTAGTCCATAAGAATCAATGTATCCTTCGTAATTCCATTCCATAGGTATAAACAAGCTATATAATCCAGAGCGAGTTTGTCCATTCGCATTTCGTTGCGTAACGTCTGAGTCATTGTATAGTTTTTTAAAATTGTCTCCACCTTTGTCTAATGAGTTACTAGTTGAACCCATCATGCACTTACCTATAATTCTACTACCTAATCGTAAGCAGGTTTTCGTGACCCTCCAGTTGTTGAGGATGTTCGTCGGACGCTCCCATTTACCGCTCTCGTCGTGGACGAGTAACCTGAGTTTTTCACCGTCGTACGAGTTGTCGCCCGTGTTCTTCCAGTCGATCGTAGTGTCGAGCCCGTCGAGTTCTCTAAGAGTCTCATTGTTCTCGAGTTTTTTACGCGTGTATTTTGTCGCGGGTACTCTGTACGCAAGCTCTGTCTTCGGCCTGTCCATACCGTCCTGTATTGGCTTGAAAAAGAAGGGGTAATTAACCGATATCGGTACCACCTTGTCTGTAAACATCTTCTTCGCATCAGGTCCAGATTTAGATAATATTCCAAACCTAGAGTCGCTTGATATGGTTGCCATATTAACGCACTCCCCGGACGCCATAAATGAGAATCCAGATCGTCTATTCTTAAGGTAGCACATTCCATATGACCTATGATCGGCCTTACAAGCTTCCCAGAATATGTAGAATAATCTGTTTGATTCCCTAAAATCTGGTTGCCCAACATCAATCTTGGACCACTGCAAGTACATATAGTGAGTACCAGTAATGTAAGTAGCCACATTCTTATTATAGAACCAAAAGCCTTCTTCCCTGCGGACGAACTCATTATCGATGTAATCATACCATTTTTCCTTAAAGTCTAACGGATATTCTTCCCAATCAAATACAGACTTTATTTTTTTTAATACTTTAGGGTATTCCGTATACTCCCATTTATTAGTTTCAAACTTATGTATTTTTTTAGCTTTAGGTAAAGCTATTTTTAAGTTTTGTATTTCGTATATATCACCTATTGTACCGTCTTTGCTTATAACAACAATGTCATGCTCTTTGTTATAGCCGTACTCCCATTTTTTATAACGGTTCATACGGTTTAAAACTTTAGGTTTTACGTGATCTTTTAATACTTTATATAATGTTTGTTCGTACATTACTTCTTAGATCTACCTTCAGCAAAACCTCTAAAAGTTCTTTCTTCTTTAACTTCTTTTGGTTTATCGTTTAATAAGTTCTCTTCTTCTTCAATGCGACTAAGTATTTCAAAGGCATCGAATATAGCTAGCTTTTTAGTAGCTGCCGCGTTTTTAAGTCTGTCAGCTGATATATCATCATCTGAATCAACAATAGCTTCTTTAGCTACTTTGATCAACTCTTCTACTGCTCTCTGCCCAGCTTGGATTATATTCTTCTTCGTTTCCTTGGTATTCATACTTAATTACAATATCATTAGATTTCATACAATAAAGCCGTTTTTCTTCGACTAAAAACTCCCACTCACTGTTAGGAGTAAACCCTACAAGATCACCTGGGTTTATATTAAGCGCCTCTAAGGACTTATTACCGTATTTAAGTATACCAATAAGGCTTGCCTCTTTATCTAGCGTTAGATCTTGTCTGCTTTTTATAGGTGTTACAAAGCATCTATTGTTTATAGTTTTCCAAGTGTTTTTATTTTTATATAAATATATTTGGTCAACTGCGCAGAAATAGTGATCATCTTTAAAATAAGATCTGCTTTTTTTCTTTTCACCTTTCATATCATAAAACGTTCTAAAAACATTTTGATGTATGATTATTATAGCACCTTTCTTTATAGGTGTTGAAAAGGCAGCTGGGGTTTCTACAACCCTAGCTAACCTATTTACAAATTTCCAGTTTTCAATTTTAGTATTTACAACTAATTTTTTATCACCTACGTTAACAGTATTGCTGTATTTATCGCCAACTGGTTCGACGATAAAATCGTATAGACTCTTCATTAATACTCTAAATCATACTCAACGGATATAGCCATGTTAGAATTAAATTTTTTCCATGGCAATACCTCGTTGTTTTTCTTTATGTGTATATTATAAGAACTATCAGAGTCATTAAATAAAATATAAGCTATTTCGTGACCACCATATACTTGTTGGCCAACAGAATAATGCATAGCTTCATTTTTATAATCAGAACCAATACTGATTTTTCTTATAACTGAATCCATTACTCAACTACTTCAAGAGCATCTTCTTCTTCTTCTTTGATCTCAGTGTATTCCCCTGTTTTCAAATCAATAGATATCTTGCCGTACTCTTCTTCTATTTTTTCTTTTTCTTTTTCTAAGCCTTCGTTAACTTCAGCTACTTTATGTAGTAAAGCGTGCTTTTGCGTTTCTAAAACTCCAATATTATTTAATATTGCCGTTAGTTCGTCTTGGTACTTAACAATTGTTTCTAATTGTTTTTCTTTAATTTTTGCCATTTGATTTAATTTAAGTTAATTGTTTTATATTTATATAGTTACTCATGTTTTAGTAAATCTACTATTCAGGTAGATCTTCATATCCATCTGCATAATCCGCAGGTAAATATGATTCCATACCACTTACTTGCTCAGCGCTACATTCGTCTTTATAAAAGTCGTTAGATAGTAACCAAAGAAAATGATCTTTAAGGCATTGCAGCTTTTCTTCTGTAGTTTCAGAATCTGCAGCTTCTGCTAATTGATCATTTACTTGACCTACAATAACTTCTTTGTGACTGTCTGGTGTGTTTTCTGATGTAATTACGTTTTTGTACATTTTTAATTATTTTGTGATTTTAAAATTTCTACTTCTTCTTTTAATTCTTGTATTGCTTTTACTAATATTGGCACTAGTTTTCCGTAGCTTAACTCAAGTCTGTTAGGATTTTCATCATATACTAGCCTTAAAGTATCGTTATCTAGTTCTTTAACTTCTTGCGCTACGAATCCAAAGTCTTTTTTACCTTTGTTAGCACTGAAATATTCATTACCATCTCCATCAATTTCTGCTCTATTATCCCAAACAAACTGTCTTGGTTGTAAAGCATCAATGAAAGCTAAGCCATAACCTAAATCTTCTATTTCTGTTTTATCTCTTTCGTCTGATACAGACGTTATACTCGTTGCTTGACATCTTAAAGTTCCAATACTTGAATTTCCTAATGTTATTTGGTTACTTCCTGTGCTTTGAGATGCATAACCTATGGATGTTGAATTAGCCATGGCACTTGAATTTCCTCTAGCTTCATAACCTATAAAAGTATTTTGATTACCAGTTGTAATTGTAGCACTAGTACCACCTCCTGCATTTCCAGATTTTGATCCTAAAAACGTATTAAAAATACCTGTTGTGATTGCGCCTCCAGATGTATTACCTATACAGGTATTTTGACCCGATGAACCACCTGAAGGATTTGCATTTAAACCAGCTTGATAACCAACAAAAGTATTACCTTCTCCAGTTGCTAAAGCTGTACCAGCTTTATAGCCTATTCCAACGTTATTACTTTTTGTTCCACTTGCTCGCAATGCTTCTGAGCCCATAGCTACGTTGTAATTACTTGCTCCTGAAGGCGCTTGAAGCGCTAAATATCCAAATGAAGCATTATCTGAACCAGTATGACCAAAGCCTCCACCAAAAGATCCATCACCCATGGCGGTGTTGCGGGAACCAGTTGCTGAATAACCAGTTGAATAACCTAAGTATGTATTATCTCCACCTGTTGTTGTGTTATAACCCGCTCTTCGACCTATATTTGTATTTGTAACACCAGAAGTTTGTGAGTATCCAGCTTCATAACCTATTGATAAGTGTCCATCACTTGTATTATTTCTAGCCGCTGATGCTCCAATAATTACAGAGGTACTTCCTTGATTTGAATATCCAGCATTGCTTCCTATATGAACAGATAAATTTGCAGATCCAGAAGCAGATCTACCAGCTTGGTCTCCAATACTTACAGTATTTGATCTATTTCCAGCTAACCAACCAATAGCCGTAGCTCCTGATGAAGTGTTACCTCCAGCTTCTGTACCAATTATAGTATTTGAAAAACCAGAACCTACTGTTGTTAAACTTTGTCCTGCTCTACTACCTATACACACGTTGCTAAAACTTGTTGTAATAGCAACTCCAGCTCTATATCCAATTAAAATGTTATCTGCACCTGTAGTTAGGTTAGTTCCTGTGTCTCCTCCACTTAAAACAACGTTTTGCGCTCCTGTTACTGAAGCTGGTACAAAACCTGCGTAAATAGCGTTTTTACCAGATGGTATTGCATATGGCGTTAAACCACCACCACCACCACCGGCAGCAGCTAATGTAATTAAACCTGTGCCTGAAGAAAAAGTTAAAACATCACCGTCAGAAGCACCTGATTGTAAACCTGGTATTCTTAAGGCTGTTACACTTGCGTTTCCTAAAGTAATCTCGTTTGAAGCGCTTGAAGAAGAAGGAGCAGCTTGATAACCTATAGCTATACTATTGCTCCCGCTAAATGAAGTACTAAGTAAAATATCTCTTCCTACAAAAACATTATTACTACCAGTGTGAGTGCCATTTATTAAACATTGATAACCTAATACAGTGTTTCCACTACCACTAGTGAAATTATTATAAGCATTTGCACCTAAAACAGTATTAGCACCTCCAGTTGCACCACTAGTATCTCCTCTACCTGCATCTGCACCTACAAAAGTATTAGCATTTGCAACTACATATCTTCCAGCTTGATGACCGACTGCGGTGTTTGTAAATTTGTTGGCTACAGTATCTAAAGCATTAACACCTATGGCAACGTTTTGAAAGCCAGTGGTAGACCCTTGACCTGCTTCATAACCCATGTAAACATTACTGTTACCAGTAGTTGTAGAATATCCAGTTTTATACCCAAGATTTGTGTTTTTAGTTCCAGAAGTATTTGAGTAACCAGCTTCGTATCCTATTGAAATATGACCATCAGTTGTATTATTACTTCTACCTGAGTTTAGACCAATTATAACAGCGTTTGTTTTGTTAAGTGAATTAAATCCAGCATATTTACCTATTACAACAGAGCCAGTAGATACTCCGTTGTATGCTGCTAGATGACCAACTGCAACAGCGTTATTTGCTGCATAAGCTGTTCCATGGGCTTGATTTCCAACAGATACTGAGCCATCTTGATTACCAGCATACCCTGCTTGATAACCTATACCAACTACATCATTTCCAGTAGCGTTAAATACAGCTTCAGTACCAACAGCAATAGCGTTAGAATATACGCCAGGATATCTATTAGCGGCGTAACCAATAGCAACGTTATTGCTACCAGTTGTTTTTTCTCTCATTGCTTGAAAACCTATTGCGACATTATTATCACCTGTAGTTAAAGCGTTTGCCGCTTCTTCTCCAATAACTAAGTTTTTTAATGCTCCAGATAATGCTGATGGTATATTTATAAAATAAGCTGAATCATTTGTTAAATCTATACTTACATCACTTAATCCATTTAAACTTGTAGCACCTCCACCACCAGCAGCAGCTAGCGTTATTTTACCAGTTCCAGAGCTAAATGTTAAAACATCACCATCTGACGCGCCTGATTGTAATCCTGGTATACGCAGAGCTGTAATGTTTGCATCACCTAAAGTTATTTCGTTAGATATATTTGTTGCACTTGGAGCAGCGGCTTTTCCAATTACTATGTTATTTGAGCCTGTAGTTAAAGTAGTACTAGCGCTGTCTACACCTACAATAGTATTATTGCTACCTGTAGTCATTGTTCTACCAGCATTTTGACCTATTAAAGTGTTATTTTGTCCACTAGTTATAAGAATACCTGCTTGAGAACCGAATCCGCAGTTTGTAGTATTACTACTACCAGAAACTCCTTTTAAAGCTCTCCAACCAAAAGCAGTTGTTCCAGTGCCTTTATTATATCTTCCAGCTTCATAACCTACTATTGTTCTGTTTGTGCTTGTTCCATTTAATTCTCCAGCCAAATAACCAATTGTTGTATTCTCTTGACCTGTTGTATTACTGTATCCGGCATTATAACCAATATTTATATTTCTTAATCCAGATGTGTTTGAGATTCCAGATTGAAAACCTATTGATATATTTTGAGCCGCCGTGTTATTCATCAACGCTTTATAACCAATGGCAATTGAACCATAACCGCCAGAGGCAGCGCCAATAGCGCTTTCTCCAATTCCTATAGTGTAATTCTCAGTGCTAAATCTACCAGATTTCCAACCTATTAAAACATTGCTAAGACTACTAGAATTCTGCCCAGCTTGATATCCAACTAGAGTTGATTGACTTCCTGCGGTTTTAAACTCACCCGCATGTGCGCCAACCATAACATTTTGATATGATGCGCTTGTTATAGATTTACCAGCGCTATCTCCGATTAAGGTATTTTCAAATGAACCTACTAAAGCGTTACCAGCACTTATTCCTAATACTGTATTACCTTGTGGATTTCCAGATAAACCTGAAGGCACAAACCCAGAATATAAAGATTGTGTGTCAATTAAGAAAGGATAAGCAGCTAGATTACCAGGTGCTATTTTTTTCATTGTTGTGCCCTGATAACCTACAAGAAAATCTACATTAGCAGAATTTGTTTCTGTGTTAAAAGCTGAAAATTTTATATTTGCCATTTTATATTTTTATTTATTTAAGGTGCTATTTCTTGTACCATGAAATTAGTACCAACTTCTGTTATACACTTGTCTCCATTTTCTGCAAGTATAAAAAACTCTAGCGGTAATGGACCACCTCCACCCGCTTTAGTTAAAGGGATTGCTAGTATAGCGTTTGCATTACCTAGTATAGTTGGCATATTATCTTAGTGCTATTATGTTTGTTGCTGTAGTATTTGCTGAATTAACTCTTTTAACTTGTAAAGGTATAAATGAAGAGTCAGGTACATTTGTCATTATAACTGTTTGATCACTTGAAACTGGTACAACTGCTATATTTCCAGCTCCACCTACAAATAAGCTAAATCCTTCGCTGTTTGCTTTATTAGATCTGTATATTTCATATGTTGCACCACCACCAGTTAAAGCTGCAGAAACTGTAAGTTGAGTGTCACTATCTACTGAAACAATTGTAACCATAGTTGTACCTTCATATACTACATCTCCTACTGAAACTCTATTTGCGTAACCTGTATTAGCTGCATTAAATGTTCCTAAAAACTTAGCTCCAGCCGTAGTAAGAGTAGTACCACTACCGCTATTAGCACCTGTTATATAAGCATCTGGCTCTGGAATATTTATAGTATCACTTTTTACTACGTTTATTGCTTGTGTTGGTTGATTACTTGCCATTTGTTTTATTTATTACTTATTGATTTAAACTTTTCTGCGCCTCGTGAACCAAAATATGCCACATATACAGTTGTTGTTAATGTTTTTAATAGATTTATCCACTCTTGTTCTACAGTGAAATCTATATATCCATGACTATCCACCCATATAAAAGCTATAGTCATTATTGTTAAAAATATTAAACTCATTGGTCTAGTATTTTTACTAAGCCAAGAGTCTGAACTCATATCGCTTTCCCAGCGCTTTGATACTTCTTGAGCTTCAACTATATCTTGTTCTAATAGTTTTAAAGCCATTTCTTTATCAGGTGGTGGTAAAGTTTCATCTCTATCGATTAAGTTCTTTACAACACCTAATAAACCTTTATCTGGTAGTACGTCTGCTAGTGAATCTAATACTCCAGATTTACCAAGCAAAAACTGACCGACTTTGGTATCTTTAAATTTTTTTTTAGGCATTCTTATAAGCCTCGGCTTCCCAAGGTAGTTTTTTTGCTCCTTCGTTCATTTTAGATCTTGGATAAACTTTACCTTTCCAGTAAACATTTTTATCATCATAATCTAAATCACCACGTTTCATTTGGTCTATATGCACCATTTCGTGGTCTATAACGTCTTGTGTTTTTGAAGGATCTACATCTTTGTTTATAATAATTGTTAAATTATTATTAGCTTTACCCATAACCCCATCTTCCATATCTACATGATATATTGGAGTGTTGTCTAATTTATAAGGAGGATTATTAAGTTTAAAAGCCATGTTTATCTTCTATTAGGAAACATTTTATTTAACATTTCTTTACGGCTTTCACAGCCGCAAGGGATATTTAACCCCTTGCTAACCGTGTCTACCATTTTTTTGATACCAGTAGCTTTAGTAAACTTTTCTATATCGTCTCCTAAACCTGTTGATTTCATAATTTACGGAGTGTAAATACAAGTTGTGTACTGCGCAAAAGTTGCAGGTTGAGTAATAAGAATTTTTCCATCTTGCCCTGTTTGAGCAGCTGGTGTTTGAAACAAAGCTGGTACTGCAGCTAGTGTAGATACTACTCCACCTGGATTAGCAGTTAAAGCCGCATTTAATACGTCTGCTGCGTCTTTTTTTCTTGTAGCAGCTGTAGTACCTTGACTTGTCGCTCCTACTATACCTGGTACTTTTATTACATAAGTTCCTGTTGTTTTAGGATTACGCATTTGTATCGTGATAGTTGTTTCACCTGCTGTTGTGCCAGCATGTGTTATTGTTGATCCTCCAATTTCTCCAATTGGAATTAGTGTTTCGATTCCGTCATTTGCAACGGGACCTGCATTTACTTTTAAAAATTGTGCCATTTTGTGTTAGTGTTAGTGTTAGTGTTAGTGTTAGTGTGTGGCTAGGTTTATACAGTCCTAATCTGTTTTATTTTTTTAGAAGTTCTGCTGGCTTAGCACCACCTCTTGCTTCTCTTAATTTTCTTTTTCTTTCAGATCCGCCTTCAAATAAATCAGCAGAAACTGCTTTAGCTATTTTTGATCCAGCAGCTTTTACTTTTTTAGCGGTTTTAATAGCCGCGCCAGCGAATGCTTTAACTGCATCTCCAGCGTGAAAGCCTCCATGCATTTCTGCAGGTGAGTCATGTCCCATTTCAGCTGGACTGTGTCCCATGTGCATAGCAGACTTTGAATGCTTTGACATCCATGATCCTCCACTAGCGTGTTTAGCTATTGGATTAATATCTAATAAATTTTTTCTTTCTTGTTTTGCAGATTCCATACGCGGTCCTCCTTTACAATGTCCCATAATTTTTGTTTTTAACTGTGGTGTTTTTTGTCATATTTCATATCGCCTGCTAATTTTGAAATATGTTTCTCGTCAGCAGTCATTTTTTCGTCGCTGTGTCCGTGATGATCATCATATAATACATCACGCTTTAAATAATCTATATGAGCCGCGTCGTCTCGCTCAGTAGCTTTATAATTTGATTTAGTAACCTCTGTGTCAGCATGGTCCATGCAGCATTTTGCATTTCCTGTGTATTTTCCGTAATGTCCTTTTTGATACCCCATTTTTGTTATTTTTTTATTATGATGAATATTTTTGAAATGCGTTTTCTTTTTCAGCTTTATCACCAACAGCATATTTCCCCCCAAAGCTATTTACACCATCATTTAAGTTTATACCATTATTTAATGTTTTTCCAAATTCATAGCCAACACCTGTGTCTTTTATTTTCCCTACTCTTTTTCCTGCTTTTTTAAAGCTATCTTTTTCTTTGTCTTTTTTTGAACTAGCTATTTTATCAACATTTGATGTAAGAGTATCAACTAGACCTTGATATAGATCAGCTGTTGGTTGGTAATGACTAACTCTTTCTTCACCGTCTACATATCCTTGAAAAGGTGACATTTTAGCTGGAGAATCGTGTTCTGCTTCTGCTTTTTTAGCATCTTCCAAAAGTTTTACAACTTTAGGATTATCGTAGTCGGGCGCATCGTCTCTACCGCTTGATTCTTTAGAAAGCTTCATAGCTTTATCTTTTAATTCTTTTCCGTGTGCACCTAGTGGTGACTTCATCATAAAGCCGTCTCTGAATTTTGTCATAATTTACTTTTTAGAGCAACCAAAGTTTTTAGCGTAATTAGCCATTTTAACAACCTCTTCGCTGTATTTATCTTTTTTAGACATAACAGCAGAGGCAGCGGAACAAGCGTCTTTAAAACCGTTCTTTTTAGCCCAAGCTGTAAACTTGCCTTTATTTTTTTCTTTTATTTCAGGAAATTCTTTAAAAAATGGAGAACTGTACATTATTTATATCCTTTAGCAGATTCAGTAATTGGCATTCCTTTGTAATAGCTTTTAGCTTTAAGCACTTGCATGCCTGTGATACCAGAACTAGAACCGACTCCGTGTGGTCTTCCAGTTTGGTCTAATGGTCCGTCCCATATAGCATTTTCTCCAACAACACCGTGAGTGTTTTTAGATGCCATTGTTTTATCGTAATTTGGATCTGTTTTATGCATAATTTATTTTTTGTTTTTATATTTACAAGCTCTTTTCATAAGTGAACTACCCATAGACATTTGTCTTTGCATTGGTGTACCAAAAATAGATTCAGCGGCACCAGCAACACCATAAGTGGGAACCTGTGGTTGTAAGCTATTGTCAATCGAAGGTGTTAGTTGAGACATAGGATCTAATACATCTGATGACATTGTTGAAAAACCCGCTGGCGCAGCAACACCAGTTAATTCACCCGCGTCTCTCATTTGAGATCTATCTTGAGCGTTAGTAATGTTGTCAATAGTATTATTAGTTTCTATAGCTGGCGCGGTTTCAGCTAGCTCGTTACTTTGTGTATTAAGCGCTGCTTCTCTAACCCCAGCTCTTAATTTATCTGCGTAACCTATACTGGCATTTTTTCTTGATATTTTTTGAGCCGCAAGTAATTTAGCTTTTCTACGTGCTTTTTCTCTTTTATTACCAAAAATCCCAGCATACTTTGGATCTCCCAACATGTTTGATATATCAACTCCGCCTCTACCGCTTCCACTAACAGCTCGGGCCGCTGCTCCTACAAATTTAACTGGACTTTTGCTCATCTATTTTTATCTTTATTTACGTTATAAATAGCTTTAGTCATAACCTTGTCAGTGTATGTTTCGCCATTAATTATCTTGTTTCGTCTACCTGTGTTTATATCTTCTTCGCCAAGCATTATTCTGTATATTCTACTTATTAATTGCTTGCCTTTAAATGATACTTTATATATATGGTATTTTTGAGTGGTTCTATTTCTATGTCTCCAGACTTTAATCCAGTCTTGTTTCAACAGTCTATTCCAGCGCCGGTTATCCCAGCTGTAAGAATAAACACCCATCTCAAAGTCTTTCTTGGTGAAAAACTCCATACAATCAAGGTATATAAGAAGTTCTAGATCTGCATCGTTTAAATCATTGTTACGACAAGCCCATTTTCTTATAATACGATAGTGTTTCAAGAGGTTTAGTTCTCTAATGTCACTAGCGTCTAATCTCATAATACAACGACTATGTCACCTGACTTTATAACGTGATAAGATTTTTTATCAACTTCTATTTTATGACCAGCATGGCGATCAAAGTATATAGCATCGTTTTCTTTAACACCTGCTACTTCTTCGCCTGCAGATACAACGCTTGCTTTAACGTAGCGTATATCTTCTCTCTGGCTTTCTGCAAGAAGTAAACCACCATCTGTTTTAGTAGTCCCTTCTTTTTCTTTTATTATAATTAAGTTTCTACCTATTGCCTTCATCTATTCTTAAATTATTGATTACACAATCAGTAGATAATATTGTTGTTGCTACAGAAGCTGCATTTTGAAGAGCGCTCTTGGTGACTAGTAGTGGATCTATAATACCCGACTTAATCATATTTACCATTTTTCCTGTAACCACATTGTAGCCTTGTCCTTTT
>JACLAB010012476.1_pt1 | contig 50100 bp, 35 predicted proteins | sample 8027921 | NCBI WGS metagenome assembly JACLAB01 (sample SAMN15725117, study PRJNA655200) | protist metagenome | isolation source: fluorescence activated cell sorting (FACS) single amplified genomes of... | place: USA: West Boothbay Harbor, Gulf of Maine | collected 2000-07-19 | reverse complement strand
AGTCGAGATCCCAGACCCGCCAAAGCCAAAGTTGCAGAAGGCTGCCGACGGTACTGCGGCCGCGGCGCCACCTCCGAGACGAAGCTCGCGACGGTCGGTCTCGCCGGATCGACTGAAAATGGAATCGACGGCGGCAGAACCGAAGATGCGCCGAAGCTCGCGCCGTTCTGTCGAACCCGAACCGTCGAGAAAATCCGCAAAGACGACGGACGCGACGAAACCTTCCAGTCTCACCCCAGTCGAGGGCGATCCGTCCAAGCTCACCGTGGTTGTTTTGAAGGAGCTCTTAAAGGAGCGAGAGTTGAGCACCGCCGGACTCAAAGCCGCGCTCGTCGAGCGACTCAAAGCGGCGTTGGAAGAGGAAGCCAACGCCTGAGCGCGACGATGACCCTCTTGGTTTGGTTTTCCATTTTTTCGTTTAAGTAATACACAAACCACTGAATCGAATTGAATTAAATTGCAACGCATCCATCGGCTTAAGACGGCGACGACGCCGGCGGCCTCCTTCCAAACTGCAGTCGCGCCATCGCACCCCACAACGCGCACGATGGCCGTCGTCATGACTGAAGCCGACGACGCGATCGATCCATCGACGCACGTCGGTCCGATCGAACTCGCCTTCGTCGCCGTGAGCGCGACGAGCGGACGCGTCGCGCGCGTCGGCGTACCGTTCAAAGGTTCGAGTGAAGACGCACCGGGCGGTGCTGGTGGCGGTGGTAACGGCGGCGGAAGCGGCGACACGAACGCACCCGGTGGCGATGGTGAAGGCGGGAACGACGCCGATGATGTCCTTCGCGATTGGCAAATCATGCAAACGCGACTGGACCGGGAGGAAGAGGCGGAGGAGCTGGCGAAACTCTGGAGGGAAAATCAGAGCGAGTGGCTCGAGCGAAGCAAGAAGACGTGGCACGCGAGGCACCGGTCGCACGTGTACGCGAGACAAAAAGCGATGGGGATCGATCCGAATGGTAGCGGGAGAGGTGGAGGGCAGAGGAGCGGCGGATCGAAGATTGCGACGACGAGGAAGAGTCGACCCGCGGGCGAACCGTTGGTGCAGCTTGGAAGCGGCGGCGGGAAACCGGGCAAGGTTTCGTGTTCGTTGCAAGATCTCATTCGGGTCGGATTAATCAAGCCAGGGGAAGAGCGGTTGTTCATTGTGTATCAGGAAAACACGTGGAAGGCCACGCTGACGGAGGATGGGCACATTGTCTTTCGAGGACAAACGTTTACGAGTCCGAGCGCGTGGGCTATTTTCACAAAGCGACTGACAAACCCAACGAAAAAGGCAGACGACGGATGGAAGAGCGCGAGATACGGTGAGCCAGACGGACCAACTTTGGACGTGATCAAGGGTGAGTACGCACGGCTCGAACAGCTTCGAACGGCTGGTATGAATGTCGACGTGGAGGAGGCTGGGAAACGCCTCTCTGTGGGCGGCGGTTCCCCATCGCCGCGCTCGACGCCGAGAAAGCGCAAATCTTCGGATACGGTCGTCGCGTCGTCGGATGACATGTCGTGGACCGTCAAGTATCCGGGATGCGAGTTCGGGACCCCGGATCCGTATCCAGGAGTCTCCGCGGATGAAAACATGGACTTCAGCGTCCTCGTAGGCAAATACGTGTGCGTCTACGCGAGTGGCCAGAACACGTGGTGGGCGGGTAAGGTGATCAAACTTAAAGATTTCGACACGCACGTTGAGGCGGACATTCTATACTGCACTGGTAAAATCGAACGGGGTATCGACATCGAGGAGCTCGCGAGCGGCGGGGAGCTCGTCGTGCTAGACGAATAAATGACGTCCGTCTCATCGCGAACTTCACCAAACTCTAGCGCTTCGTAACATAGCACGTGTTGTCAATTCTACATTTCACAATCTAGGTATATTCTACGGTGGCGCAACGTCTCACGAATCGCCGTCTAAATCTTGTACACTGCGCGCTCGAACGTCGTGTCGCTTTCAGTTTACTCCGTCGCCGCGCCCGCTGGTCCCGCTCTTCTCCACGCCGTAATCGGGCGCGTCGTCCAGCATGGACAATTCGAGCGTTTTCAACGCAACCTCTTCGCGCGCCTTGACGCGTCGAATCGCCTCTCGCGCGCGTGTCAACGCGTCGCTCGCTGGAACCGCTGAGAGCGTCTCTCTCAACGTCCTGCGGAGCGTTTCCGCCTTTTTCGCGTCGTTTAGCGCGTCGTCGATCTCGCGCATCGTCGACGAAACGCTGCGCGACGCGTGTTCCACGCGTCGTCGGCTTTTCGCGAGGCGTTTCGCTCGACGACGCGACGACGACTGGCGAGTTGTTCTGAGAGTTGGTCAGCAAAGTTCGCCTCTTTACTCGTCGCGTACTCATAGGTCGATCGGTCGTCGACTCGTGCGGATGGCAAAAACGCTGGTTTGGGGATGAATGGGTATGGTGTGAAAAAACAAGTTCGTCTACTATTGCACTAAACGTATGATTGATGTGGATCTGTCCATGCGACGTGAGAACTGTGGGTGCGTCCACGCTTCGCGACGTCCTTTACTCGTGGCTGAAGCGGCAAGAGTCACCGCGGGTGCACTCGCCCTTTTGCCAGGCGAAGCACACACCACCGCCACCACCCGGGCCGCGAGAAGACGGACGAGACGGCGCGTTCGGATCGTGGCTGAAGCGGCAAGAGTCGCCGTAGGAGCACTCGCCCTTTTGGAAGGCGTAGCACACGCCCGCGCCGCCGCCGCCGCCGCCGCCGCCGCGGCCGGCCGCGGAGCCCGGACCGTGAGAGAATCGGCAGCTGTCGCCACGAGTGCACTCACCGCGTTCGAACGCGTAGCACTTCGGGACATCTTCGCCAAAGCGCTCCTTCTTCGCCTTTTTGCACGGTTCGCAACGCGTCGGTTGGTTCGTCCAGCCCTTGGAGCTGTAAAACTCTTGCTCGCCAATCGTAAAGATGAACTCGGCGTTGCAGTCACGGCAGTTGAGCGTGATGTCTTCGTAAGTACCCGTGGACACCTTACCGCTCAACGCGGCTTCGCTCTTCGTGTGCACCTTGAATCCATCATCTTCGTCCTCTTCGGCGTCCTCCTCTTCGACCTTCGTCTTCTTCTCTTGCTTTTCCTCGTCGTCATCCGAGGAGGAGCGCTCGCGCTTTTCCTTCTTCTCCTTCTTCTCCTTCTTCTCCTTCTTTTCCTTCTTTTCCTTCTTCTCCTTCATGTCAGCCATGGTGATCGTCGGTCGCGTCGCGCGTCGTCGAGTGCGTCCCGTCCACGGATTGGCGCCGCCGCCGCCGCCACAAAAGTCGCTTTTTCGACGCCATGTATGGGCAAACTGTATCAGAATCACCGCAGCCTACGCACGTGACGCATCGTCGGACGACCGTGAGGACAGTTCCAAGGCGCGGAGAGGGTGGAGAGATTGCGAAGGACCCTTCGCATCGTTCTCGCGTCGAGGGCGGTGCCAATCATGATGGATGAGCGACAGGCGCGCATGGCGAGTGCGGCACGCACCTTGCCGGGGCGAAGGACTCGCTCGGGCTCGGCGGCGGAGGGATTGGATCGAAGACCGATGGAGAGCTGAGAGTTGGATGGGAGGGAATGCTGGCCCTGATCGAGGAGTGAAACCAATTCTTGAACGTCGGATTTGTCGAATGCGACGTTTTTCAGAAATGGTACGGCGTTGAGCTTGAGAGCGGAGGACGCGGCGCCGCACATCGAGCCCGGATCGACGGAGGAGTTGTTGATGTCCGCTCCGGGGACGTTTTCCGCCACGTCACAGAAGCCAAAACCATTCTTGAGGAATACTGGCATATTTCTGAGCACCGTTTGCTCTTCCGCGGCGCTCAGATCGAGCGGGACGGGTTTGAGTAGTGGTTGCTTTGTCATCGTCGTGTTGCGCTGGAGCTTTTCAAAATTGTATATCTCATCGCTCGCATGCTGATCGATGATGAAGAGGTCATCTCCAAGCGTGGCTAAAATGAATCCCAGGTTGAATTGGCCGACAATGTGCATTTTCGCAAAGTCTGACTTGTTGAAGACGCGCTCGAGCTCAGAGGACGCTCTCGCGACCCGTTGCTCGGCGTCCTCTTCGCGCTCGCCGTTTTCATCCGGAAGTTGTGACGCCTCAAAAGGCATCGGCTGCGCCGACGATGAAGACGCACGCATATTTTTTGACGCTCTACGTCGTCTTCGAGCGAGCATAGAATCCATGCTAAACGCCAGCTTGCCGTCCGAACACTGATAAGGAATGTCAACATCTGGATGCGTCGGCGCGACGTCCTCCATCCGTTTGTCTTCCTCAACCTCTTCGTCCGCTTGACCTTCGTCATCCATCGGCTCCATTTCTAGCGCACCCTGTGGCGACGCGGTCTGAACCACTAATGTTTGAGATTGCGGATCTGGCGATGTCAATTCCATCTTTACTCTCTTCACGTCGTCGTCTACGTCATCGTCCGCCATCGTTGTCGGCTCCAAATCGTCTTCAGGAGTTGATTCGTCTCTCGTCGCAATCTCCCAGCCACCGCCGATCGCCACCCCTGTCGTTTCTCGAGTAAAACCAAAATTTTGAAGATTCCTTTGCGTCGCCGTCGTAGTATCACGCTTCGTGCCGCGACGTTCGCCAACCTCGTCGGGGCTCTTCGCCTTGGTGAGGAGAGACTCAAAGTCAACCTCGCGTCCGCTAGATGTCGACTCCATATCCATCTCAGCCTCGCTATCAATCTCCTCCTTCACCTCAACCTGTTCACCTTCGCTCGAACGACGAGCTCCCATGGCGGGCGTGACGGAGAACGTGTACCGACTCGGTTCAAACATCTGCAATAGCGCTTCCTTCAATCGCGCGAGCAAGTCTTGCTCGACGTGTAGCATCACCTTGCGCTTATCCGGCGTGACGTTGACGTCGTACGCATCCGTGGGAAGCTGGAGGTCGAAAACAACCATCGGTGCCTGACTCGGATTGAAGGATCGATACGTCTCGTTGACGACTTTTGCAACCTTGGGTAAATCAACGGGTCTTCCGTTGACAAAATAAAACTGTCTGTCCGATCCCGCCCTGCCGCAACCGCTCTGCGCCTTTGATATAAATCCAACTACCTTGCACCCCGTTGTACCTCCGAGCTCAAGCACAACCTCGCGCATGCTCGCAATCATTTTTGACCCGAAGACGGTGACGATGTTCTCCCGAGCCGACGCGTCTTCTCCACCGCGAGTGTGCAAAACGTTTGACCGACCGTACTTGCCGCTTTGATGCGTGCACAATATCCTAACCCCCTTTGACATCAATGCGTACGCCTGAATGATTGACAACGCCTTGCCGTATTCACGCTTTGCGTTTCTCAAAAATTCCTTTCGCCGAACGGGAAGCGGCTCGAATAAATTCTTCACTGTCGCCGTGGTGCCGACGCTTCTCGGCACGACGCTCTCCTCCGCGATATCCCCACGCCAATCGTACACAATCCTCGTCCCCGACGCGTCCTCCTCCGTCCGCGTCGTCACGCTAAACTCCCCAGATATCCCACACATGGACGACAACGCCTCACCTCGAAAACCAAACGTCTGCACGTCTTCCAAATCTTCAAACTTGCTCAACTTGCTCGTCGCGTACTTTTGCGTCAGCGCGCCGTAGCTCGATTTCCCAACCCCACAGCCGTTATCCGACACCTCCAGCGTTTCCGTTCCGTGGTCCTTCAATCGCACTTCAATGTTCGTCGCCCCAGCGTCCAGCGCGTTCTCGATGAGTTCTTTCACGCACGACGACAGGTCGAGGATCACTTGGCCAGAGCAGATGCGATGAATGACATCACGCGCGATCGGTTTGATGACGGCGTTTCGCGTCGTCGCCGGCGGTGCGTCCGTCATCGGAAGTCGTTTGGAAGTCCCCTCCGACGAGAGTCCCGCGTCGTGTGAGTCGGTCGGTCGTCGTCGTCGTCGTCGTCGTCGTCGTCGTCGTCGTCGAGTGAAGTGACGTCTCAGCTGACAGTTGAGTTTTAAAAGTTGAGTGAAAATGCTCGTGATGAAATGAAATCTGATTTTGTGACAACCGGGCGATCTACTACTTTCGACGTCTGTTTGTGGCGACGTGACGCCTCTCGTTGGGGTTGCGGCGGATATCGCCGCCGCCGATTTCGTACACAGTTTTCTGATTGGAAAAGTGCTTGGTGTCGGCGTACGATTCTTCGTTGTATTCGGCGCTAAAGACATCCTCGCCCACCTGTTTCTTCGTGAGACGAACACCCATGAGTTGATCCTCGCGGAGAATGAGCTTTTTGGCGTTGCGTCCACCCTTGGGGGCGGGGAGTGTGTACTTGGAACCGCGAAGGACAAACTTTTTGCGGACGCCGAATTGTTCGACGCCGTCGCGAGTAACCGTGTGCTCCACTTTTTGGAGAGATTGGTTGCCGCACTTGGGACAGAACATCCTGCTGAGGTTTCGGGTGATCTCTTGGCACGCGTGGCAACGGAGAACCCATCTTCGGAGGTGCTCGATGCGCATGCCGTCCGGGGCGACGAGCTTCATGCCCATCTGCAGGATGACGTTTTGCATGGCGTAATCCGCGGTGATCGAGGAAACGCACGACTCGAGCTCCACCTCGTCGTCGTCGTCGTCACCGTCTTCGACGTCGTTCTCGACACCCTCCTCCATCTCACCTTTGGAGGTGAAGAAATCCGCGGCGCGCTTGCTCGCCTCTTCCAAATCCACCGCATCACTCGGCGACGCGGCGGCGCGTTCAGCTTCCATCGCCCGCCGCTCGTCTTCAGCCTCTTTACGTCGCTCCTCCCTCTTCGCCCTACGCACTCTGGTGGTGCGACTGATGGCTGGTTCCCATCCGTCGTCGTCTCCCGTATCTTTATCTATGTGCGTCTGCGCCGTCAACGCCTCGGCAGCCTTTTCCCTCAACGCTCTCGCCTTTTCCTCTTCCTGCTCGCGGCGTTCCTTTTCGGCGGCGCTCTCCCGCTCGCGTTCTCTGACTTCATCCTCTTCCTCCGCCACGAGGTTTGTCGCACGCATAGATTCCAGAAGCGCGCGCTCGGCTTCTTCTTGTTTCTTATTCATCTCGTCCAACTCTTCCCAATCGTCCGCGTTCGGCACGAAATCCCACCCGGGTTGCTTTGAAAACCGATTCGTACTCTTCGAGTGCGTCCTCAGCGCCGCCGGCTCCGTCCTCAAGTGCTCCACCCCGTGGTTCACCATCTCCAGTTCGTACGCCAAAGCGATGAGTTTAATATCCACACCAGAAAGCGCCGCTAAATCCCCCGTTTTCGCCGCGAACCGTTTCACCGCATCCAACGCTTCTTCGCTCGGTTCGCTCGTCGTCAGTTCCACCGGAAGCGCCCGCAACGCCTCTCGCCCCTTCGCGTCGCGAATTTCCGCTCGCACCTCCTCCACGGTGACGCACACCGCGTCGAGATGTTCGAGACGGAACCCTTTGATCACCGCGTTGGCGTCCACGACCGCTTTTCGCCGCGTCGGGTCTCGCAGCGCCGACGCCGTGGCTTGAGCCGCCGCCACTTCTTCAGCCGTCGCAGACGTGCCCGCGTCGTCGACGGGGGCGTCCGCGCGCACGATGTTGGACCACGCCGACGACATGCCGCCGTTGTGTGTCTGTGTCTTCTCAGCGGGGTGGCGCGGGAGGTTCGGTCGTCGTCTCTCAACGCGCGTTCGCGTGTGACGATGCGCGGAGTGAGTGGAGGAGCTTTTCTGGATGAGAACACGCGCGAAGCCGGACGGATTGATTTTGTTACGTGTGTTGTATCTTCTAATAAAACGATGGTGTGCGTGTGTGTTTCTGTGCGTGTGTTCGTGATGTGCCTATTCTTCGAGCACGGCGCCGGCTTGAATCTGACCCCAGCCAATCAAGCGCCAGTGCTTTTCAATTCTTCTGGACAGGGCAACCTTTTCGCCCACCTTTGTGCACACGGGCGAGGTGAGCTGAAGCTTGGCGAGATCCCCCTTGACGGCGACGACGCGAGCGCCGGTACACATGGAACCAATGTTGAGCATTAGGACTTCGCTCTTGGCGAGTTTGGACACCTTGCCTTGACGCTCGGAACCTTGGGTGCGAACGCCGAGGAGACGACGGAGAAGGAAAAAGTTGACCTCGAGCTCCGTGTAGACGTCGGGAAGCTTGCCGACTTCGCCCAACACTTGACCGACGAGACGATCGGCGCGAGTGAGCGTCGGATCGCACGAGGTACCGACACCGATCAAGCCACCGGGGACGGCGTATTGGAGCAAGTTTTGCTCGGCAAACAAGGAGACAACGCGCGTCATGATGGGCTTGCACTTGATCTTCCCGTCGGCGTCCTTGGTGACAATACCCGGTCGCACCTCAACGTCTTGTCCCACCTTTAAAACGCCTTGCAAGATAGAACCACCGGCGACGCCGCCTTGAATTTCGTCAACTTCGGCACCTGGTTTGTTGACATCGAAAGAACGAATGACAATCATGTTTGGCGGATCGATAAAGTTGCGCTCTGGAATGGGAATCTTCTTGCAAATGTACTCGCACACGACGTCAATGTTGTACTTCAACTGCGCGGAAATCGGAATCACCGGCGCCCCATCCGCAATCGTCCCCTGAATAAACTTGCAGATGGTATCGTACTGGTTCGCCGCCGCGTTCTCCTGCACCAAGTCAATCTTATTCTGCAAAATAATAATGTGCTTCAAGCGCATAATTTCCACCGCCGCCAAGTGCTCGCTCGTCTGCGGTTGCGGACACGTCTCGTTACCCGCGATGAGCAACAGCGCACCATCCATCACCGCCGCACCGTTCAACATGGTAGCCATGAGAATATCGTGACCAGGGCAATCAACAAACGACACGTGACGCACCAACTGCATCTTCTTATCCTCGAATCCCTTCACTTCGCACGCCGGCGAGTCCTCCTTGGTCGAGCTGTACGCCCGGTAGCAATCCGGTCTCGGGCACTTTTCATCCTCACACTTGTAAATCTTCGCATTCGCGTATCCCAATTTGATGGTAATGTTACGCTCCAACTCATTCTTAAATCGAACCGTCTGCACACCCGAGATGGCTTTCACGACGGTCGATTTACCGTGCGCTACGTGACCGATGGTACCTATGTTGATGGTCGCCTGGCGCGAGATCACCTCTGGGCTCAGCGGCGTCAACGCGCTCACGTCGAGCGTTTTCAAATCTTGCACCGAGAGTCCATCCGGACCGACGGTATACACCATTTTCTACGTCACACGCTTCCCCTATTCGCGCGTCTGTTCCGCTCTCGAACGAACGAACGGATGGAACGAACCTCGAAAGAGTTGTTCAAAAACCCTCAAGCGCAGAGGTTGCTTTTCCCTTCCCTATCGCTCCTATCGACGACGATGGGCGTCGCGTCGCGCTTTCGAAACGGTAAAGTCTTCTTCGCGCGCGCGTTCGGGAGTGCGGACTGCGTCGAGCGGTGGGCGCGTCGACGGCGGTACCGGCGTGTGACGACAAAGTCGCCAGGTTCGATCCGCCTGGGGCCTCGTGTTTTAGCATGACTATCTAGTTTGTTTGTTAATCGAGTTCGTGGGCCTTTAGTACGAGTAAAGCTTCGTTCGGACATTCAGAGTGACCTTTCGAGCTGACGGTTAAGAGGCTCGACCGCAGAACGCGACGGAGAAGGGTGACGCGACGACGACGCGTGGGACGCGTGGAACATAGGCCGTTCGTCGTGTTTGGTTTAAATCGTCCTCGGGATTTCTTGGCGAGCACGGTGTGTTTGATTGATTCAATCATCGTTTGGAGTGGATTGGACTCTCTGTCGCACGCACAACCATGAAACGCGACCGTGAGGACGCGTCGACGTCGACGGTGGATGAGAGCGCGGAGCGGGCGGAAGTGACGTTGGCGCGCGAGATCGCGGCGGCTCGGGCGGAATCGCTGGCGAGGCGTAAATCGACGTGGTTGGACGCTGAGGGAGAGGTGGAAGCGGGTCCCGGCGGGCGTCGGACGGAGATCAACTTCCCCGGGTCAAAGGAGGAGTACGAACAGTTGTTGCTCGAAGCGAGCGGATCCGGAGGGTTGACGAAGGAGACTCTGGAGAAGAAGCTTCGGAAAGGGGGCGAAGGCGAGGGTGATGACGAGGTGGAGTGGAACGTGGCGGCGGTGATTGTACCAGAGCACGGAGCGGCAGAGGAAGAAGAAGAGAAGCCGAAACCGGTCGCGTCGGGGACTTGGGTGCAGTCGTACGACGCGGAAAGCGATGAGTTTTACTATTTTCACTCTGAGACGCACGAGACGACGTGGGATCGGCCGGAAGGGGTTGAGATTATACCGGACGAGCCGGCGGCTGCGAAAATAGCAGAGGATGAAAAAAAAGCCGTACAGGAGAAAAAAGCGGCGAGAGCGAGAGCGTTCGCCGAGGCTCGGACGGATGCCGACGTCACGAGGGAGGCGCTCATCGCGCTGAAGAAACACACTTCCGTCGACGTCACGCAGGTGAAGCTTCCGTCGATGAAGTCGTGGTATTACGAGGACGACTCTGGGGATTGGCAAGGCCCGTTCACCGCCGCTCAACTCATGGGCTGGCGCTCGATGCTTCCGATGGAGCTTCGTTTGTTTGAGCACGGCGACGAAGAGTCTGTGACGACACTCGCGGATGTGTTGGGTGACCGCCCGTTGATTGGTCAATGCGCGGCTTTGGGTATCGTTTTGCCACCTCGATCGACGGCGGCGCACGCGCAATACGCTCTGCGCGAAGGTCGCTCCGAGAGCGCTCTTCCTGAGGACGAAGGCGATGCCCACCAGGTTGCCCCTCAGAATGACTGGGCACAGGCTGTCATGGATGGCTTGCCGCCGGAGCAAGCGATCATGCGCGGCGCTGATCCAGCTGAGATAGCACGAAAGGTACTCGAACGCCGTGAGGCTGTGGCTCAAAACCAATACGCGGCCTCGGGAGTTTACAACAAGTTCCTCAACAAAATCATGGATGAATCAAAAGTTTCCAAGCCAACGTCTGTGTACGGCGACATTGGCCTCGATCGATACGTGGATACGACGACGTTCGAGCAGGCGCTCTACGATATGAAGAATCGCAAACATGTCAAGCTCACCGCGAAGCAGATAGCAAAGCTCAAAGAGCGCAAGCGAAAGCTCAAGGATAAGTTCAACAACGAGTGGTTGCGTAAGGATGATTAGATTTGCGATCCAAAAGGAGCCTCGGCTCGTCGAGACGCATAAACTAGAAGGATGTAACATAAGGCGCGCGTTTAGAAAATTAATTACACAGGCAAAATCAAAGACTCGAGAGTCCAGTCGTTTGTTTGAACGCGTCGTTATACGCCGTGTAGTTCGGGTCGTTGTACCAAGCCTCCAATTCTTTGCGTCTGCGTTCATCCTTCGTCGTATCTCTGTATCTCCACATCCCAGCCAAGCCGCTCCCTAGGACGGAATGCACCGTAGCGGATATGGCGCACGGCACGGCGACGAGAGGATCGCCGAAGTGGGCAGACGCGAGCACGACACCGAGCGCAGAGTTTTGCATGCCGACTTCGATACTCATCGTACGGGACGTCTTGGTAGAGAACCCCGCCCATCGGGAGAGGGCGTACCCGAGAGAAAAGCCCATGGAGTGCAGGAGTGCGACTGAGCCAATGAGCGTCGGTCCCGCCGCGAGAATTTGTGCAGACGTTCTACCGATGATAGACGAGCAAATCAAAGCCACGGTGAGAACGGCGATGACCGGAGCAAAGGGTTCGATCTCTCTGCTCAACTTGGGGGCGTACTTTTTCAGTAAAAGCCCGGTGATCACCGGTAAGAGCACAACCTTGCACGTGGATAAGAACAAACCAAATCCATCCACCGGAACGATGGTCCCCGCGAGTTGTTGCGTGAGCATCGGCGTCATGATGGTCGCCATGAATGTGCTGACCGTCGTCAGCACGACACTCAGCGGCACGCTCGCGCCCGCAAGATAGGTGACGACATTCGAAGCCGTGCCTCCCGGGCAGCACCCGACTAGGATGAGCCCCGCCGCAAGCGAAGAGTTGGAAAGAAACAACTTTCCGACGAGAAACGCCAGCGTGGGCATGATGGTGTACTGCAGAGACACTCCCATGAGAATTTTCCACGGTGTCGACAGCACGCCCTTAAAATCCTTAAAATCCAACGTGATTCCCATCCCGAGCATCGTCACCGCCAGCGCATACGTCACGGCGTCACCCCGAAACCAACTCACCGTCGCCGGCGCCGCCAACCCGAGCACCGCACCCACCGCCACGAACGCCGGAAAGTAACTCGTCCCCTTGTCACAAATATCCACGATTCTTTCCCGCATCGTCTTGGGCGTATCGACGAAGAAGGAGCTCTCTTGTCCGGATTCGTGCGTGCTCCTCCTCCTACCCGCGTCGCGTCTTCGTCGTCCGACACCACGAACCAAGGCGCGTCGTTCGACGCCCTCGGACGCCATCTTGCATCGCACCACTGCCGCATCGCATCGTGCCCGCGCGCACCCGTCGCCAACGCGTCGCGGGCGTCGCGCGTCGATGCCCAATTCGTTTCGGTAGAAGTGCTGACTAGACGCACTCTTCGTCGTCGTCCCCCGCGCGGCGACGCCGCGAAACGTCATCGATGACGTCGCCGTCGTCGTCGTTCCAAAGGAGAGCAGCATGGATGCCCGTGCGGTGTTCGCGCCGTCGAACCGTGCGTGCGTGCGGCGCTCAGTGTCGTTGTTCTGGAACACAGTGTTGAGATAACATTCTAGTCCGAGAGTCGTCACAAACGCGCGACGCCGACAGTCGAACACACGACCGAGCGCGCGCGTGGAAACGTTGGTAGACGGAAGACGACCGGTCGGCCGATCGGTGATTCACGCAACGCATCGAGCGGGAATCGTGAAACCGAGACTACGCGCGAGATAACCAAATCCACCAATCCAAAAGTTGAACGAAGCTTCTGGAAGACGAATCGGATGTCGACAGCGGAGGACGACGAAGCGATGGCGCGACGACTCGAGGAAGAGGAACGAGAGGCGGCGCGCGCGATGGGGACAAACCGGGAAGCAATTCGGAACCGACACGAGGTGGAGGCGAGAGACGCCGAAATAGCGAGACGGTTGCAAGAGGAGGAAGCGCGCGGAGCGGCGGCAGACGCGGGAACGAATTTGTTCGGAGGACTCGTGGCGTCCATGTTTGGGGCGGCGCTCGATGATTTTGCTGCGGCTAGTGAAAGACGACGGCGTGGGGCGGAAGGGAGTGCGGATACGACGCGCGAAGAGAATGAGGGAGAGGATGAGCGCGGGACGACGAGCGCTTTTTCGCACGCTGGGCACCATTTTACATCGGCACAACACGAATTCGACCACGTGAGGAGAAACTTTGAAGGCATCGTAGAGGGAATGATGGGTGGTGACGTACCCTTTGGCGCTGGTGTCGGTCGCGGAAGCGAAGGACTACACCAAGAGCGAGAAGCAAGAGGAGAACCTGAGAGGCCGCGGAGAATAGCGTTTGAGATACCCATCGGTAGAAACGGGGAGACGATGGTGCTGAACCCAGATGAAATCTTCGGTGGGATGGATGAGTTTTTCGGTCGTCATGGAATGCCCGTGAGCATCATGGACATGTTGAACTCGTTGTCGGGGATGAACTTTACAGGGAACAATTTTAACAGAGGCACGACCGAGCAACAACGAGACGCGATTCCGGTTTGTAAGTATTCTCGAGCACCGGGAGATACGGAGAACGCGACGTGTTCCGTGTGTCTGACGGAGCTCGAAGAGGGCGAAGACGTCAAGATTTTGCCTTGCAAGCACATTTACCATCCGCAGTGCATCGATCGGTGGTTGGAACGATCCAAGCTGTGCTGTGTGTGTAAAACTGACGTACTCAGAGGTCCAGAAACGAGACGTCCCGGGTGTTCTTAGTATACGCACATCGCGACCGACGAGAGTTGGTTCTGCGTAGTTTTCTTCTTTTAGTTTTACAATTCATTCGCTCGCATCAATCGCATCAATCCTTTCGTTCCGAGCGTGCATACCGTACGTGTGATTTCTTCTCATACTCGTCTCAGGCCAACATGAAGTTTGGGACAAAGGCGCGTTTCTTCGCGCCAACGCCCTTCGTGTCTTCTTTGTTCAACTCTTTCGCGTTTTGTGCGTCGCACACCTGCATCGTGATGACCTGGAGCGCGGTTCGGCATCGCTCGTCCCAGGCTTCTCGCTTTCTTTTCGCTTCCTCTTGCCACGTGCGCCTGCGCGGCGGCGAGAACACCACGCCCTCCTTCGCGGCGACGAGCCGCACTGATGGTTGTTTTGTACTAGTCGGCGTTCGTACTTTTACCTCATTAGCGTTCACGCGAACCTTGAGTATGTGTTCGACGACTTCACCCACTCCGAAGCTCTCCTCGTGCGCGGCGTCGCCTTGAATTTCAAACATGGCAATCGCCGCATCAGAGTTCTTCCCCGTGCACAACCCCGCAAAGTGCACGCTCGGATCTCTCGACTCTTCTTGGTCGTCTCCAGACATGCGCGTGTTCCCCATCACGATGCCCGGTTGAACCGCCCGCACGAAATCCTCCAGCTCGTTGTACGGCGCGTGGAGCGAGTACGCGACGGAAAGTATGCACCCCTCTTCGGCGTCCGGGTCCGCGGCGTCCGCTCCGAGCTCAGACATGGAATCGCGCAAGCCCTCTTCGTTCCGTCTCGCGGTCTCCATCGAAATCGGGTCGTCTTCGCGCCCTCTCACCGCGCTCCAACCCGTGGGCAAGATTGCTATCGGTGGCCTATCGCCAAATTTTAAACCTTCGACGAGCTTGCGAAGCGTCTTTGGTCTCACGTGCTGCTTCGGCACGCATCGAATGTTCGTGCGTTTACACTCATCCATGGACTCGTTCAAAGATCGTCTAATCAGATACCCAAACTCGCAGTCTCGCGTGCCGACGAGAAATCGGTTATACTCTTTCGGCAAGTGTCGATTATTCGCCATCTCCACCGGTTTACCCAACGCCGCCGCCACCGCCCACGCCAAATCCTCCTTACCCAAAGAATCAACCCCGAGCAATATCGGACGATCACCCCCGTATTTCGCACACATCTCTACGATTTCTTTCGTCGCCTCCCGTCTCCCTTGAAACGTGCACTTCGGATTGGCGTACGTGTTATCGAGCATCAGCACGTCCACCGGCGCTCGCGTCACCGCCGTCGGCAACGCCTCGCGCGTCGTCAAATCCTCCCTTCTAAAATCCCCCGTGTGCAACACCCGTCCCATCGGTCCGTCGAACAAAAACATCACCGCCCCTGGACAGTGTCCCGCGTCGATCACCGTCACCGACACGCTCGAGTTCGCCGTCAACAGTATCGAGTGCGTCTCCCCGACTTCCAGCTCCTTGACGTGTCTCCCCAGCGTCGGCCACTTGCGCGACAACAACTCCTTCGTCGTCGCCGAGCAGTGTATCCTCGCCCCCACGCACGCCGGCGCCCAGTTCCTCCGATCCAACCCGACGACGTGATCGGCGTGGGCGTGGGTCAAAAAGTACGCTCGGACGTCCCGACGCGACGACGCGGTCCAGTGGTCGACGCTCACGGACGCGTCCGGGGAGACTCGAAACGTCCGAGCGCGAAGTCCCACCGTCGCCATGACGGACGTCACACCGCGCGTTTACGAGCACACACAGACCGCGAGACGAAGAGAGAGGGCGACGACGACGTCGCGGACGCGAACTCGGACGCCGACGCCGCCGTCGTCGTCGTACCGCGCGTCGCGTCGCGACCCAACGCGATGTGAGGCGTGCCCAGTTCCGTTTGAATCGCGCGATTCATATAAAAGATCCAAAAGTACCAATCGTATAAAAATGTGAACGAACGTGTGTTCATTTAATCCTCTTAAATGAGATAGATTACGTAAGAAGGTCCCGCGTCGACGTTTCGGATCTGCTTCGACGCGACAGTGCGCGACGCCGCGGTCGGGTTCGACGACGCGCGAGGGGATCGAAGAGAGAGAGAGAGCGCGAGGTGCGTCGCGACCGAGTCGTCGGGATCGTCGGGATCGTCGGGTGCGGTACCGCGTCGTGAAGAGCCGTAGATTGGTCTCGATCGAAAGTCGCTCCTCGGTCAAGGCGGGATGGATTTGGACGCGGCGTTCGACGCGGATCAGACGTCCGCGCTCGCGGAACTGGAGTCGGCGCCGCTGGATGACATCCTCGCGCGATCGAGAATGCTCGAACACGAGCTCCGGGTGCTCCGGGACGAGTCGAACCGGCTCAACTTGGAGTGCCAGTCGGAAAACGAACGCGTCAAGGAGAACAAGGAGAAGATCAAACTGAACAAGCAGTTGCCGTACTTGGTGGGACACGTGGTGGAACTCTTGGATTTAGCGCCCGAGGAAGAAGAGTTGGAGGACGCGGCGACGGCGGATGTGGACGCGCAGAGGAGCGGTAAGGCGGTGGTGTTGAAAACGACGACGAGACAGACGATATTTTTACCCGTGGTGGGGTTGGTGGACGCCGAGGCGTTGAAACCGGGGGACCTGGTCGGGGTGAATAAGGATTCGTATTTGATTTTGGATACGCTTCCGGCGGAGTATGACTCGAGGGTGAAAGCGATGGAGGTTGATGAGAAACCAACGGATGATTACACCGATATCGGGGGTTTGGAGAAGCAGATTCGGGAGATGAAGGAGGCGATCGTATTGCCGATGACGCACGCGGCGAAATTCGCAAAGCTCGGCATTCGACCGCCGAAAGGGGTGCTCTTGTACGGTCCGCCGGGTACGGGGAAGACGCTCATCGCGAGAGCGTGCGCGGCACAGACAAATGCGGCGTATCTCAAGCTCGCTGGTCCGCTCTTGGTGCAAATGTTCATCGGTGACGGCGCCAAGCTCGTGCGAGACGCCTTTGCGTTGGCCAAGGAAAAGTCGCCCGCCATCATCTTCATCGACGAAATCGACGCCATCGGTACCAAGCGTTTCGATTCCGACGCCAACGGCGATCGCGAAGTGCAGCGCACCATGTTAGAACTCCTCAACCAGCTCGATGGTTTCTCCAGCGACGATCGCATCAAGATCATCGCCGCCACCAACCGAGCCGACATTCTCGATCCCGCCCTCATGCGTTCCGGTCGCCTCGACCGCAAGATTGAATTCCCGCATCCAAACGAGGACGCTCGCGCGCAAATCATGAAAATTCACTCCCGCAAGATGAACGTCAACCCAGAGGTCAACTTTGACGAGCTCGCTCGCGGTACCGAGGACTTCAACGGCGCTCAGCTCAAAGCCGTGTGCGTCGAAGCCGGCATGCTCGCCTTGCGTCGCGACGGCACCGAAGTCACCCACGAGGACTTCAACGAGGGCATCGTTCAGGTGATGGCCAAGAAGAAGGCGGATCTCTTTTACTACGCCTAGTTAGCCGCGCGTTTTTGTTTCTTTGCGCGCGTTCGCGCCTCAGGTCGCGTCGACGCCGTTCGAGTTTCCGTAGTAGTTTGTCATTTTATAGTCGCAAACAGTCACGCGGTCCCACACCAGCCATGGCCCATGGAATGATGGAATGATGGATGAAAACCCTTCCCTCGGAACCGATCTGCACACCGCGTCGACGCGTCGCGAACGACCGACGGGGGAACACCGAGCGCGACGAACGCGATGGCGGTGAAACCGAGATGGGAAGACATCGACGACGGGAGCGGAGGAGCGGCGGCGACGGCGAGCGGGGTCGCCGCGGCGACGGCTGGAGTGAAAGCGCTGGAGATCGGCGGCGGTGCGAGCGCGTCTGGAACGTCGCTTCCGCCGAATGAAAAGCACGGACCGGACGCGGATGGGGTGTACACGGTGGTGACGTACCAAGTGAACGAGGCCGGGGTGCGCACGAAGACGACGAAGAGGTACAAGACGCACGAGGTTGTGAAAAAGGTGACGCCGGGAATGTTGGAGAGGAAAACCTGGGCAAAGTTTGGAGACGCGCAGAGGTACAAACCGGGGGATGAGAGCATGACGGCGGTGTCGTTGGAGGAGATTTTCTTGGAGAAGGCGCGCGCGCAGCCGAAGAGCGAGGCGGAGAAGGCGGCGGATCCGTTGGCGGCGATGGCGAGCGCGCAGACTTCGTTGTTGGTGTGCAGAACGTGCGGCAAGAAGGGCGACCACTGGACGTCCAAGTGTCCGTACAAGGATTTAGCGAACGATGGAAGCAAGCCGCCGGAAGAGGAAGCGTCTGGAATGCCGAGACGTACGACGGGTGGTTATGTGCCGCCGAGCATGCGGGAGGGCGCCACGGGCGCCGGGGCTACGATGCTCAACAGACGGGACGACAACTCGATTCGCGTTTCCAACTTGTCAGAGGACACTCGCGAGCAAGATTTGCAAGAGCTTTTCAGACCATTTGGTCCGGTTACGCGCATTTACGTCGCGTTCAACCGCGAAACTGGGGAATCGAGAGGCTTTGCGTTTGTTAACATGGTCAACAAAGAGGATGGCGAGCGGGCGATTGCCAAGTTGGACGGCTACGGTTACGATAACCTCATTCTTCGCGTCGAGTGGGCCGAGAAGAGACCGGAACGTCAGTAAGGAAACGATTATATGTCGGTTAAATTACATTACCGTTGCAATACAGCGATTTGTTTGTCTTAAAAAAGAAGTCCCCCATTTGTTTTTGTCCCACGTCTCGTCTACTCACGCTTTGGCTTTTCAACCGAGAGCGTGATCTCGTGCGCCTGAAACTTCGCAAAGAGAATGTAACCCACCGCGAGTCCAGCAATCACACCCAATGCAAAGGGTTTATCGCGTCTCGCGACTCGGCCGATCCCTGCAGCCTCCATCGCGGCGCACGACTGCGCGCACGTCAAGGGTCCCGGCGGCTCAAATTCTGGACACGAAGTCGTAGATCCCTTCTTACCACCCGCCGCACCCATTATCGTGCTTTCTGCGCAGACCTTACGCAGTGTTTCGAGCGGTTTCTTCCCAAACTTACGCACGAGATCCTCGACGGAGCGATCCGGGGTGACCCCGGCGAGCTCGGCGAGCGTCACCGCCGTGGCCAACTGCTCCGCCGCCTCGGGAGTGGCTCCCATGATGGCCACTGCGGAAATCGCTTGATCGAGCGCCGGCACGAGCTTTTCTACCTTCGTTTCCGTCGCGATGATTTCTTCGCGAAGCAAACGCAAACGCGGACCGTTAGCCTCACACTTTTCGAGCGCCTGCACATACGTTCGCTGCGCGGCGTTGAGCTCGTTGGTGCACTGCTCCTTGAGATTTTGCATCATTTCGAGTTGCTTTTGCTCAAACTTTGCGCGCTTACGAGAAATCTCCGCGGCGTGCGTCATCATCGCTTTACGTCGCTTCGAGTACTCGGCTTCTTCAGTCTTGGATGTCTTACCATCCTTGGAAAAGGACGTGACGCCAAAGTCATCCAACTCGTCGCACCACGGGCGGTACTGCTTGCCCTGGGACTCAAACTGCGCCTTGCGCTGCAAGTCGAGCAGGTTGATCATAAAGTCGAGGTGTTTGAGTACGGCTTCGCACTCTTCAAAGTACTCACCCGGAAGAGCGATGTTCTTCATAGCTTTGACTCTGTTTGACTCCGTCTTTGAGTTGACGATTTTGTCGACGGCATCCTTGTTGCAGTAACCACCATCCGCTCTCGTCTTGATGAGCTTTAACCGGGTCTCCTTGAGAGATTGGATGATGAGATCATCATTCGACGGCTTGTCACCGAACTCCTTCTTGCGACAGTTGAGAGACGGCGGAGCCTTGCCGCTCTTGGCCATCTTGTTGAGATCCTTGTCGCGAGACGTCTTCCTGCCAAACTTCTTCGCGTACTCCTCCTCGAGCTCGAAAAGTTCCTTGTCCATCGTCTCCTTCTCAGCCTGAATGTGCAGAGCCTTGGCGTCGCACAGCTCTCGCTGGAGTTCCCACTGCTCGGCGAGCGCCTCTGCAATCTTACACTCGTGGTTCATTTCAGACTGCTTCGCCGCGTGCTCAAACCGCTGCTCCACGACGCGACCGCACATTTTATTCATCCGCAAATCGCACAGAGACGCGAGCGCGTGATCGTACGACGCCGCTCTCGACGCTCGGTTTGCCTTACCGAGGAGCGGGACGACGCGCGCCTCTCTCGGAAACGCCGCGTCTCCCCAGTTCACCGCTCGACTCATCGCCAGCAGCGCGTTCGACTTGAACGCGCACAAAAACCTCCTCCCGGTCGGCAATCGCGCGCACGCCTCCGCCGCGTCCCTCGCCGCCGCCTCCTCCTCGATCACCACGTAATTCAACCTCTCACAAATCGCCAACGGCGCCAACGGACACGGTCCCTCCGGAAGCGCGCGAACGCTCCTCGCGAACGCCGCCGCCGCCGACTCGCGCGCCGCGCTCGCCCCACCGACGGACCCCGCCGACGGCGCAAACCGAGACGAGGTCCCGTCCCCGACCCCGCTCGCGACGACCGCGGCGCCTCCGCACACCGTCGTCAGCGCGACGCACGTCCACGCGACGCGCGTCATCAACCTCAGCGATCCGAACCGTCCAGCGCTCCGTCCCATCCTTCCCTTCGACGCCGCCCTCGACGCGATCGTCGTCGTTCGCGTCCCGCGTCCCGTCGCCGCCATCGCCGCCGCCGTCGTCCGTCGCCGTCCGTTGTCCGTCCGTCGACGCGGTGTCCGGTCGCGACCGAACAAGGATTCAGTTTTCATTTTCAGTTTCAATCCAATCCATCCATCCTCTTCGTGTTACGCCCGCGTCGTCGTCGTCCGTCCGTCCGGTCGAACCACACATCTAGCCACGTGTCCACTTTCACCTCCTGACCTCCAGACCAACACGTACTCTAGCTCTCCATAACCCCGCGTAGACGTGGAAGATGAAACGATTTATAGTACAAACCACTCGATTGTAAGATTCACGCACACAACAGATATGTTCGTTTCATGGGTCACGACTCGTCATGTAGGGCACCCTCCTGGTGCCGACGCACGACCGCACGACCGCGCGGGCCGCGGGCTGCGGTTCATGAAATATCTATGTGTAAACAGTGAGTAACACTATATATTGCCGGGTGTGATCCAAGCGATGCGTTGGCGTTTTTCAGAGGGGAACTCTGACGAGGGGATACACGATGAACGAAAGACACTCGACGACCGGCAGTGCGCGACGGGTGAAGAGCGCGGCGCGACCGAAAACTATGCTCGGAAGAAAGATGAGCCGTAAGGCGCTCGTGATCGCGATGGCGGTCGCGGCGATCGCGGCGTTGTTCACGGGAGTGGCAGCCATGCCGGTGAACACGGGGGAGTTTGACTCTGCCCCGGCGGGTAACCGGCCGTGCACGGGCGTGCCCGACACGTTCGGTCCGGACATGAACTGCCAGGGTAGTACCGGCGATTGTAGTCTCACTGGCGACTCCATTTGCGACAGGTACACCTGGGAGTTCGACAACTACGTCTACCTCGAACAGGATGGAATGCCGTACTTGCCGGCGCCGTTCACCGGCATCCCGCGCGTGGACATCTCCACGAACGAAGAGTTCAAAGGTCAGATGGACTTTTCTTCGGCGTATATGGGAGCCATCGCGGGACAGTTGCTCCCCGGTCTCGTCATCGCCGTTCTCTTGTTCTTGTCCATGATCTTGTGCCTGTTCTTTTACATTCTCTCGAGCTGCTGCAAGTGCCTCGGGTGCTGCAAGTGCTGCTTCCGTCCGACGCCGTACACGCGTAAAGCGTTGCACGTGGCCAAGGGTATCCAACTTCTCTTCGTCATGCTCTGCTTTTGCGGCTGCGTCATCATTTTCGTCAAGTCTCCGGATCTTGGCGACGGCATTCGCGACATCACCAACGGCTTGTTGGACTCGACGGAGGCGTTGCTCAACGATGTGGACGACATCAGCGGCGCTATCGGCAGTCTCGAAGGCGGTAGCAGTGGCAGTGGCGCTTCGAGCGAGCTCACAGGTGGTTTCACCGATTTACAAACTTCCTCTGAAAGTGTCAGGACAACGATGAAAGATTTGAGAAGCTCTATCGACGGCGCGGTGGAGAAGATCAACCTCGGAGCGGACATCACCGCCGGCATCCTTCTCGGTGTCGCTTTCATCACCATGGCGTTGTCCATCCTCAACTTTTGGCGTCTACTCATTCTCTTCTCCGTCTTGACGTCGATCATTCTTGTGCTGACGTGGATTGTCGTCGGTTTCATGGCAGCCATCGGCGTCTTCCTCCAAGACTTCTGCTTCACCATCGACCAGTACCTCATCAACCCGGAGTCTGTCGAGATTTCCAAGGAAATTCCGTGCCCGGATCCCGGGAGCGTGATCGAGTTCGGTGATGCTTTCCGTAAGCAAATCCTCGATTCGATCAACGTGGTCAACGACGGCGTCTACAATGACAATGTCGCTCCCAACAGTCGTTCAAACGACTACATTTGCGCCGCCTATGAAGGACAAACCATCGGAGACTTGTGCGGTAGCGCTGCTGACATTGCAACGACGACCTTCGTGTCGCCGCTTTGGGACGATCCGTACTCCAACTACGTGTGCAAGAACTACCATAACGGCAACCTCGGTTCGTCTTACACTGCCTCTACCACCGTCTACCCGAAGTGGGACTGCCGCACGAACGGTTACAAAAACTACAGTGCCCCTACTGGTGCCACTGGAGGAGACACTTTCGCTCAGTATGGCGGTACACAGACGAGCAACTCTGTCGCTCTCAAAGATGCATCCACCACTTACGCGTCGATCTTCGGTGCCAGCTCCACTGAGGCAAAGAACCTCAACGATCTCGCCACACTCAACGCAGTCATTCCAAAGTTCGAAGACATTCTCCAGTGCGGCTTCATCCGCGACATGTTCGAGTCCATCCAGTCGGGCTGCCACGGCACCGCCGACGCCGTCATCATGTTGTGGAACGGTTTCATCGTCACCGCTGTCGGTTACTTGTGCTTGTGGATCACCATGCTCGTCACCATCGGTCGCATGTCCAACTCGGATTTGATGATCGACGGCGGTCACTTTGACGCCAAAAAGGCGGGCTTGATCTAATCTTCCGAGTCGCGCGATGAGCTATACATCTTTATCAAGACTTTAAAATCTAGTAGACGTGATCGCACTTCACTCACTTTTTTTCTCCATCGATGGATGGATGGATGAGACACGGGTGAGGGGAAAACGCGTGGAATCGTACATCGTTTATACTGTTTAAACATACATAAAGTACACACACACAGTCACACGTCACACACAGTCAGAGTCAACACGTCATCGGCGCGAACGTGTCGAACCCACACCCGCGGACGTCGACGGTCGGTGAACGACACACGACGACCGAACGAACGGACGAGCGAGCGATGCGCGTCGGAGGAGTCGCGACGATCGCGAGCGCGCCCGATGCGGGACGACGCGCGGTGACCCCGCAGCGTCATCGGCATCATCATCGTCGTCATCATCATCATCGTCGTCGGCACGGGCGCAGCGACGCGGCGGCGCCGACGTCGAGCGAGACGTCCGCGGTGACCCGGGAGGCGTGTTACGAGTTCGTGCGGAGCGGGTGTAAACCGAGGGAGAGCTTCAGGTACGCGAGAACGGCGGCGACGGTGAACGCGAGAACGGCGGCGGCGGCGGCGAACGCGGGAACGGGCGGACGCGGGACGGGAGGGATCGGCCGTCTTCGCGTCGGGGGTTTGGGCGAGGGCGCGAATGAGAGATTGCGACGACGGACGGAACGACCCCGACGGTGGGACGCGAGGCGTGGAGGGCGGGAACGCGATGACGACGACGACGCGCGATGGACGACGCGATGGACGACCGACCGACTGACTTGAATGACTTTGCGTCTCGGACGACGCGCGCAGAATCGGCACGGAGCACGAAAAGTTTGGGTACGACGCGGCGACGGAACGAAGGATGGATTACGGCGTCGTCGAACACGTGCTGAGCTCGCTCGTGGAACGATACGGATGGAAACCAATCATGGAAGGGGAAAACATCATCGGGTGCACGCTGAATAAGCAGAGCGTGACGCTCGAACCGGGGGGACAGTTTGAGCTCTCGGGGGCGCCGCTGGAGACGCTCAAGGAAACCGAGGAAGAGGTGCGATGGCACATCGAGACGTGCGTCAAGCTCGCGGCGGAAAAGGGGCACAAATTTGCGGGTGTTGGTTTTGATCCGCGTTGGTCCGTGGATGAGACGCCGATGATGCCCAAGGGACGGTACAAGATTATGCGAGCGTACATGCCGAAGAAGGGCACCCGGGGGTTGGATATGATGTTTCGCACGTGTACGATTCAAGTCAATCTCGATTTTGAAAGCGAGGAGGACATGATTCGAAAGTTCCGCACGTCTTTGGCGCTTCAACCGGTGGCGACCGCCATGTTTGCAAACTCTGCCTTCAAGGATGGAGCAGACACGGGCTATCAATCCATGCGCTCGGATGTCTGGAAGGATACGGATGACGATCGCACGGGGACGCTCGGGTGGGTGTTTGACGACGATTTCGGGTTTAAAAAGTACTGCGACTACGTGATGGACGTGCCGATGTACTTTGTGTATCGAAATGGGACGTACGTCGACGTTTCGGGTGAGTCTTGGCACGATTTCATGGAGGGTAAACTTCCGCAACTTCCGGGCGACCGGCCGACCATCGACGACTGGGAGCAGCACCTCACCACGGTTTTCCCAGAGGTGAGGTTGAAGAAGTACATGGAGATGCGAGGCGCAGATGGTGGTTCTTTCGAAGCCATCTTGGCGCTTCCGGCGTTGTGGGTTGGATTGTTGTATTCGGAAAAGTCACTCGCAGCTGCTGAAAAATTGGTGAGCGACTGGACTCAAGCGGAACGAGACGGCTTGCGCAACGACGTCACCAAGGATGGGTTATCCACAAAGTTTAGAGATGGAACAGTCAACGATATCGCCAAGGAGATGGTGAGACTCGCGATCGAAGGTCTGAAGGAGCGTGGCCAAGGCGAGGAGGTGTACATGCAGTACTTGACGGACATTGTCAACAAGGGCCAAAGTAACGCGGCGCAAATGTCGGCGCTCAACGCGACGGAGTGGAAGGGTAACATTTCCAAGGTTTACGAGTACACCACCTTCCCGGACGCGCTTCCGGAGATCAAATAAGAGCGAAATAAGCACAGCACAGCCGCGCTAGAATTTCTGTTATTGTAAATTAGCACCAACTCTTACAATTCTTTTTACTACAGACTGGGCAACGGAGGCGACGCCGGCTTGTTCTTTGCGCCTTCGCGCACAATCTTAGACACATCCCTGAACGCCTCGTCGCTCGCGTCTCCGAGCATTTCGAATATAACGCTCTCCGTGCACGTCAAAACCGCCCCGGCGTTTTCCATGCGTCTGAGCGCCACCGCCCGATCCTCCAAGCGTATACTCGAAGTCGCGTCCACGCACACGTGCACCGACTTGCCAGCCTCCAACAAATCCAAAACCGTCTGCAGCACGCACACGTGCGCCTCAATTCCCATCACACACACGTGGTCGCATTCATCTAACATCCCCTTCATCTTCGACGCGTCGTCCGCGTGCATGCTAAACTTGGTCTTTCCGGCGTACGACGTCGCGCAGCGCGAAGCCTCTGTCGCCTCGCGCACGACGCTCACCGTGGACCCGAGTTTCTCTGGCACTTGTTCCGTCACGTACACCGCATGGTTCGTCCCCATCGCGCTCACCGCGCGCACCAGCGTCGCCGAGTTGTGGGCGCAGTGATCGAACCCGGTGACGGCACCGGCAAACTTTTCTTGCAAGTCACAAATCCAGAGCGATACCGACTCCTTCGGACGAATGCGTTTGCTGCTGGACGACGACATGCTGGACGACGAAGACGCGAAGACGGGTATCGCGCGCCGTGGGTTCTTTGAGTGCGTCGTACGAAGCGCGATGAATGGGGACGTGCTTCGAGCGGCGAGAGCACGAAGCATGAGTTTGGGAGAGGCGCGCTCTGAAGCAATGGAGTTTCGACTTGACGTTTGTTGGTTGTATCAAAATTATGTCGAGTCTTCTCGTCTATCGTGCTACTAGAGTAGATTGTTTTATTACTGGGTACAAGCCCCGACAAAACCAGAGTCTCGCGTCGACGCGCGCTCGATCAAAGACGACCTCGCCGGCGTCGCGCAAACAAAAAAGACGCCCGCTCTCTTTAAATCAAAAGCTTTTCAATTTGCGTCTTGAGGTTTTGGATTTGCTGCTTGAGCTGCGACCCCTCGTTCGTGGTCACAGAGCAGGAAATCACCGGTCGAGACACACCGCACGCGCGACCGAGCGCTTGCTTGCTCGGCACGAAGACGTACGGCACGTTTTTGTCCTCCGCCAAGAGCGGAAGGTGAAGCAAAATCTCAAGCGGTTCCGTATCCGCGGCGAGCACGACAAACTCGGAGATACCCCGGTTAAGCGTCTTCGTCGCTTCGTTCGCGCCCTTCTTGAGCTGCTTGTAGTTGCTCGCTTGCTGCACGATATCCAAGATGGTCACCGTGAGTTGCGCATCCGCGAGCGGGTACGCCTTCGGGTTCGCGTCCGCCATCGTTTCTTTTCGTTAAATTAGCCTGCGCGTCGCGTGAATCGAAACCGTATCGCACGTCACCGTCAGTCGGGTGTCTCTTTCGTCGCAAAGCCCCGGCGTCGTCTTTCGCGCGTGATCTCGAAACGACGAACGAACCGGGAATTCACGCAGGCTTCTTCGTCTGCCCTAAAAAAACAATCCTCAAATTCTAGGCAGAGTCACGCGCGACCGCGTCACCGTATCGACGACGACGACGACGTATCGACAAACGTACCTCGAATGTTTCTTTACTGTCGAGACAGCTTCACGGCTTTCTTCGCGATCGGATCGACGCAGAGAGAGCTCGGCTGGGTGTGGCGCGACGCGGTCGCATTGCGCCGCCGTTTTTGCCTTCAACCTTTTCAAGTCCGGTTTCACGTTGAAATTGATCGATGAATAACAGGGTTCAAATGTAGGTGGTTTCGTCGATTGATCGAAAAATAAACCCGAATAAATTGTTTGAACCTCGTTTCGAGGAGTGTGAAAAAGTGCGCGACCTTCGAGACGTTCGACGTCAGCGCGCGTCGTCCGCGACGACGATGCTTGGCGTCGAGCGCGCGACGACGGATGTCGTCGTCAGCGGAAGACCGTCGGCGGCGGCGCGATCCCGAGGAGGACGCGCGAGACGCGCGGGGACGAAGAGACGACTGGCGACGCACCAGGTGCGAAGGAGTCTTCGTGACGTCGAACCGGCGACGGATGGGGACACCATCGTCGGCGTGGCGACGCCCGTCGTCGGTGGTGCGGGTGGGATTGCGATTCTTCGGTTGAGTGGGGCGGACGCGATGGCGATCGCGGGGAGGGTGTTTCGACCGATGGGAGGAAGGAGGAGGACGAGCGCGCGCGACGCCGACGCCGAAGGAGGAGAAGAAGAAGTGGTTGAGTTTGAGAGTCATCGCGCGACGTACGGGGTCGTGGAGGATGAAAATGGACGCGTCATCGATGAGGTGATCGCGCTCGCGTTTAAAGGGCCGAGGAGTTACACGGCGGAGGATGTGGTTGAGTTGCACTGTCACGGCGGCTCAGTGTGCGTGCAGCGAGCGCTCGCGCGGTGCCTGGAAGAAGGAGCGCGATTGGCGAGGAATGGGGAGTTTACGCTGCGAGCGTTTCTTAATGGGAGGTTGGATTTGACGCAAGCCGAGGCGGTGCACTCGCTCGTGAGCGCTCGGACGACGGCGGCGGCGGATAGCGCGTTGGCTTCAATGCGAGGCGGGTTGACGACGCCCGTCGGCGAAGCGAGACGTACGTGCGTTGATTTACTCGCCGAACTCGAAGCAAGGCTGGATTTTGACGACGAGATGGTTCCTTTAGACGTCAGGGCGATCGAATCCAAGGCTGCGAGCGCGCGAGAGACGATTCGAAAGGTTTTGGCGACGGCAAAGAGAGGGGCGCTTTTGGAAACGGGTGTCACGGTGGCCATCGTCGGAAGACCAAACGTCGGCAAGTCTAGATTGCTCAACGCGCTCACTCGGAGCGAGCGATCCATCGTCACATCTAGAGAAGGCACGACGCGAGACGTCGTCGAGGCTACTATGAACATTGGCGGCATTCCTGCGACGCTTCTCGATACGGCGGGCATTCGCAGCGAGACGGATGACGAAGTGGAAAAAATTGGCGTCGAGCGATCCCGCGCGGCCGCTGCGGGCGCTGACATTGTGATATTCGTCGTCGATGCAGAAAGAGGCTGGACGGGCGAAGATCTCGCGATTTGGGAGAGCGAAATCTCCAGGAATGAACGCGCCAGGGGCTCGGCGGTGCTCGTGATAAACAAGACGGACATTGCCGATCCGGCCAACGCTGCCCCGCCGGCGGATGTCGCCGGTAGTTTTAGCTCCATCGTCAGTATCAGCGCGGCGACGGGTAGTCATCTCGACGATTTAGAGTCAGCCGTCGTCGCCACCGTGAGTGGAGGCTCTGTCGACGCCGAGGGAGGCGCGTGGGCCGCCAACCAGAGGCAGGCCGAGGCGCTCCAAATTGCGCTCGACTCGCTCGATCGATTGGAAGAGACCATCGCCGCGGACATGCCGCTCGATTTCTGGACTATAGACCTTCGCGAAGCCGCGTTCGCGCTCGGTAGCGTCACGGGCGAGGACATCACGGAAGATGTGCTCGATACTATTTTCGAGCGCTTTTGCATAGGTAAATAAGCGACGCCTTCAAGCGCCGCGCCCGCACACCTCGATGCTCGAAGAGACTGGTCGACATGTCACCCGCCGGAGCTCTGACCCTATATACGCACACGCTTTGTCCTTACGCCCACCGTGCGGCGATCGCGCTGTGCGAAAAGGGCTTGAAGCCCGGCGAGTTTGAGAGACAGATTGACTTGAGTAACAAGCCGCAATCCTTCTTACGAGTCAACCCTCGCGGGCTAGTGCCCGCGCTCGACCACGACGGCAAAGTCGTGACTGAATCGCTTAGGATCATTGCTTATGTGGACGAGATGGGCACGCTCCCGCGCGAGAGAGGGTCGCTCACCCGGTCGGGGCCGAGGGATGAGATCCTCGAGTTCGTAGACTCGTGTGACGGATATGGCGGTTTTATTTCGGCAGGGTTATCGTTTGTCGGCGGCGGATGGGGCTTTAAGCGCGGCTCACCGAGACCTTCCGCGCAAGAACATCTCGAAGCGGAAGTGTCAGGATTGGATCAGCTCTTGCAGAGCTCAGGTGGGGAGTTTTTGTTTGGCCCCGAACCGAGTCTGGCAGATATCGCAGTCTACCCGTTCGCAGAACGGTTTCAACTCGCGATGCGTGAGTTCCAGGGATACGACATCGGCGCTGCGCAAGGTGCCGAGGCGTTCGTTGTTTGGATGGCATCCATGGCTGCGCGTGATTCGGTGAAATTGTTGAGACCGGATGATGAGAAGCTCTTGACATCATGGCGTCGAACGTCGCGTTTAGATTATTTCGACTACGAGACGGCGTCGCGGGAAGAGCCTTAGCGTCGCAGCGTCGCGCGGTTGGGTTTCACCCTACATAGTTTGTTAGATTTATAATACACCCTAGGTTTGATGTAGACGAAAGCGAGCGCTAATCGCTCTGTTGTCTCGCCTTGAGCGTCGCCCATTGCAAGTGCAACTGCTTCTGAAGCTCTGGGACGATGTCGACGCCCGTCTGGATCGCGCGTAAGATGACTCCGACGTTTGTTTTCTCATCGCGTCGCAGTGCGTCTATGTCATCGCCGTACGCTTCGATGAAGGCTTCGCGGTACACCTTGGCAAACTCGGTCTCCTTCTCATCAGAGGCGTCGGTGGCGGTAGATTTGCCTTCATTTTCCACCGAATCAATCGCAGCCTGCGATCGACCAAACACCACGGCGTGATGCTTCGCGATAGAATCCCACATTCTGCACTGAAAGTTCGCGGGGTCTAGGTTATCCACGGTCGGATCTGCGGCTTGACGTGGACGAAGATCGTCCGCGAGAGAAATGCTCGTCTCCAACAAGCTATCCCGAGCCCCCATGAGCGACAAGTTCTTCCGAAGCATCTTCTTGATCAGAGCCCCGATCTGCATGCCTTGAGCTTTTCGACGCTCCTCGAAGATCTTGTTCGGTTTGCCTGACGTCAACTCAGTCATACGCGCATCCGAAAGAAAGTCGACGTCGCCGTACGCGTCCAACGCTTTACGCATCGCCTCGTGCAGTCTCTTAAACTCTTCGCTCACATCCTCCTCATCATACATCATCGCATCGTCATCCGAAGAGTCGCTCTCATCATCACCATCATCGTCGACATCCTCTTCCACGTCTTCCTCTTCGCTGGATTCCTCGCGACGGCTTCGTCTGCGTCCTCTGCGTTCCCGCTCCGAATCGGACGACGAAGACGACGAAAGCGACGACGCATCCGAGTCGTCATCCCCTCTCGATCTCGACGGGCTCGGATCCTGGCGACGCGGCGGCGATGACTTTTCCTTTGTCTTTGCCTTTTTAGACGATCGTTTCGTCTCCTCCTTCTTTTCCTTCTTTTCCTTTTTATCCTTTTTGCTCTTCTTCTCCTTCTCCTTCTTCTCCTTCTTCGCTTCTGCGCCCCGCTTCCTCTTCGGCGCCTCCTTCTCCGTCAACGGCGCGCTCTCGGGCTCTTTCGTTCGCGTCATCGCGATCGGCGCCGCATCGCGCACGGTAGACGTGTCTCCGGCGGCGCGCGCAGCCTGCGCGTACGGGAACGAACGGCAAACGAAATAGTCAGTGCGTTGGACTCGACTCGAGAGTTGTGGCGGCTCGAGCGACGCTTTTCGACGAGGACAAAGACGACGGACGCGCGACGGATGCGATGAAACGACGACGACGCGCGTCGCACGCACCGCGAGTTTACGCGCGATTTCCGCGAGACCGCCCTGGTCGCGCAGGTTTTGTGCCATGACGGACGCGCGCGTCAAAGTGTGGGTCAGAGTGAGTGAGTTGGTGCGTGAAAGGAATGAATTGAAACAACTCTCGACGCGCGGACGGAAGAAAGGTTTGATTGAACGAGTGACGGGGACTATGAAACAGAAGAAGTTTTACATATTGCATGAGTCATCGTGGGATCATAACTTCGGGCGTGGGGGTGGGTGCTGAAATCGTCGCCTTGATGAGCGAGAGAGCGAGAGAGCGCTTTTACGCCTTGGCGATGCTGAAGTCAGACTTTGGCAAACTCACGGCGGCGATGGCTCCGTGGAACTGCAAGTTGACCTCCATACCGTCGCGGTAAATGGAAAACGGAGACTCAATCGCAATGTTTGGCATCACCGCCTTGGACGGGCGAAGATCGATGGATCTTCCGCTATGAATCGCCGTCGCGAGACCCGCCGCCTTGAACACGGCGCTCGACGGCATCGCGTCAAAGTTTATGTACGGATTACCGTCCCAGCCGACGCCCACCCCGAGCGTGATATCCGTAGCCCCCATCGCGCCCTCAAACAACTCAAATTTCTTTTGCAACTCCACGCCGGTGACATCGATCGCGAGCTTTCCCGGTTCGCCCACGTCGTGTTCGAGCTTGGCAAACGTGTGCGCCGTCTTGGACGTGTAATCCGCCATGGCGCCCACCGTCACGGATGTCTTCCCATCAATCGCCTCGTGTCCCTTCAAATTCACCGTCTGTGTCGACGCCGTCGTCGTCATCACGATCACGTTCGTCAGTCGTCGTCGTCGCTCGGTCGTTCGTCGTCGCTCGGTCGAACCGAATCGAAAATCAAATCGAAAATCAAATCGTTAATTCCAATGGACCGATCGATCGGTATCCGATCCGACCCGTCGTCCGCGATCGTCCGATCCGTCGTACCTTTGAAACCTTGACGCCCCAGACCGGGAAATCGTGCAAGGAAATTCTCGGCGTCTTCAATCGCTTCCACCACGCGTCACCGCCGCGAGACGCCGCCGTTTCGTTCGTCCGTTGCGGTGGTTTGGTCACGCTTCCCGGTTCTTCCTCGTTTGACATTTTTGGATTTTTAAACGAGTTTATCGTTACGGCGGTGCGCGACGACGACGCGTTCGAGGCGATCGCCCGGGCGTTCGCGTTCGTTTCGTTGTCTTCTCGGACGCGTGGGGTGACGCGCGCGCGAGGGTGTGACGACGGGTCGGGGCGTCGCGCGTCGGTCAATCTGAAACGATGGTGATGATGACGCGACGCGCGCATCCGTCGGGAGAGACGTCATCGCGCAGACAGTGGAACGAGACGGTTTGTATGGAGCGAGTCGACGCGGCGCCCGAACGCGACTGCGCAAGGGGAGGAGTATCGATTTGAATTGAATTGAAGAATTAACTTTCCTCTGATTACAATGCGCATGCCTCACTAAGTGTTGGATGCCGCATCTTCAACGACGCCATAATGTCTCCCACCCACAGAAATGTTTCGAGCCGTTTCGACTATAGACGGCGACTCGCGAACGAACGCTCGGAAAGAACGCGCGCGCTTACACCTTGACTTGGGCGCGTTGCGCGAGCTCCTTGGCGATGAGCTTGTTGCGAGCGGCGGTCTTGGCCTGCGACTTCACACCCATGATACCACCACCCCACTTTCTGGACGTCTTGACGTATTCGTCGTTGTAAGACGCCTTGATGGCTTCGGCGAGCTTGGAAAACTCGAGCTTGTCTTCGTTCTTGATGGCCGTGAGGCACAACGCGGTGGCGGTCTTCTTGTGAACAACCGCACCGAGACGAGCCTTACCCTTCACAATGCAGTACGGCACGTTCATTTGCTTGCAGAGAGCCGGCAACCAGATGACCATTTCGATCGGATCGACGTCGTGGGCAATGACGACGAGTTGCGCCTTGCCTTGCTCGACGAGGTAGGTGATGTGGTTGATGCCGAACTTGACCACAACCGGCTTCTTGCTCTCGACATCCTTACCCGCGGCTTCGGCTTCAGCCATGCCAGCGAGACGCTCCTTCTTTTGGGCGGCGTCTTCCGGGCGGTACTTCATCAAGAGTTGGAACAAGTTGGTCGCCAAGTTCTTGTCCAACGTGTTGTTGAACTGGTTCACAGCCGGCGGCACCTTCAAGCGCTTTTGCAACACGCGGCGCTGGCGCTGGATGCGAACGTACTTCGGCCACTTAACATAGCGGTTAAGCGGGGTCTTCACCGGAAGGGACTGACCGATACCGAAGGTCTTCGGGCGACGTTCGAAGAGCGGGTTGGACGGACCCTTGTCCGCCTTCTTCGGCTGCTTCGCCTTGATCGCGGCGGGCGCGGGAGCGGGCTTCTTGCTCGGAGCCTACGCGACGACGGAAACAAAACACGCGCGGAAATCTCATCGTCAGTCACGGAAACGCATCAAATCACGCGCGCGACGCGCGCATCTCTGTTTTCAATCCCCTCGTCACCCTCACGCGCGCTCACCCGCGCCGCGAACGCGCGCTCGAACGACCCTCTCGCGCGTCGTCTCCCAAGCCCTAACCTCGTCCGGGCGCGCGCAATCTCCCCATCGAAGCGTTCACCCGCGAAACCACCATCGACGCGACGTCCACGCCCGTCCCGCATTCGACACCATCGACGCGCAAACACCTCTCGCATCCGTTCCCCGCGCGCCGGGCGTCATCCTTCACTCGTCCGCGTCACCGACCCGCGCGTCATCCTTCACCCGTCCCTCCGGTCTGCGCCCCGAAAGACCTAGAATGGGCGACACCCGGTGACGCAACCGTCGGGCGACGAGGACGCGCGACGCGACGCGACGGTAACGACGGCGCGTGGTCACCGACGAGCGCGTCATCGATCGCTTCTCGTCGCGCGCTGTTCGAGGTCGAGGTCGAGGTCGAGGTCGGGGTCGACGCACCATCGCTTTCGTGCGTCTAAGAGAGGCGGACGCGACACCGGCGAGGGCGAAGAAAAGAAGACGAGCGGAAGGAAGACGGAAGACGAGGGCGGGTGTGTGTGTGGCGCGAATGTTGAGTCTTGAACCGTCGCGTGTGATTTATTTATCACGCATACAAATATCGGACATCCGACACGCATGCTCGTGTTCGTTCGATGATGTAGGCGTCACGCGTTGGAATCGATGGTACCCGTCGCGGCGCGTTGTTACCCTCGCGAATCGCCCAGTATGAAGACGGAAAGATATTTAGTCCGAGTTGACCGTTCGTGATTCGAGAACGACCCCCCCTCTCGAGAGAGAGAGAGGCTGAAAGCGCACGAATGCGGGCGACCGCCGGGGGCGTCGGCAGTCTGCGTCGCGCGGTCGCGCGCACGCCTCGACGACGCGGCCGGCGACGGGCGGAACGATTCGTCGCTTCGGGTCGTCGGGCAGCTCCTCGAGACGAAGAAGGTTGGCGGTGCCGGGGTTTTCGCGCGACGTGGAGGGCGCGCGCGCGTTGATTTACGCGAGTCGGACGGCTAAATGATGGACGAGGACGCGTTCGCGCGGGTGGACGCGGAGACGGATGCCGGGGCGGGGGGTAACGACGACGCGATGGCGACGACGACGACGACGACGACGGGTGTGGGAGCGGTGTACGCTCCGGCGGTGACTGTGACGAACGCGGTGCCGATGGAGGCGTTTGAGACGGCGTCGGCGGGTCCGAGCCAGGAGCACAAGCTCGGGAAGAGGAAGCGCGCGGCGTCTGCGAAGAAGCGAGAGGGCGGTGGTATTGGGAAGAAGAAATCTGCGGTTGGATGGTGGGTAGACGATCCGAAACGAGGGCAGACGATATTGACGCAGAGACAGGTGGTGCAACTCGCGGCGAGGCTTCCATACGGGTACGAGTACATGGGTCTGGACGGGCCGATCGGGTACGTATCGAGGAACGGGGTGCTTTATGGACGAACGCCTGAGGATGAGAAGCGAGCGCAGGAGGCGGCGGCGAGCGCTCAGCGAGGGATGGGTCGCACATCTACTTCAAAAGCGAGTCTCGCCGGAGAACGCAAAGAGGCGAAACGCCCAAAGGGCGGCAGCTCAAATGGCAAGTCAAACGTGCGCGGTGGTGCGCACGAAGGACTCCACGACTCTTTGTTTGATCACTTACACATGGATGCGCACCAAGGAGCGAATGGCGGAGCGCACGGTGGGATATTTGGCGGAGCGCAAGAGCAGGCGCACGCCGAGTTGTTCAAGCGTCCGGTGAGCTCGGCGCAGAGCAAGCGTGCCAAGGCGGAGGAACGAGCGAAGCGCATGGATCTTAGGAAGCGTTTATTGGAGCTTCAAACCCTGTTGACAAATCTAGAGGAAAGAGCCACATCGCTGATTGACGAGCGAGATGAATTGAGTCTCGCGTCGCAGCGCGCCAACGTTCACGTGCAAGCGATTGATTCCAAGAGAAAGACATCGGCGGTGTCTCGAGGGGTGTCACAGCTTCGACAAAAGATTAGTGCAAAACCTGATACGCAGATTGGTTTCGATACACTACGATACAGATGCCTGATTGAGGTGGTCCACAAGCAGTGTCTCACTGCGGTGCGGCAGCTCATCTCTCACAAGTGGGGCTTTCCTTTCGCCACCGCGGTTGACCCCGAAGCCTTAGGTTTACCCACTTACAGAGAAATCGTAAAGGAACCGATGGACCTTGGTACCGTCAAGAGGTTGATTGAGGACGGTGGCAAGTATGTGGTCGCGGAGGACGTTGATAAAGATGTCCGCCTGACTTTTGCCAATGCGATGCTCTTCAACGCCGAAGGCACAGATGTGCACACCATGGCCCGAGAACTCTCGCTTGAGTGGGAGGCAAAATGGGTAACTATTCAACAACGCATTCAAGACGTCGAAGCGTGTCTGCTAGTAGAACGTGAGTTGGCCGAGGCGAAGAACGACGCAGCCGCGCGACGAGCCGATGTGGTCAATAAGGAGAAGGAGTGCGCCAAGGCGATCGAGGCGCTCGATGTCGTGACGAACCAGATTCGCGAAGTGGAATCACAAACGCTTTCTCTCATGCGCCCGATCTTGCGAGAAGAACGGCTGAATCTGGCTTCCGACTTGCGAAGTTTGTCAGACGGCTTGAGAGTTGGAGCGGAATCCATCGTGGCAAAGAATACAAATAGTTGGGCCGCACAGGCCCATTTGGAAGATGTTGACGCTCATAATGACTTGACTCTTCATCTTTTGATTAGATACGCAAAAGCGATGCATCGAAGTCGTTTGGCTGTGGTTGCCGGTTGGTGTGGAAACGCGACTCCAGAGGTGTTGCTTGAAAAGTTCAAGCAAGAGCCAGAGGTTTCGGATCACACTGCCATGGCGAATTTCATGATTGGTCATCCTTTGGATGATGCGACGAGTGATTTTGCCATCCAGTCAATCGAAGACATGGATGCCATCCCTGATGACTTGGACTTTGATCCTTTGGCGTTTAGCGAGTTGCTCGACGGAGTGCCCCTCGATGTCGGCGACGACGCCATGGGCCTAGATCTCGGCCTTTGAGACCACGCTCGCGACGAACACGTCTGTTTCGGCACAATCATATTATTAGGAAACGGCCCGATAGATATCATTGTATAGTATGAACGTGAGCACGTGATTGAAACACACCCACCTCACACGAGCCAACACGGATTACCCGAGTCGCGCCGGGAGCTCAACCTCACTCGTCCACGCGCTCGCAGGAAGCGCCCGCGTTGACTCGTCGAGACCAAAGAGAGCACGTAGAGACAGTCAAATAGAGGGTCAACATGGTGCTCGCGCTCCGCCCGCGACAGCGTGCAGCGGTCATCGAAATGTTGAATTTGACCCGTTCATCTTCGTCGGTTCCGACGATCGGGCTCGGTTATAGCGCCGAAGACGCGGACGAGGCCAACACGTACAAGCTTCTCGTGTTGGATAGATTTACGCACGACGTGATCGCGCCACTCGTGACGGTCAAGGACTTGCGCGAGCACGGGGTGACGTTACACCTGAGGCTCGAGCAAGACAGAGAAGAGATTCCCGATGTCCCGGCGATCTACTTCGTGCGACCGACGCCGGAAAACATTGCATCGATCTCGAAGGATTTTAAAAAGTCGCTGTACGATGCGTATCATCTGAACTTTGCGAGCACTCTTCCTGCGAGCGCGCTGGAAGAGCTGGCTACGAGCGCGGTGCGCAGCGGTTCAGACGGTCGAGTCAAGAGCGTCAAGGACCAGTACCTCGGCTACGTCTCGTTGGAAAACAACTTGTTCGATCTCGCCATGGAAGAGGGTTATCGTTTGTTGCACGATCCCAGAGTGGCTGAGAAGGATGTCGAGCGATTGATTGCTGACGTTACCACCGGCTTGATGAGCGCCTGCGTGACGCTCGGACAAGTCCCCGTCATCCGTTCTCAACGCGGTGGTGCCGCAGAGATGATCGCCAAAGAGTTGGATGCAAGAATCAGAGAGGCATTGAGCCAGAGAGACAGTCCGTTTGAGGGTGGCATCGGGTTGACCATGACTGGCAACTCAGTGCAACGACCGCTACTGTGCCTGTTCGATCGCAACTTTGACTTGACTGCCATGTTGCAGCACTCCTGGACGTATCAACCATTAGTGCACGACGTCTTACACATGAGACTTAATCGGGTCGACGTCGATGCCGACGGTACCGCTGGTGCTACGTCAGGTTCCAAGCCGAAAAGTTACACATTGGAGACGAGTGACCCGTTTTGGAAGGCAAACGCCAGCGCGCAGTTCCCAAAGGTTGCGGAAGAGGTGGAATCTGAGCTTGCCAAGTACAAAGAAGCCATCAAACGAGTCAACGCTCAAGCTTCAATGGCTGACGACGACCCGGATGCTTTGGGTAACAGTACAGCAAAGTTGGCTGACGCTGTTCAGTCGCTTCCAGAGTTGCAAGAAAAGAAGCGAATCATTGACAAGCACACAAACATTGCGACGGCGTTGCTCGGTAACATTAAACAGCGTGGTTTGGACGAATATTACGCCATAGAGGAAGATTTACTCGTGGGCAAGGGTGATAAAGTGTCCGTGATGAGCTTGTTACAAGCCACTGGTCGAGGCAGCGCGGAGGATAAGGTGCGTCTCGCCATCGTGTTCACGTTATCCGCCACGGAAGGCATCACTCAGCAAGATGCGGAAGAAGTGGAAGGTGCTCTTCGTGCGAGCGGTGCAAACACCGCAGCTTTAGCTTACGTGAAGCGCATGATGAGCCTCAACGCGAGCTTGAAGAATATGTCTGGCGGCACGCCAGACACCGGTGGTCACCGAAGAACTGACTCAAGCCAAGGTAACATCCTGGAGTGGGCCGACAAGCTCTACGGTCAAAGCGTGAATACGATTACCAAGGGGGTGAAGAATTTACTCAGTGGTGAGCGCGTCCTTCCCATCGCAGTCGCGGTCGACGCACTGATGGCGAACCAGCCGACTCCGGAGACGGCTGAATATTCCTACCTCGATCCAAAGGTGCCACACGGCCAAGCCATCGGCCCGCGCGAAGGCGATCCGGCTTTCCAAGACGGCGTCTGCTTCGTTGTCGGCGGTGGCAACTACGTAGAGTATCAATCCCTAGTCGAGCTCACGACGCGCGAGCGGTCACACGTTCGCTCAGTCGCGTATGGCTCGACTTCGATTGTCACCGGCGAGAAATTCTTGTCTACGTTAGCCTCCTTAGGCGGCGCTTGACGCGTGCGTATGTAATAAACCATGGAAATTCTTAGTAAATATCCTTGCATCGTCTTCACTCACACCTGAGAGCGCGCACAGGCTGCCACTGCTCACCGTGCGCGTGAAAGTCTTTGAAAGACTGCCTTGCACCAAACAAGAACCACCACAGCAGCAACAACCGCATACATCGACGCGCAGACACGGCACGGCAGTCATGCCTCGCGGAACCCTGGAGGTGAACGGTGCGTGAGCATCGCTCGTATACGCTCGATCTGCTCACTCAACCCGTTCGACGCGACGAAAAGATGTGAGAATCAAACGACGATCCTGACCTGTCAACTCTCTTCCTCGCGCGCAGTGTTGAGCGCAATCCGGCTCAGGGACACGCAAGTGTTCGGTAAACAGGATCCATACGTCGTGTTGCGATGCGGGGAGTCCAAGGCGAACCAGCAACGGACCAAGGTGTGCAAAGACGGAGGCACGGCGCCGACGTGGAACGAGCGCTTTACGTTCACACTCACCAACGACGAGACGGAAATCGATGTGAGAATATGGAATTCCAACACGCTCAAGAGCGACACTCAAATCGGTAGCGCAAAGATAGAATTAGATAAGGTTTTCAAGGAGGAGTACGACGATGTGGAGGTGTTGGTGTACGATTGGAAGGGCAGACAAGCTGGCGTGCTCAACATCGTCCTCACGTTCACCGCTTCTAGAGCACCAGTCGCGGCACCGGCGCCAGTCTCGTTGCAGCAGCAACAACAACGACAACCACAACAACAATTTATTCTACAGCAGCAGCGTCACGCGCAGCAAACGATGCAATATCATCAGCCTGGCGTCACGGCGGGCGGTTACCACCCGAACGTCACCGTCGTCCAAGTTCCGCAGCAAGCGCCGGCACAACACGCACCGCAGTACGTGCCGAAACCTATTGGCCAGTACCACGAAACGAACGCTCACGGGGGTTACATGCCGCCGCCTCCTGGATGGGCGCCACCGGCGCAGCACAACGTGCCGGACGATGACGGGTGGGGCGTGTGACGAGGAGGAGACGAGACTTCGTAGCGCTGTAATATGTATCAACAAACCAAAGAGCGTCGGAAAGTAATTTAGATTTCATCATTTAAACTCAAACATCATTTAAAGCGGGCGACCGAACAACTTTTTGATACCGACATCCGGGGTGTCTTGCTTGACCAGGGACTCGCCGACGAGAAGCGCGCCGACACCGGAATCTTGCAACAGGTTGACGTCGTCAATGGTAAAGATGCCAGATTCACCCACCATGGTAATGTCACGTCTCTTCACTTCCTCACCGAGCGGACCGTTCATCAGATCCGTCGTCACGTTGAGGCTAACCTCAAACGTACCCAAGTCGCGGTTGTTGATGCCGAGCAAATCGATGGGGAAGTCTCCCTCCAACACGCGCTTCATCTCGCCGTACGTGTGCACTTCGATCAAGCACTTCATGCCGAGAGAGTGCGCAATCTTAATGAAGTACTTCAAGTCTTGGTTCGGCAACACAGCGGCGATGAGCAAGATGGCATCCGCGCCGTACTTGCGAGCCAAGTAAATCTGGTAGGCGTCGACGATAAACTCCTTACACAACAACGGGCACGTCACGCCAGCCTCACGGATCAACGCCAAGTTTTCAAATCCACCTTGGAAGTACTTTTCATCCGTGAGCACGCTCAGGCACGCCGCACCGCCGGCTTCGTACGCTTGCGCAATCTTCACTGGGTCAAAGTTTGGCTGAATCACCCCCTTGGACGGCGACGCCTTCTTCACCTCCGCAATCAACCCCGGTTGCTTGGTCTCCGCCAGCTGATCCTTCAACGCCTGCACAAAATCACGCGTCGGCGGCGCGTTCACGAGCGCCGTGCGCACCAACTGCAACGGAAACTTTTCCTTTCTCTCCGCCAGTTCCACATCCTTGTACCACACGATCTCCTCGAGAATGTTCCTCGGCCTGTTCTCCACGTTATCCACGCGCTCGCCGTTCTCATCCACCTTTTCAATCAAAAACTCAAACTGTCCAACCCCGAGTTCGTGCTTGTTCGGTCCTTGCGGCGGGCGGCGTCGGATGGACACCGCACCGTCTTCGGACATGTGCAAGGTTGCGGCGGTGCGCGCGCTCGAGCCTCGCGCGGTCGAAGAGGACACTCTTCTTCCGTTCGTCGTCCGAACGGCGCGGTGGTGCGACGCGATATCTCCCGCGGAGGCGTTCGCGGACGCGATCATCTTCGTCCGTCCGTGCGTCGGTGTTTACCGCCGTCGGCGCCCACGAGTGGTTGGATCGATGGACCCCTCGATCGATTTCCTTATCGGGATCAAGTCGACGGGTCATTACTCGTAAAACACGAGGGGGCTCTGTCGAAAAGTGTGAACCTCGGTTCGCTCGGACGCGTGTCGGCACACACACGCACGCGCGTGCGAACGAACGAACGAACGAACGAAGATGTACGCGATGACGACGAACGTCCTCACGGTGGGCGGTGTCGCGGTCAAGGCGCACGCGGGTACGTCGGGTAGCGATGCGACGCGACGACGACGAACGACGAATTGGACGACGAACGTAGAGGGTTTCAGTTGAGACTGACGGCAACGATTTTTGTTTGGTTTTTCACGTACGACGCAGCGACGACGCGACGATGCGGTGTCGTGAGACGCGTGAACATTGCGGCGAACGCGGGTTCTTCGATGGCGTCTTCTTCGACCGTCGTGGAGACGGAGACGGAGCGAGCGAGCGCGTGGGCGAGATTCGGCGCCGAGTACCGCAGACAAGGCGCGCTCGGCCGAGCGTTGGTCGATTCGAGTGATGCCGGCGCGAAGACCGCCGCCAAGGCTGCGGCGACGCCGTTGTTTACCCTCGCGGCGGTTACCATGGTGGACCGAAAGATGATTGGTCTCGTCACGCAATCTGTCGCGAGCTTTATCAAGCTTTACCTCTTGTTGCTCTTCGTCCGCGTGCTCTTGACGTGGTTTCCAAACGTCAACTGGATGCGTCAGCCGTGGACCATGTTGCGCCAGGTGACGGATCCGTACCTGAACTTGTTTAGAAACCTCATCCCGCCGGTGATGGGTCAGATTGATTTCACGCCGATTTTGGGTTTCATGGTGCTTCAGTTTTTGGCTCGCGTGCTTTCGTCTGGCGAAGCCGGCTTGGGCAAGTTTTAAGACGGGGGATGCATGATTGAACGTTTCGGCAAATATTTTGTAGCAAAAGCAAAGAAAGAATCTATTCAAAGGTACTAATAATCGTTGGTGTACAGTGCATCTAATCCTCGCGCGCGAGATGACGTCAAAGTTCGTCGTCGAATTCGAGAATGTGAAAGCGGTGCTTTCGCGCGTCGGCTCTCCACTGACGCGCGACGACGACGGCGCCCATGGCAAGGGTGAAGCAGGTGAAGACAGCCATCACGTACGTCGTACTTCGCCAGGTTTGAATCTGGGTGAGCGCGCGAGAGAGCTCGTCGAGAAGGGGGTTGGTTCCTTGATCGGCGGCGGTGTCTTTTTGGATAATCATAAATTTATCCAAAATGTCGCCGTAGCCAGATCCCGCTTGTTGAAACTCGCCGTAGAGATGCGTGCGGTTCTTAGCAGTGAGACGAACGTACCCGAAATCGTACAGGCTCTTCTCCGTAAAGTCGTGGCCCACGCCGTTTACGGTGAGTTTGGCGCCCGCCGTTCCGGCGACGACGGAGACAGGCGCGCTTGGCTCGACGTAGACGGCGATGCCTTCGGCGTCGAGAACGCTGTGCGCGACGCAGCCATCGTGCTCGTTGACGGCACCGATCGACTCCCACACACACGATCGTTGATACGCGTGGTTATGACCCCAGAAAGCGAGTGTGACGCCGTATTTTACCAAGAGCGGCCAGACGTAACGCTGAAGCTCCGCCATGACGGTCAAATCACTCGGATTGAGCTTGCCAGCCGGCGGCGTGGGGCGATTTTCGGGCCCATCCGTGCTGTCGATCACGCCCGGCCTGTGACCTCCGAGGATGACCCACGGCGTGACTGATCGATCGATGCGCTGAAGCTCGTTTTCAAGCCAGGCAAATTGCGCCGAATCGGTGGAAAAGTCCACTTCGGTGTTCATCGAGACGACGCGAATCGACCCGAGCGTCACCGCCCACCAATCTTCATCCGGACTGACACGCGGCGTCGGATAAAGACGCGTCGCGGGAACCCCACACTCGCCTCCGCTGTCGTCGACGCCAAACAAATCGGGAGAGCGGTTCGCGAGCCATTTATCTGGCGGTGTGTCGAGCTCGTGATTGCCTTGATTTGTCAAAAACGGAACACGCGAAGCGTAGCCTACAATTTGCGCCGCCCAATCATCCCACACGGACGCGTAACCCTTGGCATAGGATAAATCACCGAAATGGAAGATGGCGTCTATTTTACCCTCGAGCGCATCGCTCTCGAGCGCTCGACTCACGTTGAGCGCCGGTTCACCGTACGAATGCCACGTCATCGCGTCATCTGTGGATCCTCGGCCCATGTCGGCGTACAACCCGAGCGTCACCTCCGCATCCGGTCCTTGCGCCGGTGGGATTCGCATTTCAAATCTATCGCTCGTATCGTGATGATCGAGCACGTAATACTCGATGGTGTCGCCTGCGCGCACGCCCGTGACGTCCGCCGTGTGAATGTATCCTGGATGTCGAAAACCGAAACCAGTCGCCGGCTCGTCGCACATATCCTTTTGTTGATACGTCGTCGTCGACGCCGGGACGTGCACGAACCGCCCAGAGTCGCCACCGCCGCCAACGACGCGATACTGTAATTTAGCCCCGTGCGTGGCGTTTCTCCCCGACTGCCACGTCACTCGCACCGACGCGCCGTTCTTGTCCGCACCGATTCCGCTCCAGCTCGCCGGCAGCGTCACCCTCGGCCACGACGGAGCCAAGGGATCCATGAGCGCCACGCTCGCGCTTCGAGCCACCGCCCACGCCGGTACTTGCATGTGGTACGAATCCACGCTCGGCGTGCTCGGGGCGAAGAGCACGAAATCGTACGTCTCCTCTCTGTGCGTCAGCGTTTGAAATCGCACCGTCGCTCGACCGGTTCGCGCGTACTCGCCCGCCGTGGCTACGTCTAAAACCGCGTACTTCACCGGCGCCGTCTTAGTCACGTCCGCCCCGGCTGGGGAATATGCAGCTATGAAATGATCCGCAAACGATGCGTTCGGCGGCGGCGAACCACTCGTCCGTCGCACCGTCACCTCGACGTAGTCTCCCGACGAAGCCGACGTCGCGTTTGTTTCCACGACGAACCCATCCGTCCCGAACGCCCCACCCCCACTCGTCACCGTTCGCGCGTCTAAAAGCCTCCCGCGCTCCATAAACACCAACGGATTGTGTTTCGTCGCGTCCACGAACGCGTCTTCCCGCCCCGCGAGCGAAAAGAAACCGCCGTCGCGTTCAAACCAGTCATCCAACAGCGTCACTTTGTCGACCGAAAAACCCACCGCAGCGCCGCGCGCGATCGTCGGACTCAGCGCAACCGCGACGCACGCGAGAGTGACCACTCGCGTCGTCCATCCGCGGTGAGTTCGACGCGCGTCGCGACGTTCGCGCGCGTCCGGCGTCATTTATATCCCGCGGGCGTGACTCTAACGACCTCGCGCGGTGAGTTCGACGACTTTGAGTTTGACTCTGAAAAGTGGCTCTTTTTGAGTCATGAACGGTCAAGTGACCCCTCACACACCCACAGGGCCCCCACCGAGCCCCTCATAAGATGTCGCTTCGACGCGCGCTGACGACGGCGTCGATCGCGACGCGCGCGTACGGCGCGCCGCGAGCCGTCCGTGAGTTACACGCATCTTCATGCGTCGCCCTCGGGGGTGTTCCCGAACGCGTCGTCGAGGGTACGGAGGGTAAAGATTATGATTCAGATTACCGCATGGGGCGTGCCGCCGGTGCGACGGTTGGTGTTCCGGGACCCGCGCCGCGGGAGAACGAGGACGGGAAACGAGCGGCGGCGACGGCGGCGGAGAGGCGGAGAATCGTCGTGCTCGGTTCGGGGTGGGGCGCCATCTCGTTCGTCAAGTCGCTGAGTAAAAGCGCGCCGTACGACGTGACGCTGGTGTCGCCCAGAAATTACTTTTTGTACACGCCGTTGTTGCCTTCGGCGGCTACGGGTGCGGTGGAGTGCCGGTCGATCGTGGAATCGATTCGACGACCGATCGCGGAGAAAGGGTATCAGTATTTTGAGGCGAACGCGCTGAGCGTGGACCCGGAAACAAGACGCGTGCGGTGTCAGGGTGTGGATAGAAAGAACCCGTTTAAGGATACGGATGAACGTCAGAGGAGCGAGTGGAAGACGTTTGATTTGGAGTACGATTACCTCATCACCGCGGTCGGTGCGGTGCCGAACACGTTCGGTGTTCCCGGTGTGCAAGAAAACTGTTTGTTTTTCAAGGAGATTTCTGACGCGAAGCGGTTTCGTAAGGAGGTGAATGAGAGATTTGAGTGCGCGAGCCTTCCGGGGATGCCCAAGGAGAAGGTGCGCGAGCTCTTGTCGTTCGTCGTCATCGGTGCTGGGCCAACTGGGACCGAACTCGCGGCGGAGCTGTACGACATGGTGTACGAAGATGTGGCGAAGATGTTTCCGCGCAAGCTCTTGGAAGATGTGAGCATCAAGATTATCGATTTGCAAGAACGCATCTTGTCGACGTACGATCGTCGCATCGCCGAGTACGCAACGGATTTCTTCAAGCGCGAGAAAATTGAGTGCTTGCTCGGTGCAGCGGTGAAGGAAGTGCGGGAGGGTACGGTTGTCATCTCTGACAAGGATGGTAGCAATGTGCGAGACGTGCCGTTCGGTCTCGCCGTGTGGTGTACCGGGATTAAACTCAACCCGCTGTGCGAGACAATCGTCGACTCCCTTCCAGAGGGATCGCAGGGTAATAAGCGATCCCTTTTGACGGACAAAAACTTGCGCGTTATGGGTAGCAACGGGAGCATTTTCGCCATTGGCGACTGCGCCACGATTGAGCGTCCTAGATCCCTCGCCAAGGCGGAGGAATTGTTCCGCGAAGCCGCCTCGTGCGACGAGGACGACAAGTGCAAGGTTGAGCTCACCAGAATGGATGTCGAACGCGCGCTTCGACACGGTATGGATGAGTTTCCTCATTTGGAAGAGGTTGTTAACCGATTAGAAGAAAAGTTTCCACTCTTCACGCAGGGATCTGAACGCATGAATTTTGAACAATTCCACGTCATGCTAGAAGAAGTCGACAAGGGCCTTCGCGCTCTCCCCGCCACTGCACAAGTGGCCAAGCAGCAAGGACAATACCTCGCCAAATTTTTCAACAACTGCGCCGCCGACGATGAGAAAATTCAACGCGGCAAGGCCCGTTTCGACTACGCGCACAAGGGTTCGCTCGCTTACATTGGCAAGAACGCAGCCGTGGCGGACATTCCAGGTTTCGCAATCGTGAAGGGCCTCGCCGCCGGTTTAATTTGGAAATCTTTCGAGACGCTGTCTCAGGTTTCCGTGCGAAACGTTCTACTTGTCATGTCTGACATGATTCGTACGAGAATTGTCGGTCGCGACGTGTCGCGAATCAACTAAGCATTAGCGCGTGTAACAGAAGATTTCAATTGAGTTGGCTTTTCGCGGTAACGTTACAACATGTGGTAAAATAAAAATAAATCAAAGAATGTCTCGTCTGTAAAAATTTTGTAAAATCATCGTCGGAGCGTGGTGCGCTCGGCGCAGCTGCTCCAAACGTTGGTATTGATGCCTTGGTCCGGGTCGGGAGACATTGCTCGCGCAAGTCTGGCGGTGGAGAGCAATGATTTGATTGGAATCGCGTCGCGGCCGACTGATTGCACGGCGCTCTTCGCGAGAGCTTCATCCTTGAAGGCGCCCGCCTTCATCAGCACGCCCTGCGCTTGCTCGACGGTGAGTTCGGGAACTTCGACCGCGGCATCGATGATTCCACCGGCAGCCAATCCGAGGCGCTTGAGCGTCGCGGGCGAGGAACTCGTGAGCATGACGAGCAAGTGTCTGCCCGGCGGCGGCTTGCGCTGGAGCAGCGCGCTGAGCGTGGCAAGCGCCTTTGGATGCGTCACTGAGGTCGTCGAGCTACCATCTCCCGGGGCAACACCGACGAGCGTTTCCACAGAGTCTATCACCAAGCAGCTCAGAGTGGACTTGAGGGCGTCTTCAAAGGATGACTTGAGAGACGCGGTGAGCACTTCGTCGACGCTTCCGGCGTCGCTCGGCGCGTTGGCGATGATGGTATCCGGCTTGACCACCTTGACGTACGGGTAATCGCTCTTCAAAGCCACCGTCGCGGCGAGCGCGGTTTTACCCGACCCAACGGGTCCAGAAATCAGGCACGTCATGTGATCCGTCGCACCACTTTGGATCGCCTTGACGAAGGATTCGAGTTGGCTTTGCGCCGCCGAGTGCGCGCTCGACGCCTCGAGCTCGAGGAATCCATCGGGTCGCATCGCCTCAAGAGTGGCTGCGTCAGCACCCATGGCTGGCGGAACTTCTTCGAGCGCATTTTTAAAGTCTTCCATCAGTACGACGGGCGCTTCCGCACTCTCGGCGTTCTCCTCGGCAAAGGCGTTGCTCGCCTTGATGTGACGAGTGAGCGAGTACGACGTCGCCGCCGTGACGAGTCCCTTCAACTCGGCACCGCTGTAGTTTACAGTGCTCTTCGCCAGCTCGTCTATGTCGACGCACTTACCGAGAAGACCCTCTTTACTCATCGTTTCCGTGTGAATGCGAAGAATTTGCGCGCGTCCCGGGGCATCCGGAAGACCGACTTCGACTTGCAATTCCAATCGGCCCGGACGAAGGAGCGCCGGATCGAGTAAATCCTTGCGGTTCGTAATCCCCACGATGAGAATGTTATTCAACGCGTGCATCCCATCTAACTTTGTGAGCAGCTGGTTTACCACGTTGTCGTGCACCACGCTCGCCGTGGCCCCACCCGTGCCTCTCGCCTTCATCACCGCGTCGATTTCGTCAAACACGATGATGTGAAGCTTACTCTTGTCTCCCCTCAATTTCGCCTCCTTCTCCGCATCCTCGAACAGCATGCGCACGTTTTCTTCCGATTGCCCGACAAACTTTTGCAAAATCTCCGGCCCGTTGACAATCTTTGGCTTGTGCGCGTTCAACATGTTCCCCAGCTGTCTCGCCACGAGCGTCTTACCCGTACCGGGCGGTCCGTACAGCAGCACCCCTCTCACGTGTTGCAATTTCAACCGTCTCGCAATCTCGACATCCACCATTCTCGACGCGAACACCCGTCTAAAAATATCCCCAAACTCTTTATCCAACCCCCCGACGCCGTACTCCGTGAACGAGTTTCCTTCCGATAACATTCTCGCCAAGTGTTTCTGCGAGCTCAACGCCTCGTTCTCGCTCACCTCTGGCGTCGTGTTCGCCGCCCCGGCCGCCGGTCCCGTTTTCCGCACCTCGAGCGTGATCCCGGGCGGCGCCGACGTTCGAACCATCGGTTTCGGTTTCGGTTTCTCAAACCCCGGCGGTTTCACCGGCGGCGTCGGCGGGACGTCTTCATCTTTTTCCCAATCTTCAGCCTTCCACTGGACGAAACGCGTCGTCAACGTCGTCGGCGTCGTCGACGCGGGTCCACCGCGGGACGCGCGGAGAAGAAGCGACGACGCGCGACGCATCAGAGGTTTCGTTACTTCCCGGTGGGGGTCGAGGCGACGCGACGCTGTGTGACGACTGGCGGTGGAACGATGCCTCACAAAAGTGAGCACCAAAGGGGCCTGCCTCGCGCGCGCGTTTGATGACGTCGTCAAAGTTTTTTGTTTTGCTTTGCTATTGCTGCTACAAAGAAATGGTACGGTTCTTTAACGAACGTAGGAACGCGAAACGAAAGGTAACGGCGATTAATGGTGGCCGTAGTCGTCCGAGTCGTCGAGGCCGAAGAAGCGTTTGGCGGCTTCGTACGTCGTCCAACAAATGGCTGCGGCGGGAATGTGAAAGAGCACGCGCGCGCCCATGCCTCGGGTGAGGGCGAGAGCGCCTTCGTCGCGCACGATGGCGCGGGCGACGGAGATGGCGTTTGCGGTGGTGGATTCGACGGCGGCTCGAGCTTGTTGCGCCGCTGCTTCTTGCGGACACGCCTTGAGCGAACCGCGAACGGTGCAGACTCCAGAGTAGGTTTGCTCAGTCGTCTTGGCCACGTCGCAGTCGAGAAGGACGCACTGCGTCTGCATGCGCGTCTTGATGACGTCCATGGGTGTCGTAAAGGCGGCGGCTAAACCACCGGCGACGCCACCGGCGGCGAACTGCACGGCAAAACCCTCTTTTTCGGCTTCGCTCGCCTTGAAGAGCGCCGTCTTGGCGGACTCGTACGCCGAAAAGTGAATCGCCGTAAACGGTATATTCATCGCCAGCGTCGTCGGGTAGCTTCGGTAAAACGCGCGAACGCCTTCGTTTCGGAACGTCTTGACGACGCAGTCGATCGCACCCTTGTACGGAGAGTTGGCGAGCTGCAACCGCTGCTTCACCGTATCCACCGGGTTCTGTAAACCATCCGCCAAAACCGTGGCGCACGCCCCAGCCATCGCGTGCGCCATCGGCGCGTGCTCACCCGTCTTCCCACCTCCGAACAAAACCTTACACTTTTCATACGTCGCAAAGTACACCGCGTGCGCCGGTCCGGCACCCAAACCCGCCGCGCTCACCCCTCTGTACAACCCGCGCGCCGCGGCTAACGCCTCCGACGCCGCGACCCGCCGCCCGGTCGCCGACGCCCCGCTCGTCGTCGCCACCGATCCCATCACCGTCGACCCCGCGACTTGCAGCCTCGTCTTTATGGTATCCACCGGAAACATCGCCGTGTGTTCCACCGCCCCCGCGAGCGCCCCGGACGCCATGTGCGCGTAAAACGCCGTCTCCATCGGCGCCGCCGCCGCGAACGACGACGACGACGACGACAGCGTCACCACCCCTCGCGGCGATCCATCGGTCGCACGAACCTCCGTCGTGTTCATCCCGTCGGTTTTCATCACCGACGCGCGTTGGGTGAGATCACCAAAAAAAGCCCCGCCGCAAAGAGGGAGGTTGTTTGAACGCGCGATCTCTCTCTCTCTCTCGCCCCCGACGCGCGTTCGTCGTCGTCCCGCGACGCGCGAATCGACGACGGGTCGAGCGACGGGTCGAGCGTTTCCGCGTCGGCCGACCGCGCGAAGGAACGAACGCGACGACGACGACGACGGGTCTGACGATGTGCGTCGACAGGGTCTGACGTCGATCAGGGTTTAGTCGAGTGGGTGAGTTGAGTGAAACACAACATTGTAGACGTGTTGTTCATACTGACTGTTTACACATATATACCTTTAGGGTTTTTAGGGTTTAGGGTTTAGGTATACGAGTACCGGTACATACACACACACACACGCGTGTGTGTGGTTGATCATCAGATGAGTAACGACCTCTGCGACGGATGAGAGATGATGCGTCATTGATTGTAATCCCCGCGGCGATACGCGGTACCTACCGACGCGGCGCGTTCGTATAGGGACGGCGACGGCGAGGACGGCGACTAGAGGTTTCTTTCGTGTTTGGGGTTCTCTTCTCGCCGGCGGTTCGTTCGTTCGTTCGTTCGTTCGTTCGTTCGGAAGACGTGCGTCGCGGGTCGTCGGGGGTCGTCGTTCCAGTCGTCGTCGTTCCACCCACTGTCGAGCATTTATTATTACTCGATAAAGCG